>OBAI01000360.1_pt1 | contig 53125 bp, 47 predicted proteins | sample 1517461 | NCBI WGS metagenome assembly OBAI01 (sample SAMN04571696, study PRJEB22368) | human gut metagenome | biome: human gut; material: stool | host: Homo sapiens | place: Luxembourg | collected 2012-06-29
CCCGCCCCACCCGCGCCGAGATCTCCGACGTGGCAAACGCCATCTACGACGGCACCTCTGCCATCATGCTGTCCGGTGAGACCGCTGCAGGCGCTTACCCCGTGGAGGCCCTCAAGACCATGTCTGCCATTGCTGAGCGCACCGAGCAGGAGAGCCACGCCCGCTTCACCGCTCTGGCCGAGAACACCGGCAAGATCAGCGTCAGCGATGCCACCGCTCACGCCGCCTGCCTGACCGCCAAGGACGTGAATGCCGCCGCCATCGTCACCGTGACCGAGTCCGGCACCACCGCCCGCCTGCTGAGCAAGTACCGCCCCGCACAGCCCATCATCGCCTGCGTCATGAAGGAGCAGGTACAGCGTCAGCTGGCCCTGAGCTGGGGCATCACTCCTCTGATGATGCCTCTGGCACACAGCACCGATGAGCTGATCGAAATGTCCACCTCTCTGGCCAAGGAGAACGGCTACCTGCACAACGGTGAGCTGGCCGTTGTGACCGCAGGCGTGCCTGTGGGCGTGTCCGGCACCACCAACATGATCAAGATCCACATGGTGGGCAACTGCCTGGCCACCGGTGTGGGCGTCGGCCCCGAGAACGCCGATGTGACCAACGCCACCGGCAAGGCCTGCGTCTGCCGCACGCTGGAAGAAGTGCGCGCCAAGTTCAAGCCCGGCATGGTGCTGGTGGTGCCCTCCACCAGCAACGAAATGCTGAGCTACGTGCGTGATGCCGCCGCTCTGGTGGTAGAGGAGCCGGGCCTGAACAGCCATGCCGCCATTGCCGGCAAGGCCCTGCTGAAGCCCACCGTTGTGGGTGCCGCCGGTGCCACCAGCCACATCCGTGACGGCCTGATGGTCGCCGTGGACTGCGCTCACGGCAGCGTGCAGTGCCTGCAGGCCTAAGCCAAAGGAGAAAAACTCATGGAACGCATTGCAAGCTTCTGTGTTGACCATACCAAACTGGACCGCGGCATGTATCTGAGCCGTCAGGACGGCGATGTTCTCACCTGGGACATCCGCATGAAAAAGCCCAACCAGGGCGATTACTTGACCACCGGCGCAGCCCACACGCTGGAACACCTGTTTGCCACCTATGCGCGCAACAGTGCCTTCAAGGACGGCGTCATCTACGTCGGTCCCATGGGCTGCCGCACCGGTTTTTACCTGCTGACCCGCGGCCTGACCCCGGCACAGGCGCTGGAGCTGACGGTGGAGTCCTTCCGCTTCATGGCCGCATTTGAGGGCGATGTGCCCGGTGCCAGCGAGGTGGAGTGCGGCAACTACCGCGACATGGACCTGCCCGCCGCCAAGGCCGAAGCAGCCGCCATGCTGCCGGTGCTGGAAGCACTGACCGGCAACGATCTGCACTACTAAGCCATTTCCCTTCAAGTTCATCATCATAAAAAAGCGCTCTCCCGCCGGGGTTTCCCGTGGGAGAGCGCTTTCGTTTTGCAATCGTTTCAAAGGGTGTCCAGCGCCTGCCGCGCGGCGCGGATATTCTGCTCACTGGTCTGCCACACCTCAAACTCCGAGAAGCCGGGCAGCCCCATGGGCACGCCCTCGCGCCGGAAGGTCATGCGGCTTTCCAGCACCTGCTTGCCAGAGAGGTGGAAGGCCCGGGCACCGGTCTGCGCAGCCAGCGCCGGGATGTTCCGGGCCGAGACGCCTGCCCCCGCCAAAATCTCGATGCTGTCCCCTGCCTGCGCCACCAGCTGCCGCAGCAGTTCCGCGCCCTCCGGTGCACTGGCCGCCTGCCCGCTGGTGAGGATGGTGGCAAGTCCCAGAGCCTTTGCCGCTTCCAATGCCGCAAAAGGGTCCCGGCAGACGTCAAAGGCCCGATGCAGGGTGCAGTCCACCGGGCGGCCCGCCTTTTCAGCTGCCCGGCGTGCCGCCGCATAGATGGGCCGCAGGGCGTCCACGTCCAGTTCGCCTTCCGGGGTGAGCACACCGGTCACGATGCCGTCTGCACCGGCTTCCACCAGCTCTGCCGCGCTCTGCTCCATCTGGGCCAGCTCCCAGTAGTCGTAGCAGAAATCGCCGAAGCGGGGCCGCAGCAGGGCCCGCACCGGCAGGCCTGTCTCGGCTTTGATCTGGCGCAGCAGCGGCAGGCTGGGCGTCGTGCCGCCCACGATCAGGTCGGCGCACAGCTCCAGCCGGTCGGCACCGCCGCGCTTTGCCGCCAGCGCGCTGGCGGTGCTGTCCACACACACTTCCAGAACAGGATGCATCTTGTTTTCTCCTCCGTTTTTGCGTTTTCGGTTTTATTTTAGCACGATTTCCCCATTTGGAAAACCCCTGCACAGCAAAAAAGGCTGCGGCACAGGTTTTTGCCTGTGTCACAGCCCTTTTGTTTGTCCTCAGATCAGGCCCAGCGCTTCGAATTCTTTCGTGATGCCGTCCTCGTACACCGAGGGTGCAATGCGGTCGCAGCGCTGTTTCAGGGTCTCGGAGCCGTTGCCCATGCACACGCTGATGCCGGCCACATCGGTCATCTGCAGGTCGTTGTTGCTGTCGCCAAAGCCGATGGTGTCGGCCAGCGTGCAGCCCAGATGGTCGCAGATGGCCTTGATGCCGGTGCCCTTATCGAACTTGCGGTTGATGAGTTCGCCGTTCACAAAGCCATCGGTCAGGCTGTCCAGCTTGCTCTCGCAGAATACGAACTGGTCGCCGTAAAGCTGCTTTGCTTCGGCAAGGTCGCTCTCGTGGTCGGCGATGAACACGATCTTATACAGCGGTTCGCCCCTGTACTGCTCCACCGGCGTGATGGACATGCCATCCTCCATGGCCTTGCGCCAGCGCTCGGCTTCGCTGTTCATCGCCCCGTCGTTTTTGTGGATAAAACTCCACCGCTCGGCCATTTTGGCCCCGCCAAAGGTAGTGTCCCGGGCTTCCAGTGTGCATTCCACGCCGTGGCGTTCCAGCGCAGCCCGCACTCCGGCGGCCTGCTGCGGCTCCATGGGGATATCCACCAGCACTTTGCCGTCGCACAGCACATAGCCGCCTGCGCTGCACACCGCACCTGCAAAGCAGTCGTGGCGCAGCAGCGGTTCGGTCATGCGGTAATTGCGGCCGGTGCAGAGGAACAGCTTGTGGCCGTTCGCCTTGGCGCGGTACAGCGACTGCAGGGTGCTCTCCGGCACCAGCATGTCGCCCGGCGGCAGCAGGGTGCCGTCGATATCCAGAAAAATCAGCTTTTGTTCCATACCTCTCCTTGTTCAGATGGAGCCGCGCTCCACCACCCGATAGCCCAGCGTCACCTGACGCACCGGGCCGCCGGGCTCCTTTTCCTCCAGCATCTGCAGCAGCATCCGGGCGGCTTCCTCGCCCACCTGCTTCTGGTAGAACTGCACGGTGGTCAGCCCCGGCTCGGTCATGCTGCCGGCCCAGCTGTCGCCGATCCCGGCCAGGCTCACGTCCGCGCCGATCTTCCGGCCCGCCTGCTTGAGGGCACGCATGGCCCCAAAGGCCACCGTGTCGGTCACGCAGACCACACCGTCCAGCGCCGGGCAGCAGGCCAGCAGTTCCTTTATGCAGCGCTCGCCTTCTTCCATCGTGAAGGCCGTGCAGCAGATGCGCGGCAGTGCGTCGCCATCCAGCCCGGCTGCGTTCAGCGCGTCCTGCACGCCCTCGCGGCGCTGCACGCCGGTGGCCTGGTCCCGCTCGGTGCCTCCGATGTACACGATGTGCCTGCGGCCGCGCTCCAGCATCCGCTGGGCCAGCTCCCGGGCGGCGCTGCGGTCGTCGTTGTACACGCAGGCCACCTCCGGGAAGCGCTGGCCTGTGACCACCACCGGCACGCGGCAATTTTTCAGCGCCAGGGCCAGCTGCGGGCTGTAATAACTGCCCAGCAGGATGATGCCCGCCACATGGTTGCGCTGCATGGCGGCCAGATACCCCAGCTCCCGCTGCGGGTCCAGCTCGGTGTTGCCCAGCAGCAGCAGATAGTTCTGGGCGCCCAGTTCCCCGGCGATGCCCGCCGTGATCTGCCCCACCGACTGGGAGCCGATGCTGGGCGCGATGACGCCCACCTGGTGCACCCGGCCGGTGCGCAGGGTCTGGGCGGCAGAATCCGGGTGGTAGCCGGTCTTTTCCACAACTTCACGGATAGCCGTGCGTTTCTGTTCACTGAGCGGGCCGCCGTTCAGGTAGCGGCTGACCGCCGCGCTGGACACGCCCGCCATTTTTGCAATATCACTGATGGTCATAGCTGCGGTTACTTTCTCTCGTTTGGGATGCATGGTTGTGTGTAAACGTTTTCATCTTTATTATAAAACGCCTTCACGGTTCCTGCAAGGTGCGCTTTCCCGGTTTTCTCCGGGCGGCACCTTTATTTTTCTGGGTACTTTGTCCAAACATCGTACCCTTGCATCCGGCAAAACCGCCTGTTTGTGCAAAACCGTCGGCTCACACAAGGCCCATGGCAAAGGCGCGTGCCAGCAGTCCCAGCGCCACGACCACCAGCACCACCGCGAGGACGGTCTTGTTCTCCTTTGCGCGGCGGGCCTTTTTCTGGTCGGCAGCGCGTTTGCGGCCCGTGCCGTTCTTCGGGCGGGTGCCGCCTTTGGCGCTGCCCTCGCTGCGGGTGCGGCTGCCGCTCCGGGATGTACGCCCTGCCGTGCGCTGCGGGCTGCGGGCAGGCTTTTCCTCCTCGGCTGCCGGGCGGGCCGAAGCCACCGGCTCCTTTGCCCCGCAGCGGGCCAGATATTCCTCGGCCTGGCGGTAATACCGCGCCAGCTCGTTCTCGCGCAGGGCGGTGCCCGCATAGCCCTCCTCCAGGCTTTCGATCGCCTCGTTGAACAGAATGGCAGCCTGCGCGGCATCCGTGCGGTCGGCGGCATGGGCCGCCTCGTTGCGGGCGGTGCGCACCGCGTTGCAGGCGCGGCGGGCCGCACCCGGGTGCTCGGTGTTGCCCAGCAGGTCCAGGGGCTTGTCCACATCCGTCTCCGGGTCCAGCAACACCCGCATACAGACGGTGGTGTCCAGCTGCTGCCAGCTGTTCTTGCCGGAAAGGTCCGGCATGCGGTCGTAGTATTCCGGGCTCTCCTGGCGGCGCTGGGCGATGTGATCCAGCAATGCGCCCAGGCTGTGGCTGCCGGGCTTGTGTTCCCAGTGCCAGCGCAGCAGGCGGCGGCTGATCTCGTCGCAGGCGGTCTTGATCTCAAATGCTGCCTGCAGTGCTTGTTCGGCCATAAGGGGTCATCCTCTCTTTCTGATACGCAAAAGGCGGAGAAGACTTTGCAGCCTTCTCCGCCGGGGTCTTATCTTACAGCAGGAACTGGTAATAGACGAAGCCGCACAGGGCCACGGCCGCACAGATGATGGCGGTGATGGGCGGCACCCAGCGGATCAGCGCTTCGGCCACGCCGTCGCGCTCGTCTTCGTAATCTTCCTCGTCCTCCTCCACCGGCTGTGGCGGTTCCGGCACAGCGCGGCGGGCGGGTGCGGGCATCACGCGGGTGCCCTCGTCCGGCTCCGTATGCACAGCCTTGCCCGGGAACCGCGCGCGGGTCTCGGCGTCCAGAACACGGGTGTGTTCTTCTGCCGCCTGCGGCTGCGGTTCCGGTGCGGTGCGCGCCGCAGGCACGATCCGGGTGGGTTCCTCCCCGATGGACGCTGCCGGGCGGAAGCTGTTCACCACGCGGGTGGGCTCCTCGCCTGCTGCGGCAGCGTGCAGGGGCTTTGCCGGGGCCGGTTCGGCCTTTGCCGGGGCTTCCGGCTGCAGCAGGGTGTTCAGCGCATTCTGCAGCAGGATGCGGTCACAGCCGCACTCCGAGCAGTAGACGGTGTCTTCCTCCTTCGGGTGGAAGGCACCGCAGGCGCAGTACCAGCCGTTCTCGAACACCTGCGGCTGATATTTCAGCTCACTGCGGTTCATGCGGGCTTCCAGCGCCTTCTGCAGCTCCGGGGGCAGGCGGCGGGGTGCGGGCAGACGCACACGCTTGATGGCGTCCAGGTGCACCACCCGCTTGCCGTTGTACACATTGCACAGCGAGACATCCACACTGGTGATGGCCTTCGCGGTGACGAACACGGCATCGTCCTGGCCGAACAGCTCACCGGGCTTCACTTCCAGATCCCGGTACTCGAACTGGTCCTCACACAGGATCACGCCATCCACGCCCTTGCACTTGAAGTGGATCTCCAGTGCGGTCAGGGTTACTTTGGAAATGTTCTTGAAGGTCAGACAGACGGCGTGTTCACCGCTGACGTCCCCCTTGAGCAGCTCCACGCAGACGAACTGCACCGGACTGCCGGGGGTGTAATAATTTGCGCGCGTCCGTGCGACCAGATCAAAATTTTCCTCCACGACACTCGCTCCTTTCGTTGGTTGCCGGGATCACTCCTGCGGCTTGTCTGCATCGGCTTCCGGTGCAGGGGCTGCAGGCGTTTCCGGGGCAGTCTCGGCGGGCTGAGCCGTCTCGGCAGTCTCAGCCTGTTCGGCCTGCTCTGCGGGCTCGGCGGTCTCCACCGGGGCAGCCGTCACGGTCTGGGCAGGCTGCTCCGGGGCGTCGCCCTCACGCGGGGGCAGGGTGCCGCCCGCCATCACGGTGTTGAACTCCTGCTCGTTGAGCTTCTCGCGCTCCATCAGGGCCTTGGCCAGTGCATGCAGCTGGTCGATGTGCTCGGTCAGGGTGCGGCGGCAGGTCTCGTAAGCTTCGTCGATGATATCGCGCATCTCGCCGTCGATTTCGGCAGCGGTGGTCTCGCTGTAGCCCTTGCCCTGGCCCAGATCACGGCCCAGGAAGGTCTCCTCCTGGGAGGTGCCGTAGACCACGGGGCCCAGCCGCTCGGAGAAACCGTACTTGGTGATCATCTGGCGGGCGATGTTGGTGGCCTGCTGCAGGTCGTTGGAGGCACCGGTGGAGATGTCATCCAAAATCAGCTGCTCGGCCACGCGGCCGCCCAAGCTGGAAACGATGTCCTCAAACATCTCGCCCTTGGTCACATAGCTGCGGTCCTTTTCAGGCAGATACATGGTGTAGCCGCCTGCCTGGCCGCGGGGGATGATGGTGATCTCGTGCACGCGGGGGTGATGCTTGCAGTAGAAACCTGCCACAGCGTGGCCTGCTTCGTGGTAAGCGGTGAGCTTCTTTTCCTCGGGGGTGACGACGCGGCTTTTTTTCTCCGGGCCGGCCATAACCTTCATGGACGCTTCCTCAATGTCCTCCATCGTGATGGCCTTGCGGCTGCGGCGTGCAGCCAGCAGAGCAGCCTCGTTGACGAGGTTCTCAAGGTCTGCGCCCGCAAAGCCTGCGGTGCGCTGTGCGATGACCTTCAGGCTCACATCCGGGGCCAGAGGCTTATTCTTCGTATGAACTTTCAGAATTTCCTCGCGGCCCTTTACGTCCGGCAGGCCCACATAGACCTGGCGGTCGAAGCGGCCGGGACGCAGCAGTGCCTTATCCAGAATGTCGGCACGGTTGGTGGCAGCCATGACGATGACGCCGTCGTTGGCCTCAAAGCCGTCCATCTCCACCAGCAGCTGGTTCAGCGTCTGCTCGCGCTCGTCGTGGCCGCCGCCAAGACCTGCGCCGCGCTGGCGGCCCACCGCGTCGATTTCATCAATGAAAATGATGCAGGGCATCGTCTTTTTTGCCTTGTCGAACAGGTCACGCACACGGGATGCGCCCACGCCGACGTACATCTCCACGAAGTCGGAACCGGAGATGGAATAGAAGGGCACGCCGGCCTCACCGGCACAGGCACGGGCCAGCAGGGTCTTGCCGGTGCCCGGAGGGCCCACCAGCAGCACACCGTGGGGGATGCGGGCACCCAGAGAATTGAACTTGTCCGGGCTCTTGAGGAATTCGACGACTTCCTTCAGTTCTTCCTTTTCCTCGTCCTCACCGGCAACGTCGGCAAAGGTGGCGGTCTTTTTGTTCTCGTGCTCGTCCTTCACCTTGGCCTTGCCGACATTCATGATGCCGCCGCCGCCCGCGCCGCCGCGCATCATGGAGAACAGCAGGAAGCCGGTGCAGCCCAGCATACCCAGATAGAACAGGATCTCCATCCAGGGGATGCTCTCCTTGACGGGGGTGTAGTCGTACTCCATCGGGGCGTCGGGGTTTGCCGCATCGTATTCCTCGATGTAGTCGCCCACATACTTGACGAACATCGAAGCATAGGGCAGCTTGTAGCGCATGGTCACGGTGCCGTCGCTGTTCTTCTCAGCGCTTTCGGACTCCGAGGAGGAGGACAGCATACCGCTCAGCAGGCCGCCGGTGGCCTGCGTGGTGCTCTGGGCGGTGGTGTCCGGCAGGGGCAGGTCATTTTTGCCGCCTTCTTTGATGTTCATGGTGATGACGCCGGTGTTCAGGTCCAGCGAGAACTTTGTCACCTGCAGGCTTTCAAAGTAATGCACCACCGTGGAATATTCCACAGACGAGCTGGCAGAGCTGCCGGTGCCGCCCAGCACCGACCACACCATCAGCACCGCGGCCAGCGCAAGCGCCAGCACCAGCGGGTTCAAACGGGGTCTTTTGGATTGCAAAAAAATCAACTCCAGTTCTTGGATGAATTATAATGTGAGAACTTACTTCTCGTAGATTTCAGGCTTCAGCACGCCCACATAAGGCAGGTTGCGGTACTTTTCGTCGTAGTCCAGGCCATAGCCCACCACGAACTCGTCCGGCACCTGGAAGCCCTCGTAGTCGGGCTGGATGGCAGCCTTGCGGCGGCTGGGCTTATCCAGAATGGTGCAGATCTTCACCGAGTTCGGGTTGCGCATCTTGAGCATGGGCACCAGGTTCGACAGGGTGACGCCGGTGTCGAGGATGTCCTCCACAATCAGCACGTCCTTGCCGGACAGATCGCCGTCCAGGTCCTTGATGATCTTCACAAGGCCGCTGGTGGTGGTGTTGCTGCCGCCGTAGCTGGACACCACCATGAAGTCGATGCTGCAGGGGATGCTCACGGCGCGCATCAGGTCGGCCATGAAGACCACCGAGCCCTTCAGGATGGACACCAGCACCAGATTTTTGCCCTCGTAATCCTTGCTGATCTGTGCACCCAGCTGTGCCACTTTTGCTTTCAGTTCTTCTTCGCTGACCAATACGGTCTTGATATCATCGTGCATGCTCATGACATTGTTCCTCCCATAATTCCACGTCTGTTTCCAGCTGCAGGAGCCACTTGCTTTCCGCATCCGGCGCAAGGCCTTCGGCAAAGCCCGCCCCGCAGACCCACAGCACATTGCTGCCGTCTGCCAGCAGCGGCAGGGTGTCCCGCAGCCGGGCAGGGACCCCCGCCTCGTTCATCCATTTGCGCAGTTCCTTGCTCACGCCCCGCCCGGCAGGCCGGAACCGGTCGCCCGGCAGACGGCTGCGCAGCACAAGGCTAGTGTATAACGTAGTTATTCTAGCATAATCCGCCCGATTTTTTAAGTCTTTTTTATGAACGACTTGTATTTTTTCTTCAAAATTGGCCGGAAAAACCTTTGCCGTCACCTTTCCGGCCCCCGGCCACAGATATTCGGCCTGTTTTTCGGGGCCAAAAGGCTGTGCCTCCGGCGTTTCCGGGGCAGCCGCCCGGGGCTGTTCTTCCCGCCAGAAAAGCCCGTTCCCGGCGCAGAAGCGCACCCGCTCCGTCAGCTGCACTGCACCGCTGCCGCGCCGCACAAGACCGCACAGCAGGCGGATGTATTTTTCCTCGGCGTCCCGCTCCGGGGCCACCAGCGTGTGCAGGGCGGCTTCCAGTACCAGCTCGTCGGCCGCCACAAGAGGTTCCAGCCGCCACACGGGCTGGTCGTCCGCTCGCGCAGTCCGCGCCCCGGAAGGCAGGTGCTCTGCCCGGGCAGCGGCCTGCGCCGCCGCAGAAAGCAGCGCGTCTGCCTTCTTATAAAAGTACGCATCCGCCCGGGCGGCTTTCTCGCAGAAGCGGGCAAGGTTCTCCACTGCCGCAGTGTTCGTGCTCTGCAGGGCGGGCAGCGCTGCCCGGCGCACCCGGTTGCGGGCGTAGGCGTCGGTGTCGTTGGTCTCGTCGGTCACCCACGGCTGCCCGGCCGCGTGGCAGAAGGCTTCCGTGTCGGCCCGGGTCAGTTCCAGCAGCGGCCGCAGGTAGCACCCGCGTTTTGGCCGGATGCCCGCCGCGCCGTGCAGCCCGGTGCCCCGGGCCAGCCGCAGCAGCAGGGTCTCGGCCTGGTCATTTGCAGTATGGGCCGTTGCAACGGCGTCTATCCCCTCTTTGCACAAACGCGCAAAGCAGGCATAACGCAGACGGCGGGCCCAGTCCTCGCCCGCGTGTTCCGGCGGCAGACCCACTTCATCGGCCAGCTCGGCCGCGTGGAACACCCGCAGTGGCACGCCCAGCCGGGCGCAGGCGTCCCGCACAAAGGCTTCGTCCCGGTCAGCCTTCTCGCCCCGCAGACCGTGGTTCACATGGCAGACGGAAAGCTCATAGCCGAACTCCGGCTGCAGGGCCAGTAAGATGCGCAGCAGCGCCATGCTGTCCGCCCCGCCGGAGACGGCCGCCGCCAAACGCAGCGGTGTGCCGGGCGTCAGCAGCCCTTCCCGCAGGCAGTATCCGCGCACCTGCGCAAGAATTTCTTCGTTTGTCATCAGCGTTTGAAGTCCACATCCATAAAGCGGGTGTGGGCACCATCCCAGCCCAGCGGCACCGTGCTGGTCTCGCCGTGGCGGTTTTTGGCCACGATGCACTCGGCGGTATCGGCATCCACCTCGGCACCATCCGGGTTCTGGCTGGCGTAGTAGGAATCGCGGTACAGGAACAGAACGCAGTCGGCGTCCTGCTCGATGGAACCGGAGTCGCGCAGGTCGGACAGCTGGGGCCGGTGGCTGGAGTTGTTGCCCTGCTTTTCCACCGCACGGGACAGCTGGGAAAGCGCGATGATGGGCACATTCATTTCCTTGGCCATGATCTTGAGGTTTCGGGTGATGGAGCTGATCTCCTGCACGCGGTTCTCGCTGCGCTGGCCGGTGGTCATCAGCTGCAGATAGTCGATGACGATCAGGCCCACGTTGGGGCGGGAGGGGTCCTGATTCACCCGGCGGATCTTCGCCTTCATCTCGGTGATGGTAATGCCGGAGGTGTCGTCCATATAGATCGGTGCATCGTGCAGTTTTTCGGTGGCGAGGGCCAGATACTCCCAGTCCTCAGCCCGCAGGGCACCGGTGCGGAAGGCCTGACTGTCAATGCCGGCTTCTGCCGAGAGGATACGGTTCGTCAGCTGTTCCTTGGTCATTTCGAGGCTGAAGATGGCCACGGGCACCTTTTGCTGCATGGCCACGCGGGTGGCGATGTTCAGCGCAAAACTGGTCTTGCCCATGCCGGGGCGGGCGGCCAGGATGATGAGGTCGCCGCGGCCAAGGCCGGTCAGCACCGTATCCAGCAGGCGGAAGCCGGTGGGGATGCCTTTGTACTTGTCGGCATCCGGGCCGCTGATCTTCTGCAGGTTGGTCAGCGTTTCCACCATGCTGGAGGAAAGCGGCGTCAGCGCGCTGGAATCACGGCCGGAGCGGATCTCATAGATGCGCTGTTCGGCGTTTTCCAGCAGAAGGTCTGCGTCCGGCTCATCGCCCGCGTCCTGCAGGATGTCCTTCGCCACGCCCATCAGCTGGCGCACCAGATATTTCTCCTGCACGATCTGGGCATAGGCCTTTACGTTGGAGATGCTGGGCACCGTCTCGGCAAGGCCGGTCAGGTACACTTTTGCTTCGTCGGCACTGGCAAACACACCATCCGAGATGACGGCGTCCAGCAGGGTGACAAAGTCGATGGTCTGGTCGCTGGTGAACAGGCGCAGCATCTCCGACCAGATCTGCGCATTCTGCCGGGTGTAGAACATTTCCGGCTTGATGATCTCCACCAGATCGGTCAGCGTTTCCGGCTTGAGCAGCACCGCGCCCAGCACGCTCTGCTCCGCCTGCATGTTGTAGGGCAGGTTGATGCCCACACTCTCCAGATTCAGTTCATTGGAATAACGTCGTTCGTTCGGCATAGTAGTTTGTCCTTATCCAAAGCTTCCTGTAAAACCAAAAAGCGCCCCCTGCTTTGAGGGGGCGCAGATGGCACATAGATCAGGCCTGTTCCACTTCCACCATGATCTTGAAAGAAGCGACCACACCAACGTGCAGACGGACCTTGCCGTTGAACACGCCGGCATCCTTGATGTCCTTGGTCTCCAGCTCGATCTTCTTCTTGTCGATGGGAGCACCGGCCAGCACAGCCAGAGCTTCGGCAACTTCCTTGCCGGTGACCTTGCCGTGCAGGCGGCCGGAGGCACCGCCCTTGGCCTTGATGGTCACGGTCTTGCCCTCGATCTTGGCGGCCAGAGCCTTGGCAGCGGCCACGGTCTCAGCCTCGTGGAAATCGGCAGCAGCTTCCTTGCTGCGGGCGACATTCACAGCGCTGGCATCTGCCACAGCAGCCAGCTTGCGCGGGAACAGATAGTTGCGGGCGTAGCCGTCCGAGACCTCATGGATCTCGTCCTTCTTGCCAATGCCCTTGATATCCTGCTTGAGAATCACTTTCATGATGTTATCCCTCACTTCTCACCGGAAAACCGGTGCAGTTGTTGTGTTTATAGTATAGCGCATTTGCCGCTTTTGAGCAAGAGGAAGCGCCTGACCATTTAAAATGGCCGCCGCTCCGCTCTGGCCATATTCAGCGGAAATTTTATTTTTAATTTGTAAATCAGAAAAATCTGCGGATTTTTCTGATTTACTTTTTCACAGGAGGGGTCGTAACGGCAAACGGCATATGTTGCTGTCGGCCTGCGGTCGTCGCGCAGCGACTTTAAATCGGCGCAACACAAAAAATCCTTTAGCGCAGCGACTTGGATTTTTTGTATGGAGCCCAACTGCTTTGGGATTATTAAGGGCGTGCAGCCCTTAATTCGTGCCTCCCGCGCCTCGAAAGTAGCGGGTGCTTTTCTGGTTCTCTTTTGGCACGCAAAAGAGAACGTATCCGGCGGAGAGGCTTCTTGCAAAAGGCAAAAAAGCCTGCCCCACACGACCACATCCTGCCCGGGAAGCGTTTACGCCAGCTCCTTTGCCGCCACGTCCAGCGCCACCTCAATGACCTTGTCCATATCGTAGTACTTGTACTCGCCCAGACGGCCGCCAAAGATGACGCCCGGCTCGGCGTCGGCCAGCTTCTTGTACGCGGCGTACAGAGCACCGTTCTTCTCGTCGTTGACGGGGTAGTACGGCTCGTCGCCCTTCTTCCACTCAGCGCTGTACTCGCGGCTGATGACCGTCTTGGGCTGGGTGCCGAACTCAAAGTGCTTGTGCTCGATGATGCGGGTGTAGGGCGTCTCGGCGTCGGTGTAGTTCACCACCGCGTTGCCCTGATAGTTGTCGGTGTCCAGCACCTCGGTTTCAAAACGGACACTGCGGTACTGCAGAGCACCCAGCTTGTAGTCAAAGTAAGCGTCCACCGGGCCGGTGTAGACCACCTTCTCGGCCAGTGCGTTCAGCGCGTCGCGGTCGGCCAGATAGTCCACGTTCAGGCGCACTTCGGTGCCGTCCAGCATCTTTTCCACCATGGCGGTATAGCCGCCGTTGGGGATACCCTGATACAGCGCGTTGAAGTAGTTGTCGTCGTAGGTGAAGCGCACCGGCAGGCGCTTGATGATGAAGGCCGGCAGCTCGGTGCAGGGGCGGCCCCACTGTTTGCCGGTATAGCCCTTGATGAGCTTTTCATAGATATCGGTGCCCACAAGGCTGATGGCCTGTTCCTCAAGGTTCTGCGGGTCGGTGATGCCGGCCTCTGCCTTCTGCTGCTCGATCTTCGCCTTGGCCTCGGCAGGAGTCACCACACCCCACATCTTGTTGAAGGTGTTCATGTTGAAGGGCAGGTTGTAAATTTCACCGTGGTAGTTTGCCACCGGGCTGTTGGTGTAGCGGTTGAACTCGGCAAACTGGTTCACATACTGCCACACGGCCTTGTTGTTGGTGTGGAAGATATGCGCGCCGTAGCGGTGGACGTTGATGCCCTCCACCGGCTCGGTGTAGATGTTGCCCGCAATGTGGCTGCGCTTGTCGATGACCAGGCACTTTTTGCCCGCCTTCTTGGCTTCGTGGGCGAACACAGCGCCGTACAGGCCTGCACCAACGATCAGATAATCATACTGCTTCATAAAAAGAACCTTTCCCTGTCATTTTTCTGCGGCACTGCTCTTTTTCTGCGATGCCCAGTAGTTGTCGATGGCCGTCTCGATGCGGGAGCGGGCCGCTTCCGGCGTGATATGCTTGAGCTGGGCCGCCGCCATGGTCTGGTGGCCGCCGCCGCCCAGGCTCTCCATGATCACCTGCACATTCACCGCGCCCAGACTGCGGGCCGAAATGTTCACACCGCCGCCCACCTGCACGGCCACAAAGCTGGCGTCCACGCCCTGGATGCGCAGCAGGTCGTTGGCGGCCTGCGCAATGGCCACCCGGGCTTCCGGGGCGATCTCGCCGCCCACGGAGATGGCGCAGTTTTTGTACATCTGTGCCTTTTCCACGAGGTCGGCCTTGGCGTTGTACTCCGTCATGGTCACATCGAACAGCTGGCGCACCCGCTCGGTCTCGGCACCATAACGGCGCAGGGCTGCGGCCGCTTCAAAGGTGCGCACACCGGTGTGCAGGGTGAAGTCCTGGGTGTCCAGCATGATGCCGGAAAGCAGGCCCTCGGCCTCCACCCGGTTGGGCTTGTCGTCGCGGTCGCCGACGTACTGCAAAAGCTCGGTGACCAGTTCACTGGCCGAGGAAGAATAAGGCTCGTGGCAGACCAGCGCGGGGTTTTCAATATAGCCCACGCCCTTGCGGTGGTGGTCGATGACGGCCACCTTGCCGCATTTTTCCAGAATTTCCTTGCTCTCCACAAGGCCCACCTGGTATGTATCCACCACAACGCACAGCGTCTGCTTGGAGATGATGGGCAGCGCCTCTTTCGGGTCAATGAAGTCGTCCCTCTGGCCCGCGCGGCATAGCGCGTCGATCAGGCTGCCCGCCAGCGTGGCGTCCCGTTTGACGGCGATCACCGCCGGGACATCGCATATTTTACAAATGCGCAGCACGCCCTCGGCGGAACCGATGGCGTCCAGATCGCTCATGCGGTGGCCCATGATGACCACATGGTCTGCTTCCTTGATGAGCTTGACCAGCTGGTCGGCCACGATGCGGCTGCGCACCTTGCTGCGTTTTTCCACGCCGTGGCTCACGCCGCCGTAGAAGGTGAAGCCGTCCGGCGTCATCTCGGCGGCCTGGTCGCCGCCGCGGCCCTGGGCCATGTCCAGCGCCTGCACGGCCATATCCTGCGCTTCCCGCAGGGTCTTGGCCCCGCGGCCGATGCCGATGGAAAGCGAAAGGTTCACACTGGGGTCCAGCGCACGAATTTTATCCAGCACATCATAGCCGCGCTTGGCGAACTGCTCCATCTGGCGTTCTTCCACCACGGCGATGTAGCGGCCGCTGGCCACCCGGCGCAAAAAGCCGCTGCCCCGGCCGATCATATCCTCCAGCGTGCGGTTGATGCCCTCCAGCAGGCGGGCACGCTCGCTGTCCAGCATGTCGCCGAACACATCGTCGTAGCCGTCCACCAGAAAGACCAGATAGCCCGGGCGGCTGGCTTTATATTCCGCCTCGATCTTCCGCAGGGCGGTCTCCTCGTTCAGCACCACAAGGGTCATGCTCTCGGCGTTGCCGGGCACGGTGGAGCTGTGGGCGCTCCACATGCCCTCCGCCAGGGTCAGCAGCTGGCCCTCCTGGGTGCGGCACTGCTGCAGGTCCAGCCCGGGCAGCACCTTCTGCACCCGGCTCACCAGCACATCCTGCCCGCGCAGCAGCCGGTCGCGGAACTGGGCGTTGTACCACAGCACCGTCTCGCCGGAAAGCAGCGCCGCCGGCTGCGAAAGCGGCTCCAGGCTGAACTGCACCTTTGATTTTTCAAACCCCGTGCCGCTCATCCACCGTGCCGTCCACCGGCGCAGCTGGTAACGGAACACCACCATGCAGATGCCCCACAGCACCACCAGCGCTGCCAGCACCGGCCACGCCGTCGGGCGCTGCACCAGCAGCACCAGCACCAGCAGGCCGCACAGCACCGCCAGGCTGGCCGTGAGCATCTCGAGGGTCCATCTCGGTTTCTGTTTCATCAAATCTCCTGCCTTCCGCCGCATTTCCCGCGGCAGTGTGCCCGGCTCAGACCTCCATCAGGATGGGGAGGATCATCGGGCTGCGCTTGGTGCGCCGATAGATATAGCTGCTCAGCGCTTCCCGCACACGGGTCTTGACGCTGTTCCAGTCGCGGACGTTCTCGTCCACGCAGCGCTGCAGCGCGTTTTCCACGATGCTCTGGGCACCGTCCATCAGGCTTTCGTTCTCGCGCACATACACAAAGCCGCGGCTGACGAGGTCCGGCCCGGCCAGCACCTTGCCGCTCTTGCTGTCCACGGTGGCCACGATGATGACCAGACCGTCTTCCGAGAGGTGCTTGCGGTCCCGCAGGACCACATTGCCCACGTCGCCCACGCCCAGGCCGTCCACCATGACGGCACCGGCGGTGACCGGCTCACCCAGCTTCATCTCGTCCTGGCTGAGGATAACGTTGGAGCCGTTCTCAGCGATCAGGATGTTGCTGGTGGGGATGCCGAGGCTTGCGGCGGTGAGGGCGTGCTTTTTCAGCTGCTTGTACTCGCCGTGCACCGGCAGGAAATACTTGGGTTTGGTCAGGGTGAGCATCAGCTTCTGCTCCTCCTGGCAGGCATGGCCGGAGACGTGCACATCGTACATGCTCTCATAAATGACCTCCGCGCCCAGCAGCAGCAGACCGTTCACGATCTTGGTCACGCTCTTTTCGTTGCCGGGGATGGGGTTTGCAGAAATGATAATGAAATCGCCGGGGCCCACGCGCACCTGACGGTGGCTGCAGGACGCCATGCGGGAAAGGGCGCTCAGGGGCTCGCCCTGGCTGCCGGTGGTGATGAGCACCACCTGCTCCGGCGGGTACTGGTTGAGCTCATCCACGCTGATGAGGGTGCCCTCCGGGATGTGCATATAGCCCAGCTCCTGCGCCATGGCGGTGTTGTTCACCATGCTGCGGCCGCTGAAGGCCACCTTGCGGCCATCCTCCACGGCCAGATCAATGATCTGCTGCACGCGGTAGATGTTGGAAGCGAAGGTGGCAATGATGATGCGCTTGTTGCGGGCGCGGGCAAACAGGCTGCGCACACCGGCGGCAACCTTCTGCTCGGTGGCGGTAAAGCCCGGGCGCTCCGCGTTGGTGGAGTCGCTCAGCAGGGCCAGCACGCCGCGCTGACCGTACTCTGCCAGGGTGGACAAGTCGGTGACGCCGCAGGCCAGCGGGGTATAGTCAATTTTGAAGTCGCCGGTCTGGATGATGGTGCCCGCCGGGCTGTCGATGGCAAAGGCCACCGCGTCCGGGATGGAGTGATTCACATGGATGGGCTCGATGGTAAAGCAGCCCAGCTTGATCTTCTGCTTCGGGGTGATCTCCACGAACTTGGTGCGGCCCGCCAAACCGAACTCCTCCAGCTTGTTTTTGATGAGGCCGCAGGTCAGGCGGGTGCCATAGATGGGCAGGTCGATCTTCTGCAGCAGATACGGGATACTGCCAATGTGGTCCTCGTGGCCGTGGGTGATGAGCAGGCCCTTGATCTTATCCTTGTTCTGCACCACGAAGGTGAAGTCCGGGATGACCATGTCCACGCCGTACATGTCGCTGTCCGGGAAGACCAGACCGCAGTCCACGATGATCATGTCGCCGTTGCACTCGTAGACGGTCATGTTCTTGCCCACTTCGCCCAGGCCGCCCAGCGGATAGATGTGGATGGGCACAGCGGCCTCTTTGGGCTGCTGCGGACGGCGGCGGCGGTTATAATAAGGGCGGCGGGTGGTGCGGGGGCGCTTTTCGCCCGCCTGTGCGGTGGGTGCACCTGCGTTCTGGCTGGCTGCTGCCTTGCCGCGCGGGGTAACGTTCGTATTTTCTTTTGACTGTGCCATTCTGACCTCCAAAAATCATTGCAGCGCAGGCCGTTCCCTCAAACCGGGAGCAGCCGCGCTGTGCAGGGGAAGCACCTTGGATGTTCGCATCGGCTTCCGTTGGATGCACCGTATAGAATTTTCCTGTCAGCGTGATTTTTGTACACCGCTGTCTGTTCCGTAAGAATCCTTTGTGCCAGATGGGTCCATCTGTTCGATGCGACCGTGGCTTTTCTGTGGAACGCCCGGGCACACGCCTATGGTGCGCCCCTATACGCATTTTGTTAAGATTAGTATAGTATTTCCCGGCGTTTTTGTCAATTCCAAGGTTTGGCAGAACCGGGCCGAAGTATGCATTGGCTCTTGACAGAACGGCGAAAATGGCGCTAAATAGAAGCACTACCTATGATAAGGAGAACCGCATGAAACAGGTCGAAGTTTACACCGACGGCGCATGCAGCGGCAACCCCGGCCCGGGCGGCTGGGGCGCGGTGCTGCGCTATCGTTTCAACGGCAAGGTCTACGAAAAAGAGCTCAGCGGCGGTGACGACAGCACCACCAACAACCGCATGGAGCTGACCGCCTTCATTGAGGCGCTGCGCCAGCTCAAGGAGCCGTGCGAAGTGCGGCTGTGTTCCGACAGCCAGTACGTCATCAACGGGCTGCAGAAGGGCTGGGCCAAAGGCTGGCAGCGCCGGGGCTGGAAAAAATCCGACGGCTCCCCTGCCCTGAACCCGGACCTCTGGGCCCAGGCACTGGAACAGGAAGCCCGACACAAGATCACCTACGTCTGGGTCAAGGGCCACGCAGGCCACCCGGAGAACGAACGCTGCGACCAGCTGGCCGTGGCACAAAGCAAAGCACATGGCGGGAGGCAAGGGACATGAGCGATACTTTTCTGCCCGGGAACGGGTTCGACACCTACGAGAGCCAGGACAAGGTCCTGATCCAGATGGCCGACACCGCCGCCTGCGCCGTGGCGGTGCGCATTCTGCAGCAGCAGGGTTTTGCCGTGGCAGGCGCTGCCGTGCGGCTGGCAACCGAACAGGCCGCCGAAGCGGAAGCTGCCAAGCAGGCGGCCGAAAAGCTGGGCATTGAGTGCATCGTGCTGAACGCCGAGGCCCTTGCCGGGCAGGACGCCGACGCGCTGGGCGAGGGCGTCAGCCCGCTGTTCGCTGCCCTGCTCACCGCCGCCGACAAGCTGGGGATGCAGTATGTGGCTACGCCCCACCGCGCCCGGGTGGAGACCGCTTCCGACGGTGTGCACACGGTCTGCCCGCCTGCAGGCGTGGGCGCTGACGACAGCGCCGCGCTGGCTGCTCTGCCGCAGGCCGTGCTGGCCCGGCTGATTTTGCCTCTGGGCGATTTTGCCCCGGAAGACGTGGCCGAGATGGCAGCGGACTTCAAAGTTTAAGTTTTTGCAGCAGAAAAGCGCTGTCCGGAACCAAACCGGGCAGCGCTTTTTTTGTTTGGGTACGCTTTTGATATTTTTATTCAGATCGGGTTATTTTGCAGCCACAAGCTTCTGGGCCTTGTTCCACGCGCGGATGACGCTGACGCGGCTGACAAGGAAATCCGCTTTTCTATGAGCGTCGATCAGCTCATTTTCCACAGCCCAGGCCATTGCCTTCTGCACTTCGTCTGCGTCCGGTGCCAGAGCCGTTTCCGGTTCCGGGCTGCCGGCATTCTGCCACATCAGCTTTGCCAGCTGGCCATAAGTCACCGGGATATCCGCGCCCTCGGGCAGGACGGAATCCAGGTAGACGGTGGTGCCGAACTGATACGCCACGATGGCGGCACCCGTGCCAATGGCCGCTGCAGCCGCCACCGAGCCCATCCAGGAAGCATCACTGTCAAAATCGACGTCATCGGGCAGATCGTCGGCAGGGGCGTAGTTGTAATCTACCACGCCTTCCTTCTGCAGGATGCTGTTGTCGCCGCCGCTCTGGCACACCGCCCAGTCGATCGCGATGCTGTTCCACTGTTCTTCCGAACCGGTATAGTGCAGCTTGAATGCATCGTTCGCGGACTGGCTGTCCACTGCAAATGCCGCCGAGTCGATCTCGGTAACACCCGTCGGGAGGATCACTTCTTCCAGTGCCGGGCAGTCACGGAAGACTGCAATGTTGATTTTCTTCACGCTCTCCGGCACGACCACTTTCTGGAGCTTCCGGCAGTGGTCGAACAGACCGCTTTCCAGTTCAGAAAGCTGGATGCCCGCGCCGAATTCGATCGAAGTGACGTTTCCGCACCACTGGAATGCACCGCCGCCGATGCGGGTGACGCTTGCCGGGATCTTCAGTTTCGTCATGCCCCAGACAGAGCCAAATGCGTAGTTGCCGATGGTGGTCAGTCCCTCCGGGAATTCAACATCCTTCAGGCTGTTATTGTTCAGAAACGCGCTCGTTCCGATGGTTTTCAGGGTAGCCGGAAACTCCACCTCGATAACGTTATTTCCTGCAAAGGCATCCTGGCCGATCGCCGTGACGGTATACTGGTTCTGGTCGCCGTCATACACCGTCTCCGGGATCTTCAGCGTTCCGGTGATGCCCGTGTTCTTGGCCACTTCGACCGTGGAATCGCTCGTCACCTTATAGTTCAGGGTCTGGCCTTCGTATTCATAGGCAAAGGTCTCCCCCGCCGCTGCCGCAAATGCGCCCACCGGCAGAACAGATGCCGCCATGCACACCGCAAGCAGAAGGCTGATCAGTCTTTTTTTCATGTTGCTTTCCTCCCTTTTTGCGCACTCAAACGGTGGTTGTCACACCCCCGGTTTGTCCCGGCATTTCCGGTCGTTCGAGGGCGTTCCTGTTTTTATTTTACCCCCCCCCCCCCTATGTTGATGTCAAGCTTTTTCGCGTATTTTCACATATTTTTTTGCAAACAAAAAGGCACCGTGCCGTTTTGTGCGGTACAGTGCCTTTTCTTGTTTGTCTTGTTGTTTCTCCGCTTTGCACTCAGTTCTGCGGGTGGACGATATCGCGCCAATCCAGATCGCCGCGCTCCAGGCCGTGGATGAGCACCTCGGCGGTGGCAATGTTGGTGGCCATGGGGATGTTGTGCACATCGCACAGGCGCAGCAGGGTCATCTCGTTGGGCTCGCTGGGCTTCGCGTTGATGGGGTCGCGGAAGAACAGCAGCAGGTCGATCTCATTGCAGGCAATGCGGGAAGCGATCTGCTGGTCGCCGCCCTGCACACCGGCCAGAAAACGCTGGACCTGCAGGCCGGTCGCCTCGGCGATCAGCTTGCCTGTGGTGCCGGTCGCCACCAGCTTGTGCTGGCTCAGAATGCGGCAATACGCCGTGCAGAACTGAACCATCAGCTCCTTTTTGGAGTCATGCGCAATCAGTGCAATCGTCATCCGTTACCCTCTCCTCTTTCGCTCTATGTGATACACCGTGTGGTAAAAAGTCCCTTTGGTAAAAATAATATCACAAAATCCAATCTATTACAACTGGTTTTTATACAAAATATTCAATTTTGTTTTCTTTTGGTCAAACGCGCGCCAAAAAGCCGCGCGGCAGCGCCCCCGTGCCGGGTCAGTCCGTCTCCTGCGGGAGCGTTTCGGGCGCGATGGCGTCCGGGTTATCCTCGGTGTCCGGCTCTGCGGCGGGCAGCTCCGTCTCGGCCGTGGCCGGCTGGGCGGCAGGTTCGGTCTGGGTCGGCTGGGCCGTGCCTGCCGTACCGGCTGCATTGGCAGTGCCGGTGGTGGTCTGGGTGCCGTTGGCCGTGCCGGTGGACTGCTGGGTGTCGGCCGCCTGCTGGTCCGCCTGCGACTGCGCGGCTTCCTCCTCGGCCTGCTTTTCCAGCGTGCCGTCCTTCATGGCGAAGTAGGCGTTGGCGATGTCCACCACCAGGTCACCGGCACGGGCACCGTAGCCGCCGTATTCGATGGAGATGCCGATGGCGATCTCCGGGTCATCGGCCGGGAGGTAGGCCACCATCATGGCGTTCAGATAGTGCTTGCCCGGGGCGTAGGTCTCGCTGCGCTGGGGGGTGCCGGTCTTGCAGGCGATGGCGATGGGATAGCTGGAAATTTTGCCGCTGATGGTGCTGGGCACCTGCTTCATGCCCTCGCGCACCAGCTCAAAGGTGTTGCCGGTGCCCTCGATGACATCCATCACCTCGGGCTGGGTCTCGCTGAGCACCTCGCCGGTGTTGGTGTCCAGAATGGCCTTGACAAAGTGGGTGCGGTAGCGCACGCCGTTGTTGGCCAGGGTGGCCGCATAGGTGGCCAGCTGGATGGGGGTGACCACCGTGTTGCCCTGACCGATGGCGGCCTGCACGTCCAGCGAGGCGGTGTAGTTGGAATCGTTCTTGGTGGTCAGGCGGCCGGTGGCCTCGCTCACCTCCACGCCGGTGCGCTGGCCCAGGCCCAGCTTGTAGGCGTAGGCGTCGTAGACATCGCTGGTCAGGCGGCGGCCCACATCATAGAAGAAGATGTTGCAGCTCCACTTGATGGCGGTCACCACGTCGATGTTGCCGCTGTGGCCGTGGCGGGTGCACTTGGGGTGGTAATCCTTGAAGTAGTTGTACACGCCGTTGCAGAACACCGTGGAATACTGGTTGATGAGGCCGCTGTCCAGCGCGGCCACTGCCACGGCGGGCTTGAAGGTGGAGCCCGGCGTATACAGGCCCTGCAGGGCCCGGTTGAACAGCGGCAGGCCCGGGTCCGAGCTGTACTCGCTGTAGTTGGTGGCGTAGAGGTTCTGGTCGAAGCTGGGGTAGTTGGAGGCCGCCAGCACGCCGCCGTCCTTCACGTCGATGACCACGGCCGCAGCCGCAGCCGCCTTCATGTCGCCGGTGTTGTAGACGCGGTTGATCATGTCGATGTTCTCCGCCAGCGCCTTGTCCACCGCCCGCTGGAAGTTGCTGTCGATGGTCAGCTGCACGGTGTGGCCCGGTTCCGGCACGGTGGTGAGCTGGGTGTCCACAATGACGCCGTCCGAGTTGCGGGTGATGGTCTCCACGCCGTCCTTGCCGCGCAGCTCGTCTTCATAGGCCGATTCCAGGCCCGAAATGCCCAGAATGTCGTTCATGTTGTAGCCTTTGTCCCGCAGCGGGTAGGTCACGTTGCCGTCCGAATCGGTCACCTTCCACTTTTCGGCGGTGATCTTGCCCACACGGCCCAGCACCGCCGGGATGATGTCGCTCTGCTCGTAGCTGCGGGCGCTGGTCTCCACGATCTCCACGCCGGGCAGCTGCAGGCTGTGCTCCTTGATGGTGGCCACGGTCGCGGCGCTGACGTTCTCGGCCATGACAAAGTTGTTCACGTTGGAGAAGGCTTGCCGGTCCATCTCGTAGTGGATGCCGGCCAGCACCCGCTGCCATTCCAGCGAGAAGCCCTGCAGGTTATTCTTCTCCACCAGCATCTCCATCACATCGTCGGCGGTGGCGTACTGCTGCAGGCCGAGGGTGTCCTTCATGTCGGCCAGCTGCTTCTGGTCACTGGTGGACGTATCATCGTCGGTGAATTCATAGTGGCCTGCGGCATCCGGCTGGCCGATGAGCAGGGTGTCGTTCCAGCTCTCGCCGTTTTCCCGCAGCAGCTCCACGATCTGCTGCAGCATGGTGTCCAGGTCGCGGTCACCCATCAGCAGTTTGTTAAGCACCACGTTGTAGCTGGTGGTGCTGGTGGCGATGCGCCGCCCGCTGCTGTCCACGATGTCGCCGCGGGCCGCCGTCACCGTGAAATTATAATCGGTGGTGTTGGTGGCCTGCGCCTTGAAGTCGTCGCCGTTGACCAGCTGCAGAAAGATCAGCCGCAGCACAAACAGCCCCATGACGGCACATGCCGCGGCAATGAGCAAAATCATGCGGCGCACGACGGTTTTTCGTTCGTTCTGATTCATCCGTGTCTCCTCCGGCGGTTCAGACTACGCCGTTGTCGATCTTGAATTCTTCGTGGATGCGCCGCACCAGCCGGAACAGCACCAGCGAGGGCAGCAGCGTCAGCCCAGCCGAGGGCAGCACGAAGGTGAGCCAGCGGCTGCCAGCCCAGCTGTAGCCCGGCATATAGTAGAAAAACAGCCAGTCCAGCGAGAGCACCAGCGCCGCCGTGACCATGCTGATCAGGGCAAAGTTCCAGGTGCTGCCCTGCAGATACAGCTGCACCAGCACCGAGAGGGCAAAGCACATCAGCAGCAGTTCCAGCGCCAGCATGCCCACGGTGCGCCCGGCAGTGTAATCCCACAAAAGGCCGCACACCGCGCCGAACAGCGCGCCCGCGAACTCGCCTTCATACACGGCCACGGCCAGGCACAGCGGCAGGATGAACAACGGCTTTGCCTGCCCCAGCTGGAACAGGCCGGGGGTCGTTTGCAGCGCTGCGCACACGAACAGCGCCAGCACATAGCAGCCCCATTTCAGGATCTGGCTGCGGCTGCGCATGCGGCGTGATTCCATACAAAGCGCCCCCTTAATAATCGGTGATGATGAAGACATGCTTGACGGTGCGGGGGTCGGCACCCGGCTTGATGACCGCAATGGAGGATTTGCCGCTGGCTTCCGGCACCACCTCCTGCACGATGCCCACCAGCAGGTCCGGCGGGTAGACCCCGCCCAGGCCCGTAGTGATGACCTGATCGCCCTTGTGGGTCTCACAGCTGCGTTCGAGGTTCGTCAGGGTGCACAGGCCGTCCCCGGCATACTCGCTGCTGCCGTTGATGATGCCGTTCTCCCGGGTGCGGGACACCACGCCCGCCGCGTTGAAGCTGGGGTGCAGGATGGTCATCACCTTGCAGCTGGTGGTGTCGGCTTCCACCACCACGCCCACGAGGTAGCCCCTATCGCTGATGACGGCGTCGTTCACCGCCACGCCGTCTGCCGTGCCCTTGTCCAGCGTGAAGCCGCCGAACTCGTCCATCGTGTCGCGGCCGATGACAAAGGCCGAAGCATACGTTGCTTCGCTGTTTTTATCCTGGATGCGGGCCAGCGCCTTATAAGCGTCGTTCTCAGCCTTGATGCGGTCATAGTCCACCATCTGCTGGCGCAGCTCGGCGTTCTCGGCTTCCAGCTGTTCGTTCTGGTCCATGACCTCGTCGATGCGGGCATACTTCTCCCACACCGAGCCCACGCCGCCGCTGAGGGCCGCGCTGACCTTCTGGAACGGGGTCAGCACCACGCTGAGCAGCTCCTGCGGGGCGGCGGTCAGGCGGCCGTTGGCACCGGCATAGGCCATGATGCCCACCAGGAACACCGCCACGGCCACCAGGATCTTAAATTTCCATGTGTCAAAAAAATCCTTCAAGGGGTCTCCCTCCTGTCCGGCCTGCAACGCCGGAGCCACGAAAAAAGCGCGGACAGCCGCTGCCATCCGCGCAAGAAACTTTGTTTGCGGCGGAAGACCGCGCAGCTGCGGCGCAGAACTCTTTTCCGCAAAGGCAGCCGTTTACATGTGGCCGCCGTCGGTGTCCAGCACGTCGTGCAGGACATCCACATGATCCAGCACTGCACCGGCACCCTTTGCCACGCAGTCCAGAGGATCTTCCGCAATGTGTACGTCGATGCCGGTCTCGCTCTGGATCAGCTGATCCAGACCGCGCAGCAGTGCGCCGCCGCCGGTCAGGGTGATGCCGCGGTCGATGATATCGGCGCTCAGTTCCGGCGGGGTGCGCTCCAGTGTCTCCTTGATGGCGCTGGTGATCTTGACAAGGCACTCCAGCAGGGCGGCGCGCACATCCTCGGAGTGGACCACGATGTTCTTGGGCAGACCGTCCACCAGGTTGCGGCCCTTGATCTCCATGGTCAGCTCGGGGTCCAGCGCATAAGCGGAACCGATCTCGATCTTGATCTGCTCGGCGGTGCGCTCACCGATGAGCAGGTTGTACTTGCGCTTGATGAAGGCGATGATGGCCTGATCGAACATGTCACCGGCCATGCGCACGCTGCGGGAGGCCACGATGCCGCCCAGCGAGATGACGGCGATCTCCGCCGTGCCGCCGCCGATGTCCACGATCATGCTGCCGGTGGGCTCACTGATGGGCAGGCCCGCACCGATGGCGGCTGCCATGGGCTCCTCAATGACCGACACCTGACGGGCACCGGCCTTCAGCGTGGCTTCACGCACGGCGCGGCGCTCCACCTCGGTGACGCCCGACGGGATGCAGATGACCACGCGGGGGCGGGAGAACATGCTGTTGCCGCAGGCCTTCTTGAGGAAGTTCTCCAGCATATTGGCGGTGATGTCAAAATCAGCGATGACGCCGTCCTTCAGCGGGCGGACCGCCACGATGCTGCCGGGGGTGCGGCCGATGACAGCCTTTGCCTCGGCACCCACGCAGCGCACCTCGTCGGTCTTGGTGTCCACAGCCACCACCGACGGCTCCCGCATGATGATGCCCTTGCCCTTCATATATACCAGGGTATTGGCGGTACCCAGATCAATGCCTACATCTTTCGAAAACAAGCCCATTGTAAAGTCTCTCCTTCGTCTTCCCTATGATCTATCCAGAGCGTGCGGCAGCCTCACACCTGCTGCCCTGCGCAGAATAACACAGTTCTATTATAGCCGCAAGCCGCTGATTTCTCAAGCGTTTGCGCAAGTTTTCTTCGTTTTTCCCATTTTTCTCACAGAAAATGGCCCAGCAGCTGTACGGTGCGGCTGAGGGGCAGGCCCATGATGGTGTAGTAGTCGCCCTCGATGCGGTCCAGCCACAGCGCCGCGCGGCCCTGGATGGCATAAGCGCCGGCCTTATCATAGGGTTCCTGCGTGGAAGCGTAAAAATCAATTTCTTCCTCACTCAGCGGGAAGAAGGTGACCCGGCAGCTGTCCACAAAACTCTCGGTGCGTTTGCCGTCCGAGACGCACACACCGGTGTGCACTGCGTGGGTGGCACCGGAGAGGGCGCGCAGCATCCGTTTGGCGTCCTCCACACTGTGGGGCTTGCCGAACACTTCGCCGTTCACGTCCACCACGGTGTCGCAGCCGAGCACCACGGTGCCCGGGTGCTGCGCCGCGACGGCAAGGCACTTGCCCCGGGCCAGTTTTTCCACCAGCTGGGCAGGCGTGTCGGCGGTGACGGTGCTTTCGTCAAAGTCGCTGGCGCAGACCGTGAAATCGGTAGTGTATAAGGAAAGCAGTTCCCGCCTGCGCGGGCTGCCGGAAGCTAAGATCAGGTTCATGATTCCATCTCACTTTCCGGTAGAGCCAAAGCCGCCCGCACCGCGGGTGGTATCGCCCAGCTCTTCCGCGGGCACGAAAGCGGCAGTGTACACCGGCGCAATGCACAGCTGTGCCACCCGCTCACCGGGCTGGATGGTGTAAGCTTCTTTGCCCAGGTTGACCATAGGCACCTTCAGTTCGCCCCTGTAGTCGCTGTCCACGACACCCACGCCGTTGGCCATGCACAGGCCGTGCTTGATGGAAAGGCCGCTGCGGGCATACACCAGCGCCACGCTGTGGGCACCGGGCAGTTCGATGGCAAGGCCGGTGGGCACCAGCACCCGCTCCATGGGCTGGAGGGTGAGCGGCTCATCCAGCACGGCGCACAGGTCGGCAGCAGCAGAGCCGGGGGTGGCGTAGGCGGGCACCTTGGCCCGCTCGTCCAGTACCTTATATTTTACAGTGATGGGTTCCATAGTATACCTCTTTTTGATTTTTAGCGTCCTCGTCCTCTCAGGCCGCTTCGCGTCCAGCTCTCCCAGGGGGGAGAGCTGGCAGCGCGTGAGCGCTGACGGAGAGGGCGATCCCGCTTTAGTTCGTTCCCTTGAAATACAATCCGCGTGTGAAATCTTCTTCAAACGGTGCATGAACGCGGATCATGTCCAGGATCTTCGCTGCTTCGTCCCGGCTTTCCAGCGTGAAGTAAGCCACACCGTAGTCCACCGTCAAAGCGCCCGGCTTATCCCCCATATAAATAGGTACAGGGTTATAGATGGTGCGCACACCAAGGCCGCACCGCACTGGGAACTTCTTGGCCTTGCGGTCGGTCAGCACGCCGGTCTTGTCGCAGTGGGCACAGTCGTGGATGTTCTGCAGCGGGCAGGCGCGGGTGATCATCAGCGGCATGTGGCCGTAGACCAGCACACCGGTGGGCACCGGTTTGCCGTCGTGGGTGGGCGCAATGGTGCTGATGTCGCTGTCCTTCACCTCAGGCAGGATGAGCATGGAGCCAAGGCCGTTGTCCGCGTAGAACTGCGCGGCCAGCTGGTTCGTGATGTTCAGCCCAAAGCTGCCGCTCATGGGCAGACCCCGGCACAGCCGCAGGTGGGCAATGTTGCTGACCTCGTACCCGGCAAAGCCCGCATCCTGCGTGGCTGCAATGCGGCGGGCCGTGTCTTCCTCCAGCCTGCCGAACATGACGCGCGGCAGCTCCAGAAGGGTCTTTGCCCGCCACTCCCGGGGCACCCGGTCGGCCTGCGCGATGGGCAGGGTGAGATATTCCACGCCGTCAAGTGCACGTTCCGGCACCTGGTCCCAGCTCTCGAACCGGGCGCGCAGAGTGCGGTGGGGCGGCAGCGTGCGCAGCGGCAGGGCGGGCACATGCTCGTCCGTCGTGGGCCAGGGGCGCAGCACCTCGCGCTTTTTCAGCAGGGCATCCAGCGCTTCGCGGCGCAGCTCGTTCACGGCGCTGCCCGGAATGAACCACGGCCCGCCGTCCATTTCCACCGTGATGTCGTCATTTTCCACTGCAAAGGGCGTGCCGCCGGTCTTGGCAAGGCTGCGGTGCAGGCTCTCGGCGGGATCGGTGCGGGCGGGCTGCGGCTCGGCGTCGCCGTAGGCAAAGGCCTTGTTGCCGTCGGCATCGGTGACGGTGAGCTTCTCGCCGCCCTCCTCAATTTCCAGCTTCATCTTCACCGGCACGCGGCTGCGCTCGCGGCGGTAGAGCTCCCGCAGGGCGGGCAGGGTCTTTTTGGTCAGCTCGGCGTCTGCTTCGCTGCGCACGCCGAACATGGTGCCGTTGATCTTGCCGTCCAGATAGCCGGAGGTGAAGCCGGAACGGCTGAAGGCGTTTTTCAGCAGGTCCCGGTCGTAGGCGCGGCCCTCGCGGCCTGCCAGGCAGGCGCTGACCGCCGCCGCCACATACTCCGGTGTGCGCAGGCGGCCTTCGATTTTTGCCGATGCCACGCCCAAAGCCTGCAATTTGTCCAGCTTGTCGATGACCGAATTGTCCTTCAGCGACAGGTGGTGCAGGCGGCCCGGCTTGCCCTCCGGCAGGGCGTTTGCTTCAAACGGCAGGCGGCAGGGGCCTGCACAGGAGCCGCGGTTGCCGCTGCGTCCGCCCAGAAAAGCCGACATATAGCACTGGCCGCTGACGCACATGCACAGCGCACCGTGCACAAAACACTCGGTCTCAATGCCGCAGTGCTTCGTGATGTGCTCCACCTCGGGCAGGCTCAGCTCGCGGGCCAGCACCACGCGGGTAAAGCCCAGCTCTTTCAGTTCCAGCGCGCCCTGCAGGCTGTGCACGCTCATCTGGGTGGAGCCGTGGCGGGGCAGCTGGGGCGCGATCTTGCCGATCAGGGTAGCCACGGCCAAGTCCTGGCAGATGACGGCATCGGCACCGGACGCAGCAACGGCCCGGATGGCCTGTTCCAGCGCGGGCAGCTCGCCGCCGTAAACGGTGGTGTTCAGCGCCACGTGCACGGCCACGCCCCGGGCATGGCAGAAGCGCACCGCTTCTTTCAGCGTATCGGCGTCAAAATTATTGGCACTGGTGCGGGCGTTGAAGCCCGAAAAGCCCAGATACACCGCGTCGGCCCCGCTGAACACGGCAGCGCGGAGCATTTCTTCGTTGCCCACCGGGGCAAGGATCTCGATCTTTGACATACTTCTCCTTTATCCTGTAAACGGCTCACTCCGCCTTGTCTGCTTCCTCTTTGGCTGCGGCCTGCTGGGCGGCCCGTTCTTCCCGGCGGGCCTCCTTATTGCGCATCTTTTCCAGCTGCTCCCGCAGGGCGGCGGCTTCCCGGCGCAGCACCTCGTTCTCGGCCTTGGCCTTGTCCTCGGCCAGCTTTGCCCGGGCTGCATCAGCGATGTAGTCCTGGATCTGGCTGCGCATGTTCTCGGCGCTGCCGGTGCTCTTGCGGTATTCATCCAGATAATCCATGGCGCAGAACACCGCCGCCTTGGTCACCGAAAGATTTTCGTTGCCGTCCAGCAGCTTCGTGATGTCCTCATCCAGCTTCTTCGCCAGCGTCTGAATGTACTTTTCCGAGTCCGTCGTTGCGATGGCATACGGCGTCCCGGCGATGTTCACCCGTACCTTGTTGACCATATCTGTTTCCCCTTTTTATCCTTTTCTGCCCGCAGCGGGCAGTGATCTTCTGATTTTTGCCGGGAAACGGTACCGTTCCCGGTACCGTTTTGGTGTCTTGTCACCCGCCGAGTGAGTTTCCCGGCTCATTACCCCCGGAGTTTGTCTCCGAAAAAGTTTCGGACAGGGCGATTCCTTCTCCTATTATAATATAAATAAGCTGCAAGAAAAAGTGTATTTTTTGAAATTTTGGCATATTTATCAGAAAGTTCAATAAAAAAATGTCAGTTACGGAAAAAATCCCCTGATTCCTTGCATTTGTCATTCTGCCATATTATAATATCTTTGTTATGTTGGCGGCAGAGCAAGTGAGGGAAAGTGCCTGCAGGCGCCAATTATTTCAATTATTTTAGCAAAGCTGAAAACTTATGCGGATAGGAGTACCTTTATGACATCGAAAGAATTTGGTAAAATTCTTCAGGACAAGCTCACCAGTGAGTACGGCGTGGAGCTGAGCGTTGCCTCCAACCAGCAGATCTACCGCTCCCTGGCCCTGATCTGCCGCCAGATGATGAGCGAGAACCACAAGAAGTTCCAGTCCAAGGCCATCGGCACCGGCACCAAGCAGGTCTATTACCTCTGCATGGAGTTCCTGATGGGCCGCAGCCTGAAGACCAGCCTGCTGAACCTGGGCCTGGACGAGGTGGCAAAGAAGGCCCTGTCCGACGCCGATATCAGCATCGACACCATCTTTGAGGAGGAGCCCGATGCAGGCCTGGGCAACGGCGGCTTGGGCCGTCTGGCTGCCTGCTACCTGGACGGCATGGCCACCACCGGCATCTGCGGCACTGGTTACTCCATCCTGTACGAGTACGGTATCTTCAAGCAGAAGATCGTGGACGGCTGGCAGCAGGAGCGTGCCGACAACTGGCTGCCCGGCGGCCAGGTCTGGCTGCAGAGCCACCCGGACCAGGCTGTGGAGGTCCATTTTGACGGCGAGATCCGTGAGAACTGGGACAACGGCTTCCACTACATCCAGCACACCAACTACAACAGCGTCATGGCCGTTCCCTCCGACATGTATGTGCAGGGCTACGACGGCAAGGGCGTTGCCAAGCTGCGTCTGTGGCAGGCAAAGGCCCCCGATTTTGATATGTCCAGCTTCTCTCTGGGCAACTACAACACCGCCATGAGCAAGAACGCCAACGCCGAGCTCATCTCCAAAGTGCTGTACCCCAACGACAACCATGTGGAAGGCAAGATCCTGCGCCTGCGTCAGCAGTACTTCCTGTCTGCTGCCTCCATCGGCGACATCGTGCAGAACCACCTGTCCAGCTACGCCACGCTGGAGAACCTGCCCGACAAGGTGGCCATCCAGCTGAACGATACCCACCCCACCCTGGCCATCCCCGAGATGATGCGCATCCTGCTGGATGAGTGCGGCTTTGGCTGGGACAAAGCCTTCGACATCTGCCAGAAGGTGTTCTCCTACACCAACCACACCGTCATGGCCGAGGCTCTGGAGAAGTGGAACGTGGACATCTTCAAGATGACCCTGCCCCGCATCTACCAGATCGTGGTCGAGATGGACCGCCGCGCCCGCGAAGAGCTGGCCAAGGCTTTCCCCGGCGACCAGGGCAAGATCGACTACATGGCACTGATCGGCGACAATCAGGTGCGCATGGCCAACATCTGCGCCTACACCGCCAACAGCATCAACGGCGTGTCCAAGCTGCACAGCCAGATCATCAAGGACAGCGTGTTCCACGACTACTACCTGTTCAAGCCCAAGGCTTTCAAGAACGTGACCAACGGCATTGCTTACCGCCGCTGGCTGCTGGCCTCCAACCCGGAGCTGTGCAAGCTGCTGGATGAGACCATCGGTGACGGCTACAAGCACGATGCTTCCGACCTGACCAAGCTGAACAAGTACGAGAACGACAAGACCGTGCTCAAGCGCCTGAACGAAATCAAACTGGCCAACAAGAAGGAATTTGCCAATTACCTGGCAAAGAGCACCGGCCAGGTCATCGACCCGAACTCCATCTTTGACTGCCAGGTCAAGCGGATGCACGAGTACAAGCGTCAGCACCTGAACGCTCTGAACATCGCTGCCCAGTACCTGTACCTGAAGGAGAACCCCAACGCCGACTTTATCCCCAAGACCTACATCTTTGGTGCCAAGGCTGCCCCCGGCTACTACATGGCCAAGCAGATGATCCGCATGATCTGCAAGCTGGGCGACCTCATCAACAACGATCCCGCCGTGCGCGACAAGCTGCGCGTGGTGTATCTGGAAGAGTACTGCGTCTCCCTCAGCGAGCACCTGATGCCCGCCGCTGAAGTGTCTGAGCAGATCTCTCTGGCAGGCACCGAGGCTTCCGGTACCGGCAACATGAAGTTCATGCTGAACGGTGCCATCACTCTGGGCACCCTGGACGGCGCCAACGTGGAGATCGCTGATGCTGCCGGCAAGGAGAACGAGCTGATCTTCGGTATGCTGACCCCCGAGGTGAACAACCTGAAGCAGGTGGGCTACCACCCCAACGCCTTTATCATGGGCGACGACGTGGCAAACTACACCCTGAACTTCCTGGAGCGCGGCTGGAACGGCGAGAACTTCCACGAAGTTACCGAGAACCTGCGCAGCAGCGACCCGTATATGGTCATGGCCGACTTCAAGGATTACCGCCGTGCACAGGCCGACCTGCAGAAGCTGTATGCTGACCGTGAGAAGTGGGCCCACATGAGCCTGAAGAACATCGCCAACAGCGGCATCTTCAGCGCGGACCGCTCTGTGTTGGATTACGCACATGATATCTGGTACGCTTCCCCCGTGCCCATGGGCAAGTAATCTCCCCTAAAAAATCCATCAGCCCCGGCGGCGTTTGGCCCGCCGGGGCTTTTTTGAGAAAGGACGACCGTTTTGTCTTGTCTGTTCAATAGCTACGACCCCTATTTCAAGCAGCCCTTCGGCGCCGTGCGGGCCGGGCAGACCGTACACCTGACCCTCTGCATCCCGGAAGAACTGGGCTATGTTGACCCGCACCTTGTGCTCCAGAAAGAGGGCCCCTACGATGTGCCGGTGCACTACCGCATGAAGTTCGACGGCCAGACCCCCAAGCAGAACCACTTTTCGGTGGACGTGACCTTGAACGACGTGGGCCTGTACTTCTACTACTTCGACCTCTACACCGACTTCCGCCGCATCGTGCGCGGGCCGGACAACTGCGGCGTGGTCAGCTGGCAGGACGGCGAAAGCTGGCAGATCACGGTCTACGAGCCGGATTTCCGCACGCCGGAATGCATCAAGGGCAAAGTGTTCTATCAGATCTTCCCGGACCGCTTCTGCGAAGGCATTGAGAACAAGCCCATGCCCTTCCCGGACCGGCTCTATCAGGCCGACAAGCACGCCGAGCCCTTCTGGCAGCCCAACGAGACCGGCGGCCACCTGAACGAGGACTACTTTGGCGGCGACCTGGAAGGCATCCGCATCAAGCTGCCCTACCTGCAGGAGATGGGCGTGGACTACATCTACCTCAACCCCATCTTCGAGGCCCACTCCAACCACCGCTACAACACCGCCGACTACCTCAACGTGGACCCGCTGCTTGGCACCAACGAGGAGTTTGAGGTGCTCTGCCGGGAAGCGAAGAAGTACGGCATCGGCATCGTGCTGGACGGCGTGTTCAGCCACACCGGCTCCGACAGCCGCTACTTCAACCGCGAGGGCCGCTACGGCGAGGGCGGCGCTTACCGTGACCCCAGCTCCCCCTACCGCAGCTGGTACGACTTCGACCCCAAGTATAAGGGCGGCTACCGCAGCTGGTGGGGCTTTGAGACCCTGCCCGAGGTGAACGAGGAGAACCCCTCCTATGTGGAGTTCATCACCGGCGAAGGCGGCGTCATCGACACCTGGCTGCGCCGCGGTGCGGCGGGCTTCCGGCTGGATGTGGCCGACGAGCTGCCGGATGACTTCATTGAAAAAATTCGTGCTGCTGTCAAGCGGGTCAGCCCGGAAAAGTTTTTGCTGGGCGAAGTGTGGGAGGACGCCACCACCAAATTTGGCTACGGCCAGCGCCGCACCTACCTGCGGGGCAAGGGGCTGGACAGCGTGATGAACTACCCCTTCAAGAACGCCGTGCTGAATTTCGTCAAGGGCAAGCCCGCCGAACAGGCCATGAACGAGATTTTGTCCATCTGCGAGCACTACCCCGCCCCGGCCATGGACACGGCGCTGAACTTCCTCTCCACCCACGACACCGAGCGCGCCCTGACCGTCATTGCCGACGAGCCTGCCAACGGCCGTGGCCGCGAGTGGCAGAGCGGCCGCTGCGTCACCGGCGACGCCTACGAGGAAGGCATGCTGCGCCTGCGCATGGCCTACGCCATCATCTACACCCTGCCCGGTGTGCCGTGCCTGTACTACGGCGACGAGATTGGGATGCAGGGCTACCGCGACCCCTTCAACCGCGCCTTCTTCCACTGGGACAGCCACGAGGAACGTCTGCGCCCGGTGCTTGCCCAGCTGGCACAGCTGCGCCATACCTGCGAAGCTTTCCGCACCGGCGCGCTGCGGGTGCTGCGGGCCCAGGACGGCGTGCTGCACTACCAGCGCGTGGGCGAACTTGAAACGGCCGAGATCATCGTGAACCGCTCGGAGCACATCATCGTGGAGCCGCTGGCTTCCGGCAAGCACACCGAGGTGAACCCCATGGGCTTCACCATCGTGGTGGAGGAGAACGGACACAACCCGAACCACAGCTATTACGATATCAAATAATTGAAGTTTAAGCCTTCCCCCTCGGGGGAAGGCTTTTTTATACGCTTTTTATCCTTATTTCGTTTTCTGCGCAACGTTCCAGTAAAAAACGCTTGACCTTCCACCCGGGGGATACTCTATAATAGGGGCATAAGGAGGGAGAACCATGAATCCTGTTCCATTTCTCTGGCTGGCTGCCGTGGTGGGCTTTTTGCTGTTGGAGGCTTCCACCTTCAGCATGACCTCCGTCTGGTTCGCCGTCGGCGCTGCTGCCGCCCTGCTCACCTGCCTGTTCACGGATTCGTTCCGGGCGCAGGCCCTGGTGTTCATCGTGGTAAGCATTCTGTGCCTGCTGGCGTTCCGGCCGCTGGCTGCAAAGCTGCGCCAGAAAATCACCCCCACCAATGGCGACCGAAACCTTGGCCGGGAGGCCACCGTGCTGACCACCGTCACCGCCGACCTGCCGGGCCGTGTGCGACTGGACGGCGTGGACTGGAACGCCCGCTGCGTGACCCCCGGCGACCGTCTGGAGCCCGGTGAGCGCTGCCGCATCACCGAGATCCACAGCACCCTGCTCCTGGTGGAGCCCGTTCTCACCGAAAGCCGCAAGGCGTGATCTGCGCTTTGCGCTGAAACGTTACACGCATTAAAAAGGAGAACCATCATGATCATGTTTTTTGTGATCCTCGCGCTGGTCTTTATCGTGCTGCTGGTGGTCATCACCAACATCGTCATCGTGCCCCAGTCCAAGGTGTACGTCATCGAGCGGCTGGGCAGCTATTCGGACACATGGTCGGCAGGTCTGCACGTCAAACTGCCCTTCATTGAGCGCATTGCCAAGAAGGTCAGCCTGAAGGAGCAGGTGGCAGACTTTCCCCCTCAGCCCGTCATCACCCGTGACAACGTCACCATGCAGATCGACACGGTGGTGTTCTTTCAGGTCATGGACGCAAAGCTCTACACCTACGGCGTCAACCAGCCCATCGCGGCCATCGAGAGCCTGTCTGCCACCACCCTGCGCAACATCATCGGTGAGATGGAGCTGGACCACACCCTGACCAGCCGCGATGTCATCAACGGCAAGATCACCGCCATTCTGGACGAAGCCACCGACAAGTGGGGCATCAAGGTGAACCGCGTGGAGGTGAAAAACATCATCCCGCCGCGTGAAATTCAGGAAGCCATGGAAAAGCAGATGAAGGCCGAGCGCGAGAAGCGTGCCGTCATCCTGAAGGCCGACGGTGAGAAGCAGGCTGCCATCACCGCCGCCGAAGGCGAAAAGGAAGCCGCCATCCTGCGCGCCGATGCTGTGAAGCAGCAGCGCATTCTGGAGGCCGAGGGCGAGGCACAGGCCATTCTGGCTGTGCAGAAGGCCAACGCCGATGCCATCCGTCTGCTGAACGAGGCCATGCCCAGCGACAAGGTGCTGGCCATCCGCAGCCTTGAAGCGCTGGCGAAGGTTGCCAACGGCAAGGCTACCAAGATCATCATCCCCTCTGAGCTGCAGAATCTGGGCGGCGTTGTGCCCAGCATCAAAGAGCTGCTCACCGACCCGAAGGATGCCGAGTAAGTTTTGGTTTAAAATGCGCGCCGCGTTCGCTCTGCGCATATTCAGCGGAAATTTTATTTTTACTTGAGCAAATCAGGGCAGACTGCGGTCTGCCCTGATTTGCATTTTCACAAGAAAGGCCGCAATCAGACACCGCATTTTTCGATTTCAGCCCTATTCGTGAAAAAGCAGCTCGGAAAAATCCGCAGATTTTTCCGAGTTGCAAATTTTAAAATAATTTTCCGCTATCGATGCGCAGAGCGAACGCGGCGCGCATTCCAATGGTTGCATCTTATCCCCGGCTATGATACCATACAAGTATTGGAATGTTTATTGAATGGAGGATTTTTTCCATGATCTACGATACCCTGAACAACCTGCCCAACTATCTGGGCGTCAGCGACAATCTGGACACCGTCATTGAGTACATCATGGCCCGGGATATCACCACCCTGCCCGCCGGGCGCACCCGCATCGACGGCGAAAAGGCGGTCGTTACCGTAAGCACCGTCACGCCCCAGACCTCCGATAAGGCCCTGTTCCAGCGCCATGATGCCCACATCGTGCTGGAGACCGACCTCGACGGCAGCGAGCTGTTTGAGGTGAGCCTTGCAGAGCTCACCCCCACCAAGCCCACCGACGAAGCCGCCGACACCACCGTGGGCACCGCCGGCACCAGCATCGCCGGGATGCTGTGCGAGGGCCGCTTTGCGCTGTATCTGGCCGGGGAGCCGTATAAGTCCGGCCTGAAGGCCCAGGGCTGCGGCAAGCTGAAAAAGGCTGTGTTCAGCATTGAGCTGGACCCGGACGAGCCGGACGACCAGACCGAAAACTGACAGGAGGACATCCGCATGGGATTTCTAGCCGTACTCGCCGCATGTCTCTTTGCCGTGTTCATCTTCACCGTGTTCGGCGGCTACTCGCTGCTGCTCTGGTGCCAGCAGTCTCTTTGGATGGTCGTCCCTCCCGCGCTGGTGCTTGCCGTGCTGATCTGGACCTTCCTCAAAATGGACGATAAGATCACCGCCCTGCAAAAGCGCGTGGAGGAACTGGAAACCGCACAGAAGGCAGCTGCCCGGAAATCCGACGAAAATTCATAAAATACAGCAGCGCCCCCGCCGAGAATTTCCCGGCAGGGGCGCTGTGTTTGTATTCCGTTACTTTTCATCGTCCGGCTTGTCGTCGTCCAGTCCTTTGAACATCTCCATGCCCAAAATTGCGAAGCTGGCCCCCAGCACATAGCCGACGGTGCCCAGCGACATACTGAACAAAACGCCCATAGCCACGCCGAACAGGATGCCTGCGACCTGGCTTTTCTTCAGTTTCATCTCACTGCTCTGCCTTTCCGTACCATGCAACGGACAGCCGCCATGAGAGGGCGTACAGTGCCAGAACGATCAGTACAATGCCCAGCAGAGCCAGTGGCGGAACGCCCTGCGGCAGAAGGTTCGGGGCCAGGCCGTCCTCATTGGCGGACACGCCAAACCCCATCAGAGCCGCAACTAGGCCGACCATAAGATAAAACGCATATTTTGCCTTTTCGTAGCCAAAACGGTAATTCAACGGCAGCAGAACGGCACTGTTCAGCAGCGTTGTCATGCCTACCTGCACCAGCGTGGAAACCACAAGCGCATGGTCCACAGCTGTCCAGTGCAGGCTTGCCACGCCAAGGGCTGCGGCGGCGAAGAGTTCCGCCAGCACCAGCCCGCACAGGCCAATGATGTATTTGCTGCCCACCAGCTGTTCTTTTGTCACCGGAAGCACGCCGCTGTACTCGCTGAATTTGCTGGCCTGATCATAGGCCAGCAGGGTCATGGGCATCATGCCCATCAGAAAGCCCGCATATACAATAAAGAAATTGGCCCCATTCATGATGGTAACCACGCCTGCGCCCATCATGACCACGGCGGCCACAATGACACCTTTGGCATAGTGCCATATCTGATAAGCATCCTTTAGCAGCAAGCCTTTCATTCTGCACACTCCCCTTTCACCATCAACACAAACAATTCCTCAATGCTTACCGGAGTAAGCTCTGCCCCGGCGGGCATTGCATCCCGGCGCACAAGTGCCTCGGCGCCGTAAGGAGTGACCCGCTTGCCGTACACCTGTGCATCCAGTGCCGCCAGCTGCGCTGCCGTGCCATGCCACAGGGCATATTCCTCCCGCAGGGCGTCCTTTTCTTCACAGAGCAGCAACCTGCCCTTGTGCAGGAAGGCAATGGTATCGCACAGCTTTTCCAAGTCGCTGACGATGTGGGAGGAGATGAGGATGGAGTGTTCTTCATCCCGGGCAAAATCCAGCAGCAGGTCGGTCACCTCGTCCCGCACCACCGGGTCCAGCCCATTGGTGGCTTCATCCAGCAGCAGCAGCTTTGCGTGGTGGGAAAGCGCCACCGCAATGCACAGCTTCCTCTGCATTCCAGCGGAGTAATCCTTATACTTTTTGTCCGGCGGCAGGTCAAATTTCCGGCAAAACGCCGTGTAGTCACCAGCGTCCCAGTTGCGGTAGATGCCCGCCATCACCTTGCCCACCTCCACAGCGTTCAGGCACAGGGGGATGCCATCGCTGCCCAGCACTACGCCGATCTCCTCCTTGGTGCGGACGGAATCGGTGCGGCTGTCCCTGCCAAGGATGGTCACGGTGCCGCCATCCCGCTGCACCATGTCTAAGATCAGCCGGATGGTGGTGCTTTTGCCTGCGCCGTTCTCGCCGATCAGGCCGCAGATGGTGCCGCCGGGCAGGGTCAGGTCCAGCGGGCCGAGGGTGAAATCTTTATAGTGTTTTTCCAGTGCGTGCAGTTCCAGTGCATTCATGCTCAGCCCTCCCACAGCAGTTCCAGCATCTCGCGCAGGTCGCTCTTGCCCAGCCCGCAGGATGCGGACAGGCGCACGGCCTCGGTGAGGTGCGCTTCGATTTTTTTCAGGTTTTCTTCCCGCAGCAGTTCGGTGTTTTTCGGGGCCACAAAAAAGCCCTTGGCCGGTACCGCGTAGAGGAAGCCCTCTTTTTCCAGTTCATCGTAGGCGCGTTTCGTGGTGATGACGCTGATGCGCAGGTCCCGCGCCAGACCCCGGATGGAAGGCATGGCCTCATCCGGCTGCAGCGCCCCCTGTATGATCTGATCTTTGATCTGGCTGTAGATCTGGTCATAGATGGGCGCGCCGCTCTTGTTATCAATAAACAGCTCCATCGGCAGCCTCCTTCTGTTTGTCTGTGCATGTACAGTATATACAGTAGGTGCAGTTTTGTCAAGAGGTTTTCGTGAAAAAACGACCCGGCAAGGTCCGCAGACTTTGCCGGGTCGTCGTTCACAGTATAAAAGTTCTGTTTACAGTGCCTTGATGGCCGCCTTGATGCGCTCGGCGGCGACCTTGGTCTTTTCGGCGTCGCCGAAGGCGGTCAGGCGGAAGTAGCCCTCGCCGCACTCGCCGAAGCCCACGCCCGGGGTGCCGACCACGCCGCAGTTCTCCAGCAGCCAGTCGAAGAACTCCCAGCTCTTCATGTTGCCGGGGCAGCGCAGCCAGATATACGGGCTGTTCTTGCCGCCGCAGTACCACACGCCGCACTCGTCCAGTGCATCGGCGATCACCTTTGCGTTGCGGCGGTAGTAGTCCAGGTTGGCCTGAATTTCAGCCATGCCGCTCTCGGTGAACACTGCGGCCGCAGCGCGCTGCACGACGTAAGGCACGCCGTTGAACTTAGTGGTCTGGCGGCGCAGCCACAGCTTGTTAATGTTCATGCCGTCGCGCTCCAGCTCCTTGGGCACCACAGTGTAGCCGCAGCGGGTGCCGGTAAAGCCTGCGATCTTGGAGAAGGAGCAGATCTCAATGGCGCACTCGCGGGCACCCTCGATCTCGAAGATGCTGCGGGCCAGGTTCTCGTCCGAGATGAAGCACTCGTATGCGGCATCGTACAGGATGATGGCATCATTCTTGCGGGCGTAATCCACCCATGCCTTCAGCTGTGCGCGGGTATAGGCAGCACCGGTGGGGTTGTTGGGGCTGCAGATATAGATGATGTCCGCCTTCACGCTGTCGTCCGGCATGCCCAGGAAGCCGTTCTCCTGGCCGGTGCGGCTGTAGATGATCTTGCGGCCATCGGTCACGTTATCGTCCACGTAGGTGGGATAAACGGGGTCCGGCACCAACACGGTGTTGTCCACATCGAACAGGCCCAGTACGTTGGCCAGATCGCTCTTTGCACCATCAGAGATGAAAATTTCATCCTCTGCCAGCTGGGTGCCGCGGCCTGCATAGTAGCCCTGAATGGCCTGCTTCAGGAAGGGATAGCCCTGCTCGGGGCCGTAGCCATGGAAGCCTTCCTTGGTGCCCATCTCATCGGCTGCATCGTGCATGGCCTTGACCACACACTTTGCCAGCGGCTGGGTCACATCGCCAATGCCCAGACGGATGATCTCCTTCTCGGGGTGTGCCTCCTGATAAGCGGCCACCTTGTGGGCAATGTCCACGAACAGGTAGCTTGCCTTCAGCTCGTTGTAGTGTTTGTTCATCTTCATGATACTTTCCCTCGCTTTACTTTATAGATTGCTCGCCCTCTCCGTCATTGCTTGCGCAATGCCACCTCTCCCAAAGGGAGAGGCAAAAAACACTCCCGTCATGCCCTTGGCTCTCCCTTTGGGAGAGCTGCTGAACGAAGTGAAGCTGAGAGGGCGAAGCCGTTTAAACCTCTGTGGTGCCTTCACACACGGTCTCGGCCGCGCCGGTCATCAGCAGCTGTTTGCCGGGCAGCACCCGGATGGTCAGCACACCGCCGCGCAGCTGGACATGAATGTCCTCACCCGCGGGGCAGATGCCAAGCTCGGTCAGGGCTGCCACGGTGGCGCAGGTGCCGGTGCCGCAGGCCCAGGTCTCGCCGCTGCCGCGCTCCCACACCCGCATTTTCAGATGGGTCTTATCCACCACCTGCACGAACTCGGTGTTGATGCGCTCCGGGAAGTTTGCGTGGTGCTCAAAGCCCGGGCCGATCTGCTCCAGCTTCAGGCTGTCCACATCCTCCACCACAGTCACGCAGTGCGGGTTGCCCACGCTGATGCAGGTCACGTTCCAATCCTTGCCTTCCACGGTCAGGACCTTGTTCACCAGTGCATCCTCACCCATATTCACGGCGGGCAGGTCGGCGGGCATGGCGCTGTAAGCGCCCATCTCCACCTGCCACAAGCCCGCGCCCTGATGGGTGACGGTCTTCAGGCCGCTGAGGGTGTCGATGGCCAGCGTCTCCTTCGCGATGCCGTGGGTGTAGAGCCACTCGGCCACACAGCGAATGCCGTTGCCGCACATCTTTCCCTCGCTGCCGTCGGCGTTGAAGATGCGCATCATGGCATCCGCCCCGGCGGTGCGCGGTGCGCAGATGCAGATGATGCCGTCTGCCCCGATGGAAAAATGCCGCCGGGACAGCTTTTCTGAAAGAGCTGCGATGTTCTCCGGCACACCGCTTGCGCGGCAGTCCAGATAGATGTAGTCGTTGGCGCAGCCCTGCATTTTGGTAAATGAAAGCTTCATGCTCATTGCTCCTATTCAAGGGGGCAGTCAGTCCCCATAAACTCGCTACTCTATAATGATAAGAGCCCCGGGGCTTTCTGTCAAGCAAAAAAGCACCTTTCCGGCAATTTTTCGCAAAGGAACCGGCCAGAATGGAAAACAGGGCTTGACAATACGCATGGCATGGGATATAAAAAAAGAGAGCGTTCTGTACAGCTCGGTGGAGCCGCGCAGCATCCGCAGGCGCACCGTCACAGCGCCCGCACCCACGGTCCCAGGGTACAGACCGGCAAAACAACTGCAAAAAGGAGACCACAGGAATGGATACTTTTGAAAAAATCCGTGCATTGCTGGCGGAGCAGCTGGACGTTGATCCGGCAAAGATCACGATGGACAGTGACATCATGAGCGATTTCGAGGCCGACAGCCTGGACATCGTGGACATGGTGATGACGCTGGAAGATGAGTTTGGCATCGAGGTGCCGGACGACGCCATCGAATCCCTGCGCACCGTGGGCGATGTGGTAAACTTTGTGGACAGCCACGCGCAGAACTAAAACTTGGTAAAAAGCCCCGCCTGCTGGTGCGGCACCCGGCCGCAGCCTATAGACGGGGCTTTTAATATGGTTCGTGCGGAACGCGAGACGTTTGGCGCACGGCCTTAGGAGGAAAAAACAAAAATGGCAAAAGATTCAAAGAAGCTCGTACAGGCGATCACCAGCCAGGAAGAAAACTTCGCCCAGTGGTACACCGACATCTGCGTCAAGGCAGAGCTGGTGGAGTACTCCAGCGTGAAGGGTTTCATCATCCTGCGCCCCTATGGCCAGGCCATCTGGGAACTGATCCAGAAGGACATGGATGCCCGCTTCAAGGCCACCGGCCATGAGAACGTGGCCATGCCCGTGCTGATCCCGGAAAGCCTGCTGCAGAAGGAAGGCGAGCTGGTCAATGGCTTCGCGCCGGAGGTGGCGTGGGTCACGATGGGCGGCTCCGACAAGTTGGAAGAACGTCTGGCTGTGCGTCCCACCAGCGAGACCATGTTCTGCGACCACTGGTCCCGCGTGCTGCACAGCTACCGCGAGCTTCCCATGAAGTACAACCAGTGGTGCAGCGTGGTGCGCTGGGAGAAGACCACCCGTCCCTTCCTGCGCAGCCGCGAGTTCTGGTGGCAGGAGGGCCACACCATCCACGAGACCGCCGCTGAGGCTGAGGCTGAGACCCAGCAGCAGCTGAACTGCTACGCAGACGTCTGCGAGCAGGATCTGGCCATCCCCGTGGTGAAGGGCCGCAAAACCGATAAGGAGAAGTTTGCCGGTGCCGAGGCCACCTACACCATCGAGGCCATGATGAAGGACGGCAAGGCCCTGCAGAGCGGCACCAGCCACTACTTCGGCGACAAGTTCAGCAAGGCTTACGATGTCACCTTCACCGGCCGCGACAACCAGCTGCATCACCCCTACCAGACCAGCTGGGGCGTTTCCACCCGTCTGGTGGGCGCCATCATCATGACTCATGGCGACGACGACGGCCTGATCCTGCCGCCGGCAGTGGCCCCCATCCAGGTGGTCGTGGTGCCCATCGCTGCCCACAAGCCCGGCGTTTCCGAGAAGGCTGCCGAGCTGGCCGAGAAGATCAGCAAGTACGCCCGCGTGAAGCTGGACGACAGCGACAATGCCCCGGGCTGGAAGTTCTCCCAGTGGGAGATGAAGGGCGTGCCCCTGCGTCTGGAGATCGGCCCCAAGGATCTGGAGAAGAACCAGTGCGTGCTGGTGCGCCGCGACACCCGCGAGAAGGTGTTCGTGAGCCTGGACGAGCTGGAGACCGCCATTCCCGCCCAGCTGGAGGCCCTGCGCAAGGACCTGTACCAGCGTGCCCTCGCCAACCGCGAGAAGCGCACCTGGGCTGCCACCACCATGGACGAGGTCAAGGAGCTGGCCAAGGCCAACACCGGCTACATCAAGACCATGTGGTGCGGCGATCTTGCCTGCGAGATGAAGATGAAGGAAGAAGCTGGCTTGTCCAGCCGCTGCATGCCCTTCGAGCAGGAGCATCTGAGCGACGTGTGCCCCTGCTGCGGCAAGCCCGCCAAGGCCATGGTCTACTGGGGCGTTGCTTACTAAGCAGCTGCTTTTTTGACCCGATACAAAACCCCCGGAGCATGAAAGTGCTCTGGGGGTTTTACTTGTCATTTGTCGAATTATATGCTATTATAGAATTGCTGCTTCGGCAGCAAGGCACTGCACATAACGGCAGGCGGTTCGGCCCCACTTCCGAAAGGAGGTGAAGCTTATGCCAATTACTTTGACGTTCCATATCTTCGGATTGGTATTTACCATCAAGGTAAAAAGCGAGAACCGCCACCCTGGCCGGTGACGGTTCTTAGTCTTTTAGTATTTAAGAACTTACATCAAAAGGGCTGACCGCTTGTCGCAGTGCCTTTTCTATTTACAGTATACCCACTTTTGAGGTTTCTGTCAAGAGCACGCGGCTTCGTTTCTGCGTGCTTTTTTCTTACCGTTCAAAGGTAGTGCTCAGGGTGGTCTGCCAGCTTTCGCCGGGGGCAAGGCAGGCGGCAGCGGCGCGCTGGCCCCACTCCTGCGGGTCGGTCTCGGCGGCAGGCAGGCTGTGCCAGGGCTCAATGCACACAAAGCGCAGGGGCTTTGCGGCGGCGGACCAGATGAGCGAGTAGGGATAACCCTCCACCTTGCAGGTGATATTGCGGCCGGTGTCCTTCTCGTAGATGCCGATGGTTTTGGTGCGCAGGCCCGCCATGCAGAAGCTGTCGTTGTCGAACAGGTCGTCCGTCAGCGGGATGGCCTGCTGGTTCTTCCACTGGTAATGGTTTTTGCCGTTCAGCAGGCCGTTGGGGTAAGCGTCCAGAATGACCGGGCTTTCCGGCTGGTCAAAGCGGAACTCATAATCCGTAGTGGTGTGCGCGGCATCAAAGGGGATGTTGAAGGCCGGGTGGTAGCCGATGCCAAAGCGCAGTTCCTCGGTACCGGGGTTGCGCACGCTCAGGGTGTGGTGCACGGTCTTGCCGTCCAGCCGGAAGGTGCTGGTGAGCACAAAGTCAAAGGGGAAGCGCTCGGCTTTTATGGCTTCATCCGCGCGCAGCTCCAGCTGGATGGTATCGCCCTCGGCCTTGAGCAGGGTGTGCTCCATGTCGCGGGCAAAGCCGTGCTGACCGCCCTTGTACGTTTTGCCGTTCACCTCAAAGGTACCGCCGGGCAGCTTGCCCGTCCACGGGAACAGAATGGGTGCGTGGCGCTTCCACACTGCCGGGTCGGCCTGCCAGAGCATTTCTTCGTCCGCTGCATTTTTCAGGCTGACAGCCTCTGCACCGTGGGTGTCCACGGTCAGGGTCAGAAATTCGTTGTGAATGGTTGCCTGCATTTTCAGTATCTCCTTTGTCCTTCTTATTTTCCGGGGTTTTCTGCTTCCAGTATACTCCCCCGTGTGCCAAAAATAAAGTCCCGCCCAGTTTCAGCAGGGCTGTGCCAGCGGCAGGGTGACTGCAAAGGTAGTGCCGTTTTCGCTGCTGCGTTCCACGGTCACACTGCCGCCGTGCAGCACGGCGATCTCCCGCACAAGGGCAAGGCCAAGCCCCACGCCGCCCATCTCCCGGCTGCGGGATTTATCCACCCGGAAAAAGGGCTGGAAGATGCTGTCCCGACAGTCTGCGGGGATACCCGGGCCGGTATCTGCAACGCGCAGTACAGCGGTCTGCTTTTCCTGTTGCAGGGTGACGCGCACCGCACCGCCGGGGCGGTTATACTTGATGCCGTTTTCCACCAGATTGAACACCAGCCGGTAGATCAGCGCATCGCTGCCCACCATGCCAAGTTCCTCGCAGTCCTGCTGCAAAGAGATATTGTTTTTCTGGGCAAGGGGGGTCAGGTCGGTCAGGATCTCCTCCACCAGCGGCGCAAGGGCGATCTGGTCGGTGCGGGAGACTGATTGCAGATTGCTCATCTCTAATAAAGTGCGCACAAGAGCGGTCAGGCGGTCCAGCTGCTCCCGCAGAGAGCGGATCAGCCCGGCAGTTTCGGCGTCCATGGCCGGGTGCTCCTCTGCAAACAGTTCCAGCTTTGTCTGCAATATAGCCAGCGGGGTGCGCAGCTCGTGGGCGGCATTGCCCGCAAACTGCCGCTGCAATTCAAAGGACTGCGCCAGTCCATCCAGCATCCGGTTCACCGACCGGCTCAGCTGCCCGAATTCCTGCACGGTGTTTTCGTCCAGACGGGCGGTGGCGATGCTGTCCTGATCGACCCGCTGCGCCTGCTGCGCAAGCTGCTGCAAAGGCTTCAGCGCTCTACCGCTGACAAAATAAGCGATGGCCGCGCTGACGATGGTAACTACGGCGGTGATGCACCAGCCTTTACGGCCAAAAACCACCTTTGCATCGTAGACTTCCTGCGAAAAATGCGCCAGCAGACTGGACATTTCCTCCTGCGGGATCTCAATGGTCAAGGAATCCGCACTGCCAGGCTGGTACTGCATCATAAAGCCGTTGAGGGCATCCATGCCGGTAACGCCGGTGCGGTATAAAAGCAGGTTCATGCACACGCAGGCGCAGGCGATGAGCAGTGCGGTCAGCAGGGTGATGCGCCATTGCAGGGACAACTGTTTCATTGCACCTCGCCTCCGATCTCATAGCCTTCCCCGATGCGGTTGCGGATGGGGTCGTACCCCAGCGCCGCCCGCAGCTTTTTGCGCAGGGCAGAGATATGCACCCGGATGGAGTTGCTGAAGCTGTCTACGCTGCCGTCCCAGACATGCTCGATGAGCTCCTCCTGACTGACCGGGCGTCCCTGATGCAGCAGCAGATATTCCAGTACGCCGCTCTCCTTCCGCGTCAGGGCAAGGAGCTGACCGTCCACAGCAGCAACGCGGCTGCGGGTGTTGAAGCTCAGCCGTCCGCAGCACAGGCAGACATCCTGCTGGATGAACTTGCGCCGGGTCAGGCTGCGCACCCGGGCCTCCAGCTCTGCAAGGTGGAAGGGCTTGGAAAGGTAATCGTTCGCCCCGGCATCCAGCCCTTCCACTTTATCTGCAATTTCACTGCGTGCCGACAAGATCAGTACACAGGTCTCAAGGTCGTGCCGGCGCAGGGTGCGCAGCACCTGCATTCCGTCCACCTTGGGCAGGTTGAGGTCCAGCAGTACAAGGTCGTACCGCTCTGCTGCCAGTGCCTCCAGCGCGGCCTCGCCGTCTGCACAGGCATCCACCTCGTACCCGGACAGCCGCAGCTTTCGGGCAATATCCTCCCGCAGGGAGTGCTCGTCCTCTACCACCAAAAGGCGCATCTTTGTTTTCCACCTTTCCCATAAAAATTGCGTTTTTTTCTTCATTATAACAGATTATAGCAGACGGTGTTAAGATTCGTGTTAAGATTTTCTTAGCAGAGATTTTATCCCGCATGGTGTATACTGATGCCATCAAACAACAGGAGGCTATGATGTTCATGACAAAAAAACAGGCGCAGCTGCTTTTGCTGGCCGCCGGGGTTCTGATGCTGCTGTTCGGCTTATGGCGGGGCGAGGCAGACACCGTATTTTCAAAAGCCATCCGGCTGTGTATGGAGTGTGTGGGCATTGGATAAGAAAAAGAAAAAGCTTTCTCCCCTTGCCCGCTTCCGGGGCTTTATACAAGCCGGGGCTACCCTGCTGACCAATCTCCACCTGCCAAACTTTGCCAAAGGGACGTTGTATCAGGGCGGCGGAAAATACGTCTGCGTCCCGGGGCTGAACTGCTATTCCTGCCCGGGCGCGGCCAGTGCCTGTCCGGTGGGAGCATTCCAGGCGGTGGTGGGCTCCTCCAAATTCCGCTTTTCCTACTACATTACCGGCATCCTCATCCTCTTTGGGGTGCTGCTGGGGCGGTTCATCTGCGGTTTCCTCTGCCCGTTCGGGTGGTTTCAGGAGCTTTTGCACAAGATTCCATCACCCAAGCTTTCCACCAAAAAGCTGAAGCCGCTGCGCTATTTAAAGTATGCGGTGCTGCTGGTCATGGTGGTGTTGCTGCCTTTGCTGGCGGTCAATGAGCTGGGCATGGGCGACCCCTTCTTCTGCAAGTATCTCTGCCCGCAGGGCGTGCTGGAGGGTGCCATTCCCCTCTCCCTGACCAATGCGGGCATCCGCGCCGCACTGGGCAAGCTGTTCACATGGAAGGCCTGCATCCTGCTGGCGGTCATCGTGGGCAGCGTGGTGTTCTACCGCCCCTTCTGCAAGTGGCTGTGCCCGCTGGGCGCATTCTATGCGCTGCTGAACAAAGTCTCCCTGTTCCAGATGCGTGTAGACACCCACAAATGCGTCTCCTGCGGAGCCTGTGCAAGGGCCTGCAAGATGGACGTAGACATTACCAAATCCCCCAACCACGCCGAATGCATCCGCTGCGGGATGTGCATGAAAGCCTGCCCCACAGATGCCATCCAGTACAAATTCGGGCTGGGAGACCAATCAAACACTGAAACAACAAAGGAGTAAAACCATGAAATTCAACCGTGTGACCGCACTTTTGCTCAGCCTTGTGCTGGCTTTCAGCCTTGCCGCCTGCGGGCAGGGCGCATCTTCTGCATCCTCTGCTGCCGCTTCCTCTGCGGCAGCAGAAAGCAAAACCGAGGAGCAGCTGCTGGCCGAGGAAAACGAGATCCTTTCCGCAAACGATGCCCTGTGGGAGAAGGTATTCGCCTCTATGGACAAGAACGTGACCGAAACCACGATCAGCGCCAACTACGGCGATTTTCTGCTCAGCGCTGTGGAAAAGGCCAAAGATCAGTTCTCGGACGAGGAGTACAAGGCCCTGACCGCCGATGCAGAAAAGATTCGTGCCATCGAGGAGCAGATCGCCGCTCTTGCCCCCGCAGAGGATGCCGCTTCCAGTGCCGCCGCACAGGGCAACGCCTTCCCCAAGTTTGAGGGCAGCGATTTAGAGGGCAACCCGGTGGACAACAGCCTGTTTGCAGGCAACGCCTTTACGGTGGTGAATTTCTGGTTCAACGGCTGCAAGCCCTGCGTGGAGGAGTTGGACGACCTGAACGCCCTGAACGAGAAGGTCAAGGCACAGGGCGGTGAGGTCATTGGCATCAACACTGAGACGCTGGACGGCAACCAGCAGGGCATCGATGCCGCCAAAAAACTGCTGGAGACAACGGGCGCAAGCTACCGCAACATCTACTTTGCCTCCGGCAGTGAGGCCGGCAAGTTTGCACTGAACATCATGGCCTTCCCCACCACCTACGTTTTTGACCGGGACGGCAACGTTGTGGGGCAGCCCCTGCTGGGCGGCATCGACAAGGAAGAAAACCTTGCCGCTCTGCAAAAAAATATCGACGCCGCCCTTGCCAAGGACAGCGCCAAATAAGCGATTCTCCCCTGCCGCCTTCGGGCGGCTTTTTTGTTTGCTGTGGGCATTGCCATGCACGCCCGGGCGCCGGACGGAATACGCTGAGGCAGAAGCATACTTTTACCAGCAAAGGAGCGTATCTCCATGAAAAACACCGGAACTCTCCGCATCCAGACCTTTGCGGCACGCCAGTCCGCCCCCATGGAGGGGGTGACCGTTACAGTGCAGGGGGACGGCTTTACCCTGCACCGCATCACTGATGTGACCGGCAGCGCAGCCGACATCCCCATTGAAGCCCCCGCCTGCGCCCTCTCGTTGGACGAGAGCAACACCACCCGCCCTTACGCCATTGTCAGCCTGGCCGCCACAAAGCCCGGCTACCGCACCGTGCGCATTGAGGGCATCCAGATCTTTGCCGGGCAGGTAACGCTGGCGCAGCCGCAGATGCTGCCCGTTACCGAGGAAGACCGGGACATCCCGAACGCGCCCATCGTCATCCCGCCGCACGCTTTGTTTGCGGGCAGCGGCGGCAGCGGCCCGCAGCCGCGGGAAAACTGCACGCCCAGGGTGCTGGAACAGGTCATCATCCCCAAAAATATCACGGTGCATCTGGGCAAACCGGCGGCTGCCGCCCGCAATGTGACGGTCTCCTTCCGGGATTATATCGCAAATGTTGCTTCCAGTGAGGTCTATCCCACCTGGCCGGAGCAGGCACTGCGGGCCAACATCCACTGCCAGATCTCGCTGGCGCTGAACCGCATCTACACCGAGTGGTACCCCAGCAAGGGCTACACCTTCAACATCACCAACTCCACCAGCTACGACCAGTATTATGTGCACGGCCGCACCGTGTTCGACGTGATGGTGCGCATCACCGATGACATTTTCAACACCTATCTGCGCAAGCGCGGCACCGTGAACCCCTACTACTCTGAATACTGCGACGGCAAGTCGGTCACCTGCCCGGGGCTCAAGCAGTGGGGCACCGTCACGCTGGCCAATCAGGGCCGCACCGCGCTGCAGATTTTGAAGTACTACTACGGCAACGACATCGAGATCGTGCGCACCAATAACATCCAGTCCATCCCCCAGAGCTACCCCGGTTCGCCCATCCGGCAGGGCGACAGCGGCACGGCGGTGTTCACCCTGCAGCGGCAGCTGAACCGCATCACCAAGGACTACCCCTTCCTTGGCAAACTGACTGTGGACGGGGTATTCGGCAGCCGGATGGCCGCCACGGTACGGGCGTTCCAGAAGCAGTTCAATCTGACCGCCGACGGCATGGTGGGCCGCCAGACCTGGTATAAGATCAGCTATATCTATGTGTCGGTCAAGGATCTGGCCGAGCTGACCAGCGAGGGCGAGGTGTCCAGCGGCACTCTCTCGGACGGCACATGGGGCGGCACCGTGCTGCGCACCGGCTCTACCGGCAGCGCTGTGGAACAGCTGCAGTTCTGGCTGAATACGCTGGCACAGTATGAGTCTTCCATCCCATCGTTAACCGTGGACGGCGTTTACGGCACCGGCACAGCCAATGCGGTGCGGGCCTTCCAGCGCAAATATGGCCTGACCGTGGACGGCGTGGTGGGCCGTGCCACCTGGACGGAGGTGTACGACCAGTTCCGCAGCATCCAGTCCGACAACGGCACCCCCAACGCCTACCCCGGCACAGCCCTGCGGGAAGGCGCCAGCGGGCAGAACGTGCGGCTGGTGCAGTTCTGGCTCAAGATCGCCCGCACGGTGTACCCGAGCCTTTCCAACGTGACCGTGGACGGCAGATTCGGCAGTGCCACGGCGGCAGCGGTGCGCCGGTTCCAGACCTACTTCGGCCTGACCAGCGACGGCGTTGTCGGCCGCACGACCTGGAACAAGCTGTATGAGGTCTACAACGACATTGCCAACAAGCTGCTTTCGTCCTCCCTGCGCCCCGGCGAGTACCCCGGCGTGCTGCGCAATGGGTCTTCCGGCACGGCGGTGCGGGAGCTGCAGTTCTACCTCTACCTCATGAGCGCCTACGAGAGCAGCATCCCGGCCATTGCCATCGACGGGCAGTTCGGTGCTTCCACCGAAGCCGCCGTACGGGCCTACCAGCGCTTTGCGGGGCTGACTGTAGATGGCATCGTGGGACGCACCACATGGAACAGCCTGTACGACAAGGCATCCACCCTGCGGGCATCCGGGCCGGTGGTCACCCTGAAGCGCCTGCCCTACCCCGGCACCCCGCTCACAGTAGGGTCTTCCGGCAGCGCCGTGCTCTACTACAGCCTGCTTTTGCAGCGCATCGCCTACTACTTTACCAGTGTGGTGAGTCCACCCCTCTCCGACCAGTACACCGACGAGACTGCCGCCGCCACCCGCAGCGCACAAGAGCTGCTGAGCCTGCCGGAGACCGGCATTGCGGATGCCGACACATGGACGGCGGTAGAAGCGCTGAGTTTGCAACTGGCCGCCCACGCCCCGAACCCCGATAGAGACACCCCACCCAGCACTGCTTACCCGGGGCGCGCCATCGCCGAGGGCAGCGCCGGGCAGGAGGTTGGGCAGGTGGAACGCTGGCTCAACCGCCGGGCGCAGCTTTCCTGCGACGAGGACTATGTGGCCGACAATAACCGCTTTGGCGCGGCAGACGCCGCTGCCGTGCGGGCTGTCCAGCAGCAGGCGGGCCTGCTGGTGACCGGCACCGTGGACCGCGAGACCTGGGCCGCGCTGCAGGCCCAGAGCTGCGAACACTGCAACGAGGAGGAATGAGCGATGGCACGGCTTTTGATCTACGACGCCTACGAGAACAAGGTATACACCTACGCGAACCTGAACGAGAACGACCCCATGCCCTACAGCACCGGCACCACCCTGCGGGTGCGGGAGTTCCGGGGCAAATCTGCCAGCCCCACCCTGTGGACCACCATTGCGGCCATGGAAGCGTGGAACCTGACCCGCCGCAAGTATGGCCGCGGCATCCCGGTGGGGTATGCTTTCCGCCGCATCTGGGAGGGCGGCCACGGCACCCGCAGCCAGCACTACGCGGGCGTTTCGCTTGACGTGGGGCAGTCGCTTTCCCAGTCCGAGCGCACGGCCATCTACAACGCAGCCCGGAACACCGGGGCCTGGGGCTATGTGGAGCCGCTGAGCCAGACCCCCACCTGGGTGCACATGGACCGCCGCTACGGCACGCCCGCCTGCAGCGGCACCACCGCAGGCTACCCCACCCTGCGCCGGGGCAGCCGGGGCTGCTATGTGATGATCCTGCAGGACGCTCTCTCCACCTTAGGCTACCAGACCGGCAGCCGCATCGACGGCGTGTTCGGTGCCCGCACCGAGGAAGCCCTGCGGGGCTACCAGCGGCGCACCAGCCTTAGCGTAGACGGCGTGTGCGGCTGCAACAGCTGGAAGAAGATCAGCACCGCCGTGCTGGGCGTGGGACGCACCAAGACAACGATCGATTAACAATTTAAACTGGCCTCCGCTTGCACTCTGGCCATAATCAGCGGAAAAATTATTTTTAATTTGCAAAGAGGAAAATCCTGCGGGATTTTCCTCTTTGCTTTTTCACGGGAGGGGCCGTAACGGCAAACGGCATCCGCTGGCGCTGGCTCCCTGCGGGAGCATTCGCGCCAGCGGAGAGAACGGGCAGCACTCCGGGGCGCAACCCCTCTCAGGCGCTTTGCAACGCCAGAAGGGGGAGCCTTTCGCCCTCTCAGTCAAACCCTTCGGGTTTGCCAGCTCTCCCAAGGGGAGAGCCAAGACCGTGGTGGGCACGCTTCTTGCCTCTTTTTTGAAAGGGCACCAAGGGCATACTGGGAGTGCTTCTTGCCTCTCCCTCTGGGAGAGGTGGA
>OBAI01000361.1_pt1 | contig 53015 bp, 54 predicted proteins | sample 1517461 | NCBI WGS metagenome assembly OBAI01 (sample SAMN04571696, study PRJEB22368) | human gut metagenome | biome: human gut; material: stool | host: Homo sapiens | place: Luxembourg | collected 2012-06-29
TCGTTCGACTTGCATGTCTTAGGCATGCCGCCAGCGTTCATCCTGAGCCAGGATCAAACTCTCATAAAAAATAAATTATTATTTAAGTTTAATCTAGCTACTCAATTTCTTGACATTTTACTTAGTTTTCAAAGATCGTTTTTGCAAGGTCTTTTGACCAGTGCATTGATAATATATCAAATTTTTAATTCGTTGTCAACACTTTTTTTGACATTTTTTTAATTTGATATTTACAATTTTTTTGTGCCTCACTTTACATCTTTTTTCTGAGTCACGATATTGATTTTATCGTACTTTTCAGGAGTTGTCAATACCTTTTTTTTAATTTTTTTTAAATTATTTATTGACACTTTTTTGATGCCTTCTTTTCGGAAGCACAGTTAATAATATACACTCTATTTTTATAAAATGCAACACTTTTTTTACATTTTTTTAAAATTTGTTCTTTTTTTGCATTTTACCCTATATTTTATGGCTTTTTAATAAAAAAATTACAGATTTTCTGCAATTTTTATGTATTCTTCATAATATTCATTTACAACATTTTTATCAAATGGACCTTTATTTGCTCTTTTTAATTCTATAAGAGAACTTAGTTCGCTTTTAACTATCTCATCTAATTCATCTGAATAGTGCATTATTTTCTTGTGGTAATTATATTCATTCTTATCTAAAATCTTAAATCCGCCATCCGGGAATACTCTCAGATCAAGATCATAATCAATATATTTTATTATTTTGTCATCTATTAAATATGGTGTTGCAATATTGCAATAATAAAATAGTCCCTGTTTTTTAAATTGAGCTAATACATTAAACCATCGATTTTTGTAAAAAAACATTATTGCCGGTTCTTTTGTTTTACGTGTTGAACCATCACTATCTGTTATTGTAGTCTTATAATCTCCGCATACTATATAATCATCTTTTATATCTAATATGGTAATGCGATCCGATGTACTATTAATTTTTCCATTATGTTTGTAACAATGCAATTCGAGATTATCTCCTACTTTTAATTCATTCATACTATCACCGCTGTAATCAATTATACAACATCAATAAAAAAACTCCAAATTATTTAAAGTCTTATATTTTTAATCTTTTTAATATTGTATTTAGTTTTTCTGTATCTAAGGCATTTGATGATAGTATATATCCGTCCAAAGGCAGATCTTCCAATTTATCTATTACATTTTCATTTACTCCGCCGCCATATATGATTGCATGATTGATATTTCTCTCTATTAAATAGTCTTTTATTTTATTTATTATCTTTTTTATATGTTTCTTATCAAGGCTTGCAGTGGCGTCTTCTGTTCCAATTAAATAATTTGGTTCAAATGCTATAACTATATATTTACAGCCAACAGGAATTGCTTCAAGTTGTTCCTCAATTTTTTTCAATTCTTTATCATTTTGATAATCTTCTAACGATTCATCAATGCAATAAATTGGAGTCATATCATTATCAATAACATTTTTTAGTTTCATATTAAAATCTTTAATATCTTCATGAAAATACTTTTTTCTTTCAGAATGACCAACAAGAACATACTTTACTCCTAGGCATTTAAGTCCTTTGGCACAAACCTCACCAGTATAACTTCCTTTAGAGTATTTTGAAACGTCTTGACTTCCTAAATAGTACCCACCTCTACTAAAGAATATTAAGTACGGGTATTGGGGTAAAACAATCACTTTTTTATCATGAATTATTTTCTCATACTCTAAGATGCTATTTTTTGTTAAATTCATTTTCAAATTGAGAACTAACATCATAGGGCATCCTCAAAACAGTTTATTTTTTCATCAGTTATATATTCAAGGGTTGCTCCGCCGCCAGTTGATAAAAAGTCAAAGCCATCAGCTAGATTAAACTTATTAATTGAACTAACAGCATCTCCACCGCCAGCAATAGTTGTAGCCTTACTCTCAGCTAATGCAGTTAATACTTTCTTTGTACCTATCTCAAATCTTTCATCTTCATATAATCCCATTGTACCATTTATGAATATAGTTGTTGATTCATCTATTAATGATTGATATTTTTTTATAGTTTTATCTCCTATATCATAAATTGTATCGTTATCTTTTACATCTTGAATATTACAAGTAATTACTTTGTCATTACGTAAAACAGTTACATCATCTGGTAGAATGATTTTATCAGCATAATTATTAATCATATTCTTTACATTAGTTAAAACCTCTTCATTTAATAAGGAAGTTCCTATATTATAACCCTTAGCCTTTAAAAATGTATTAGCGATGCCACCTCCAACTAAAAGATAATCACACTTTTTTAATAAAGATTTTATTAAATTTATTTTATCGTCTACTTTAGCACCACCCATAATAACAGTGAATGGATGATTTACATTATCCCCAATAACTGGTTTTAATCCTTCTAATTCCTTGTAAAAAAGTAATCCGTAACATGAATCTAGGTATTTAGAAATACCATAATTAGATGCGTGTTTTCTATGACTTGTTCCAAAAGCATCATTTATAAACACCTCTCCTGCACTTGACCAAAATTTTGCCAACTCTAAATCACAATTACTTTCTTTCTTATCTGGATAATCCATATATCTAGTATTCTCAAGTAAAACTAATTGGTTTTCCGTTAATATATATGGGATTTTAGAGTCAACTGGATTTTCAATAAAAACTATTTTTTTATTTAGAAGTTCACTTAATCTTTCACACACATTTTTCAAAGAATTGCCTTTTAGATCATCTTCAGTTTTTATTTTACCAAGATGACTCATCATTAATATATGACAATTATTATCTAGCAAGTATTTTATTGTTTCTAAAGATTTTACAATTTTAGTGTCATCCAAAATAACACCATTTTTTATTGGTACATTTAAATCTAAACGTAAGACTATTTTCTTATTTTTAATATCTATATCCTTTATATATTTCATATTCATCATCCTGTGATTATTATATACAAAAAAAAGAAGAAATACAAGTTATGCAATTTCTTCCTTATTTAGCAACAAATTAGCTCCAATTACTTGTTCGTAATTGTTATATTTTTTCATAGCTGTTTGAACTAATTTAACCCAGTGTGGGCTTGCTATCTTATTACCAAAACTATCATATGTTGGGCAATACTTTCTTCCAATACTTTCAATAGACGTTAAACCTTTTTGATAATATTTAGTAGAAAGCATTCTAACATAAGATAATACCCCAAATTCTATATTATTATATTTTATGAGTCCGTTTTTTCCCATACCGCCAAATACATTGTTACAGCGTAACATATATTTAACTTTATAGTATCCGGATTCACTTGCTCCTATACTTAATGCTAAAGATGTATCTACGTTTGTATAAATTTGTCTAGTATAATAGATTATAAGATTTTCTATATACTCAGCATTTCCTGTATATGGTATCCTTTTTTTATTTACTTCCTTAGGATATTTTTCTACATAATCATAGAAATATTCGACCAACCCATATAAAACATTTTTATACTTCTTTACATTTCCGTCGGCATCAAGTAAAAAGCCTACATTTGTTTTATCAAATTCTTTATCCAAGTTTTTTTCGTATGTTATTTTAAGATTATTTATAACCTTATCATAATTTAATCCAAAAGCTTTAGACAATAATTCGATATCCGCGCTATAAGTAGTAATGTAACTATCTATATTGAATTCTTCAACAGTTACTTCCTCTTTAGGTCCAGCTAAATTAACCTCATTTTTTTTGCTTAAAGGACTTAAGTCAATTATTGTACTGTAAGTTCGCAGGGGTACTGTGTCAGATGAGCTATCAGCAATAGCATCATCGCTAAATCCTTCAGCATTGATATGTATACCTATTGTTAATACAAATATTACTAATATTATTAAACAACAGATTACATGCTTCCAAGGTATCTTAGAAGCTTTAATTGTGTCCATTCTGGTCCTCCTCTTTGCGGTCGAACGTCACTATAGTATCAAATTTCAAAAAAAAAGTCAATTTTGGTGATATTGACTTATTACTTAAAAAGGTAAATGCAAGTTAATATAAAAATAAAGCAAGATCTAATTAAGTCTTGCTTTAAACATCTTTTCAAGTTCTTCATTCGTTGTTTTAGTAATTAATGTTTTGCCATTTTTAATTTCAGTTTTAACAATTAATGAAGTATCTAAAACATTATTATTGTCGTCCACTTCATAAACATTATAATACCATATATAATTTTCTTCTAGTTTGTCAACAACAATATATCTTTTACCATTTACTAATTCTATTATTTCATCTATATCAAATTTCATATATAACAATCCTTTTATGCCAATTTTCTTTCAGTAATTTCATTTAAGTCAAACAGTTCTAGAGGAAATCTTAATTTAACGCCATCCAAAAATCCTTTTATTGTAGATATTACTTCAGGATCTACATTAAATCTCTCAGCTATTGAATCAATTTTTTCTTTATTAGTTGAGTATAAATATAATAATCGCCAGTACGCTCCATTTCCGTAAACTGATTCAGCAATATCAACTAATGTCATGTTTCCTTTAATCTCATACTCTAAGAAAGGTTCCTCTTTTTGATGCGTTTTTTCAACAACGCTTTCCGTAACTAACAAATTATTAACTTCTATAAAAGGAACTTCTTCTACTTCATTTTTCTTAAATAGCTTGTTTTTGCTTTTTATAATATCTTCAGTTGCGGGATAAACCGATATTACTTCCATCGAATTATTTGTTTGATTTCTTTTTTTACGATAATCATCCAAATCTATTATAAGTTCTTCATCTTTGTCAATTTCTTGAGGGTTCATTAAATTTATTTTTTTACTAAGTGTTTCGAGTTCTTCAGCCAAACTTAATATCTTTTTATAATATAGTATCAAATCATCTTCATATTTTTTTAAAACCATACATTCTTCGGGAATTAAAGCAGCTAGTCTTTCAATTTCAGCAATCATTTCTTCATTTGTGCATTTATCCAATGACTTAGAGAATTTTAAGCCATTGCTTTTTACTATAAAAATTATCTTTTCTTGAATGGCTGCCCATTTTTTTCTAAATTCATTTAGTTCATTCCATTTTTCATTATAACTATTCTTTATTTGATTAATACTAAATTCTATAGCATTATAAGTTGCATCAAATGAAGCTTTGTGATTTTTTAATCCTGTTGCATGAAACAAATCCATATACGACCACTCCTATTTTAAATAATTATATCATAGTTTTTATATTATTAAATAAAAAAAGCACGGCTATTTACCATGCTTTGACTTACTAAATGGCGCCCAATGTAGGACTCGAACCTACGACCTAACGGTTAACAGCCGTGCGCTCTACCGACTGAGCTAATTGGGCATCTTGGAGCGGATGATGGGAATCGAACCCACGTTATCAGCTTGGAAGGCTGAAGCTCTACCATTAAACTACATCCGCTTAAGTAAGCAATTTAAATTATACCATAATGTTTAATAATTGCAATACTTTTTTTGAAATTTTCTATTTTTTTTTGAATTTTGTAGATTTTTATTAAAAATTAATCCTTAAATAAGCTTAAATTTACCTTACCTTTTTCTAAATCAACTTTGTCAACATAACATTTTATGATATCTCCGACATTTAGAATATCATTTGGATTTTTTACAAATTGTTTACTCATCTTAGAAATATGTACTAGTCCGTCATCGTGAAGACCAATATCTACAAAAGCTCCAAATGAGGCAACATTTCTTACAGTTCCTTCTAGTTCCATTCCTACATTTAAATCTTCAATATGCAAAATATCACTTTTTAAAATTGGTGCTTCTAATTCATCACGAGGGTCCAATCCAGGAGTTAACAGTTCTTTTACTATATCACTTAAAGTATATTCATCTGTGTTAAGTTTTTGAACATAATCTTTAATATCTATTTCTTGTAACTTAGTCTTGAATGCATCAGTGTTAATATCTTTAATATCTAAGTCAAGTAAATTTAATAAATTTGCAGCAATTGGATAACTTTCTGGATGGATTCCAGTTTTATCAAAGGCATTTGTTCCATCCATTACTCTTAAGAATCCAATACATTGTTCATAAACTTTATCACTTATACCCTTAATATTTTTAATTTCATCTCGGTCAATTATTTTATTTTTTTCCTTATAGTTATATATTTTATCAATTGTTGTTTTAGTAAGCCCCGAAACATATTTTAAGATACTTTTTGATGCTGTATTAACATTGACGCCTACTTCATTTACAACTTTGGAAACAGTAAAATCCAAATTTTCATTTAATTCTTTTTGATTAACGTCATATTGATATTCACCTACACCAATACTTTTTGGGTCAATTTTAACAAGTTCGGAAAGTGGATCTTGTATTCTTCTGGCAATAGAAACCGCACTTCTCTTTTCAACTTCCAAATCAGGAAACTCCTCTATTGCAAGTTTAGAAGCTGAATAAATTGAAGCTCCAGCCTCAGAAGTTATTACATACTTACAATTTAAATTATATTCTTTAATTAAATCTGCGCAAAAACTTTCAGATTCCCTTGAAGCAGTTCCATTTCCAATTGAAATGATATCTACATTATATTTTTCTATAAGATTTTTTACAATAATTTTACTTCCAACAAGAGCTGCTTCACTTGCATTTTTTAAAAATGGTTTTATTACGCATGAATCAAGATAACCGCCATTTTTATCTACTACAGCAAGTTTACAACCATTAACATATCCTGGATCAAATCCTAAAACTACCATACCTTTTATTGGTCTTGTTAAAAGCAAATGTTCTAGATTAACACCAAAAGTTTCAATTGCAAGCTTATCAGCTTTTTCAGTTAATTCACTTCTTATTTCTCTTTCGATACTTGGAAATATCAATCTTTTACAAGAATCTTTAATCGCGTCTTCAACAACCTTAACTACAAAAGATGTTGAATCCTTAATTATTTTCTTATTTAAATAAGCATAGACTTCTTCCTCGTTAAAATCGATATTTACAGTTAATATTTTTTCTTTTTCTCCTCTATTTATAGCAAGAACTCTGTAATGTTTAATATATTTTACAGCTTCATTGAAATCATAATACATCTCGTATGTCTTTTTCTCATCTTGAGCGTCTTTTTTTATTTTAGATACAACACTTCCGTTTTTATAAATAAAATTACGTATCTCCTTTCGATAGTAAGCATTATCGCTTATCCACTCAGCTATAATATAACTTGCATTTGCTATAGCGTCTTCTGTTGTTTTTACTGATTCATTCAAATAATTTTTAGAAAGTTCTTCAAGTGATCCTTTTTTAGGAAAGGCCATAATCATTTTAGCAAGGGGTTCTAAACCTAGTTTAATTGCTTCACTTGCTTTAGTTTTCTTCTTCTCTTTATATGGACGATACAAATCTTCTACTTCAGTTAACTTTGTACAAGCAAGTATTTGATTTTTTAATTCATCTGTAAGAAGGCCTTTTTCATCAATTAGTCTTATTACTGCCTCTTTTCTTTCTAGTAAATTATTATAATAACTATATAGGTCATTTATACTTTTTATTTGATTTTCGTCTAAAGCGCCTGTTGCTTCTTTACGATATCTAGCGATAAAAGGAATAGTTGCTCCCTCTTCAAAAAGTTCTAAGACAGTCCTTACTTGGCTTACTTTTATTCCCAGTTCATTTGCTAATTCATTTATTACTAACTCATTCATGTTTTTACTCCTTATTGTTTATTTTTTTTATTGATTTTCGTCTGTGGTTTTTTGCTTCATATAAATATTTATCCGCTTCACTTATTAAGTTTGCAACCAATATAGATTCTTCACCTTTAAATTGATATAGTCCAACAGATGTTTCTACATAGTATGGTTTATCACATATCTTATTAAATTTAGCAAAGTTATTCTTTATTTCTTGATTAATTTTGTTTGTAGTTATATTTTCATCAATGCGTGTCATTGCAACAAACTCATCGCCACCAATTCTTGATATAATTGCACTTTCTGGCAAAGACTTAACTAACAACCTTGCGGCATTTTCAATAGCAAAGTCTCCTTCTTTATGTCCAAAAGTATCGTTAATCTCTTTTAGATGGTCTAAATCGCAAAAAATTATGACAATATCACTACCAATATTATTGTTAATTAATTCAATTGATTTTTCAATAAAGCCACGACGATTATAAATTTTCGTTAATTCATCATATAGACTTATATTATTAAGTATTTCATTTTGTTTTTTTATCATTTTAAAAGACTTTTTTAAATCTATTTGAGCCTTTAACTCCCTTTTACGAATTTCTTCTACATAAAGAAGTGTTCCAATTTGACTACATAACAACTTTATTGAATTTAGAAGGCCTAAATCCGTCTCACATACTATAAATCCATATGTTTTTTCATTTGATGATAATGAAAAACAATAACTAAATGATCCTGTCTTTTCATTTATAAAAGTATTTAAGGGAATGTTATTACTCAGTTCATTTTTTCGATATATTTGTATTTCTTTTTCATTAAAATAAGCAGCTAAAGTAACGATATTGATATTTTTATCATCAAGTAGGTATATATAAGAAGACTTAACACCTATTTCCTTTAATTCACTAAAAATATTTTCAAACATATCGTATTTCGATAGTTGATCGTTTAGCATTTTACGACATATTAAAGATATATTTTCTATTCTATCAAGTCTTAGTTTGTTGTCATTATCCATTTTATTTGTAATATAGCAAAAATACCATGTTTGTAAATTATACAAAACAGTTGATGTCTTTTCTTTAATAATTGGGTCATTTACAAAGTTTATATATTTTTTCATTGCAGTATTAAAATACGAAAAAATATCGTGATAATTTGTTATTGCAGTTTGATCGTCATCTAAAATTGCATTTTTTATGTAATAAACTATTTCATCTGCTGTATAATTAGATTTTAACCTTTTTAAAACATTTGTTGAAATCATTTTTAGTTTTTTTAAATTTATATTAGATTGACTTGTAAGCGCGCTTTCAGTTATAAAATGTTCAACTATTTCTTCTTCAGTTATTTTTTTTAAATCATCGTTTTTTCCTAAAACGTTTCTACAACCACAAGATTTTCTAATTATTAAATTCGTATTCAACATTATAAAGCGGTTGTTACCTTCTCTAATCATCCTTACAGCTTCTTTGCTTGATTCATATCCCAATTTAAAAGGATCTTGTGATACAGTTGTTAAAGCCGGATGAGCAATTGATGCTTTGTACATATCATCAAAACCAGTTATTAAAATATCTTTACCTATTTTATATCCTAATTGTTCTAAAATTGGATAGCTTGCTAAAGCCATCGTATCATTTGCAAACACGATGGCATCAGCTTTTTTGTTTTTCATTAAAAGAGTACGTAATTCATCTTCTATTTTTATTCCGAAATTGCCGTAAGCTATCATGTCTTTTGTTACCTTTAAATGATTTTCAGCCATTGCTTCTTTGTATGCGTTTAGTCTTTCTATACTATCATAGTTATCTTTAGGTCCAGAAAAATATAGAATTTTTTTACAGTTATGATCAACTGCCAAATGATTTATACATTCTTTTAAACCTTTTTTATTATCAACAATTAAGTTTGATTTGCCTTCTATTTTAAGACTATCTTGAACAATGACATATGGAATATCTACAAATTTGTTTAAAAAGTCTTTTATTTCAGCATTATTTTTAAACATAGTAAGAGATCCATATATTATAACTAAAGCATCTATTCCTATAAGTTTATAGGAATCAAAAATATAGTCAGAAATGAAACTGTCTTTGCTTGTAGCCGTAGATACAAAAGTAATTATATTAATGCCGTGTTCTTGAGCATATTTATTTACGCCTTGTGTTATGTCAAATTCAAAACCGGGATTAATATTTCCTAAGATTAAACCTAATGTATTTTTTTTCATTTTATCACCTGTAATTAATATACTTTTACTATATTTACTACTTCTTCATTTTTGTTATAATATGCAATTTCTAATTTTTCTCCTGCACTTATAAACGGTAATTTATCGCTTAGTTTAATTGACGCGATGTATTTATTATTATTTTCATCAGTTATATAGAATGATGTATCTCCATTTTTAGTAGCAGTTGTTATTCTTTTTATTGTTATTGTTTTTTTCTCCAAAAGTTCATCAGATATTTCGTTATCTACACTTGATAAATAATTTTGAGCAGCAACTTCAATTCCTTTTGATGAATCAGTTACAACTACTTTTTGATAATCAGCTACATCAACAAAACCATACATTTTAACTAATCCGGCTGCATCTTTTAAACTTACTAAGTAAGTTGGACGATTATTTAAATTAATTAATAATGGGAATGTTGAATCATAACCCATTTGTTGTACTTGGCCTTTTGCTGATGCCATTGCACTATATTCTTCAGCACCTGCTACTGGATAAAAAGTTGTTTTTCCAGTTCTTAAATTGCTAAGAATAAATCCTAAGTTTGATTCGTCACTTAATACAGAAGTTATTCCTGTGTATAGGTAGATATCATCATTTATTGCAAGATAATTATATCCTTCAGTTGTTTTAACAACATTTTTTTGTCCAAAAATGCTATTAATAAAACCATCTCGATATGTTCCCCAATCGTCTACTTGTTCAATAACTAAATCAGGATTATAGGCATTATCAACCCATGATGGAATACTATCTACATTATATTTTTTAGCATTACCTGTTACAGGATCTAAAATAATAACTCCAGCTACTCTTGTTTTCATGCTTACACCTGTATACTTATAAATTGGAGTAATCCAATATGGTTTTCCGTCATTATCAATTTCAAATTTGGAAGTTCCAAATATTGCTGTTGGATATAAGAATCTTAATTTTCTTTTTAAATTTTCATTAAATAAAGCGCTTGGCATATAACGCATACCTTTTTCAAGTTTAACAAGTTTAGCTTCACCATTTACAGAATTAACAGTTATATATGCACCAATTCCTTTTTTTCTATTGGCAATCCATTTAATGAATCCGTCATACTCTAAAGGAGTTACTCTAATAATATCATTATTGTAGTTTATTTGAGTATATTGATCACTTACATAGTATTGAGAAACATATTCACTCATTTGACCCATAACACGATCTCCAAGTTTTTCACTTGAATCTCTATCCAATAACGGAATTGATTTAAAATCAACTTCACTTACATCTTTTAAAAAGTCACTTGATTCATTAATAGTAATTCTTTTGGAATAACTTTTGGCATTGAAAAGAGGTGAACAAGCAACATTAATTAGTACTATTCCACATATAATTATTGAAACTCCAAAAGTAACATAATATATATTTTTAGATAGATTAATAGTTGTTCTGGTTGCATTAAATGCTTTATAAACATTATCGGAAGATATAAAACTTAGCATGCCATATATGAATAATAAAACAACAACAAATATCCAAAATGTAAGTGAACTTATATTGATTGGAGGCAAAAACATATAAAATAAGACTGCCCCAATTATTAAAGTTATTATAAAGTTTAAAATATTCTTTTTCAAAATTATCACCTATAAGTAATTATAGCATAAATAAAATTTTAATGATATTATTAATTAGGTGGTTTTAATGTATAAATATAGTTTGGATAATAAACGTTATACAACTTTAAATTATTTCTATAAAACTAAATTTAATAAAAAAGTTTTTAAAGTTAGTCTTAACGCTGGATTTTCTTGTCCTAATAAAGTTAACGATTCCAATGGTTGTATTTTTTGTTCAAAACTTGGAAGTGGTGATTTTGCTGGAGATATTAAGCACGATTTAGTTACTCAGTTTAATGAAGTTAGAAATATGATGTTAAAAAAATGGAATGACGCTTATTATATTGGATACTTTCAAGCTAATACAAACACTTATGCTGATGTAAATACTTTGAGAGAAAAGTATGAAACTATTTTAAAACTTGATAATGTTGTTGGTTTATCCATTGCAACTAGAAGTGATGCAATAAGCGATGAATGCTTAGAGTATTTAACTGAGCTAAATAAAAAGACTTTCTTAACTATAGAACTTGGACTTCAAAGTATGCACAATGATACTTTAAGATTAATTAATAGAGGTCATGACTTGAATAATTTTGAAAACTGTGTAAAAAAATTAAAAGAAAGAAATATTAGAACTGTTGTGCACATTATAAATGGATTGCCATTTGAGACTAAAGAGATGATGATTGATACAGTAAAATATCTAAATAGTCTTAATATAGATGGAATAAAAATTCATATGTTGCATATCATCAAAGATACTGCCTTAGAAACCTTATATAATAAAACACATTTTCATGTATTATCTAAAGATGAATATATAGATATAGTTATCAATCAATTAGAATATCTTGATCCGAAAGTAGTAATTGAAAGAATTACAGGCGATCCAGTTAAAGAGGATTTGATTGAACCTACTTGGTTAATTAAAAAATTTTGTGTTTTAAATGATATTGATAAAGAAATGGTAAAAAGAGATTCATATCAAGGAAAAAGACTTCAGTAATTTGAAGCCTTTTTATATTTGGTCAGGATCTATACCTTCTTTTATAAATAAATCTCTAAATTCAGTTTTTAATTCTTCAATTGCTTTTTGTTTAGAATCATCATAAATGGCCTTAGTGTTTTTCATAGCTAGATATATGTGTTTTAAAGAGACAATAGGAGATCCTTCAAATGCTGCATAAGAAAATGCGCTGGAAATCAATGTTAGACATATGTCTGGATATCTGCTTTGTATTTCATAAATTCTTTTATATTCACTTGTATATTTTACAAGCCATGTAAATATTTTTTCTTGTTGATAATCAGAATAGTTTAGTTTTATTCCCATTTTTTGTTCAAATTTAGGAACTGTACCTAGTAATACTTGAACTACTGCATCCCCTTGTAGTTCGGCAACATCGATTTTTATAAAACGTCTTACAAACGCACGATCTCTTAAAATGTATTGTTCATATTCTTCACTTGTTGTAGCACCAATCATAAGAATTCTTCCTCTATCCAAATATGGTTTTAGCATATTGGCAAAATCAACTTCTCCATCAGTATTTCTTGATGCAAGTAAATGGACTTCATCGATAAATAGAATCGTTTTTTCAACATTATCTAATTCCGATATTAAAACTTGTAATTTTGAAACTTCTACTCCATTAACAATAATCTTACCTAATAGAGCTGGAACATTAATTTTTATGATTTTCCATCCTGCTAAAATCGGAGGAACTAAGCCTTTACTGATTCTATATGCTAACCCTTCTACTAAAGCTGTTTTACCTATTCCTGGTTTACCTACAAGAAGAGCACTTTTATCAGGAGTTATCAACGCCAAAATCATTTGATTGATTTCTTCATCTCTTGATATAGCTGGATTTGTTAAAAATTCTTTGTCAGTTAGTACTTCTCCATACATTTTTATTATACTTGGATTTTCTGTATTCATGTAATTCACCATATTAATTATATCATGAAGTAAATAACTTATAAATAAAATGTATATTATTTGACGTTATTAAGTATTATTTAATAGGTGATTATTTTGTTAGAATTATTATTGTTTTTATTTTCAAGTATTATTGGTACTTTAGGACATTATTTATATAAATTAAGTAGAAATAATAGTTTAGTTGGTTTCTTATTTGCTAGAAATGAATCAACTTTTGAACATTTAAAACTAGGAGTTACCCCAATATTAATATTATCCATTGTTGAAAAGGTAAGACTTTTAAACAACAATTTACTATCGATTAAAGGAATACAAATACTTATTTTTTCTTTAATTATCATAGTTTTCTATTACGGAAGGAAGCTATTTTTTAAAAAAAATAATGCAATTTATAATATCACATTATTTTATATAGCTTTATTTATAAGTTATGTTATATCTTTCATAATGATTAACATGATAAGCATACCAATAACTATTAAGATAATTGGTATAGTATCAATTCTTCTATTTGTATTTCTTTACTTTTATAGTTCTATTTTTGAATTAAATTGTTTTATTTTTAAAGATCCGTTAGATCAATCAAAGGATTAACACTTCCACCTTCAACTGTATAACAATCATTTGTTGTTATAAAACAATTGTTATCTATTTTGAGTAAATCATGTTTAAAAGTATAGAAACGATCAGTTGGTACAACACACATAATTAAATAATTATTTGTAGTTTTTATAATAGTAAACCCCAGCTCTAAGTCATCTTTTATGTAGTTTTCAATGTCTTTTGTCTTTGTTGTTTCGATAAAGCATATTTTTCTATTGGAAGTTCCCAACATTATTTTGTCAGATACTAAGTTGACGATTTTAAGGTAAATAATAGCATAAATCGTTTTAGGTATACCAAATATAACAGCTCCTATAACAATTATAATTAAATTAAATATATTTGATAGTTTAGTTGTTGATACAGGAATATATTTTTGAGAAATTTGAATCAAAGAATCCATTCCGCCGGTATTAAAACCGGATTTGTAAACTAATCCATAACCTAGTCCAGAAATAATAGAAAATATTATAACTGTAAAAAGATATGAATCCAAGTTAACTTTTATAATATCTGTTAATGGTTCAGTAAGAGAAGCAAGTATAGCATACGCTGCAAAACCAAACACTGAATGAAAAGTTTTCTTTCTTCCTATAAGCAGAAACGATACTATAATCAATAAAGCAGAAACAATATCAATAAATATAACAGGGTTTATTCCAGTAAACTTGGAAACGATAATTGCTAATCCACCTACTCCACCAGTTACTAAATTATTAGGTACAATAAAGGTATTATATGCTATTGCTATTATTAAACATCCTAAAATGCATACAATTATCCTTTGTATGCGATTTTTTTTGGTAACTTGATCTAACATTGTACTACTAATATCACTTATATTTTTCATAGTATCACTCTAGAATAATTTTAACTTATGTAATACTCAATGTCAAAAAAAACTCTACAAAAGTAGAGTTTTTAATTAATTTAGTTTAATTACTTAATGATTTCAGTAACAACACCTGAACCAACAGTTCTTCCACCTTCACGGATAGAGAACTTAGTTCCGTTTTCAAGTGCAACTGGAGCAATTAACTCAACAGTCATTTCTACGTTATCACCAGGCATAACCATTTCAACACCTTCAGGTAACTCGATAGTACCAGTTACGTCAGTAGTTCTGAAATAGAATTGTGGACGATATTTTGTGAAGAATGGAGTATGTCTTCCACCTTCTTCTTTAGATAGAACATAAACACTTGCTTTGAATGTTGTATGAGGAGTAACTGAACCTGGTTTACATAATACTTGTCCACGTTCAACATCTTCTCTAGCGATACCACGAAGTAGTACACCAGCGTTATCTCCAGATTCAGCGTAATCTAATGATTTTCTGAACATTTCGATACCAGTTACAACAGTCTTCTTAGTTGGTTTTAATCCAACGATTTCAACTTCGTCATTTAAGTTTAATCTACCACGTTCAACACGTCCTGTAACAACAGTTCCACGTCCTGAAATAGTAAATACGTCTTCAATACTCATTAAGAAAGGTTTATCAGTATCTCTTTCTGGAGTATCAATATAAGAATCAACAGCATCCATTAAGTCATGAATTGATTTAACAGCTTCTGGATCTCCTTCAAGAGCCTTTAATGCTGATCCTCTGATTACTGGACATTCTGGATCGAATCCATATTCTCCAAGTAATTCTCTAATTTCCATTTCTACTAAATCAAGAATTTCTGGGTCATCAACTTGGTCACATTTATTCATGTAAACAACAATTTTAGGAACACCAACTTGTCTTGATAGTAAGATATGTTCTCTTGTTTGTGGCATTGCACCATCAGCTGCAGATACAACTAAGATAGCACCATCCATTTGAGCAGCACCTGTGATCATGTTTTTAACATAGTCAGCATGTCCTGGACAGTCAACGTGAGCATAATGTCTGTTAGCAGTTTCATACTCAATGTGAGCTGTATTGATAGTGATTCCTCTTTCTCTTTCTTCAGGAGCACTATCGATTGCTGCATAATCCATGAAGTTCTTTGAGAATTCTTTAGAAATAGCAGCAGTTAATGTAGTTTTACCATGGTCAACATGTCCGATTGTACCAATGTTAACATGTGGTTTACTACGGTCAAATTTTTCTCTTGCCATAATATTTTCCTCCAATTTCCTTTTTTAATTATAACAAATTTATTTTATCTAATTCTTGACATAAAATCAAGTAATTATTCTTAGTTTACACTATTCTTCTTGATAATTTCTTCAGCTATGTTTTTAGGAACTTCTTCATAGTGATCTTTTTCCATTTGGAATGTTCCTCTACCTTGAGTATTACTTCTTAGGTCAGTTGCATAACCGAACATTTCTGAAAGTGGTACCATAGCGATAATTCTTAAAGTATTACCGATAGATTCTTGTCCAAGTGGACGTCCACGTCTACTAGTTAAGTCACCCATAACATTTCCTAAATATTCTTCAGGAACGTCTACAACAACTTTCATTATTGGTTCAAGTAAAACAGCTTTACATTTATTCTTAGCTTCTTTTAAAGCCATTGAAGCAGCAATTTTGAATGCCATTTCTGATGAGTCTACATCATGGTATGAACCATCAAATAATGTAGCTTTAACATCAACTAATGGATATCCAGCAAGAATACCACCTTGCATTGCTTCTTGTAATCCTTTATCAGTTACTGGAATATATTCTCTTGGAACAACTCCACCAACGATACCATCAACGAATTCATATCCTTTACCTGGATTTGGTTCAAATTTAACCCAAACATGTCCATATTGTCCACGTCCACCTGATTGTTTAATGTATTTACCTTCACAGTCACCAGGAACAGTAATAGTTTCACGATAAGCAACTTGAGGTCTACCTTTATTACAATCTACGTTAAATTCTCTTCTCATTCTATCAACGATAATGTCTAAGTGTAACTCACCCATACCAGATAGAACTGTTTGACCTGTTTCAGAATCAGTTTTAACTCTTAGAGTTGGGTCCTCTTCAACAAGTTTTTGGATAGCAATTGCCATCTTATCTTGATCGTTTTTGCTCTTTGGTTCAATTGCAATATCAATAACTGGTTCTGGGAATTCCATACCTTTCATGATACATGGATTCTTTTCATCACATAATGTATCAGCAGTAGTAGTGTTCTTTAAACCTACAGCAGCAGCAATTTCACCTGCATAAACTTCAGTGATTTCTTTTCTTTGATTTGCATGCATTTGTAGAATACGACCAATTCTTTCTTTTTCTCCCTTAGTTGAGTTTAGTACATATGATCCACTTGTAAGTACACCAGAATAAACTCTGAAGAATGAAAGTCTTCCAACGAATGGGTCAGTCATAATCTTGAATGCTAAAGCAGTAAATGGTTCAGAATCACTTGGATGTCTCTTAACATCGTTACCATTTTTATCAACACAGTCAATAGCTTCAACGTCAGTTGGTGCTGGTAAGTAGTCAATAATTGCATCAAGTAATGTTCTAGTACCTTTATTTCCTAATGCATCAGCACATAATACTGGGAAGAAATCAACAGATAATGTACATTTTCTAATAGCAGCTTTTAATCTGTCAACAGTTATTTCGCCACCATCAAGATATGTCATCATTAAGTCTTCATCAAAATCAGCAACAGCTTCAATTAATTTAGTTCTGTATTCATTTGATTTAGCTTCCATATCAGCTGGGATAGGAATTTCTTTTAATTCTTGTTTTTCTGTTCCATCGTATTCATATGCTTTCATAGTTACTAGGTCAACATAACCAGAATATTCTGATTCTGCTCCGATTGGTAACATGATTGGTTGTCCATTAGCACCTAATCTTTCTTTAATAGTTTTTAAACTAAAGTAGAAGTCAGCTCCTAATTTTTCCATCTTATTAGCACAAATCATTCTTGGAACTTTATATTCATTAGCTTGTCTCCAAACTGTTTCTGTTTGAGGTTCAACACCAGCTTGAGCATCGATTAATGCTACAGCTCCGTCTAGAACTCTTAAGCTTCTTTGAACTTCGATAGTAAAGTCTACGTGTCCTGGAGTATCGATAATATTTAATCTATATCCCTTCCAATGACAAGTAGTAGCGGCAGAAGTAATTGTTATACCTCTTTCCTTTTCTTGTTCCATCCAGTCCATTTGAGATTCACCTTCATGAGTCTCACCAATTTTATGAGTTATACCAGTTAGGTATAAAATTCTTTCAGTAGTAGTTGTTTTACCAGCATCTATGTGGGCCATGATACCGATATTTCTTATCTTATCAATACTAACATCTCTAGCCATTTAAAACACCTACCATCTCATATGAGCAAATGCTTTATTAGCTTCAGCCATTCTGTGAGTATCTTCACGTTTTTTAACAGCTCCACCAACACCATTTGCAGCATCCATAATTTCATTTGCTAGTTTTTCTTCCATAGTTTTACCACGGCCGTTTCTAGCATAATTAACCAACCATCTAAGCGCAAGAGTTTGAGCTCTTTCATCGCTTACTTCGATTGGAACTTGAACATTTGATCCACCAACACGACGTGATTTAACTTCTAAAGCTGGTTTAATATTTTCCATTGCTTTATTGTATACGTCCATAGGTTCAGAACCAGTTTGTTCTTTAATTCTATCAAATGCGCCATATAGAATTTTTTCAGCAGTACCTTTTTTACCATCCAACATAATAGTATTGATTAACTTAGTAACTACTTTACTATTGTAAATAGCGTCAGGTAATACGTCACGCTTTTCAGCACGTCTTTTACGCATATTTTCTTTCCTCCTTATTTTCTATTTTATTTTTTTGGTTTTTTAGTTCCGTATTTACTTCTACTCTTTTTACGTTCATTAACGCCTTGAGTATCAAGAGCACCACGGATTACATGATAACGAACACCGATTAAGTCTTTAACACGTCCACCACGTACTAATACAACACTGTGTTCTTGTAAGTTATGTCCTTCACCTGGAATATAAGTATCAACTTCACGTCCATTAGATAATCTAACACGAGCATATTTTCTTAATGCTGAGTTTGGTTTCTTTGGAGTCTTAGTACCAACACGAGTACATACACCACGCATTTGTGGATGGTTTGTATCAGTTGCTTTTCTTTCCATTGAGTTAAATCCAACGTTTAATACTGGACTTTTACCTTTACGAACCTTTTTAGCTCTTTTCTTTCTAACTAATTGATTAATAGTAGTCATAATATTTTCCTTCCTACGTACACACTCCCTGGTGTATCGAATTCCCCTTAAAATATAGTTTTACCGAGGTAAAACCTAATTTCAAACGCGTTTATAATATATCAAAAAATAAAAAAATAGTCAACATTTTTTTACAGTTAATTTTATGAAAATAAGAGTAAATATATTACTCCATTGTTTCATATTCATCACATTTAATATATGGGCTAAAATCTAGCTTGTTAATTTTCTTTTTAACAATGACATATCCATCACATTTTAACTTATCTTTTTGGTCACTTTTTATGATATTTTCTTCTATAAGCATATCAATTGATATTTTTTTTGATTCATTTGCTTTAATGTCAACATCTTTAGTTTTTATATATACATCAGCTGCTTCAACTAAATCATTTTCCAAAGTCTTATATTCTTTATTATGCTTTTCAACATTTAATCCAATAAAAAGCAAAGATAATATTAACATGGATGTGATAGTTAACCAAGCCGTCATCATTTTTTTCATAATATCACCATAAACATTATAGCATAAAAAAGAATAAAGCTTTTTATTTTTGCTTTATTCTTTTTAATTCTAAGCATGTCCATTATTTATATATAGATTACCAACCAAGGTCGTTCCTGGCGTTACATTTAACCAAATAGATCTTGTATCAGCAGTTGAATATAAATTGAAATTGCTTTCATATCCAATATTTAATTTCTTTATCAATGGATAAACTTGAGCTTTATTAACCCAATTCCCTTTACTATTTTTTCGTTGAATTGTATTTCCAATTGAAATTTCACTTGCGTTCATAGAAGTTGCTAATACCGAAGTATGAAACAATGCTTCAGTTTTATATTTTACAATATTTTCAACATCAGCATTGTTTCTTAAAGTTACACCTCTTAAAGATTTTGCATCTACATTACTACTAAAAAAACCGCATACTACAACAGCTAAGATAAATAAAGATATTCTTTTCATTTACTACATCACCTCCCTTCAAATATCAATTTAATAAAACTAATAAGAACAAAAATTAGCGGTAAAATAAATAAGGATATCATTCTAATAAAATTATAATAGAATATTGTTAATCTTCTTATTCCTAAAATATAAAGAAGTTCTCTTTCTTTTTTTAGATCAAACAGAATATTTTTTATAATTGTGATTAGAATTACTAAACTGGTTATAATAACAAAGCACAAAAATACTTTTAATATTTGAATTTTTTTCTTTATATCGAGTGTTTTAGATTCTTCTTCATAAGAAGTATTTTCCAAAATCGTAATTTCTGTTCCATCATTCTTATATTTTTTTTCATCAACACAATAGGTTTTTTTATCCCATAATTCATAAAATATTTTTTTAGATACATAAAGATAATTATAATTTCCAGTTTGATTTATTTCTTGAATATTTAATTCTATTTGTTTATTTTGGTTATAAATAATAATCGATTTTTTAAAACTAGTTAAATCTATTTTATTTTCTAAATTTATTACTACATTATTTTCAGCTAGATTTGGCATCATTTTCATTATTGCTCTATTAGAAAGTTCATATTCTTCTAAATAATTTTTTAAGTCAGAAGATTTTATATTAACTAATGTACAAGCATCTTCAAGTTCATAATTTGCTGTTGCATTTTTAAAATATATTAACCTATCATTATTACTTACTATGGAATTTAGGTAGTGTATATAGAAACATAAAGATAGTATAAAAAATGATATAAGGCTTATAAGTATAAAATAAATTTTAGTACTCTTTCTTCTATAAAAACTTTTTATAATCATTTCTTGTTATCCCTTGTTACATATTTAGAAATTAAGACATGAGCTAGTAAATATGCAATAATAATGTAAGGTATAGATGCAATTAATAACCATAATTTATAATTTACAACATAACTATTAAACATTAAATAATCATGAAGTGATATTTTTATAGCTGATACCACCAAAATATATAAAAGGCTTCCAGAAAAATATCCAAATAACAAAAGCATTAAAATTTTAGTTGTTTCCATCTTTAATATTTTTTCATTTTCTATTCCAATATATTTTAATAAATTTAGTTCTTTACTTGAATCTATTGTAGTTTTCTTTATATAAAAGAATGAAATGAGCAAAAATATAATAATAATTGATATCATCGTAATAGTTGAAATAAATTTAATTTTATTATATAAAGTAGAATCATTTACTACTTGAGTATTTACAACATAATTTCTATTTTTTAAATTTTTTATAACCTCTTTGACATTCTCATACTTATCAACAGTCACAACATACGAAGTTAAGGAATCAGGGTTTAAATCTATATAAAGAGTATCGTAAATTTCTTTCATATCTTCATTTGTTGCATAACATGTGTTTAACGTGCTTCCTGTCACTACGGGATCATATAAGCCAGCGACTTTAAAGGTCTTAACATATTTCATTTTGGTATCTTTATATTTACCCGATACCCTTCTGTATATTGGCTCTTCTATTGTTATGCTTTTATTTAATATTTCTTCATTATAAAAAAACTTTCTATTTTTCGCTAACTCAAAACTCGGATAAAAATTCTTGGAACATATTAACTCTCCTGATGATATTTGACTCTTCCCAATAATACTTTTTATACTTTCAACTCCATATGAGAACTCAATAATTCCTTCATGATTTTTATTTTTATATTCCTTTGCATACAAATCTATAGAATCATATTTAATATCATGAATGTCTACAATATGATCTATTTTAATTAAGCTTTCAATATCTTGAATTTGTTTACCATATTTATCTACTGGAGCTAATAAAATATTTCTATATAGTAAATCATTTTTTAAACCATCATTTATCATTTTCTTATACGATTGATAGAAATTTAATGTTACTGTGAATAATGTAATTAAAATGGAAAATATCATTATAAAGAAAAAGTTTTTTCTATTTCTCACTAGATTTTTATAAACATAATTACTCATCTTACGCTTCCTCTATATCGTATTTTTTATCTGCATACTTTAAAATTTCTTGGCTGTGGCTAATTACTATTACACATTTTCCAGCATTTGCCAGTTTTTTTAATTCTTTGAACACTTCATTTTCATTATCTCGATCCAAATTGCCAGTAGGTTCATCTGCAAGAATAATATCTGGATCATTTATTAAAGCGCGCGCTATTGCTACTCTTTGTTGTTCGCCACCGCTTAATTCTTTAGGAAATCTTTTTGACTTACTTTCAATATTCAATTGATTAAGTATTTTTAGTGCTTTATTTTGTTTTTCATATTTAGATAATTTTTTATTTGTTATTAATGGTAGGCATACATTTTCAATTACAGTTAAATAGTCATTTAATAAGAAATTTTGAAAAACAAAGCCAATTTTCTTATTTCTTAAACGTGCCTTATAGTCTATACTCATTTTTTTTGCAATTGCACCATCAATTGTTAATTCGCCATCATAATCATTATCAATTAGTCCAATAATATTAAATAATGTTGTTTTTCCACTTCCTGAATGACCAACTATTGCATATAATTTTTTAGTTTCAAAAACAAATGATTTATTTTTTAAAACTATGTTAGTCCCATAAGCTTTAGATAAATTTTTTACTTCAATTACCTTCATGTTTCACCTCTTGAAAAGAATATAAGTTATGGCATAAAAAAAAGAAAGAACTTATTAAGTGCTTTCTTAGCAACCATTAGTTGACATCCAAATAATAAACAATTCCTAAATATGAAAAGGTTAATAAAAATAGCAAGATAAAAGTTAAAATTAACATTATCAAAAAAAACATTACTTTGGATAATTTCTTTTTATTTATAATAAAATTATCATTTAATAAATCATCAATTTTAACATTAAATAATTCTGACATTTTTAATAATTTTTCTAGATCAGGCGCAACTAAACCACTTTCCCATTTGGAAATGCTTTGTCTAGTAATATACAATTTATCGGCTAATTCTTGTTGACTCATATTATTATATTCACGAAGCAATCTTATATTTTTTCCGATAGTTTCATTCATAGTACCACCATATACATTATAGCATATATTTTAAAAAAAATTTTATCTATATTTAAACAACTTTTCTGCTTTTGTTTTAAACATTAAACATGTGATGACGTTATAAACCATGATAAAAACTATTATTTTTATTATTCTAATCAAAAGCAAAAATAGCGGAAAATTGATAAAATATTTTAATATTAAAATTAGAAGACAGGATATTAACAATGATGCAACATGCAAAACAATTAATCGCAGAAATAGATAACATTTTATTTCAAAAGAATTAAATCCTAAAACTTGTTCTAAATAAATTTCATTAATTAGATCATTTTTATTGTTATTATTAATAATTAAAAATAATAATATAGAAATAACACATATTACAATATTGGCAGCTTTTAAATATTTTAAATTTTTGTCTAATGCTTCTCCTATTTTTTGTTCACTTTCATCTAAATTTTCCAGTAAAATAACGTTTCCTTTCACTTGTTTGTTAAGATTATTTATTATTTTTTGTGCTTCATTAGTTTTAGTTATACTCGCTGTGTAAATGTAACTATTGCTTTTAGTAATTAATTCATTGAATAAACTATCTGAAATTATTAGTTCACTCCTTTTTTTAGAATTTATAACATTCTTTATCTTAAGATTTATTTGGACACCTTCATAATAGAAAACAGAAGAATCAGAAATTAATTTTGTAATATTATATCTATTATTTATAAAATTCAACTCTTTTAAACCAATTACCAATTCGTTTTTATCAAACGCTTCATTTTCAACTGATGAATATGTCAAAATGCCACCTATTTCTTCTTCAATTATGTCATTTCCATCTATATTTTTAACATTTCCATAGTCGAATATTAAAGCCCTTTTTATATTAGTTATATATTTATTGCTTTTTAATAAACTTTCATAGTTTGTTTCACTTTTTATATACAAAAGAGTTGATGAAGAAAAATTATTATCTTTAATATTTTCTATGTTTTCAATTAATAAACCTGTTGAATTAATCAGAAGAAATAATATGATAAATAGCAGTAAATATATTTGTGTACTTTTTCTTCGAAAAAAACTAAAGATTATCATGTATTATTGCCAATCATAAGTTTAATTGAATTTTGTTTTATTACTAATTTGGTCATTATACTGCTAGTTAATAATGGTAATAAAAATATAGTTAATAAAGTAATGATAAAATTTAGATATAAACTATTATTAATGGTTAATCCCATATAATTGATATAATTACTGTAGACACTTTTTAAATATAGTCCAACTACTATAAAAATAAGCAAACCTATTAATTCAGATATTAATAAAATTATAGAAAGTTGCATAAAGTTTAAACTACAAATTTCTTTATCATTATAACCTAAAGCTTTCATAAGTCCATATTCATTTAAATTATTTAAAATTCTTTTTTTTATGTAGAGAAATGAAATTACTAATAAGCTGAGATATATTATAAAAAGTGAGGTAAATGATATCATATTAACTTGATTAACATATTTAGTGTCAATTGTTGACTGTACACTTGCATCAAATCCCATCTGAATAATTTTATTAAAGACTTCATTCACATTTTTTTGTGCATCTACTATAGCTAAATATGAATTAAAGGAATTTTGGTTTGTGTTTCCAATTAAAGTATCATACATTTCTTTTTTATCATTTGCACTTACATAGCAATCATATGCATAATTATTTGAAGCATTTGCATCATATAATCCTACAATTTTAAATTTTTTACTATACTTTTTATTTTCACTGGAAGATATTTTGCTTTCCACTTCAAATGTAGAATTCAATAATTTCCTTCCATCGATAAATTTATCATAATTTTTGGTTTTATAATTTATTGATGGATAAAAATTTAAAGGGCATATTGCTACTCCTGTATCTTCTTCACTGATTGTTTTTCCAAGCAAAACTTTAGGTAATGTCATTTTTGAACCATATATTAGTTCTATTATTCCGTTATAATTATCTTTTTCAAATGTTGGAGATTTTATGGCATAGCTATAGTAATTCATATTATATATTTCTAATACGTGTTCGTTATCTAATATTTTATTAAATCCATAATCATAATTTGGATCATCTGAGTGTTTTATATACTCTTCTGCATTTGCACTTACAACGATAGTTCTAAAACCCAAATCGGATTTTATCAAGTTATCCAGTGTGTTTAATTTTATGTCCTTATATGTTGTGGTTATTAATAGCATTATTGTACATATAGAAAATATAACTACTAGATAAGAATTCTTCATATTTCTGAACACTTTTATTAGAGAATATTTTAAATAATCCGCTTTATTCATTTTGTCTCCTTAATTAAAATGCCATTTTCAAGTTTGTATACTTCATCGGCAAATTTAATGATTTCATTACTATGACTAACTACTATTACACATTTTCCTTCAATACTTAATTCTCTTAAAATTTTAAATACATTTTTTTCACTTTCAGCATCTAAATTGCCAGTCGGTTCATCAGCAAGTATGATTTCAGGGTCGTTTGCTAGCGCTCTTGCTATTGCTACTCTTTGTTGCTCTCCACCAGATAACTCTTTTGGAAAATGATTTATACGATTGGACAAGCCAACTTTTTGCAATAATTGTAAAGCTTTGTATTTTCTCTCTTTTTTAACGATTCTATTATTTATCAACATAGGAAGTTCAACATTTTCATAAGTTTTTAAATATGGATCTAAATAAAAATCTTGAAAAATAAAGCCAATTAACTCTTTTCGAAATATTGCCTTTTGCTTAGAACTTAACAAATTAACTTCAGAATTTTCTAAAAGATATTTTCCACTATCAAATGTATCTAATAAGCCTAATATTCTTATCAAAGTTGATTTTCCACTTCCTGAATGGCCTTTAATAACATAAAACTTACTTTTTTCAAACGTTACTGTTATATCTTTTAATACTTCTATTTTCTGTTTCTTTAAATAATAAGATTTACTAAGACCATTTATTTTTAATTTTTTCACTATTTCACCTTCAAGTGTTATAACTTTTTATTAATTTTTTATCAACTTCTAATTAAAAATCTAACATAAAAAGTAATAATTATGGTAGTTCTTTATAATCACACCTTATATTAGATACATGATTTCTTAATCAAAAGTAAATTTCCATAAGAAAAAGACTTTGAATAAAAAGTCTTTTTGTAATTAGCTATTTAAGTTTATTAAAAATATTATCAATTAGCATAATGTCAGTTTGAGCTTCATCACAATTACCTGTATTGCAAGTTTTATCTTTAATGGAATAATCATATACTTTTTTATTATTAACTAATTTTACTATGTTATCATATTTGGTAAAATATGTTAATTCACTTTGATCATACTTAATTGATATTAATTCATCTAAAAAAAACACTTCATAATTTTTTTATTTATCGTTAATTTTATAGTTTCATTTTTCAAATTTTTATAAAACTGGTAGTAGTTACTGAAATTATCACTCACACTATATTTTGATGTATTTTCTATTACACTATTTCTTTTTGAAAAAAACATTTTGTTATTAATATAATCTTTTTCGACATCTAACTTATATTCAACGAATTCTTCTTCATCAGTATATTTAACTTCTAAATATAAATTATTGATTATTTTTTTAAAATCACTAAATTTAAAATATTCTTGTAATTCATAAAAATCTATAATATTTATATTATTATTTATTTGTGTACTATTAAATATTTCCTTTTTCTCATTGTTATTTTTTATACATAATTTTATATTATCTATGGAATTGTCACTTTTATATTCAAGGGTAAAATACAATTTATCTGGTGTCTTAAATATAAATCCATTTTTTATGATTAAATCATCATTATCATTAGTAATTATATAAACATTGGTTTTTCCAAACCAACTAAAGAAATAGTAAACTAGAAACGAAAGAAAAAATATAATAAATAAGCAAATAGCTATCTTTAAATTATTTTTTAGTTTTTGGTTTTGATCTATTAGTTTAAACTTAAAGTTATCAAATTTACTCTTACTAGTTTCTGTAAAAAATTCTCCCATTAAAATTTCGTCAGTTGAAACTGAAAAATATTCTGATAATAATTTTAAATTGTTAGATGTTATTGAAATCTTACCACTTTCCCATTTGTTAACTGTTGTTCTGCTTATATGTAAATCTTCTGCCAGCTTAGTTTGACTAATATTCTTTTTTGTTCTTAAATTTGAAATAAATTCTCCTATTTTTTTATCATCCATAAACTCACCTTTAAATTAATTATACATAAATATTTTATAAAAAGCCAAACATTATAGCACAAAAAAACTCTACAAAAGTAGAGTTTAATGATCAGTTAATTAAACTAATTCTACAGTAGCTCCAGCTTCTTCTAATTTAGCTTTAATTTCATTAGCTTCATCAGCAGAAACGTTTTCTTTGATGTTACCACCATTATCAGCTACACCTTTAGCTTCAACTAATCCTAATCCAGTAATTTCTCTTACGATTTTAATTACTGCAATTTTAGAAGCACCAGCATCTTTTAATACTACAGTTTTTTTAGCATCAGCGTCAGCATCAGCACCAGCAACTGGAGCAGCAGCAACAGCTACAGCACTTGGATCTACCCCAAATTCTTCTTTCATAGCGTCTACTAAATCTTTAACTTCTAAAATAGTCATTTCTTTAATTGCATCAATAATTTCACTTGTTGATAATTTTGCCATTTAAATCATTCCTTTCCTAATTACTTTTCGTCACCTAATTTTTCGGCATATAAATTAAGCGCAATAGATAGATTTTTTACGTGCTCTATCAAGCCACCTGCAAACATAGTAAGTAATCCTTCCATTGATGGAATAGAAGCGTAATCGTTAATTACATCTAGAGAAACAACTTCGCCATTAACCATACCAGTTATGATTTTAACATTGTCATGAGCTTTTGCAAAAGCATCGATTGCCTTAATAGGTTCTAATAAATCTTTTCCAAATACTATAGCGTTTTGTCCTTCTAAGAATTCAGTTAAGTTAACACCCATACCATTTAATGCGATATTTACAAGAGTATTCTTATAAACTTTTACTTCACTATCAACTTTTTTAAGTTCTCTTCTTAAGCCTTGTAAATCAGCAACTGTTGATTCTTTATAATTGAATAAAATTACACTTTGAGAGTTTTTTATCTTATCAGTTATTTCTTGAACAGTTTCTTTTTTACGATTAAGAATTTTCTCGCTTGCCATATATGTCCTCCTTATTATATTTATAAAAAAACTTTCCGATTTGGAAAGTTTAAATACAAAAGTATATGTAACTTTCCCTCGGTAGGAAATTAAGGATTCATCCACCTACTGTCTTCGGTAATAAGTTTTTTTATTCGTTATTTATATTAACACGTTAATAATTACATGTCAATAGAATCTTGATCTACATGGATACCAGGACCCATAGTTGTAGATAAAGAAATATTTGTTATGTATTTTCCTTTAACTGTAGCAGGTTTTGCTTTAACTAAAGTATTTAATACAAATTGTACGTTTTCTACTAATTTCTTTTCATCGAAAGAAACTTTACCAACCATTACATGGATATTTCCATATTGGTCAGCTCTGTATTCAACCATACCTTTTTTAACATCTTCAACAGCCTTTTCAGGAGTTGGAGTAACTGTACCAGTTTTAGGGTTTGGCATTAAACCTTTAGGTCCTAAAACTTTACCAATTTTACCTAATTGAGGCATCATATCAGGAGTTGCAATGATTACATCAAAATCAAACCATTGTTCTTTTTCGATTTTTTCAATCATGTCAGCTTCTCCTACAAAATCAGCTCCAGCTTTTTTAGCAGCTTCAGCAGCAGCACCTTTAGCTAAAACTAAGATTTTTTTAGTCTTACCATTTCCGTTAGGTAATACTAATGAACCTCTCATTTGTTGGTCAGCTTTTTTAGTATCAATATTAAGTTTTACTGCTAATTCAACTGAACTATCAAATTTAGTGATGCTAGTTTCTTTAGCTAACTTAACTGCTTCTTCCAATTGATAAGATTTATTCTTTTCAATTTTTTTAGAAGCTTCCACATATTTCTTACCTAGTTTTCTCATCTTTTTCCCTCCAATCGTGGTTTATTAGCGGATAATTTATTATTCTTCAGTTTCTTGTTTTTCAGTTATGACTTCTACATCAACATTAGTTGATTGCATTGATTCTTCCATAGCTTCTAATTCAGCTTCTCTTTTTTCAGCTTCTTTTTCAGCTATAGCAGCTTCTTTTGCTTCTTCAGCAAGTTCAGCGTCGTTTACACCTTCAACTGCAACTCCCATGTTTCTTGCTGTACCTTCAATTATCTTCATAGCTTCTTCTACTGAATAAGCATTTAAGTCAGGTAATTTAATTTCAGCAATTGCTTTAACATCATTTTTAGATAATGTTGCAACGATTTCATGAGCACCTTTTTTGCTACCAGAATTAATCTTAGCAAATTTTTTGATTAAGCTTGCAGCTGGTGGAGTTTTTAATACAAAATCAAATGTTCTATCTTCATAAACCATGATTTCAACTGGAATTATATCTCCCATTTTATCACGAGTAGCATCATTATATTTTGTACAGAACTCTTGTAAATTAATACCTGCAGGTCCTAAAGCTGTACCAACTGGTGGTGCAGGAGTAGCTTTTCCTGCTGGAATTTGTAATTTAATTCTTCTAACGATTTCTTTTGCCACGTAAAACACATCCTTTCGCATTTTTCGCTTGTGGTGTTGGGCTAATCCGCATTTTCCCTCCCACTTACTAAAAAATATTTAGCACTTAAAATATTAACACACAAAACACAAAAAAACAACTATAAAAGTTGTTTTCTTTAAAATTTATGCAAATACTTGTTTATTTAGAAACGTTTACTTGGAAAAGTTCTACTTCAACAGGTGTTTCTTGACCAAATAAATCAATTAATACTGTTAATCTTGAATTTTCTGTATCGATTGAATCAATACGTCCTTCCATACCAGTAAATGGTCCATCTACGATAGATACTTTAGTTCCAACTTCAAGTTCAGCATCAACATCTACTCTACTCATACCCATATTAATTAAGATACGATCAATTTCTTGAGGTAAAAGTGGAGTTGGTTTAGCACCCTTACCACTTGAGCCGATAAATCCAGTAACTCCTGGAGTATTACGAACGATATACCATGCTTCATCAGTCATTATCATTTCAACTAAAATATAACCTGGGAACATTTTATGTTTTTTCTCTTTTTTAGAACCATCTTTCATTGTTTCAACAACTGTTTCTTCCGGAACAATAACTCTAAAGATATAATCTGAGAATCCCATTGATTCAGCACGCATTTCAAGTTTTTCTTTTACTTTTGCTTCATGACCACTATAAGTGTTAACTACATACCACAATTTTTCCATTATTTAATCAAATCCTTTACTAAAGCAAATAATGCATCTAATCCGAAGAAGAATAGTGCAAAAAATGCTACAAATATTAAACAAGCAAGTGAATATTTTACAAGTTCAGTTTTGTTTGGCCATCTAACCATCTTCATTTCAGCTTTTATCTCACTGAAATATGTATCTTTCTTTCCAATGTTTGCTCTAGTTTCTTTCAAGTCTTTTATTTCTTTTTTTAATTCGCGTTTTTCGCCTTTATCTTTAGTCTTTTTTAATTCAGCAATTTTTCCATCGATTTTTTCTTCAATTTTTCTTTTTTCATTTAAAATTGCTTCTTTTTCGATTTTCTTTGCATGTTTTAAATCAGCTTTAGATATGTTTTTCTTTGCCATAACCACACCTCTATTTTTATTGTATAAAAAAAACACTTTCGTGTACAAACATAATATAGCACACAAAAGTATTAATTTCAATAATTTTCAAGCAACTTTTTTATTTTATCTCTTATACGATGAGTTGTATTATATATCTTCTTAACCGGTTCGTTTAAAAGTTTTGATATTTCTTCAGTTTGAAAACTATTAATCATTAAATCAAACACTTCCTTTTCAAACGGACTTAAGGACTCATCTATTTTAGAAACTAATATATTATAGTTTTCTTTATTTATTACTTTTAATTCCGGATTGCTATTTTCTTCAATTATTATATCAGCAAGTGTAGTTTCATCGTCATCACCATATGTATAATCCAAAGAAAAGCTTTCCCTTAAAACAGTTTCCTTAATAGTACTCGATTTTCTAATCACATTTTGAATTTTTCTATTAACACATATCGTTATAAACGTTGGAAGAGATGCGTTTTTTTCCTGATTATAGTTTTTAATCGCGTCCATAAAAGCTATTATAGCATCCTGTCTTACTTCCAAAGCATCCAAATTATGATATTTTAATACCGCACGATATTTGCTTAAAAGTATATCTATTATATATTTATACTTTTCATATAATAAATCCGTTGCTTCTTCATTATCACATACCATATTTACTACCTCATTATCAGGATATTCATTCATTATTTTTCTCCTATTCCATATATAAGTATAGCTGCAGCAACAGAAGCGTTTAGACTATTTACTTCTCCTTTCATAGGAATACTGATAATTACATCTGAATTGTTTCTTACTAATTTTGAAAGGCCATTTCCTTCACTTCCAATTATTAAAAGTTTTTTATCGTTATAGTCTACTTTTCTAAAGTCTTCTCCATCTGCTTCAGCACTATAAACAAAATAGCCATCCCTTTTTAATTCATTTATGGCATTAACTAAGTTCGTAACCATAATTATATTTACTCTACTTAAAGCTCCTGTAGATGTTTTTACAACCGTATCATTTACAACTACTCCACGATCTTTAGGAATTATAATATTCTTTACTCCTATCGCTTCACAAGTTCTTATAATTGCTCCAAAATTATGAGGATCTTCCAAATGATCTAACATTACAACTAATGGATCTCCATGAATCTCAGCTAAAGTTTTGTATTCATAGTCATCTACTTCAATAATGATTCCTTGATTATGTTTCATTAAAGCATCCATTGATTTTGAATCCATATTAACATAACGTATTTTATTTTGTTTAATTTTTTCAATTATGCTTTTATCTTTAAAATTATCTGCAATGTATACTTTTCTTATAGTTTTAATATTTAATTCGTTAAAAACATTTTTTCCACATACTCTCATAATTCACCTGTTATATAATTTAATAATTCATTACATCTTTCTATATTATTTTTATATAATATGCCAATTAAAGCTTCTAGGCCGGTTGCTTTTTTATAAGTTATTATATCAGTCGTTTTGCTGCGATGACTTGATGCGTTTCGGCCACGATTCACGATTAGTACCTCTTCTTCACTTAAAATTTGACGATTTATTAATTCTTCTAAAATTCTTCGTTGAGAAGTAGCACTTACATAATTTAAACTTTCTCGAGCTAACTCTTTTACTTTGGCAATACCTTTATTTATTAAAAAATTTCTTATATGAAGTTCATATACAGCATCACCTAAGTAAGCATATACTAAGCTTTCCATTTTCTCACCGACTAAATAATAACATATTTAGCACTTCTTATCAACAAAATAAAAAAGCTAAGTTTTACTCAGCTTCTTTAATTTTTTCTTCTAATTCTTCTTTAGACATTTTAGTGTATCCTTTAATGCCTAATTCTTTCGCTTTATTTTTTAATTCTTTTAAATCATCTGAAGGAACTTCATCACTAATCTTTCCTGTAGTAACTAATTCTTCAATTTGCTCTTTCGTGATTGTTTCTCTTTCCATTAAAGCATCACTTATAGACATAACTAAATCTTTGTTTTTCTTTAAGATTTCAGTTGTCTTTTTATAACATTCATTAATAATTTTTCTTACTTCTTGGTCAATTTCTAAAGCAACAGCATCTGAGAAGTTTTTAGATTTATTATAATCTCTTCCTAAGAATACTCCTTCACTTCTTTCTTCTAATTGAACTGGGCCTAAATCACTCATACCATATTCAGTTACCATAGCACGAGCAATCTTTGTTGCTTTTTTAAAGTCATCGCTTGCTCCAGTAGTTGTTTCTCCTAAGAACAATTCTTCGGCTACACGTCCACCTAATAAACCAGTTATTTGAGCAAGTAATTCATTTTTAGTAGTTACTGCCATTTTTTCTTCTTTTGGAAGCATCATTGTGTAACCACCTGCTATACCACGAGGTATAATTGTTATTTTATGAACATCGTCTGCATCTTCTAATTTTAGTCCAACAACTGCATGTCCTGCTTCATGAATCGAAACAAGTCTTTTTTCGTTGTCAGTAATTTTTCTTGTTGTTTTAGCTGGTCCCATTAAAACACGGTCTGTTGCTTCATCTATATCGTCCATTGTGATAGCTGATTTGTTTCTTCTTACTGCCAAAAGTGCGGCTTCGTTAAGTAAGTTCTCTAGATCAGCTCCACTGAATCCTGGAGTACGATGTGATAAGTTTTCAAGATTTACATTTGGTGCAAATACTTTACCTTTAGCATGTACTTCAAGAATAGCTAAACGAGCTTTTTGGTCTGGTAAACTTACTGTAACTTGTCTATCAAATCTTCCTGGTCTTAATAAGGCTGGATCAAGTACATCAGGTCTATTTGTTGCAGCAATGATAATTATTCCTTCATTTGCTCCAAATCCATCCATTTCAGTTAACAATTGGTTTAGAGTTTGTTCTCTTTCGTCATGTCCTCCGCCTAAACCAGTTCCTCTTTGACGTCCAACCGCATCGATTTCATCGATAAATATTAAACAAGGAGCAGAATGTTTTGCTTGTTTAAACATATCTCTTACACGGCTTGCTCCAACACCAACAAATAATTCAACAAAGTCTGAACCACTTATATAATAAAATGGAACATTTGCCTCTCCAGCTACAGCTTTTGCAAGCAATGTTTTACCTGTTCCTGGAGGACCTACTAATAATACACCTTTTGGAATACGAGCTCCAAGCTTTTGGAATTTTTTAGGATTTTTTAAGAAGTCAATTAATTCAGCAACTTCTTCTTTTTCTTCATCAAGTCCAGCAACATCTTTAAATCTTACTTTTCCACCATCTTCACTTAATTTAGCACGGCTTCTTCCAAAATCCATACTATTTTTGTTTGATCCTGATAGTTTAGTGAAAAGTATTATTGTTCCACCAACGATTATAACCATTGGTACAACATTTATAAGTATTGCTACCCAGTTGTTGTTTTCTGGATTCTTTTCTACTGTCCATTTAAAATCATTAGTTGTATAGTAAGTTGTAAGAGTTTCTGTAACAGTTTCTGAAAGTGGAGCTTTTGTAGAGAAATACTCACCTTTTTTGTAATTCTTTAATTTTCCAGTTATTTGATAGTAACCAGCTGCACTTCTTTCAGAAGTAACTATTTCAGTAACATTTCCTTTAGAGAATTCTGTAATAAGTTCATCATATGTAAGTTCTTTTACAGTTGAACCACTAAAGCTAAACATTATTAATACAACCGCGATTATTGCAATCAACATTATATATGGAATAGTTTGTTTTGTATTAACTTTTTTATTCATATTATTTCTCTCCTTTTTCATACTTTAATATTATATCATATACTTTATCTTTTGCCATATCAAATTTACTTTTTTTAATTCCGGGAATCCAAAGAACTTTACCTTTATGGTCAGTTACTATTGGATATGTATTTCTTTCTTGCTTTGGGATCTTTGAATCAATGAATATATCACTGATCTTCTTTGAACCCGTCATGTTTTTAACTTGCATCTTATCTCCATCACATTTGCATCTTACATGAATTGGCAAAACTATATCTAAACTGTTTAATCTTATAGTATTGTTACTTGTATCATCAGTTGCTGATACTTTCGTTATCTTTCCATAAGGTGTTATAACTTCATTAGTTAAAACATAATCATAGGTGCTTATATTATTATTGTAGTTAAATATTAATTTATCGTATTCCTTTAATACACATATATTATTTGGAATATTTATACTGACACTTGGTTTGTCACTTTCAATTAAAGTTAAAATATTTTTAACGTGATTACTATTTATTAAACTCAAATTATTATTATAAATACGCATCAATATTTTATAAATAACTTCTTTTTTTATATAAATATCAAGATTTTCAAATTTGTTTAAATCTAGAACTTTATCAACATAAATCTTATCAATTATTGAATATACATAATTATCTAAAAATTTAGTACATTCTTTTAAGTTACTTGCAAAATTCAGAAATTTTAAATGAGCATCTTTTTCTTCACTTTTTAAAAAGGGAAGTACATGATGTCTAAAACGATTTCTAGTGTAATGATCTTCTAAATTGGATTCATCTATTGCATAAGGAATGTTTAATTCTTCATCATACTTTTCTATTTCATCTTTTGATAAGTAAACAAGAGGACGCACAATTTTATAATCGACTTTATCAACTATAAAATCAAAGCCTGAATAGCCATAAATGCTTCCACCTCTTAAAATATGCATCAGGATTGTTTCCATTAAATCATCACCATGATGAGCAGTAAACAAATATTTAGCATGGTATTTTTTTACAACACTTTCAAAATATTCATATCTAAAGTTTCTTGCATACTCATGAAAATTATCACAAGTATCATAGTTAAGAATTTCTGTTCCCTCAAATATAATGTTGTTTTTATCACAGTAAGATTTTAAATCAATATATTCTTGTTCACTTGCTTGACGCATTTTATGATTAACGTGAGCACACACAACCTTACATTTATAATAAGTGTGCATGATATAAAGCATATACATTGAATCAGGCCCATAGGAGCATGAAACAACAACCGTATCATTTTCATTTATATTTAAGTTATTAATAAACTTTAATACATTATCCATATGCCCTCCATAAAAATTCACTAAGTAGTATAATATAAATAAATGAAAATAACAAGAAAATTAATTCTTGTTATATTTAGTTGACGTCACAAGAGAAATCATTATTGGTAAACATACAATTATCGGATTCATATATCTAAGATATGCATTAACTGGAGATAAAATACAGAATGCATAAGTTAAAAGTAAAGGAATACTTATAACTAAATAATCGTATCTTTTTATATATAATGAATAACCTAAAATGATTATTAGAACAATAAAATATGTTCCTGTATTATATATAAATTTTATATATTCGCTTCTTCTTAAATGATAAAAGTTTTCTTCAAATCCTTTTCTAAAACTTTTATACTTCCTATTCATATAAAAGTCAAAGTTACCCTTATTTATCCTTTTATTGTTTACAACTCTAAAGTAACCAATACTTTCTTTTACATCTTCTTTGTAAGGATAAAAATATCCATAAGTGTTATTAAGAGTTGCATCAATATAAGTAACTGGATCTTTTTTTAACAAACTCCACCAGAGAGATAAAAATTCTTTTAGATCGGATTTGGTTTCAATAACTAAACTTTCCTTTATCGGATCAGATATATCAGGATTATAGTTTAGAGCGAAATCATTTTCATCATACATAAATACCTTTGATATCTTTTCTTTTTCTTCTTCTGTTAAATTATTATAAATTGTGTATCTAGCTATTTGTTGAACTGGTATTGATAATGTTTCTCGGATGTTGCTTGGTTCTATTCCGTTTATCTTAATAATTGTATTAAGAATAAGTTGAACAATAAAGAATAAAACCACAAAAGATATTGATGTTTTTTTATAATCCGATTTTAAAAAGCATAACGCTAGAAAGGATACACTTACAACATATATTCCATTATTTCTAATTAATATTAAAAAAAGTGATGAAATTAATAAGATTATAATACTTTTTTTATCGCTTTCATTATAGAAAAATTTTATGTAATTGATAAAGAAAATAATAAATATTAGATAGTATGAAGTGTCTTTCATAAATGTGTAAGCATAAAGATACCAGGATGGACTTAATGCAAAAAATAAAAATGTTAAAAGTTTTATTATATCAGATGTTCCTAATTTGTTTTGAAAGTCAATGATGTTTGCAAATATGAAACAGGACAAAGTATATTGAGTAAAAGTAAATAAGAATATTCCAAAGTTATCATCGACTACAATTGATCCGATTTTTTGAACAGTACCTAAAATATATGTCGAGAATATCGGATGGTGATTGCTCCATGGAAGCACTCCCGAATAATAATTTAATTGCCACATTCCATCCCATTGAACAGGACCAGGATAGAACGTTATAACAATTGGTAGTCCAATTAAAAATAAAAGGATAAAAACCATTAGTAAAGGATGATCATTAAATATAAATTTAAATGCTTTATTATTTATCGTTATTTTTCTTCGTAATATCCTAAATACGGCAACAACGATAAAATACCAAACAAGAAAATGAACTAAAAAGTCTATAAAGTTACCGACGAAATGATTAGAATCAACTAAATATCTTATAGATCCGTAGTTTTCAATCGTAGAACCTATGATAAAAGATAAGGATATTATAAAACTTGTAAGCAAAGCAGCAAAAGATATCTTTTTCATCTCATCACCCAAACTTATTTTATGATAAATACATATTTTATGCAAGAAAAAACCTTGCATATAGCAAGGCATTGAAACATTCTAACGTTTTGAGAATTGTGGTGCTCTACGAGCTTTTCTAAGACCATATTTTTTACGTTCTTTAACTCTTGGATCTCTAGTAATAAATCCTTCAGTTTTTAAGATTCTTCTATAAGCAGTTTCACTTGATGGATCAGTGTCTTTATCATATTCAAGTAATGCTTTAGTAATAGCAAGTCTTATTGCTCCAGTTTGTCCAGAGAATCCGCCACCTTTAACATTAACAGTGATATCAAAAGTTGATTCATTGTTTGTTAAAACTAATGGTTGACGTAAGTCCATAACTAAAACTTCAAAAGGTAAGTATTCTTTTACATCTTTTCCATTAACGATAATTTTACCTGTTCCTGGAACCATTTTAACTTGTGCTACACTTGATTTTCTTCTTCCTGTAGCTGTTATAACTTTACTCATTATTCCTTACCTCCTATAAACTTATGCTTTCTGGTTTTTGAGCTTGTTGTTCATGATTTTCACCTGCATAAACAAATAACTTCTTAGCCATTTGTCTTCCTAAACGGTTATGAGGAAGCATTCCTTTAACAGCTCTTTCTACCATTTCAACTGGATATTTTTCAATCATCTCAGCTGCATTTCTTTCTCTTAATCCACCAGTATATCCTGAGTGATTATAATACATTTTATCATTTAACTTATTACCAGTTAATTTAACTTTACTAGCATTAGTTATAATGATATAGTCTCCACAATCGATATGAGGTGTAAATGTTACTTTGTGTTTTCCTCTTAGCATATGAGCAGCTTTAGTAGCAACTCTACCTAAAGGTAAATCAGTAGCATCTAACACATACCATTTACGTTCTACTGTTTCTTTCTTTTGCATAAATGTGTTTTTCATAATATTTTTCCCTTTCAAAAATTCTTATCTTCATCAACTTCCCACATCGAATCCAATATTTGAATTTAAAAAATGTACCAGTTAAAATTATATGCTATGTCCTTGTAAATGTCAAATATTTTTTTAGTCTTTTTGTTAATATACTAAATTTATATGAATAAATATATATTTTATTAATATTTAACTTCCATTAAATAAAGACCATTTGCAGGAACTGTCATATAATTATAGATATTTCTTGAATTACTTAGCATCTCCTCTATACCTGTTGTTGGCATACGTCCTTCTCCAGCTAAAAGCAATGCTCCTACTAAATTTCTTACCATATAACGATAAAAACTTACTCCGGTAAATGTAATATATAACATACTTCCACGTCTTTTGAAATCAACTTTAGATATTATAGAATTATAGTTTTCTCTTTCTCCAGAAGTGAATACTTTAAATGAATGTGCTCCAAGTAGGTATTTACTTGCTTTTTTCATATTCTTAATATTTAGTTTTTTATTATAATTATAAACATAATCATCTATAAACAAATCATATTCTCCCATATTTATGATGTATTGATATTTTTTTTGAATACAATCAAATCTAGCATGAAAATCACTGGATACTTCTTCAATGTAATTAACTCTCACAGCTGGATCAAGTCTACTATTTATTGCTAAAAGTAAATGAGGTATATCAATTTTGATGTTTAAATCAAAATGTATTTTTTGATCAAGCGCATGAACACCGCGATCAGTTCTTCCCGCTCCTTTTACTAAAACCATAGTTTTATTTATAGTTGTCAAAACTTTTTCAAGTTCACCTTGAACAGATTTTTTGTTTTTTAGTCGTTGAAAACCATAAAATTTTGAACCATCATAGCTCACACTTGCTAAATAACGCATTACATCACACTCCTATAAATATCTTTCAATAGTTCTTTTCTATCAAATGTATAAGTTAAATTTGCTCCTTTATTATTCGCCAAATTAATAAATTTAATGATTTTTGAATCAATTATGGATTCATTATATACATTATCTATTAAATCATCATAAACAATCTTACCTTCATTAAAAATAATTAAGTGATTACTTACTTTATAAAGAAACTCCATATTTGTTGACAGAAATATGAAAGATAATTCATCATTTTTAATTTTTCTTATAAAATTAAGTAATTTCTTTTTATCTTTATGACTCATATTTAAATCCATATGATCAAAGATTATCGTTTTATAATTTCTAAGTATTGCATAAGTTAACAAAACAAACTTAAAATCGGTTCTAGATATATTTTTTATTTTCTTATTTAAAAGTTCTAAATCAAGTTCTAGCATATTAAAAAGAGTTATAATTCGTTCATTTATTTTAAAACGAAAGCCATTTAAAAATCTTTTTACTGTCCAATTATCATCATACATGAGACCTTCTATATCGAATTCTTCATTTAATAAATCATTGATATCACCAATTACCCCAACTGTTTGATATTTAAAACGAAATGGTTTATTTAAACTTACTACTACTTCCATATTTTATCCACCAACTTTTTTTCATCTAGATACACTTTATTAATAATACCATAAAGAACTAAATTTTGAGACATCTCGGCAGTAAACGGAAGATTTATACCGATATATGGTAGAATCGTGTTTCCATTTAATAGTTCTTTTTTATCACCATAGAAGATAGTTTTCATATCGTTAAGCAGTAATACTTTATCACTTATAAGTAAATCTTCACCATTATTTGTGCAATTTATTAACGTTATCTTATTAGAAACACAGAAGGTAAGTAAATTTTTTTTATCAGTTTCATTTAAATAACCCAATAGATTATCAATTCCAAATATTTGAGGTTTTATAATTAAAAGTGCAAGAATTTTTATAAGTATACGTTTTTCAATTGTTAAAAGATCGATTCTTTCACTCAATAGACTGCTTATTTTAAAGAATTTTGCAAGTTCATTTATCTTATTCGTAATCTCATCTATTCTATAGCCTAATTTAGATAAGTAGTAATGGAGTTCTTCGGCTACATACTCACATTTAAAAGTATCATCATCTAAAACAACAACAATATTGTTTTTTAAGTAAGTTATATCATATTCGCTTATTAAAACATCATCAAGATATACGTCATGATTAGGAATTACATTTATTAGCTTTTTTAAAAAGTAGGTTTTACCAGAATTCGTTGGGCCAAGAACACACGTAACTGGTAAAGTTAAGTCAATGTCAATAGACATACTTTTAATGCTTAGTTTTTCCATAACCATAACCTCCCGTAAGATATATTATACAATAAATATATTTATTTTTGAATAAAAAAACCAAAGAAATTATTCTTCGGTATCTTTAGTTTGACTACGTTCTTTTACTACCTTTAAAGGACGATTTTCGTTTAATACTTTTTCTTGTTCCATTTCTTCACCATAATTTAGTGAAAGGCCAATAACAAATACAAATGACATAAAATATAACCATAGCATAAGTATTGCAATATTTGACAAAGCACCATAGAAGATATTGTATGTTGTTATATTGGTTGATATTTGGCTATAAAACCAAGTGAGAATAATCCAACCGCCTGTTGTGAATATAGCTCCTGTATTGATATGAGAATTTCTTCTTACTCTATCAGGAGCAATCTCATATATACCTCTTAGGAATATAAACATTACAAGCCATGTTAGTGGTCCTTTTAATATCTTAAATATTTCTTTTATCGTAGAACTGATATTAGTAAATTCAAATAACTCTAGTATTTTCTTTCCAAATACTGGAAATACAAGTAAAAAGATAATGATAACGACTATTCCAAAAGTCATAAATATAGCTTTAATTCTTCTTTTTATCCAATTTGATTGATCGATACCATAAATTTGATTGCTTATTAGGATAACTGTATTACAACCATTACTTGCTAAATAAAACATCCATAAGAATATCAATGCCAATTTTAAATCAATTGTATTACCAGTTAAATATGGTTTTAAAAATTCTACTCCAGTTGGAATAATATTATCAAGAATATCAATAACTGTATCCATATTGATATTGAATAAACCAGCTCCAAAACCACATAAAGTTATAATCGGAACAAGTGATAAGATAATAAAGAAAGCAAGTTGTCCTGGCAATATTCCCATTTCCGGTTTCTTTATTATCTCAATAATTTTTAATAAATAATTTTTTAAATTTTTAAATTGTTCAGTTGCTTTTTTATTAAATTTACTAATTCTTTTTTTCATAAGATTCCTCTTTATTATCACGCATCTTTATACTAGCTTCATTAAATGCATCTTCTACTAACTTTGAGTCATCTTCAATCATAGAGAACCCCATTGCAACCCCAGGTTCATAATCCAATCTTTTAAATTCTTTTATTAACTTTTTGATATAAGAAAGCACTTGTTTTTCAGGATATCCTACTAAGTATACAAAGAATTCATTACCATCCGTACGCATTATTTCTGAATTATCAATTTGAGTTTTTATTAAAGCATTAGCAACTTTTTGAATTAATTTATCCCCTTCTTCATGTCCAAGAGTGTCATTTAAAGATTTTAATTCATTAATATCTAAAACAATACATGCTTGTGGATAAATCGTGTTTTTATTCCATAAATTAACCTTTTCATTATAATAATTTCTATTTTTTAAAGAAGTAAGTAGATCAATATATTTAATTCTATCTTCTTTTTTTACTTTAGTATTTATCTTTATAGTTTTTTCTTTTTTCTTCCTTAATACAAATATGTATGAAGCGACAATAATTATTATAATTGAATATTTCGCGATGTTTCCGATAATAACACTTTTTTTAGCAACATAGTTATATGAAGATATACCTTTTCTAACTATATCACTTGGATCTAAAGTTTTAGTATACGCATTAAACAATAAATAGAATGTATCACTGGCATTTTTATATCTAAAAGTATAGTTATTTTCTTCTATAGTTCCAGCAAGTCTTACAGTATATTCATTAGTTTTATTGGTAATATAATAGTTATATTCAGATTCATCAACTAATATTATTGCTTTTTTTCTTATTATTTTAGTTAATTCATTGTTGTTTTTATATGTAATAACCTTTATATCTTTATTGCTTTTTAAAACATCTTGCATATATGAGTTTTCAAGAACATAAACGGTTTGATTTGAAAGTCCACTTATATTTGTAAGTGATAAATCAATATTGTTATGTGCAATAACATAGTACTTTATTTTCTTTACAGCACCAGTATCAATATAATTAGTTATTAAATTATAGTAGTTATAATATAAGTCAATATCACCTTTTATAGCTGCTTCTGCTAACGAATTAGGTGTTTTATATTTACGATAAGTAAAATCTATATTTGCAAATTTTGAAAAATCATTTAAGACTTCGGAAGTTATTCCGCCATATGAGCCACTTGTTAAAACTTCATATGGACGATACTCAGCAAAACCATATTTATATGTTTTATTTGAGAAATTTTCTTCATCCACTTCTGAAATACCTAATTTATCGATAAATAATCGATAATTATGTTTACCATATGATTTTTCATATTTCTTTTCTTTCCATGATAAGAATTCTTTTTTAAAAATCGAATTAATCATTTTATTATCGCCTAAACGGAAATAATAATATTTATTTAAATCACTTACATGATATAAAATATTAATATTATTTTCTATTATTTGATCTTTATATTCATTCAAAGGAACTAAAGCATACTTTAAATTACCATTTCCTAAATCTTCAATTATTTTAGAAATTGCGTCATAACTTTTCAATGTTGTTTCATTAATCCCATAATAACTAGCTATTTGATTTTTGTTATTGTTTAATACGCCCATGTTTAAACTTACAATATCACTTGCATCGACTATTCCACTATTCTTGCTTATAAGAACAAAGTGATCTTTAAACATTAAAAGCTCATTTTTATCAAATTTATCACTTATGGTAAATCCATAACCAGTTGTTGTAGTTAAATAAGATACTGTATTATTATTAATTTTTATACCTAAGTCAGTTGCTAAATAATCAGAAAGGTCAAAAAACACTCCTGCACCAGTATTTCCAAATATTGGCACATCATTAGGAATGGATAATGATATTACATTGCTACTATTTTCATCTATCCATTTTTTTTCCTTTATCGATAAAGAATTTTCGTCTACTAATAACTTATATAATCCGAAAAATGCACATCCTACAACGACTGTAACTATTCCAATTATAATTAGTACTCGTTTTATTTTTTTCATAACTCACCTATTTCTTTTTAGTGGTTGTCGAAGTTGTAGTATCTACTGAATAATTTGCCCATGATATTACTGTCTTACTAGCTGATTTACTTCCAAGATATGGAGTCAAACCTTCTCTTTTAAATATAAATTGAATATCATAGTATGTTTTTTCAGTATCAGGAATTTTTTCTAAACAACCAACTGCTAAGTTTTGAATAGCTTCATTAGAAGTTGTCTTTTCCATTTCAACATCAATGTAAATTATTCTTCCTTGAACCCTAACATTTGAGTTTGTTACGCCTTTACTATCTTTATAGTATTTTTTTAAATCTTCAATAGAGGAATCAATATTGTGATTTTTAATGCCATCTAATCTATTGCCATATGGGCTTGATACAGTTTGATTAACAAAATATATCACAACACCACTTACCATCAATATTAAACAAAATAATGAAATAATCATCAATATTGAATAAATGCGATTGTTTTTATAAAAATTTTTTAGTTTTTTTATCATTCTTTTCACCCCAAAAACTTTAGTATATTCATTATACTACATATAATTTAAAATTAAAAGTATTCTAATTTTTGCCTAGTTCGCTTAAGAATTTATCTTCATCCCAAATGGTAATTCCAAGGTCTTGTGCTTTAGTTAGCTTACTACCAGCATCATGTCCAGCTATAACTACATCCGTTTTTTTAGAAACTGAACCAGCACAGTTTCCTCCTAAGAATTCAATTTTTTCTTTAGCTTCATCACGTGTAATGGAATCTAGTGTTCCAGTAAGTACAAAAGTGCGTCCTGTAAATATACTTTCTTCTAAAGATATTTTTCCTTTATATTCAAGATTTACTCCGACCTCTTTTAGTTTTTCAATTAATTTTTTATTATCTTCATCATTAAAATAGTCAACAACACTTTTAGCGATAACTTCGCCTATATCTCTTATGGATTTCAACTCTTCATAGTTTGCTTGAGCAAGAGCATCAATTGTTTTATAGTGGCTTGCAAGAATTTTAGCATTCTTTTTTCCTACATAACGTATACCTAAAGCAAATAATACTTTTTCTAAGGAGTTATTTTTAGATTCTTCAATAGAAGTTAATAGATTTTCAATAGATTTATTACCAAAACCTTCAAGAAGTTTTAATTCTTCTTTATAATTATTTAAATGATAAATTGAAGATATATCAGTTAGATAACCTAAATTGTAAAAATCCTCAATAATTGCATCTCCTAAACCATCTATGTTCATAGTTTCTCTTGATGCGTAATGAATTAATGATTCAATATTTTTCTTGTCACAAGAATCGTTTACACAATAATACGCTGCATCCTTTTTAACAAGTTCACTTCCACACATCGGACATGTTCTCGTAAAGATAAAGGGTTTTGAATTTATTGGTCTTAATTCTTTTACAACACCTTCAACTCTGGGAATAACATCTCCTGCTTTTATAACTTTTACAGTATCACCTATTCTAATATCTTTTGATAAGCAATATTCTTCATTATGTAAAGTAGCTTTTGATACTAAAGACCCCATAATCATAACTGGTTCTAGGATAGCATTTGGAGTTACAACACCAGTTCTTCCAACAGTAAACTTGATATCCAAGAGCTTTGTTGATACTACTTCAGCAGGAAATTTATACGCAACGGCCCATTTAGGATATCTGATTGTATTTCCTAAAATTTCATGTTCTTTTAAGTTATCAACTTTAATAACTACACCATCAATATCATATGGTAGTTTTGGTCTAAGTTCAGCTTTCTCATGAATGAATTTGAAAACCTCATCAATATTGTTAACAAGTCTATTATTTGGATTTGTTCTAAACCCTAAAGAAGCCATAAATTCAAGTGCTTCATGATGAGTTTTAATTCCATAATCTTCTGGATCTGGTAAGTGATATATCCAAACTTCCAAATTTCTTTTAGCTGCTATGCTAGAATCAAGTTGTCTTATAGAACCAGCTGCAGCATTACGACAGTTTTTAAAAGGTACTTCACCATTTTTTTCTCTTTCATGGTTGATTTTCAAAAGAGTTTCACGACTCATATAAATTTCACCACGAACTTCGATATCGATATCTTGTTTTAGCCTTAATGGAACTTGTTTTATTGTTTTTACATTATGAGTAATGTCTTCACCGACAACTCCATCGCCTCTTGTAGCCGCACTTTTTAAAACACCATGCTCATATTTTAAAGATACGGATAAACCATCGATTTTAAGTTCACATACATATTTAGGATTTAATCCTTCCTTTTTTATTCTATTATCAAATTCGGTTATCTCATCTTCATTAAAAACATCAGCAAGGCTCATCATTGGAATATTATGGGTAACTTTTTTAAAACTATCTAAAATTACGCCACCTATTTTATGAGTCGGAGAATCTTCTCTTATGATGCTAGGGTCCTTTTCTTCCATTTCATATACTTCTCTTAAATAGTTATCATATTCTTCATCCGTCAATGTTTCTGGATTATCTAATACATGATATTCATAATTTGCTTTGTTTAAAAGATCTACTAATTCGTTATATCTATCCATTATGTTCACCTAGAAATATTATACCATGAAAGCCTTATTAATTTGTCAAAAAAAGCACTTATTAGTTCATTAAATAAGTGCGTATGTGTTGTAATTAAATTCTTTCTATTCCATGTGTTGAGTCAAGAAAATTGTTTAAATCTTCATAAGTCATGCTGTTACTAACAAGCATATCAATATATTCAATATCTATTCCAATTTTTTCTAAAATATATGATAAATCTTCTTCATCTTTATATTCATCTAAATCTATCCCTAGCATAAATTCAATCATAAGTCTATTAAATGATGCTAAGCTTTGATGCTCTAATTTTTTTGAATATGAGTCCGTATATACGGTAGATTTACCATCTAAATCTATTAATTGTGGTTTTAAAGTGACAGGATTTATAATCACATGAGAATGTCCTACAAGCTCAGTTTTTCCCTCATCGTTTGTATAACAACTATTTTTTGTAAATGGTGAATTATCTAGATCTATGTGGTATATATAGTTATCCATCAATTCTTTTACATTGTATAATACTTTTTTCATTATTTTTCTTTTTAGTGCAAATGGCAAGCCTATTAACTTATGTATTTGTATTCCTCTAATGGTTAGTAAGGTACAACCTGCAAACTTGCCGTCAATATATACGGAGTTTTGTGGAAGACGCGTATTTGTAACTTTCATTTGTCTTTCTTGTGCAGATTTTATAGCTGCTTCTCCGTTTCGAATTCTTATAAATTCTCCATTTTCTTCTTTTTCATAAAATCTAAACATATCAAAAGTATCATCAACCTTTTTATAGTCTCCTTTATGATATATCTTCATGTCAGTATCATCTTCAGTTGCAATTGCTTGTTTCTTATTTTTATAATCTCTAACATACTTATGATAAAGTTTAATTAATCGGTTTTTGTCAAAACTTATGACTCTTCCATCGGTACCATGACCAATTTCTTTATCCAATAATGCGTTCAACTCATCATATGTTAAATTAACATCACCATTCTTGTTTGTATTCACTTTATCACCTTCAATTCAAATTGATACTTTTTCACTTCTAATTATATATTATCACTTAATGCATTAAACATCTATATTGTTTACATTTTTATTATACACTGCTAAATAAAAAAAACGCATGCGTTCTAATCTACATGCGCCTTTTTATACTTTCTTTATACTCTTATGATTCTTCATAAGTTTTTTTATTCCTATTTTAAACGCTACTTCAATGAAAGAGCCATCAACGCTTAATATAACTCCTATACCAAGAGTATCGTGATTTATAGTATCGCCTACTTTTAAGTCATCATTTGAACCTTCAATATACATATTACTTGTATCTATTTTTTTTGTTTCATCTTTAATCGTATCAATTCTTTCAATATAATCACTTTTAATTTCATCAATAAATCTACTAGGTGGATTCATTGTATCTTTACCATATAACATTCTTCGTTTTGAATTTGTTAAATAAAGAATTTCTTTTGCACGAGTAATTCCAACATAACAAAGCCTTCTTTCTTCTTCAAGACCATTGTCTTCAAGAAGGGAATTAGCATGTGGAAATATACCTTCTTCCATTCCAATTAAGAACACAACTGTAAATTCAAGACCTTTAGCTGAATGTATTGTCATTAAAGTAACTTCATCATCACTTTCTTTGTGTTCTGACATATCAGCTATTAAACTAATCTCATTTAGAAAATCACCTAGATTAACACAGCCTTCCTTTTCTTCAAAAGATGCTGTAATTGATTTAAATTCCATTAAGTTATCAAGTCTTAATTCAGAATCTAGACTTTTATCAATTTCAAGTTCATTTTTTAAACCAGTTTTTTCAAGAATAGAATCGATTAATTCAGTTAAACTCATAGAATTTGAATCTTTAATAAGAGTTTCAATTAGTTCTTTGAATTCAAGCTCTTTTTTTGTACTTAATGATTCAAACATACTTGTTCCATTAAGAATAGCTGTTTGTTCAAGAGTTTTAATTGCTGCTTCTCCAATTCCTCTTTTAGGAACGTTTATAATTCTTCTTAAGCTTATTTCATCATGAGGATTATAAATAAGTCTTAAATAAGCTATTAAATCTTTGATTTCTTTACGATTATAGAAATAATATGCCCCAACAACACGATATGGAATATTACTTGTTAAAAAACCTTCTTCAACTACACGACTTTGAGCATTAGTACGATATAAAACGGCAATGTCTTTTTTCTTATAACCTTCTTCAAGAAGTTTTTTTATCTCATTAATAACAATTGTTACTTCATGTCGTTCATCATAACTTCTAATATATTTTACTTTTACTCCATCTCCGTGTTCACTCCAAAGGCGTAAATCTTTTCTTTCCTTATTATTAGCAATTACTGAATTAGCAGCATTTAAAATGTTATTTGTGCTACGATAATTTTCTTCTAATTTTATAACTAAACAATCTTTATAATCCTTTTCAAAATTAATGATATTTTTATAATCTGCCTGTCTAAAGCCATATATACTTTGATTCATATCCCCAACAACAAAAATATTTTTATATTTACTTGAAAGAAGTTTAGTTAACTTATATTGTACAGGATTAGTATCTTGATATTCATCCACTAAAATGTATTTAAATATTTCTTGATAATGATCAAGTACTTCCTTATGGTCTCTGAATAAAATTACTGGCTTTGCAAGTAAATCATCAAAATCAACAACATTTGATTCAGCTAAAATTGATTGATATTTATAATATATGTCTTTTACCATTTTATCGAATTCTGTATTAAAAAATTTATCAAGTTCAGCATCGCTTAATAACTCATTTTTAATAAAAGATATCTTATTACGAATCGCGTATGGGCTAAATTTTTTTGGATCAACGTTATTGTTTTTCATTATTTTTTTAATGATAGACAATACATCATCGCTGTCGATGATATTAAAGTTTCTATCCAAGCCACATAGTTCATAGTTTTCTCTTATTATACGAAGACCAAGTGAGTGGAAAGTTCCAATAAAAGTGCGAACTGGACCATACATATTATACACACGATCACGCATTTCTTTTGAGGCTTTATTGGTAAAAGTGATTGCTAGAATATTATAATCATTTACACCATTTTCTATTAAATTTATTATTCTTGTAGTTAATACTTTAGTTTTTCCAGAACCAGCTCCGGCCATAACTAAACACGGACCATTTAAGTGGTTAACCGCCTCAAGTTGTTCTTTATTTAATCCTGTTTTATAATCCATTTAAATCAATCCTTTTCTTTAATTATTATACTATAAACAATTGTTCGTTTCTACCTAAAACTTTTTAATTTACAAAAAAGAAGATACTATTTTTCAAATATCTTCTTATTGTTTATAAGTCTTTCATCTTTATTATTATAAGCTATAGCTTTATCAACATAGAAAATTGCTTCGTCTTTAAGGCCTAAATTATAATATGAAATAGATAAAAGATCATCTATGGTTGAATCAAAACAAAATGGTTCATTGATATATAGAAGCTCATTTTTACTAATTAGTTTTGCTTTTAGTAAAGTTGTTATAACATCCATATATTTTTTTTGTTTAAATTTTAAAAAAGCGAGTTCTACATAAGGTTCACGAGCTGATGGAGAGGTTAAAATAGCCTTATTCAACCATATTAAAGCTTCATCATCTCTTCCTAAATGTTGATAACATCTACTTATAAAACGCATTGATGCTGCGCGTTCCAAATACCAAGCAGATTCAATTTTTGTATGTTTTATTAAAGTATCAATAGCTTCATTCCATCTACCATAATACATGTATTCTCTTCCTAAATAATGTAAAGTTCGATCATCATCAGGATTTTCTTTATGGGATAGTTCTAATAGATTTAAATACTGAGAACGTGATTTAGATTTATCAGGATAATGATTTAAAACTATAGTTTCATCAGTATTTACTTTTTCTTCATCTAAAGAACATTCTAAGATTTCGTGTACAGGATAAATCCATTTATAATGCTTACGATCATGGATTTTTTCATACATAAAAGAAACTATTGGTCTATTTTGGTCATCTAGTGACCAATTATATTTATAACGAAGTCGGTTAGCATTTTTAAATGATTCATCAATTTTACTACGCCAACCACTTTCAAATACTTCGTCTAAATCAGTACATACACATACATCAACATCTTCGGGAACCAATTCTAAACTTTTGTTTCTTGCTACATCAAATCTCCAAGGTGATATAGTTTCTACCGATACATTCACGCCTAAAGATTTTAAAAGATTAACTGTATTATCAGTTGAACCAGTATCAAGAACATAAATAGAATCTGCTTCTTTCATTGATTCATACCATCTTTTTACTTGCTTTTCTTCATTTTTGGATATTGCATATACGGCTACTTTTAGTTTTTTATTCATCTATGTTTCCTATGCTCCTGCGGCTCCCGTTGGACCTGTTGGACCTGTTGGGCCTGTTGGTCCTGTTGGACCTTCTACTCCGGCAGCTCCTGCTGGACCTGTTGGACCGGCGGGGATAGTTAAGTTAAGAACAAAGTTTGGAGAAGTTCCAGTAATAGAAGCAGTTGCTTGTGTTCCTGGATTTCCAGTTGTTACTGTACCAATCGTTATAACTGGTGTTTCTCCAGCAGCTCCTGTTGGGCCTGTTGGACCTGTTGCTCCGGTATCTCCTGCTGGACCTGTTGGACCTTCTACTCCCTGAATACCTTGGATACCTTGTGCTCCAGTTGGACCTGTTGGTCCTGTTGCTCCGGTATCTCCTGCTGGACCTGTTGGACCTTCTACTCCCTGAATACCTTGGATACCTTGTGCTCCAGTTGGGCCTGTTGGACCTGTTGCTCCGGCATCTCCTGCTGGACCTGTTGGACCTTGTACTCCTTGAATACCTTGGATACCTTGTGCTCCGGTTGGACCTGTTGGGCCTTGAATTCCTTGAACACCTTGAATTCCTTGTTCACCTTGTGCTCCTGTACTTCCTGTTGCTCCTGTTGGACCTGTTGGGCCTTGTACTCCTTGAATTCCTTGAATTCCTTGAATACCTGTTGTTCCCGTTGCTCCTGTTGGACCTGTTGGGCCTTGTGCTCCTGTTGGACCTGTTGCTCCAGCAACTCCTTGAGGTCCTTGAATTCCTTGGATACCTTGTGGGCCTGTTGGTCCAGTTTCTCCAGCAACTCCTTGAATTCCTTGGATTCCTTGTTCACCAACTGGTCCTTGAGTTCCTCTAGGTCCCGTCGGACCTGTTGGGCCTGTTGGACCAACTCTTGTAGGTCTTGGAGGAAGTGGCGATGGAGGACATGATGGATTAAATTTGTTACCACATGTACAATCGTTGTTCATTTTTCACATTCCTTTCTATTATAGTCTATGAAAGAAATGAAAAAAAGTTTCAAAAAAAGATACTAAATGAATACACATTAAGTATATAATTTTTATTTTGTTTTTCTTTAGCAGTAATATTGCAGACGTCATTTAACAATAATTGAAAGATTGGATCACTTCCACCTAATACTACAAATGCATCATTCATATTTCATGAAATTAATCTTCTCATGTACTCCTGATTTTAAGTTATAATACTAAAAAAAGAAAAAAGACAAGTTAATAATTTATATATTAAAAAATATACCAAAACTGGTATATTAAAATTTTATATCATCAACATTGCTTGGATCATTATATAAATCTTCAAATCTTCCTTTTCTACTTATAAACATAAGCATTCCAATTCCTATAAGAACCATCACTACAGAAACTATTTGAGCCATTTTAAATCCACCAATCATTAATGAATCAGTTCTTCCCATTTCTATAAAGAATCTTAAAGTTCCATATATTACTAAATATAATGCAGTCATCATACCAACTTTATTATATTTTCCTCTTCTTACAAATAATAAAATAATAAAAGCAATGAAACATATAATAGATTCAAAGAAGAAACTAGGCATATAAGTTACTCCATCAATATTCATACCTTTTATAACAAAATCAGGAACAAATAGTCTTTTTAATGTTTCAACATTCGTTGCTGCTCCATGAGCTTCTTGATTAAAGAAATTTCCCCAACGACCAATCGCTTGACCTAATAGAAGTGGAACACATAAAATATCAGTGATTCTTAGAACTCTAACATTATATTTTTTACAATATAATATAACAGTTATTAAACCAAAAATGATTCCACCATGAATAGCAAGACCACCTTCCCAAACTTTAAAAATATCTAATAGGTTATCTTTAAAAGCATTATATTCAAAAATACAATAATATAATCTTGCTCCAATTATTCCAAAAATTAGCCCCCAAAACATTAAATTAAACATAAAATCCTTTTTTATATTAAATCTACTTGCTTCTCTTTCACTTAGTATAAATACACATATAACAGCACATAGTATTAAAACTGAATACCATCTTAATTCAAAATTACCAATTGTAAACATTATTGGATTCATTTTATCACTCTCCTAATTAATTATAATTTAACACTTATAATTATTCAAATAAAAATGTTGATAATACTCACATTATCAACATTTTTTATATTATTTATTA
>OBAI01000362.1_pt1 | contig 52887 bp, 44 predicted proteins | sample 1517461 | NCBI WGS metagenome assembly OBAI01 (sample SAMN04571696, study PRJEB22368) | human gut metagenome | biome: human gut; material: stool | host: Homo sapiens | place: Luxembourg | collected 2012-06-29
GTTACACTTCCGGGCATTTCATTTATTAACATCCGCTGCCAGTCACGACTTGAAGGAAACAATAGATAAGGATTATTGTGAATGTGGAATGCCGTTAGAAACAGTTAGAGAGTCAGAAGCACCGTTAAAGGAACGAAGCGAACGTGTTTGAGGCGAACGCCGAGTTTGAGCGTAGTTCCTTTGCTTTTAGGTGATTCTGACTCTCTTAGTGTTTCTTATGGTATGGAACCTGAACAAGAAGCCTTATCTATTGTTTCCTTCAAGGACTGAGAGGCCGCTTCCCAATTAATAAATTAAATCCCAAATCAATTTAAATAACGGGTCGCACAGTGTGCCAGACACGCAGCCCCGATCGGACACACATCCTCATTAAACTGTACCTTTGGGTTATGTGCAGAATACTTCCCCCGATCATCCATATATCCGGCAGACAGATACATGAAAGCGGATGGTACCTGTTCTGCAATATTTGCAAAATCTTCAGAAGCACTTGCGGATATGCCTGGGTAAGGGGTTAGTTTCGGAATATCCAGTTCCTTCATGAAGCCGACGATCTGTTCGGTAAATTCCGGATTGCAGATCAGAGGCGGTACTTCCGAGATCATAGTGATTTTGGCTGTTCCTCCGAAAGTTTCGGCTGTCCGGATTGCCGTTTCTTTCATTCTTCGTACCAGAAGTTCTCTGGAATTTTTATCGTTCGTTCGAATAGTTCCTTCGAGAACGGCTGTATCCGGAATAATATTGGCGGCGGTTCCGGCCTGGAATTTACCGACGGTCATAAGACAGGCTTTGGAAGGATCTGTCTCACGGGCGATTACAGACTGCAGTGCAAAATATACATGGGCTGCAATATTGATCGGATCAACGGAATTCTGAGGATAGGCACCATGTGCTCCCTTTCCTTTGATTTCGATATGAAAACCGTCAACGGAGTACATCATAGTTCCTGTACTGTTATACATGTAGATTCCAACCGGCATCTGCCCTGGAGATACATGATAGGCCAGTGCCGCATCTACTTTCGGATTCTCCAGGATACCATGTTCTATCATATTTTTACTGCCTTCGAATGTTTCTTCCGCAGGCTGGAACATAAATTTGACTGTGCCTTTTAACTCGGCCTCATTTTCTTTTAGCATTTTTGCAGTGGTCAGTAACATGGCAGCGTGAAAATCATGTCCGCAGGCATGTGCTTCTTTTCCGGTCGGGCAGGCAAATGGAAGTCCGCTTTCTTCCGGCATTGGGAGCGCATCCATGTCGGCTCGTAATAATAAGACTTTGCCGCCGTTTCCGACAGTAGCGGTCACACCTTCACCACATCGGGAAGGTGTTAAGCCATATTTGGTCAATTTGTCCATCACATATGCACAGGCCATTGGCATATGAAGTCCCGTTTCTGCATTCGTGTGGAAGTAACGTCTGTTTTTAACTGTTTCATCATTGAGCTCAAGAGCTCTCTTATAATAATCCATTTATTAAATCCCTTCTTTTATATATATGCAATTTTGATGATAAAAGGTATTATACCAACCGAATCATATATTATCAAACTTCTGATAAATATTTTTGAAAATATTGATTTTTGCATGGATGTTTAGTAGAATAAATTCAGTAATATTAGGAGGAATCAATATGTCAGAAATTACGGTGATAGCATTGGACGCCATGGGCGGGGATAATGCACCGGGTGAAATGGTAAAAGGAGCAGTAGATGCTCTTGGACGTGAACAGGATATAAAGGTATATCTGCTTGGCAAAGAAGATATAGTGAATGCTGAATTGCAGAAGTATACTTATGATAAGAACAGACTGGAAGTTGTGAATACAACAGAAGTAATAGAGACTGCCGAACCTCCGGTGAATGCGATCAGAAGAAAGAAAGATTCTTCTATTGTAGTCGGAATGAAGATGGTAAAGGAAGGAAAGGCTGATGCATTTGTATCTGCCGGAAGTTCCGGAGCAATTCTGGTAGGCGGACAGGTAATCGTTGGAAGGATCAAAGGTGTAGAGCGGCCACCACTTGCGTCACTGATCCCGACAGAGAAGGGTGTAGCACTTCTGATCGACTGTGGAGCGAATGTAGATGCCAGAGCCTCACATCTGGTTCAGTTTGCCAAGATGGGTTCTATCTATATGGAACATGTAGTTGGTATTAAGAATCCGAAAGTTGGGATTGTAAATATCGGAGCAGAAGAAGAAAAAGGTAATGCACTGGTAAAGGAGACGTTTCCTCTTTTAAAAGAAGAAAAAGAACTGAATTTTATCGGAAGTGTAGAAGCAAGAGAGATTCCGCATGGACAGGCTGATGTCATTGTGACAGAAGCATTTTCGGGCAATGTAATCCTTAAGCTATATGAAGGTGTCGGAGCGGTACTGATCAGTAAGGTAAAAGAAGGACTGATGTCCACACTCAGAAGCAAGATCGGAGCATTGCTTATCAAACCGGCGTTAAAAACAACTTTAAAGTCATTTGATGCAAGTGAGTATGGCGGTGCGCCATTGCTTGGATTAAACGGTCTGGTCGTAAAGACACATGGAAGCTCGAAAGCAAAAGAAGTCAGCAATACACTGATCCAATGTGTAACATTTAAAAAGCAGAAAATTAATGAAAAGATCAAAGAAAGTATTCAATCGGAGCAAAAATCCGCTGAATAATATATTACTAACTATGATGAGAAAAGGAGATTTGATATGGAACTTGAAAAATTAAAAGAAATCATCGCTGATGTATTAAATGTAGAAGTGAATGATATTACAGAGGACACAACATTTGTAGATGATCTGGGAGCAGACTCCCTTGATATCTTCCAGATTATTATGGGAATAGAAGAAACATTTGACATTGAGATCGATAATGATGACGCTGAGCAGATCTCTACAGTTGGAGATGCTGTTGAGCAGATCAAGAATGCAACAAATAATAACTAGGCAGATATAAAAAGAACGAAAGAGCCCTGCCAGGGGCTTTTTTCGTTCTTTAGGATGGAGTTTACAATGAGCAAAGACCTTAAAGAATTAGAAGGAAAGATTGGTTACAAATTTGATGACTTTACCCTGTTTACAAAGGCGATGATTCACAGCTCTTATGCCAATGAAAAGCATCTGCCAAAGTATGAGTGTAATGAACGTCTGGAATTTCTGGGAGATGCGGTCCTTGAACTGGTGTCCAGCGAATTCCTGTTTCACAATAATCCGAAGCTTCCGGAAGGGGAACTTACGAAGACGAGGGCAAGTATGGTATGTGAACCGGCGCTGGCATTCTGTGCAAGAGATCTGGATCTTGGCGAATACCTTTTGCTTGGTAAAGGAGAAGATGCTACCGGAGGACGAAAGAGAGAATCTGTAACATCGGATGCAATGGAGGCTCTGATCGGAGCAATTTATCTTGATGGTGGTTTTGCTAATGCAAAAGAGTTTATACATCGATTTATTTTGAAAGATTTGGAGAACAAGAAACTCTTTTTTGATAGCAAGACTATCCTGCAGGAAATCGTGCAGGCGAATTTTAAAGAAGTAATCTCGTATCATCTGATTGGTGAAGAGGGACCGGATCATAATAAGATTTTCCGTGTTGCGGTACATATCGGAGAAGAAGAATACGGAGTCGGAGAAGGCCGGACGAAGAAAGCAGCAGAGCAGGAGGCTGCATATATCAGCATTTTGAAACTGCATGAAAAGAATATAAAGTAGGTGTGGAATGTATTTAAAAAGCATAGAAGTGCAGGGATTTAAATCATTTGCCAATAAAATTAAATTCGAATTCCATAATGGAATCACCGGCATTGTCGGTCCGAACGGAAGTGGAAAAAGTAACGTAGCAGATGCGGTCAGATGGGTGCTTGGGGAACAGCGTGTGAAGCAGTTAAGAGGCGGCAACATGCAGGATGTTATTTTTTCCGGTACTGAGAACAGAAAGCCGCTTAGTTATGCATCGGTGGCGATCACTCTGGACAATTCAGACCATAAGCTTCCGGTTGATTACGAAGAAGTTACGGTAGCAAGAAAGCTATACCGTTCCGGAGAAAGCGAATATCTGATCAATGGAAGAGCATGCAGATTAAAAGATGTAAATGAACTTTTCTATGATACAGGTATCGGAAAAGAAGGGTATTCGATTATCGGACAGGGACAGATTGATAAGATCTTAAGTGGTAAGCCGGATGAGAGGCGAGAGCTTTTTGATGAAGCAGCAGGAATTGTCAAATTCAAACGAAGAAAAAGTATGTCGGTCAAAAAGTTAGAAGATGAACGCCAGAATCTGGTCCGTGTCAACGATATTCTGTCTGAGCTGGAAAAGCAGGTTGGGCCGTTAGAACGTCAGTCTGAAAAGGCGAGGGAGTATCTGAAACGGAAGGAAGAATTAAAAACATACGATATCAACATGTTCCTGCTGGAAATGGAACGTATCCGAGATCAGATTCGGGGGCTGGAAGAGAAGCTTCGTATTACAAAAGGGGAGCTTGAAGAAGCAACCAGACAATATGCGGATACGAAGACGGAATATGAGGCGATTGAAGAACAGGTGGAAGTGATCGACGCTTCTGTCGAAAAGGCTAACCGTCAATTAAATGAGACGACGATTCTGAAGCAGCAGTTAGAGAACCAGATCGCACTGTTAAAGGAACAGATTCACAGTGCACGGATGAACGATGAACATTTCGATCAGCGGGCCAGCGTGATTGATTCCGAGATGGATGTCCGTGAAGGACAGATGAAAGAACTTCAGACGGAGAAGGATTCCATTGTAAAACAAATGGAAGAAAAACAGTCGGAAGAAGATCAGATTAAGAATGAACTGACGGAATTACAGGCGAAGATAGCACAGATTACAGGATCCGTTGATGAAAAGAAGAATCATATCATGGAGATACTGAATAACAGAGCATCTACGAAAGCTCAGATCCAGAAATTCGATACGATGATGGAACAGATCCAGGTTAGAAAGTCGCAGATCAACCGAGAGATCCTTGCTAATGACAGTGAGATTGCAGAAGAAAATGAAAATCTGAACAAGTATCAGATGGAATTAAAAGTTATCTCAGACAAGATCATAGCCCTGAACAATGAAAATAAAGAATATGAAAGTAACATTAAGACGTTACAGGCGCAGATATCCAGAGAGTCTCAGAAATTACAGATTGGTCAGTCTGCTTTCCACCGGGAGCAGTCAAGACTGGAATCCCTTAAGAATATTACAGAACGTTATGACGGATACGGTAACAGTATTCGTAGAGTTATGGATAATAAGGACCGTGAGAAGGGACTTCTGGGTGTAGTAGCAGATATCGTAAAGGTTGAAAAAGACTATGAGATCGCTATTGAGACCGCACTTGGCGGTAATATCCAGAATATCGTAACCGAGGATGAAGATACGGCAAAACGTATGATCAATTTCCTGAAGAAGAATAAGTTCGGCCGTGCAACATTCTTGCCTTTAACATCAATCCGTGCGAATTCCGGGATCAATCGTCCGGAAGCACTTAAAGAACCGGGAGTTGTCGGAACAGCCAACAAACTGGTTCAGGTAGAGAATAAATATAAAACTCTCGCAGATTATCTGCTGGGAAGAACACTGGTAGTAGATCATATTGATCATGCAACAATGATCGCAAGAAAATACCACCAGTCAATCCGTATCGTTACACTGGAAGGGGAACTGATCAATCCGGGTGGTTCCATGACCGGTGGAGCATTTAAGAATTCCAGTAATCTTCTGAGCAGACGAAGAGAAATCGAAGAGTTTGAAAAGACCGTTCAGAAATTAAAACAGGAGATGACGGAGACGGAACAGCAGATCTGTGGCCTGAAAGATGAACGCGCAGGGTATTATGAAAAGACTGACGCAATCAGTGCAGAGCTTCAGAAAGCGTATGTCGTACAGAATACCGCAAAGATGAATGCAGATCAGTCATCTGCAAAGATCCAGAGCTTCAAACAACAATTCGATAATCTGCGAAATGAAGCTGCAAAACTGGATACACAGATCAACGAGATAATGGACAATCAGGAGTCTATTAATATAGAACTGGATACGTCAGAAAGTCTGGAAAATGATCTGAATATCAACATTGAGAAAGAACAAAAAGAGTTGGAAGAGATCCACGCAAAGGAAAGCTTTAAGACCAGAAAATCAGAACAGATTCATCTGGAATATGCAGGATTAGAGCAGAAGTATACATTTATTACGGAAAATATTATCCGTATCCGTGAAGAGATAGATAAATTCCGGGCAGAATTGGAAGAACTGACAAAGAATAAGGGTGGAAATTCTCAGGAAATTGCCGAAAAAGAGAAGAAGATCCAGGAATTGAAAACAACAATTGATAATTCCGGGGATCTGTTTGATGAAATCAAACTTCAGATTGAACGTTCAAAAAGAGAACGTGAGGAATTGAATAAACGGCACAAATCATTCTTCGAAAAACGTGAAGAGATCTCAAAACATATGACAGATCTTGATAAAGAGGTTTACCGTCTGGAAAGTCAGAGGGAAGGGTACGAAGAAGCTTCTGAAAAGCAGATTAATTATATGTGGGAGGAATATGAACTCACACTGAATCACGCAAAAGAACTTAGAAATCCGAACCTGACCGATCTTGCAGATATGAAGAGACGGATCCAGGAGTTAAAAGGTGAGATCCGTGCACTGGGTAATGTCAATGTTAATGCGATAGAAGAATATAAAAGTGTATCCGAGCGTTATGAATTCCTGAAGGGCCAGCATGATGATCTGGTAGAAGCAGCCGAAACACTGGAACAGATTATCGAGGAACTTGATAATGCCATGCGTAAGCAGTTCAAAGAGCAGTTCGCCAGAATTGCAGCTGAGTTCGATCAGGTATTCAAGGAAATGTTCGGAGGCGGAAAAGGAACGCTGGAACTTATGGAAGATGAGGATATTCTGGAGGCGGGTATCCGGATCATTGCCCAGCCGCCTGGAAAGAAGCTGCAGAATATGATGCAGTTGTCCGGTGGAGAAAAAGCATTGACAGCGATAGCACTTCTTTTTGCAATCCAGAATCTGAAGCCGTCACCGTTCTGTCTGCTGGATGAGATCGAAGCGGCACTGGATGATAATAACGTAGACCGTTTTGCACAATATTTGCACAAGTTAACAAAGTATACGCAGTTCATAGTAATCACACATCGACGTGGAACAATGACGGCGGCAGACAGACTGTATGGTATCACTATGCAGGAAAAAGGTGTATCTACACTGGTATCTGTCAGCCTGCTTGAAAATGAACTGGATAAATAGGAGGAAGATATGGGATTTTTTGAAAAACTGGTTGCCGGTCTTGGTAAGACCAGAGACAATATTGTATCAGGAATGGACAGCATCTTTCACGGATTCTCCCGTATCGATGATGACTTTTACGAGGAGCTGGAAGAGGTTCTGATCATGGGAGATCTTGGTGTACAGGCAACATATGATATTCTGGATGATCTGAAGGCAAAAGTAAAAGAAAAACACATCAAAGAACCAATGGAATGCCGGGAACTTCTGATCGAAAGTATCAAAGAACAGATGGACATCGGAGAAACAGCATATGAATTTGAAAACCGCACATCCGTAGTGATGGTAATCGGTGTCAATGGTGTAGGAAAGACTACAACGATCGGAAAGCTTGCAGGAAAGCTTCGTGCAGAGAATAAGAAAGTTGTAATTGCAGCGGCCGATACATTCCGTGCGGCGGCCGGAGAACAGTTAAAAGAATGGGCGAACCGTTCGCAGGCAGAGCTGATCGGCGGACAGGAGGGATCTGATCCGGCATCGGTTGTGTTTGATGCTGTTGCGGCAGCAAAGGCGCGGCATGCAGATGTGCTGATGATCGATACAGCCGGACGTCTGCACAATAAAAAGAATCTGATGGAAGAACTCAGAAAGATGAATAAGATCATTGACCGGGAATTCCCTGAGGCATACAGAGAGACATTGGTTGTTCTGGATGCAACAACAGGACAGAATGCCCTGCAGCAGGCGAAGGAATTCAACGATGTGGCAGAGATTACAGGGATCGTTTTGACAAAAATGGATGGAACCGCAAAAGGAGGAATCGCAGTTGCCATCCATGCAGAGCTGGGCGTTCCGGTAAAATATATCGGTGTGGGAGAGACTATTGACGATCTGCAGAAATTTAATGCAGATGATTTCGTGAATGCGTTATTCGAAAGACCGAAAGATGATGAGGCTTCAGAAGAGGTCTCAGAAAACGAATAAGAGGAAGAGAGGAAGTACGAGATGTTAACATTAGAAAAATTCAAACAGGCGAGTGCAATCGTAAAAGAAGTAACCCTGCCAACTAAACTGGTATACAGCGAATACTTAAGCAAACAGACAGGTGCTGATGTCTATCTGAAACCAGAGAATATGCAGTATACAGGTGCTTATAAAGTACGTGGTGCATATTACAAGATCAGTACAATGAGCGAAGAAGACAGAAAGAAAGGTCTTGTAACTGCGTCTGCAGGTAACCATGCACAGGGCGTGGCATATGCAGCAAAGAAATTCGGCTGCAAGGCAACGGTAGTTATGCCGACAGTTACACCATTGATCAAAGTAAATCGTACAAAGAGCTATGGAGCAGAAGTCGTATTACACGGAGATGTCTATGATGATGCCTGTGCATATGCAATGAAACTGGCAGAAGAAGAAGGATACACATTCGTACATCCTTTCGATGATCTGGATGTTGCAACGGGGCAGGGAAGTATTGCAATGGAAATCTTTGAAGAACTTCCGGACGTAGATTATATTCTCGCACCAATCGGTGGCGGCGGTCTGATCACAGGAGTTTCGACACTTACCAAGATGCTGAATCCGAATGTCAAAGTAATCGGTGTAGAACCGGCTGCCGCTGCAAGCATGACAGAGGCATTGAAAGAAAGACATCCGGTAACACTTGCAAGTGCCAATACGATCGCTGATGGTACAGCTGTAAAACGTGTCGGAGAAAAGATCTTCCCATATGCAGAAAAGAATATAGATGAAGTTATTACAGTTGCAGATGATGATCTGATCGGTGCATTCCTCGATGTAGTAGAGAATCACAAGATGATCGTAGAAAATTCAGGCCTTCTGACAGTAGCGGCTCTCAGACAGCTTGATCTGAAAGGAAAGAAAGTCGTATCCATCTTAAGTGGTGGTAATATGGATGTGATTACAATGTCCTCGATCGTACAGCACGGACTGATCCAGAGAGACAGAATCTTCTCTGTATCTGTACTTCTTCCGGACAAGCCGGGTGAACTGGTACGCGTTGCAGCTACAATCGCCAAAGCAAATGGTAATGTAATCAAACTGGAGCATAACCAGTTCGTAAGTACCAACCGAAACGCAGCAGTAGAACTTCGAATCACTCTGGAAGCATTCGGAACCGAACACAAACACCAGATTATGAAAGCCTTAGAAGACGAGGGCTTAAGTCCAAGAGAAGTTAACGCAAAACTTTATTAATAATATATAAAAAATGATTATGGAATCCCCATAATCATTTTTTTTGAATAAATATCCATAATAGAACTTGACAACACATGTATTATTGTATACAATTATACATGTTGAATTTAGTACTTTACTACGAAAAAATATTTTAGAAAGCAGGCGATGGAAAATGGAAAACAGGAAAGTATACCTGGATGATCATACAAATTTATTGCAACTGGAAGAGCACATGTACCCGTTGGTGGATGTGAAGACACCGAATGTATTTCGTAATCTGTTCCATTATGACGAGATTCCGAAAATCGCATTCAATGACCGAATTGTTCCGCATTGTATGCCGGATGAGATCTGGATCACAGATACAACATTCAGAGATGGCCAACAATCACGTGCCCCGTACAGTACTGAGCAGATCGTAACATTATATGATTATTTTCATCGTCTGGGTGGTCCGAAGGGAAAGATCAGACAGTGTGAATTCTTCCTCTATAGTAAAAAGGACAGAGACGCAGTCTACAAATGCATGGAAAAGGATTATAAATTTCCGGAGATAACAAGCTGGATCCGTGCGAGCAAGAAAGATTTCGAACTGGTGAAAGAGATCGGAATGAAAGAGACTGGTATTCTAGTAAGCTGTTCGGACTATCATATATTCTATAAACTAAAGATGACAAGACGTGAGGCAATGGAACATTATCTGTCTATCGTAAGAGAATGTCTTGAGACAGGAATCAGCCCGAGATGTCATCTGGAAGATATCACACGTTCCGACATCTATGGATTCGTCATTCCATTCTGTCTGGAACTTATGAAACTGATGGATGAGTATAAGATTCCGGTCAAGATCCGTGTCTGTGATACCATGGGATACGGGGTCAACTATCCGGGAGCTGTAATACCAAGATCTATTCCGGGAATCATCTATGGACTCAGAGTACATGCCGGTGTTCCAAGCGAACTGATCGAATTTCACGGACATAATGATTTCTATAAGGCAGTCAGCAATTCATCGACAGCATGGCTTTATGGTGCGTGCGGTGTGAACTGTTCACTTTTTGGAATCGGAGAGCGTACCGGTAATACACCACTGGAAGCGATGGTGTTCGAATATGCACAGCTTCGTGGCACACTGGATGGGATGGATACAACAGTTATCACAGAGCTTGCAGATTATTATGAGAAAGAGATCGGATATCGTATTCCTTCAAGAACACCTTTTGTTGGTAAGAACTTTAATGTAACAAGGGCTGGAATCCATGCAGATGGTTTATTGAAGAATGAAGAGATCTACAACGTATTTGATACCGGCAAATTCCTGAACCGTCCTCCGCTTGTTGCAATATCTAACACATCCGGACTTGCAGGTATTGCACACTGGATCAATACATATTTTAAGCTGCCGGAGGACAAGAAAGTAGATAAGAACTCAGAACTTGTAAGTTCTGTAAAAGAATGGGTAGATAAGCAGTATGAAGAAGGACGAGTAACCGTTCTTACAGACGATGAGTTGATCAGAGTTATCGACGAAAACTGTAAGAGACTTGGTGTGGAATTGATATAGCAGAGGTGTTTTTAATGGAAGAATATCAGGACAGATCCTTACGAGGAAGAGTGTTCCGGCATCTGCGGGAAGATATTCTGAATGGGGTATATAAAAATCATGAAGAATTAAGGGAAGTAACAATCGGTGAAGAACTGGGGGTAAGCAGAACACCGGTAAGAGAAGCCTTAAGACAATTGGAGTTAGAAGGACTGGTTACGATCATTCCGAATAAAGGTGCGTATGTGACAGCCATTACCAGAAAAGATGTGAAAGATATCTATAAGATACGTTCGCAACTGGAAGGGTTGTGTGCCAACTGGGCAACGAAATATATTACGGATGCGCAGATTGAAGAACTGGAAGAAGTGATTCTTCTGTCAGAATTTCATTTGCATAAGAAGGGATCCGGACAGATTGAACAGATGTCAGAAATGGATGGTAAGTTTCATAAGATATTGTATGAGGCATCCAACAGCAGGATCCTGGAACATGTATTAACAGATTTTCACAAGTATGTACAGCTTGCCAGGACGATGTCTATTGAAGCACCGGAGCGTGCCGAGAAATCAATAGAAGAACACAGAGAAATCCTGGAAGCAATCAAGGCAAAAGATGCGGCAAAAGCAGAACAGCTTGCAAATGAACATATATTACACGTGATGGAAAATCTGCATCTGGAAGAATAATAAAAGATGCCGCGAACAGATAGAAAGGAGACAAATACCATGGCAAAAATTAAAATGACAACACCGATTGTAGAGATGGACGGAGACGAGATGACAAGAATTCTCTGGAAGATGATCAAAGAAGATCTTCTGGAGCCATATATTGAACTGAACACAGAATATTATGATCTGGGTCTGGAACATAGAAATGAGACAGATGATCAGGTAACAATCGATGCTGCTAATGCAACCAAGAAATATAAAGTTGCAGTAAAATGTGCAACAATCACACCGAATGCGGCACGTATGAAAGAGTATGATCTGAAAGAAATGTGGAAGAGTCCGAACGGAACGATCCGTGCAATACTTGACGGAACTGTATTTCGTGCACCGATTGTTGTAAAAGGCATTGAGCCATGTGTAAAAAACTGGAAAAAACCAATCACTATTGCAAGACATGCATATGGAGATGTATATAAAAATACAGAGATGAAGATTCCTGGACCTGGAAAAGTAGAACTGGTATACACGGCAGAAGACGGCACAGAGACCAGGGAACTGGTACACAACTATGCAGGACCGGGTGTTGCACAGGGAATGCATAACTTATGCGGATCTATTGAAAGCTTTGCGAGAAGCTGCTTTAATTATGCATTGGATACAAAGCAGGATCTGTGGTTTGCAACAAAAGATACGATCTCTAAGAAGTATGACCATACATTCAAAGATATTTTCCAAGAAATCTTTGACAAAGATTATGCCGAGAAGTTCAAAGAAGCCGGAATTACATATTTCTATACTTTGATCGATGATGCGGTTGCAAGAGTTATGAAATCAGAAGGCGGATATATCTGGGCATGTAAGAACTATGACGGAGATGTAATGAGTGATATGGTTTCTTCCGCATTTGGTTCTCTTGCAATGATGACATCTGTTCTGGTATCACCGGATGGAAATTATGAATATGAGGCAGCTCATGGAACTGTACAACGTCATTATTACAAGCATCTGAAAGGGGAAGAGACTTCTACAAACTCTGTAGCTACAATTTTTGCATGGACAGGTGCTCTTAGAAAACGTGGTGAGATGGATGGAAATGCCGAATTGGCAGCATTCGCAGATAAGCTTGAAAAAGCAACCATTGATACCATTGAAGAAGGTAAGATGACGAAAGATCTGGCATTGATCACGACACTGGAAAATCCAACCGTATTGAACAGCGAAGGATTTATTAAGGCAATTGCTGAAAAATTAAAATAGATAATATATATCTACAGGACCTGCCACCGGCAGCTCCTTACGAATGCATGGCAATATAAAAGCCCGCCCCAGAAGCTTTCTGGAGCGGGTTAAAAAGTTATAAATCAGGCGTTTAAGCGTCTTCTGCTAATTCCTCCCATTTCATGTATAATTCTTCTAATTCTTCCGCTATTGCGGCTTTTTCTTTTGCAAGTTCCTGGCATTTTACAGAGTTGGTGAAGATATCTTCCTGAATCATCAGGGCATCGATCTCACTATCACGGTCTTCCAGTTCGCCGATACGTTCTTCAGTCTTTTTAAGCTCATTCTGACGTTTGCGAAGTCTTGCCTGGGCTTCCTTTTGCTCCTGCCAGCTGAGTTTTGACTCGGATACATTCTTGTCTGTACTGTTATCTGAAACGGATGAAGATGTAGAAGCTACTCCGGCATATGCAGTAGTGAGTTCTTCTTTTTTCTCCAGATAATAGTCATAATTTCCGATATAATTTACAAATGTATGATTGACAAGATCCAGAATCCGTGATGCAGTCTGATTGATGAAATAACGGTCATGAGAGACATAAAGTACAGTGCCGGTATAATCATTCAAAGCATTCTCAAGGATTTCTTTGGATGCGATGTCCAAGTGGTTGGTCGGCTCGTCGAGGATCAGGAAATTCGCTTCAGAGAGCATCAGTTTTGCGAGAGATACACGTCCGCGTTCCCCACCGCTCAAAGAACTGATCTGCTTGAAGACATCATCACCGGTAAAAAGAAATGCTGCAAGCACATTCCGGATTTCCGTATTCGTAAGAGTCGGATAATCATCGGAAATCTCGTCAAAAATTGTTTTTTCCATATGAAGGACATGATGTTCCTGATCGTAGTAGCCAATCTTAACATTGGAGCCAAGTGTATAAGTACCGGAATCAGCAGATACCACTCGGTTTAAGATCTTAAGAAGCGTAGTCTTTCCTGTTCCGTTATCACCGATTACTGCGACATGTTCACCACGTTTGATCTCGAGATTAACGTCTGTAAAAAGTTCCTGTCCGGGGAAAGATTTGCTTAAATGTTCAATAGTCAGAACATCATTGCCACTTACACAGGATGGTTCCAGTTTCAGATGTATATCTGTATTAACTTCTATCGGTTTTTCGATGGTTTGCATCTTTTCCAACATCTTTTCGCGGCTTTCGGCACGTTTGATGGATTTTTCGCGGTTGAAAGAACGAAGCTTTTCGATAACCGCTTCCTGATGCTTGATTTCCTGCTGCTGGTTAAGATATTCCTTCAGGCGTATGTCGCGAAGCTGCTGCTTCTTTGCTGCATAGTCGCTGTAATTTCCCATATAAGTACGAAGTTCTCCAAGCTCGATTTCAAGAACTTTAGTGACAACTTTGTTCAAAAAATAACGGTCATGAGACACGATCAGCACAGCTCCCTGATAGTTTAGAAGATAGGTTTCAAGCCATGCAATTGAATTCAGATCCAGATGGTTGGTTGGCTCATCAAGAAGCAAAATGTCTGGTTTCGTTAACAGAAGCTTGCCGAGAGATACACGGGTTTTCTGTCCTCCGGAGAGAGTGTCGACGGGTTTGGTGAAATCATTTTCCGTAAATCCAAGTCCCTTTAACACACCGGTGATCTCACTTTCGCAAGAATAGCCGTTCTCACGTTCGAAAGTGGCCGTAAGGCGGTTGTAAGTTTCCAGACGGTCGTTCAGGGCGTCGCCGGAGAGATGCTTAAGTTCCATCTCAATCTCGCGGATACGGCGCTCCATAGCGATTATATCGGCCTTTGCGGTGCGGACTTCTTCATAGATCGTATTACCGCTTTGCATCTCCTGATGCTGGGCAAGATAGCCAAGCGTCTTACCTTTTGTCAGAATGACGTTGCCGTCATCCGGGGCTGATTCGCCTACAATCATTTTGAGCAGAGTAGACTTACCGGCACCGTTCGGTCCGACAAGAGCTGCTTTTTCGTGATCTTCTATATGGAAGGATCCATCTCTGACGATGAGGTGTTCACCGAAAGATTTCTGGATCCCGTGACATGCTAATATCATATATTTCCTCCTGAGTTATGGATAATTGATACGTTGGTATTCTCAAAATGCATTTACACATGCTACTTTATTATAACGGAAATTGCATAAAATTCAACAATAGTTTGACAATAATCTTTCAATTTTATATAATTATTTTAGACTATGATTGGAAGGGTGAAAACATTGGAAGAAAGAGAGATTTCTCGTGCGGTCATAAGAAGATTGCCGAGGTATTACAGATATTTGGGCGAACTGTTGGAAAATGGTGTAGAGCGGATTTCTTCGAACGATCTGAGTAAGCGGATGAAAGTAACAGCATCCCAGATCCGTCAGGATCTTAATAATTTCGGAGGATTCGGACAACAGGGATACGGTTATAATGTTAAGTATTTATACACAGAGATTGGAAAGATATTAGGATTGGAAGAAGACCACAATATTATTATCATTGGTGCAGGTAATCTTGGGCAGGCACTGGCTAATTATGCAGCCTTCGAGAACCGTGGATTCATTCTGAAAGGAATCTTTGATGTGAATCCAAGACTTCAGGGAGTATCCATCCGTGGAGTTCCGATCCGTATGATGGATGATCTGAAAACGTTCGTTCAGAATAATGAGATTGATATTGCAGTTCTGACGATTCCGAAAGAGAAAGCAATTGAAGTTGCGAATATGCTGGTTGAGAACGGAGTACGTGCGATCTGGAACTTTGCACATACAGATTTGAACCTTCCGGATAATGTTGTTGTTGAGAATGTGCATCTGTCAGAAAGTCTGATGCAGTTGTCATACAATATCAGTCGTTACAAAGAGGACCATAAATAAACTATAATACAAGAAAGCGTGTAGGAGTAGTCTGGAATACGGACATATTTTTACACGTTCTTTTGTTGCAGAGATATATCTGATGGGAGATGAATGAATATATGAAACTTCTGGTTAATGCTGCGCAGATGAAGGCTGCCGATCAGTACACGATTCAGGAACTGGGCATTGCATCACTGGAATTAATGGAGCGTGCAGCAAATGCCTGTGTACAGACGATGCAAAGTAAGAATCTGGATCTTTCTTCTGTCTGTGTGGTATGCGGATCAGGGAATAATGGCGGAGATGGATTTGCCATCGCCAGGATCTTGAAGAATATGGGGTGTTCTGTGGATACTTATCTGGTCGGCAATCCAGAGCATTGTACACCGGAGACAAGGGAACAGATAAGACGTCTTAAAGAATGTGGTGGTAAGATCACGGAAGATATCCCGCAGGATAACAGCTACAGCATAGTGATAGACGCCGTGTTCGGAGTCGGACTGAGCCGTAAGATTGAAGGTACATATCGTCAGGTGATTGAACGTATGAATCAGATGCAGGGTACAAAATTTGCAGTAGATATCCCATCAGGACTTTCAGCCTCTACGGGATGTGTGCTTGGTTGTGCATTCCACGCAGATGATACAGTGACATTCGAGGTGAAAAAGATCGGCCTTGAGCTGGCGCAAGGCAGAGCATATGCAGGAAGAGTGACAGTAGCAGAGATTGGCATTTCGCATGAGCCGTTATTACAGGATGCAGATGTGATCCATTCTTTTGGAAGAGAAGAATATCGTAGAATGCTTCCGGAAAGACCGGAAGATTCTAATAAGGGAAGTTATGGAAGGCTTCTTGTGATCGCTGGAAGTAAGGGTATGGCAGGTGCAGCATATTTGAATGCCCATGCGGCTTATATGACAGGAGCCGGGCTTGTCAGAATCTATACACCAAAGGACAACCGCGAGATATTGCAGACACTTCTGCCGGAAGCAATCATAACGGCTTATGATGAATTTAATAAAGAAGAAGTACTAAAGCTTCTTAAGTGGGCAGACGGTGTGTGTATTGGTTCCGGCATTGGAAGAAGTACAACATCGGAGAAGTTATTGCGGACGGTTATAGAGTACGTGGATGTTCCATGCCTGATCGATGCAGACGGGTTAAATCTTCTGTCAGATAACAAAGATCTTCTTGATCGGCTGGCAGACCGGAAGTTCATATTTACGCCGCATATGAAAGAGATGTCTAGACTTACAGGCATCCCTGTGGAAGATCTTAGAGAAGACCGGATACAGATCCTGAAGAAATTCGCTGACGGATATCAGGTAACCTGTGTATTAAAAGATTCCAGAACACTGATCGCAGATAAGGCAAATGAAATCTGCCTGAATCTTACCGGGAACAGTGCGATGGCAAAAGCCGGTTCGGGAGATGTGCTGGCCGGTGTGATCGCAGGCTTTATGGTGCAGGAAAAAGATACGAAAAAAGCAGCCAGATTAGGTACATATGTACATGGTTTGGCCGGTGACCTTGCAAAATTTGAAAAAGGCGTATATAGTGTAATGGCAAGAGATCTGATAGAATATATCAGTAAAGCATTAATGAAACTGGAGGATGAATAGCAGTGAAACATTATACAAGAGTTTTAGCCAGAGTCGATTTAGATGCGGTTGAATATAATATAGAGATGATGAAGAAAAATATTCAGAAAGATACACAGATGATGGCAGTCATCAAGATGGATGGTTATGGACATGGTGCCGTTCAGATTGCAAAGCTTCTGGAACCCAAGGATTATATCTGGGGTTATGCAGTAGCTACGCTGGATGAAGCTATTTTATTAAAAGATGCATGTTTGAAGAAACCGGTATTGGTTCTTGGATGCATTTTCCCGGATCAGTGGGATACGATGATCCGCAATGAAGTACGTATGACTGTCTATAGTTATGAGATGGCAAAAGAAGTGTCAGAGCTTGCAGAAGCCATGGGCTGTAAAGTCTATGTACATATTAAGCTTGACACTGGAATGGCAAGACTGGGATTCCAGATTACAGAGGAGAATGCCGAAGAAATCGCAAAGATCAGTAAACTGCCGAACCTGGTAATGGAAGGAATGTTTACACATTTTTCCAAGTCTGATGAAGCAGATAAGACATTTACCAATGAGCAGCTTGATAAATATCTCTGGATGAAAGAAGAACTGAAAAAAAGAGGTGTTACGTTCCAGTATTATCATTGCTCCAACAGCGCAGGTATCATTGATCTGAAAGAAGCGAATATGGATATTGTACGTGCGGGTATCACTACATATGGCATGTATCCGTCAGATGAAGTAGAGAAAGAACGGGTTCCGTTAAAACCGGCAATGGAACTTATCAGTCATGTTGCCCATGTAAAATGGCTGACAGAAGGAAAGCCTGTAAGCTATGGCGGAACGTATGTTACAACCCGTCCGACAAAAGTGGCTACGATTCCGGTCGGTTATGGAGACGGATATCCAAGAAGTCTGTCTAATAAAGGATATGTGCTGATCCACGGGCAGAAAGCACCGATCATCGGACGTGTATGTATGGATCAGTTCATGGTTGATGTGACAGCTATCGAGGACGTGGAATTCGGAGATAAAGTTGTAATATTCGGACGTGACGGAAAGGAGTTCCTGTCAGTTGATACGCTGGGAGAACTTTCCGGAAGATTTAATTATGAATTCGTGTGTGTATTGAACAAACGTATTCCAAGAGAATATATCCGCCACGGAGAAGTCGTAGAACAGGTAGACAGTTTTTAATTGCCGTGCATTCGTACAGCAGCTGCCGGTGGCAGGTTCTGTAGATATCGTAAAACTTTGCAGAATACATCTGAGAAAAAAGGAAATACTTAGTATATCTTAAGAATCGGAGTGTGAAGCAAAGTGCAGGTGAAACGAGGAGATATCTATTATGCAGATTTAAGTCCGGTGGTGGGATCGGAACAGGGAGGAATCCGTCCGGTTCTGATCATTCAGAATGATGTGGGAAACAGACACAGCCCAACTGTTATTTGTGCCGCTATCACATCCCGGATGAATAAGGCCAAACTGCCAACGCATGTAGAAATCGATGCAAGAAGATATCATATTGTAAAGAATTCAGTGGTTTTACTGGAACAGATCCGCACGATCGACAAACAAAGACTTAGAGATCTGGTATGTCATCTGGATGAAGAGATAATGAACAAAGTAGATGAGGCGATCCGAATCAGTTTCGAGCTTCATACATAGAAGAAGGAGTTAAGGATAATTAATTATGGAAGAGGGAAGTTTGTTCCAACGAATGAAACAGATATTTCATGAAGATGAAATGGATGAAGAGATGCAGAAAGAAGCTGCAGCGCTGATCCGCAATATTTTCCGCTATATGGATAAAGATGCGAAAGACATTATGACCCACCGTAAGAACATTGTTGCAATTGACGGAGACTGGTCTCTGGAAGAAGCATTAAAATTCATGCTGGATGAAAGATTTTCAAGGTTCCCGGTATATCAGGAGGATATTGACGAGATCATAGGTATTATCCATTTAAGAGATGCAACATCCGGTTATCTGGATGAATCAAAGAGAGGCTGTCCGGTGAAAGAATTGAAAGAATATCTCCGTCCGGTTACATATATTCCTGAAACCAAAAGCATCGATACTTTATTTAAAGAGATGCAGTCCACAAAGAATCATATGGTGATTGTTCTGGATGAATACGGCCAGACGTCCGGACTTGTTGCTATGGAGGATATTCTGGAAGAGATCGTCGGAAATATCCTGGATGAATATGATGAAGAAGATGAGATGATCCAGAAGCAGAATGACGGAAGCATGATCGCAAATGGCCTGACAGAGCTTGAGGATCTGGAGGATCTCATTCCTGTTACATTCGACAAAGAAGATTATGAGACGTTAAATGGTTTTCTGATTGATGAACTGGAACACATTCCGGGTGAAGATGAAAAGTGCGTAGTAGACTATGAAGGATATCGTTTTACCGTTTTACAGGTAGATAATAATATAATTCAGACAGTTAAGATTGAAAAACTGCCCGAAGCGTGATAGAATAGATAAAGTGTGTAATAATACAATTTTTATAAAAGATAAAACAAAATAGATAAAGAGAGGTAAAAGACATGTCAGGACATTCAAAATTTGCCAATATTAAGCATAAGAAAGAGAAAAATGATGCTGCCAAAGGAAAGATCTTTACAAAGATCGGTAAAGAGATCGCAGTAGCAGTAAAAGAAGGCGGAAGTTCAGATCCTTCTAATAACAGCAGATTGAGAGATGTAATCGCAAAAGCAAAATCCAACAACATGCCAAACGATACAATTGAAAGAAATATCAAACGTGCATCCGGAGATATGAGTGCAGCAAACTATGAGCACATTACATATGAAGGATACGGACCGAACGGTACAGCTATCATCGTAGAAACTCTTACAGATAACAAGAACCGTACAGCATCTAATGTAAAGAATGCATTCACAAAGGGAAGCGGTAACGTAGGAACACCTGGATGTGTATCATTCATGTTCGACAAGAAAGGTCAGATCGTGATTGACAAAGAAGAATATGAAGGCGATGCAGATGAACTGATGATGCAGGTACTGGATGCAGGAGCAGAGGACTTTGTAGAAGAAGAAGACAGCTTTGAAGTACTGACAGATCCTGATGATTTCAGTGCGGTACGTCTTGCAATGGAAGAAGCAGGAATCCCGATGGTATCTGCAGAAGTAACAATGATCCCTCAGACATATGTAGAACTGACAGATCCAAAAGACATTGCCAATATCCAGAAGACGCTGGATATGCTGGATGATGACGATGATGTTCAGGATGTATATCACAACTGGGATGAATAAAATGTATGCAACACCTCCATACTAATAAAAAGTATGGAGGTGTTTTTATGAGCGAAGAGAAAAAAGAAAAAGAAAAAAGTGCAGAGCCGACAGAAGAATTAAAAGAAACCGGTAGTGCGAATCTTGAAGGAAGCCGGGACAGCCACAGAATCAAACTTCTTACGATAGTGGGTGAAATTGAAGGACATGAAGCGGTATCCGGGAATACAAAGGCCACAAAGTATGAACATCTGCTTCCTATGCTGGCCGAAGTCGAAGACAGCAGTAAGATTGATGGTCTTCTGATTCTTCTGAATACACTTGGAGGAGATGTAGAGGCGGGACTTTCGATTGCAGAAATGATCGCTTCTTTGAGTAAACCTACAGTATCCCTGGTGCTTGGCGGCAGTCATTCGATCGGCGGACCACTGGCAGTGTCGGCCGACTATTCATTTATCGTGCCAAGCGGAACAATGGTGATACATCCGGTGCGGTCTAACGGGATGTTTATCGGAGTTCAGCAAAGTCTCGATAACATGATACGTACGCAGGACCGGATCACAAGATTTTTGTCAGAACATTCTTCTATGAAGCAGGAGCGGATCGAAGAGTTAATGTTAAACCCTACAGAGCTGGTCAAAGATGTTGGGACACTTCTGGAAGGAAAGGATGCTGTAAGAGAAGGACTCATTGATGCTGTAGGCGGATTAAGTGATGCATTGAATAAATTGCACGAAATGATCAGTGACAGAAATCAAAAAAAGAACGAAAATGTGTAATGACAGCAATTCCCCTAAATGCTATAATTATAATTAGTATTGCCATCATAAGGGGGAGTTTTCATGACGGCGAAGTCTACAAAGAGTAAGACGAACAGAAAAAAAACAGGTACGACTTCAAAAAAGTCGACTTCTAATAAAAAAACAACAAAGAAAAATACAAAAAAAACAACCAGATCTACCAGAACCGCAAAGTCCGGTAATAGTTTTCTGATGGATGAAATCCTGATATGGATAACACTTGCGGTCAGTATCATTCTTCTGATCAGTAATTTTGGTGTTGCAGGATTTTTAGGAGATGCCGTATCCGGAGTTTTGTGGGAGATATTCGGGGCCGTGGCCTATATCATTCCATTCGTTTTGTTTGGTCTGGTATCTTTTCTGGTGTCTAATAAAGGCAACCGGTATGCATACATGAAGACAGTAATTGCAGTGCTTTTGCTGTTCCTTGCTGAAATTTTGCTGCAGCTCGTGGACGAACTTGGCGGAAAGATCGGAAAGGGACTGGCATCTGTATTAACGCCGGCAATCGGTGTAGCCGGAACATATGTTGTCACAGTGATCCTTATGATCATCTGTCTGGTGATCATTACAGGAAAGTCTGCATTAAAAGGTGTGAAGGCCGGCAGTGATAAAGCATATGCAAGGGCAAAAGAAGATGCAAGAAGACATAAAGAGCATGCAGAAGTCAGAAAACGTGAACGCATGGAACAGCGTGAACAACGTGAAAAGGAACGTGCTGCGGCTGCGGCAGACAGCAGCATGCACAGGCGGAGAGACAAGCATGTGGAAGGAGTATCTTTCGATACGTCTATCGCTAAGAAATCTCCGGAAGTAAGAGAACTTCCAATCGATCCAAAGACAGCAAAAGGACCGGAGAAACCGGAATTTATCATACACCGTGCGGATCCTGAGCCGGCAGATTATGGAAAAGAAGACATGACGAATGAACCGGAACAGAAGACTCCGGAATCTGAAAATGATCCAAAGACACAGGAAAAACCTGCAAGACGTAAGAATCCGAAGATGGGGGCGGCAGGAATGGCAGATGAAGTAGCAGATGTTGCTGCAAGCGTTGCCGCAGATTCTGTAAAGCCGAAAAAAGAGTATCAGTATCCGCCGTTATCTCTGCTTCAGAGAGGAAAACGCGGCGGAGGAGAATCAGATGCGCATTTAAGAGAGACCGCTATGAAGCTGCAGCAGACACTCGAGAACTTTGGGGTAAAAGTTACCATTACCAATGTAAGCTGTGGACCTTCGGTTACAAGATATGAATTACAGCCTGAAATGGGAGTCAAAGTCAGTAAGATCGTAGGTCTTGCCGATGATATCAAACTGAATCTTGCAGCGGCAGATATCCGTATTGAGGCTCCGATTCCGGGAAAAGCGGCAGTAGGGATTGAAGTACCGAACAAAGAAAACAGTGCAGTCATGCTCCGTGATCTTCTGGAATCGCCGGAATTTAAGAACAGTTCTTCCAAGATATCTTTCGCAGTAGGAAAGGACATCGGCGGAAAGACTGTGGTAGCAGATATTGCCAAGATGCCGCACGTACTGATCGCCGGCGCTACCGGATCTGGTAAATCCGTATGTATCAATACGTTGATCATGAGTGTCTTATATAAGGCAGACCCTAATGAAGTAAAACTGATCATGATCGATCCGAAGGTTGTAGAATTGAGTGTGTATAATGGTATTCCACACCTTCTGATTCCGGTAGTCACTGATCCGAAAAAAGCGGCAGGCGCACTGAACTGGGCAGTGGGAGAGATGTCAAGACGTTATCAGGCATTTGCCAAATATAATGTCAGAGATATGAAAGGATATAACGAAAAGATCAAAAGTCTTGGAGTCCAGACCGAAGAAGGCGATAAACTGGAGCTTATGCCACAGATCATTATTATTGTTGATGAGCTTGCGGATTTGATGATGGTAGCTCCGGGAGATGTAGAGGAAGCAGCTTGCGAGAGCCGCAGGGATCCACCTGGTGCTTGCGACACAGAGACCGTCAGTTAACGTTATCACCGGACTTATCAAGGCGAATATGCCTTCGAGAATCGCATTCTCAGTATCATCCGGTGTAGATTCCCGGACGATTATAGATATGAACGGTGCAGAGAAGCTTCTGGGAAAAGGAGATATGCTGTTTTATCCGTCAGGATATCAGAAACCGGCCAGATAAGGAAGTACAGCAGGTAGTAGAATATCTGCGTGAACATAACGGCGATGTTACATACAATCAGGATATAGAGACGCATATGAATACCATTCCTACCGGAAATCCGGCATCAGGATCCGGCGGAAGTGAAGGTAATGAAAATGATGCATATTTTGCAGATGCCGGAAGACTGATCATTGAGAAGGAAAAAGCATCTATCGGAATGCTCCAGCGAGCTTTTAAGATAGGATTTAACAGAGCTGCAAGAATCATGGATCAGTTATGTGAGGCAGGCGCCGTAGGACCGGAGGAAGGAACAAAACCTCGAAAAGTTCTGATGTCTTCGGAAGAATTTGAACAATATTTGAATGAGAAGAATGGATAAGAGATAGAATTCACAGTAGGAGGATGGCATAAGATGAGATGTAGGTATTGTGGTCAGAGAATACCTGAAGGGGAATTGTATTGCAGACATTGTGGAAAAGAGGTCCGCATTGTTCCGGACTACAACCCATTAGATGATATGCTTACAGCACAGATAAAAGGTGCAATAGACAGTGATGGCTATGAGGATGAGATGTATTATTCCCGGCCTTCACGTAACAGAGATGCAGCTGGAAGATCTACAACCGGCAGCCGTAGAGGAAATGAAAGACGCAGTACAGGTGTGGCAAGAAATAATACAAGAAACAGAAGCAGACAGATGAATGAGGATGAACGCAGACGCCGTAACCGTGAGCGTGCAAGACAAAAAGCACTTCGCAAAAAAAAGAAAAAGCGTGCACTGCTTCTTGCATTGTCCCTGTTACTTATCATAGGAATTGTTGGAATATTTGCTTATATGACATCATATATCGGTGCGGTCAACAAGGGAAATAAAGCACTCGAAAGAAATGATTATACAGAGGCAGAAGACTGCTTCAGAAATGCCATGGCAAAAGATGACACCAGACCGGAAGCATACACAGGCCTTTCAAAAGTTTATCAGGCACAGGATAATACAGAAAAAGCAGAGCGTCTGTTCTCGGATGCACTGAAAAAACAGGAAGATAATATCGAATTATATCGTGCGTGCATCAAATTCTATATCCGTTCTGAGCAGAAAGAGAAGATTCCGGAGCTTCTGGATAATGCGACTTCGACGATCACAGATGAATTACCGGAATATGTAGTGAAGACTCCGAAATTCAGTCTGGATGACGGTGAGGATTATGATGATGTTCAGCAGTTAAAACTGACGGCAGAATCGGGAAATAAGATATATTATACGAAGAACAAGAAGAAGCCAACCACAGGCAGCCATAAGTACAATAGTCCGATTCAGATTGAAGAGGGAAACACAACAATCTATGCAATAGCAGTAAATAAGGCGGGCATTCCAAGCCTTCCGGTGAAAAAATCATATACCGTTGAACTTCCGATCGAAGATGCGCCGGCAGTGTCCCCATCAACCGGACAGTATAGCACTGCTCAGGAGATTGAGATTAAAGTACCGGATGGATATACGGCGTATTATACGACAGATAAATCAGAACCGACGACTTCTTCTACGAAGTACACCGGACCGGTAGAGATGCCGGAAGGAGAGACTATCTTTAAGGCAGTATTGGTCAATGCCAAGGGAAGAGTGAGCGGAATTACGACCAGAAATTATGTATTGAATTAAGATCGATATGTCCCCGGTCAAGTAGACTGGGGACATATCAAGATACACAACCGACAGATTCGATTAGATGTCTATGCCGTAGATGAAGATGATGTGATATATGAAGTGGAGGCCTAAAAAGAGAATACACATAATCTTCCGAAAAGGAGTCGGCTGTATCAGGGAATCATCGACAGTAAATTGTTGCCACCGGGAGTTGTTGATTTCAATTTATTGAATGAAGTTTTGAGCTGGTGTCACCAGAATTGATAGAACTTTTGAAGTATATGGAACATAGTACGGATGAAGTGTCAGAAGTATGTAAAAGTGAACGAATTCAAAAGATACATAGACGGATTTGTCAGATCAAAGCAAGTGAAAAGACAGAAGTGAAATATATGCAGTCGTGGGAAGAAAAAGCGTTAAAACCGATAAAACCGTTTTTGAATTATGAAGAACAAATCAATAATCTCATCGAGCAAAAAGGAATAGAAAAATATCGCAGTCTATTATAAAAATAAGAGGTATATTATGAAAAAGATGACTAAAATGTATATTAAAGATCAATGGAAACAGCATTATATCTCTTTCAGCATAGTATTAATACTGATTTTTTTAGCAGCAGCATTATCTTCACTGATGTCAGTTGTAATAGGAAAAATAGTAGACTTTGTAGGTAGTAATAACGGTGATGGACAAAATCTATTGCTTTTAAGTTGTTTATTAATAGTTGTTGTATTATGTAAAGAAGGAGCTAATTATTCAAGAGAGTATCTAGCCGCAAAGATTATGGTGCAAATAGCAAATGAATTACGATATAAAATTTTTGTGACCACTCTGAATTTTAAATACGAATATTTTTGTAAAATATCGAGAGCTTCAATGATTAATAGATGTGTTTCCAATACGGAGGAGATACAAAAACTTGCATTGGCAACTATACCACAGTTTTTTTACGAGAGTATTATGTGTATAATCGCCTTTGCTGTCATTACTCATATTTATTGGCCGTTATCTTTTGTGGGTTTGATGATTTATTCGATTTATTTAATACCTGTTAAATATTTTGGAAATAAGCAAAAGAATGTTGCGGACTCTTTGAATAAACAAAATATAAAGATGAAAGATTTGTTTATTGAAAAGATAGATGAGATAAAAACCATAAAAATTATGGGGAGTGAGGAAAAACAAAAAAGAGATGTAGAAAAGGAAAGTAAGATTTGGTCGGATCTATTTTTTAATTCATATTTTACTATAAATTTGTTCAAAAATTTTCCTAGAGTTTTAGATGCATTAGCACCAGGACTGACCTTTTTTATTGGAGGCATAAAGGTAATAAGTGGAGATTTAACTATAGGAGATTTGGTTACTATTACAGGCCTTTTGCCTGCGATTAATGCACCTATACGATCTTTTTCTAATATATATTTAAATCTTAAAAATTTAGAAAATAAAATAGAAGAGATTCTGCAAATTATTTATGGAGCTGATATTGAGAAATGTAAAGATAATGAAGAAACAATATCATTAGATAATATAACAGAAATTAAACTAGAAAACGTGTCATTGAAAAATGATAGACAGGTACAATTGAAAGGAATATATCTTGAAATTAAAGCTGGAAGACATATTGCAATAATAGGAGAAACGGGTGCTGGAAAAAGTACAATATTAAATGTGATTTCGGGGATAATAGAAGCCACATCTGGTAAAGTGTTAATCGGGCATAGAGATATAAAGGACATAGATATAAACAGCTTAAAAGTTCGAATAGGAGTAGTTGTTCAGTGCCCGTATATTTTCGAAGGAACAGTTAGAGAGAACCTGTTTTATAAAACTAAAATTCCAGAGTGGAAACTGGAGTATTATTTAAGAAGAGTAAAGCTGTTAAATAATGATGAAAGTAATTTGAAAGACTTTTTGGATAGGGAGGCGACGAAACTTTCTGGCGGTCAGAAACAACGAATATGTTTGGTAAGAGAAGTAATTGGAAAACCGGATATACTTTTGTTGGATGAAGTTACGTCTGCATTAGACCATACAACTGAAATAGAAGTGTTAAAGTTTATAGAAGAAATAATGAAAGACAAAATATGTATTTTAATAACGCATAATATAAAATGTGCTTCTTATATGCCCCAGATTGTAGTTGTTGAAAAAGGGAAAATAGTAGAAGAGGGAAATCATGAGATGCTACTTAGAAAAGGAGGAAAGTATGAAGAATTTTGGACAAAGCAAAACTGAATTAAAAATATACAATGTAAAAGATTTTTTCAAATTTGTCTATGCCTCTCATAAATGCAAATTTGCTTTTTCTGTGGTATTAGTAATTTTTAGAAGTACCATTTTGCTTACTCCTGCACTTATTACAAAATATATTGTTGATCAAGTGTTAAATGAAAAAAATCTACCTATGTTAATGATTTTAACTTGCTGTTTGGTGTTAGTGCCTGTGTTTTCAGGATCAGCTATTTTATTAGATTTAAAAATAGAGCGATATGTATTGAAACAAATCGGAAAAATTAGAGTTAATATTTATAATAATCTGCAAAAAGGAGAGCTGGAAGAAATTACAAAATTTAATAAAGGGGATATATTATATAGAATAACTGACCAAATGAATGAAATCGCAGATTATTTTTATTTTGGTTTTACTTCCAATGTATGGTATATTGTGACGGTTGGATTAGGCATATATCTTATGGCAAAAATTGATAGAAAAATTACGTTGGCTATTATTATATTTCTTATTTTTCAAATAGTTTTGACGAGTATATTAAAAAGATATCAAAATAATGAGGTGCAAAAATATGACCAGACACAAGCTGTAGTTAATAATACAATTTTGGATTCGCTAAATATGGTTCAGTATATTAAAATGGTAGGAACAGAAAATATTGAAGCGAAACGTTTGAAAAAGTTATTGAAAGAATCTGCTAATAGTTCTGTAAGATTGTTATGTTTTAATATAGTAATACAAGTAATAGATACAATTTTTTATATAGCAACATTGTTTTTAATATATTATTTCGGTGGAAAGTTAGTAATAGCAGATAAAATTACAGTAGGAGATTTGGTAGCATTTAGTACTATATATACTTGGACTAAACCACCTATATTGTTATTAAACTACGCATATGTGCTATTTGGGAAAATACTTATTAACATAAAGCGTATTCTTGAAATTACATTTGGAAATTTCAAAGCGTATCAGGGGAACCAAACAATAGAAAATGTGAATGAAATACAAATAGATAATATTTGCGCAAATTATCAGGATAAAGAGATTTTGAATAATATTACTTTTAATATCAGAAAAGGAGAAAAAATAGCGATTGTAGGGAAAAGTGGTGCTGGAAAAAGCACTTTGGCAAATGTATTATCGAAGTTAAAGGATCCAACACAAGGAAAAGTTAAAATTAATGGCATTAATATTTATGATATAAGCAATCAAAGTTTTCGAGAAAAAGTGATGTATATTACTCAAGATATAGAGATGCATAAAGGTACGATTCGCGAAAACATTATATATGATAGAGAAAACGTAAGCGAAAGGGAAATTGAGGAGGCAGTTAGAATAGCTGAATTAGAAAAATTGATAAAACGTTTGCCAAGAGGGTTAGAAACGATATTGGGAGAAGGAGGATCAAAATTATCTGGAGGAGAACGACAAAGGATTAGCATTGCACGTGCAGTTTTAAAAAGACCGGAAGTGCTTATTATGGATGAAATGACATCAGCTCTAGATAATTTAACAGAAAAGACGATTTTAGAAAAGATTTTTCAAGGATTTAAAAATAATATTTTTATTATTTTTACTCATAGGTTAGAGTTATGTTCATTATGTGATAAAGTTATAGTTTTAGATGAAGGTAAAATTAATGCAATAGGAACACATGAGGAATTACATTTAGAAAATAAAATATATAAAGAATTATATTTATCTCAATATTGATTCGATATAGATTAAAATTGTAGTTTTAAGGAGAAGAATATTATGGAAGTATTGAATAAGATTTTTAAAGAATTTGGTATAGAAAGAGAAATTGGAAAAGATATTGAAATAAATTCTGTGCTATTATATTCATAAAGATAAACAGTTCTTCTTTGCAGGTATTGTGTCTGTACAAGAGAGGAGAACTACTTATGAACCAAAGAAAATCATTAAAAGAATTAAACTTGCTGGACAAATTTCTGTTCGATGAAGCGATGGATGATCCGGAAAATGTAAAGACGATGCTGGATATCATACTTTTGTAGTCATGATTTCAGTCTATGCCGATATATACAGCAAATGATATAAGATATTATTTTATGTGAGTGGGTGAGTGAAATGAAAAAAGACAAGTTATTTTTTCAGATAATGAAAAAAATATTTTTGGGACACCATAAAGAATTAAGAATTCTGATTTTATGCGAAACAATACTGACGGCAATTTCATATGCTATAGTCAGCGGATATCAGATGTTTTCCAATGGACATTCCTCAGAATATTTTATGCAGGAAGACGGAATAAGCAAAAGCTTTCTTTCCGCCGGAACAATTCTATTATTCTGCGGAATTATACTGATTATCACAGTTCTTATATCATATCTTGGAAAGCGTATTCCGGAATATGTATTTTTACAAAGAATGGGAATATCAAAGAAAGATTTAAAAACGATAGTTTTATATGAGGCGGCAATTTCGTATCTGGTATCCATCATAGCAGGATTTTTCGTTGGAAAAATATTGACCGAGGGATTAAAGATCCTTATGGTTCGTGCTTTGCATATAAATTTTAAATTAGGAAGGGGGGCGTTCTTTACATATCCGTCCATTTGTATTCTTATTTTATTTATATATGGACTCAGTTTCTTGCTGGTAAAAGAATTGCAATCCGATTTTCTGATCATTACAAATATGAATGAGACAGCAAGAATAGAAAAGCTGGAAGGAAAATTCAGAGTTCCTAAAATAATGATCGGAATCATACTTTGTATTTATTCCGTTTATGCATATTCTAAAATATATCATTATGAGAGTGCATATCTGATCATCGCTTTCTTTGCCGGATTGTATTTAAGCTTAAGAAATATATTTTCTATTTTTTTAGAACGTATAAAGCACAAAAAGCAGAAAAAATATTATAAGAATCTTTTGATGAATCATCGGTTTTATTACCGTATGAATACCGTGAGCAGATATATTTTATTCTTTTCACTGATGAGTTTTTTAAGCTGCTTTTATTTCGGAATACAATTTATCAGTACAATAAATGCCGAAAAAGCAGAAAGTTTATATCCGTATGATTTTATGTGTGTTGCAGATAAATCAGACGATAAGCTTTTTGAAAAAATAAAAGAAAAGTATCATGCTACATTAACTGAATATCCAATGGTAAGAGTTGCAAACGCAGATAAGACGGAACATTTAGAAGGACGAGGGGAAATTATTATCCAGGGACAACAGATTGGTATCTCGGAGTCTACTTATTACAAGTTAAAAAAAGCTGTAGATCCATCGTATAAAAAGAAATCCTTAAATCTGGATAAAAATGGAAAGAAAGTATATGTTGTCCATCAACAGGACCGGGCAACAAAGGCTCAGCCGGTCGACTGGTACTATAACAAAAAGACACCGACTTTACATATCGGACTCCCTTGTGAATATTGTGATTATGCTGATCATGAGACAACATACGATAAGAAAATAGTTGCCGGAGAGGAGATCTCCAGTCTTACAGGGTGTTACAGTACACCAAAATGTGAAAATCTGATCGTTTTTTCCGATGAATATTTCAAAAAAGCTCAAAATGAATGGAAGGATATAGAGGCTTTGACTGGTTTTAAATTGGAACGGTATAAGGCAATGTATGGTGATGATGGAGAACCTTATATTATTGAAGGACCAACAAAACTGGTATTCATCCAGACAGATAAAAAGTACATAGATCAAATCGATAAAGAATTGGAGTCAAAAGAAGAGAGACATAAATATATCGGCAATTATGATTCTACGGTAAAATTTCATTATTTATCAAAAACAGCAATTACGGATATGAAAACCGAAAGAGCCGTTAAGTCGATGATCTGTGTATATATTATCATTACATTAAGCATATTGAATTGGATCATGCTATATGCCATGAACGAAATGGAGAAAAAAGAAAAAGCAGAACGCGAGAAATTCCTGGTATCCATGGGAATGGACCGAAAAGAACGGAAGAAAATGAATAAAAGAGAATGGTACATATATTGGATTGTCCCGACAATTATTCTTATCATTTCAACCATATTATTTATGCGAGATACCATGACTGCGAGAATGTATCCAGATGATATCCGGAAAATCTGTGAATTACAGGAAGCAGTGGTTATAGCAGTGTGGATCGTAATAAATGGAATATATTTTTGGATTATGAATCGAAAGGCAAGAAGGGGGTAGAAAATCATGACAAATAATACAGAAATACTGCGGACAGAAGGGTTAAAGAGATCATATCTTGTTAATGAAACGAAAATAGATGTATTAAAAGGAATCAATCTGACCATTAATAATCAGGAATTCATAGCCATTATGGGAAAATCTGGATCAGGGAAAACAACACTCTTAAAATTATTAGGACTGCTGGACCGGCCGACGGAAGGAAAAGTCTTTTTTAAAGGTGAAGACAGTAATTCGTTAAGAGGGGACAGGCTTGCCATGATCAGACGCCGTGAAATTGGATTCATATATCAGGATTACTATCTTATGGACAGTTTATCGGTAAGAGAAAATATCATGCTGCCGAAGATTCTGGATCACAGTCCAGTAGAAGAGAGTATAACGGAAGCAGAAAAACTAGCCGATATTATGGGGGTTCGTGCTTTACTGGATAAAAAAATCTTTGAATTATCAGGAGGCGAAAAACAAAGGGCAGCAATCTGCCGGGCGTTGATGAATCATTCGGATCTGATCCTTGCCGATGAACCGACCGGAAATCTGGATTCTGCTTCATCAGAAACAGTAATGGAATACCTGCAGATGATCAATAAAGATTTGAAAAAGGCTGTTGTTTTGGTAACGCATGATGCATATGTTGCAAGCTTTTGTGACAGGGTGATCTTTGTAAAGGATGGGAATATTGAAGTTGAATTAAGGAAAAAAGAAAAACAGGATGTTTTCTGTGATAAGATTATGAAAGCACAAAAAGATATCTTGAAAAACAAATGAATGAAAAGTACTTAAAAAGATATTATATGTAATCTAAGTACAGAAAGTGAAAAAGGCAAACAAAAATCAAAATAACTATCGGTAACGTAAATTCGTTCTATTTTAAGGAGTGATATTTGAAAGCTCTGAAGATCAGTGGAGAACAGGAGGCATTTTATCAGGAGATTCTTGGAAAGAGGAAAGAGTTGTAGAAGTTTCACAAAAATTAAGCATTTCTAAATTACATATTGAAAATAAAAATCGGGCATGTTATTCTACCAACACGCAGATGCAATCTAACATCTGCAACGTATCTATATTTATCAATTCATTTACTTCAAGCCCAGATATTCGGGTAAGAATCCAAAATGAAAACCACAGAAAAAAGATAATACATGCCTGATAAAAGAAGTTGACTGTATATACTGGTATATATAAAAATTCTGTGTTATCATATTCATAAGGATAAGCAGTTCTTCTTTACAGGGATTATATCTGTACAAGAGAGGAGAACTGCTTATGAACCAAAGAAAATCATTAAAAGAATTAAACTTGCTGGACAAATTTCTATTTGATGAAGCAATGGATGATCCGGAAAATGTAAAGATAATGTTGGATATTATACTGAGTCAGAAGACAAAATTGAAGCATCCACCACAGACAGAGAAAGAACAGAGAACATCCACAGATAATCGACAGATCCGGTTAGATGTCTATGCTATAGATGAAGATGATGTGATATACGAAGTGGAAGCTCAAAAAGAAAATACACATAATCTTCCGAAAAGGAGTCGGCTGTATCAGGGAGTCATCGACAGTAAATTGTTGCCACCGGGAGTTGTCGATTTCAATTTATTGAATGAAGTTTTGATTGTTCTGATTATGCCGTTTGACTTATTTGGATATGGGTTATATCGTTATACGTTTTATATGAGATGTGAGGAAGTTCCGGAACTAAAACTTAATGATGGTGCAACAAGGATATTTCTGAATACCAGAGGCAAACATCCGGAGCTGGTGTCACCAGAATTGATAGAATTATTGAAGTATATGGAACGTAGTACGGATGAAGTATCAAGGGAGTGTAAAAGTAAGCGGATTCAAGAGATGCATAGACGAGTTTGTCAGATCAAAGCGAGTGAAAAGGCAGAGGTGAAATATATGCAGACATGGGAAGAAAAGATACTAATAAAACAGGCAGGAATTGCTGAGGGTGAACAAATCGGAAGATCGAAGGAAAAAACAGAATTTGTAAAGAAATTATCTAATAAATTCTCAATCGAACAAATTGCAGAAATGCTGGAGATTGATATTTCCGAAGTAGAAAAAATAATAAAAGAAATTGCGAAGTGATCTTCCAAAAAAATAAATAAAAGTAAATACAAATAGAAAAACGCAATATTTTTAACAAACTTTAGATGTGGAAGAAAAAAATATTATTTGGAATTCCTCTATATATTCAGAAATTTTATAGAAAACGCATATAAATAAATAATTTTCAAACCGATACATATAAAAATATTAAAATTTAATAGTTCAAACACTTGAAAAAACGATTTCTTAGTAGTACAATCGTGTTAAAAGATTAACGATACATTGTTGATGAAAAATTATCAGAATACGCAATGTATCAACTACATAAAAAGGAGCGTGTTTGAAATGGCAAGATTTACATTACCAAGAGTTGTTTCAGGCTTCTTTTTTTAGCTATTGAAGATTATTAAAGAGTATTAAAAAGCCTTATTTAATCACATTTTTGGGAAGGATTGATAAAGAATAATAAAGATCAATAAGGTTGCAAATCTGGATTTTTGTTGCAAAAGTGTTGTAGATGTCTTCAAAAAATATTTGAAACAACAGTTAGAATCAAATTCAATAAAATGACATGAGAGTAAAATCTTGTGTCTTTTTTAGTATTTAACTATAAGTATATGAACTGTATGAACCAAAAAAGGAAATACACAATAGATACAATTAAGAAATAAGATCAGAAGTCTTTTACACCAGAAAATAGATTTACAAGAAAAATAATCTGTTATTGAACCGAAAAATTGGGGTGAATTGGAGTATTATCATATAATAGTATATAAAGATTGAAAAAGGACATAATTATGGTATAATTAAACCATAAAAGGAGGTGCTGATTATGCCACAAATAATTCCTATAAAAGAATTGAAAAATACTTCTGAAATTTCTGAGATGTGTCATAGGACAGAGGAACCTATCTATATTACAAAAAATGGATATGGAGATATGGTTATCATGAGTATGGAGAATTATGAATCGACAATGAAACAGCTTGCAATGTATCGCGATATTGAAATATCTGAAAGGCAGATCGAAACAGGGCAGGTAAAAGATGCAAGAAAGGCACTGGGTGAAATGAGGGCAAAGTATGGTTTATAAATTAAATGTTACAGATCATGCAGACGAATTACTTGATAATCTTGTGTATCATTTGATTTACCGCCTGAAAAACAAAGAAGCTGCAAAACATTTGTTAGATAGTGTAGAAAGTATTTATGACCGATTGGTGGAGAATCCATACCAATTTCCGAAAAGTCGGGATATGTATTTGGCAAAAAAAGGATATTATGAGGCGGTTATTCCACAAATGAATTATATCGTGATATTTGATGTAAGAAAAGATATTGTAAATATAGTTGGTATTTTTCATCAATTAGAGAATTATCTAAGCAAATTGTAATATAAGAAAATGATGTATTATATTAAAGAGCAATTGACATAAATTTGTATGAAATTTATTGTAATAATAACAACAGACAACTTGAGTGTCTGTCAAGCGAAGAAGTAAGGTTTGTTGTGCCAGAGGTCAGTGCCTTACGAGCTTTATAAGGGTTTAGCATTTACCACAATTTGGCTAGAGAATACATATTTTCAAAAGAAAATGCAGGGAGAATCTGTTTGTACAGGGTCTTTCTTTTTGACCAAATTGCATGAAAGCAATTCGAGAGGTTTTGCCCAGCAGGAAAAGAGAGAAACTGATCATAATCTTTGATAAAAAAGTCAGGTTGATTATATTTAATCTTCCTGACTTTTCTACATATAATTAGGTATTACTATAGCTCATTTAAAACGTACTCTCGTGGCAGATTCCTCTTCGCACCGATAATATACAGAATTGCCGGCATATAACAGGAGAAAAAGATAATAACCTGCATAAGAAGCGGAAGCTTATAATTAAAATGTCCTACAGACGCTCCAGCATTAAAAATCATATAAAGAGTAACTACGATATCGAAGATAACTGCAGTTACCAACAAAATCTTCCCATTATTCACGAGCTGTGCAGATTTTTCGGTTGCGCCACAATTGCGTTCGGCGATATTTCCAAATAATAAAAATGCCCCAAAGAATATCAGACCGATTATTGCAACAAATAGAAGAATTACCCCTTCCAATCCCAGTTCCGAAGGAATCACAATCGTCAAAAATAGGGAAATTAAGAAAACCAAAGAAAGAAGCGCCGTTCCAATAAGTCCCGTTAGCTGATAATAAATCCCAGCACCTTTTAACAGACGACGTCCACCTGGAGTTTTCTGCCGACGTTTGAGAATGTGATATGATTTGAACACTAAATCAGAGTTTGAGGTGGAAATATGGCATCAAGCAAGGAATACTTGAAAGATTAGTAATTTCAGCAAGTTTTACTGCAGATAAAATTCTCCTGTGCTATAATAGTCTAAAATATTGATTGACTATGAGGAAATACAGATGGAGCAAATACTAATCCTAGAGGACGATATAGCCTTAAATCAGGGCTTGTGCAAGGCATTAAAGACAGAGAACAGAAAGATAGTCTCCTGTGAGACTATAAAAGCTGCAAGAGACCAGCTCCTGTGCGGCTGTCCGTCTCTCATATTACTTGACATAAATCTGCCGGATGGAAGCGGGCTTGATTTTTTACAGGAACTAAAGAGAAACTATCCAACTATACCGGTTATTCTCCTGACTGCAAACGATACCGACATGGATATAGTAAAGGGGCTGGAGCTTGGCGCAGATGACTACATCACAAAGCCTTTTTCACTGTCAGTATTAAGGGCAAGGGTAAATACCCAGCTTAGAAAGGCGGAAAGCTTACAGGCACATACCTCTGCCAGTGTATATAAGAAGGGCTGTTATGAATTTGATTTTGAGAGAATGATATTTTTAGTAGATGGACAGGAAATCGAGCTTAGTAAGACCGAGCAGCGTCTTTTAAGGCTTCTGGTTCAAAATGAGGGCATAAACCTCCGCAGAGATTTTCTTCTGGACAGAGTCTGGAATGACAGCGCGGAATTTGTGGATGCCAATGCCCTCTCTGTGTCTGTCAAGAGGCTCAGGGACAAGCTTGGCACACCGGACAGCATTAAAACAGTATATGGAATAGGATATAGATTTGAATGAATAACTATAATACAGCCATCTGTATCGTGGGCATATGCCTTGTAATTACAGCACTTGTAATTTTCATCAACCATCTGCGCACGAAGAAAACCATTGATACAATAGAAAATATGTTAAATGAGGCAGCCAAAGGGAATTTTTCTGAAAAAAGCTTTGACGAGACACGCTTGTCCTCGCTTGAGACCAGGTTCGCCCATTATCTGAGTGCTTCTGTGGTCTCTGCCAGAAATGTGGAGCTGGAAAAGGACAAGATTAAGTCGTTAATTGCGGATATTTCCCACCAGACCAAGACTCCCATAGCCAATCTGCTCTTATACAGCGAGCTATTGCTTGAGGATGATACTGACAATTTATCAGTCCAGATGCGTGAAAATATTGTCCAGATTCATGCCCAGTCGGAAAAATTGCAGTTTTTAATCGCCTCTCTGGTGAAGCTGTCAAGGCTTGAAAACGGCATATTGCAGCTCTCCCCACAGGAAGAAGCTCTTAAGTCCATGCTGACACTGGCTGTAAAAGAGACAGAGTTCAAAGCCAGGGCTAAAGGGCTTGAGCTTATACTTCATGATACTGATGAAAAAGCTTATTTTGACAGCAAGTGGACTTTGGAAGCCATCTGCAATATCCTCGATAATGCTTTAAAATACACAAACGAGGGCACTATAAGCCTATCTGTTACTGCATATGAAATGTTTGTAAGAATTGATATAAAAGACAGCGGAATCGGCATAAAAGAGGAGGAGCTTCCTAAGATCTTTTCAAGATTTTACCGCTCAGAAGATACCAAAAATATGGAAGGTGTGGGCATAGGACTGTATTTAAGCCGGCAGATTCTAAGTGAAGAGGGCGGCTACATAAAGGTGTCCTCCGTATATGGACAGGGCAGTACTTTTTCTGTGTTTCTGCCAAAATCGGCTTAAATCTTTCAAAACTGTAATAATTTAATTAGTTCCGGAAAGAATCTGGAAAGAATATTGTGTAATAATCTGTATGTAGCGAAAAATGCTGCATACAGTTTTTTTAGTTTACGCGGGCAACGAGTCAAATTCGCGAAGCGTATTTTATCTCGTTTTTAAGGAGGATATATGGACATTTTACAAGCATGTGATTTGAAGAAAACCTATGGAACAGGTGAGGCCTGTGTACATGCCTTAGATGGCGTGAGTCTCAATGTAGGAAAAGGAGAGTTTGTGGCTATTGTGGGCACAAGCGGCAGTGGCAAATCCACCCTCTTACATATGCTGGGTGGTCTGGACAGACCAAGCTCCGGCAAAGTATTCGTGGATGGCAAAGATATCTTTTCCCTGAAGGATGAGGAACTTACCATTTTCAGACGAAGAAAAATCGGCTTTGTATTTCAGGCATATAATCTGGTGCCTGTACTAAATGTATACGAAAACATCGTGCTTCCAATCGAACTGGATGGCGGTAAAGTCGATAAGGAATTTGTAAAAAAAATAACAGAGACACTGGGGCTCGACCAGAGACTTGACGCTCTTCCAAATCAGCTCTCAGGAGGACAACAGCAGAGAGTTGCCATAGCCAGAGCATTGGCGGCAGAGCCTGCCATAATTCTTGCGGATGAACCCACCGGAAACTTAGACGGACGTACAAGTCAGGACGTATTGGGTCTTCTGAAGGTGACAAGCCAGAAGTTCTCGCAGACGATTGTGATGATTACCCACAACGAGGAAATCGCCCAGCTTGCGGATCGCATAATAAGAATTGAGGATGGACATATTCAGGAGAGAGCAGTATGAGAGTAAAGAACAGAAAATGTATCCGCAGACTTAGCTTCAAGTCTCTGTGGGCATCCAGAAAAAGAAATATTATTGCAATTTGTGCTATAGCACTCACAACTTTGATGTTTACATCATTATTTACCATTATGCTGTCTGTAAACTCAAGCTATGAGACCTACAATTTCAGACAGGCAGGTGGCTATAGCGATGGCAGCTTTAAGGATTTATCAAGAGAACAGGCTGATAAAATAGCCGCCCACAAGGGAATCAAGGCATCTGGTGAGCGTATCGTGTGCGGCTTCAGCTCCTCTGACGTATTCGGCAAGGTAGCGGCGGAAGTAAGCTACATGGATAAAAACTGTACCAAGTGGAGCTATGCCACCCCAACCACGGGAAAGGAGCCTCAAAAAGAAAATGAAATAGCCATGGACACTACAGCCTTAAGACTCCTTGGCGTAGAACCGAAGCTGGGAACAAATGTGACGATTACTTATCAGGCTGGTAATGGAACAGACACCGGGATACCACAGACCGACAGCTTTATCCTCGTCGGCTATTGGGAGTATGACGATTTGATGCCTGTTCACTATATCAACGTATCAAAAGCCTATGTAGATAAAATCAACGAAAAGTGTATAGCCGCTGGTGATGAAGCTCTTGACATAGACTTAAATGTCATGCTTCCTTCCAAGCTTAATATCAGGGAGCAGATGGAAAAAATAGATACAGACTTAGGCTATGACTGGAATACAAGAGACCAGGAGAACAGCGCCAGAATCGGTGTGAACTGGGGACTTACTGCCTCATCTGTAAGCTCTGACATAGATTTCTCACTGGTAGCTGCAATCCTTGCTTTTTCCCTGCTTATTATATTTACAGGCTATCTGATTATATACAATATATTCCAGATTTCAGTGACTGGGGACATCAGGTTTTATGGCCTGCTAAAGACAATCGGTACCACCCCAAGACAATTAAGGCACATAATCACACAGGAAGCTCTGTTTTTGTGTATTATCGGTATTCCTGTAGGATTGCTTCTGGGCTATGGCATTGGTGCGGTTTTAACTCCTATTGCATTAGAAACCACAAGTATTATAGGCACAAAGGCTGCTATCAGCAGCTCGCCGCTTATTTTTATCGGTTCTGCTGTATTTGCCATTATCACTGTCTTTTTATCCTGCAGGAAGCCCGGCAAAATGGCTGCAAAGGTATCGCCTGTTGAGGCAGCAAAATATACAGAAGGTATTACCGGCAAAAAGAAAAAGCGCCACAGCCGTGGGGCTAAGGTATATCAGATGGCTTTTGCCAATCTTGGCAGAAATAAGAAGAAAACTATCCTGGTTGTAGTCTCGCTGACACTTTCCGTAACTCTTTTAAATGTGCTTTTTTCACTTGTCAACGGCTTTGACATGGATAAATATGTGGACAGGTCAACCTGTGCAGACTTTATCGTGAGCAGTACAGATTATTTCCGCTATAATACGGCAGATGAATATATAGGAGCAGATACCATTGATGAGATAAAGGAAAACACAGATGAGACTGTCTCTGGAAGCGGCTATGACCTGGCAGACATATCCCCTATGATGTGGATGGAGACAGACCAGTATAGTAAACTGGCAGAAAACTATCTAAGCGGCAAAGAGCTGCAGGAGGAAATCTCCCACTACGAGCAGAAAGGTGACAGCATACTTGTCGACGTCAGTATAGAGGGCTTTGACGATGGACTTTTTGATAAGCTTACTGTAGTAAAAGGCTCCCTGGAGCCACTATCTGACCCGGATAGCCACGCAATCGCTGTAGCTGTATCCACAGACGATTACGGCAATATAGTAAATTTGGACAACTACCCTGAGCTGGGAGACACTTATACCGTAAACTACCAGATTGGATATGACATAGACAGCCGAACCGGCGAGCGGGCAGACCAACAGACCACGCCTGAGGAGTATTTGGAATACCATGAGGAAGAGGCAAAGGAGGTGGAGTACAGTGTATGTGCTCTTGTGACGGTTCCTGATTCCATCAGCTTCCGTTATACAAGTCTGGGTTATAGTATGGTTTTGCCGGTAGAGAAACTTAAGGAGGACAGCGGTACAGATGTCATTCCAAAATTTTATATGTTTGACACACCGGATTCTCAGGCAGAAGCAAGTGCTGAGCAGTATCTGCAAAAGCTCACAGCAGGAGATACATCTACTCTCATGTATGAGAGCAAGGCATCTATCAGACGTGAATTTACCCGGTTTAAAAATATGTTTTTAATCTGTGGTGGTGCCCTCTGTGCTATCATCGGACTTGTGGGCATACTTAATTTTTTCAATGCAATTATGACAGGAATTTTGTCCAGAAAAAGAGAATTTGCCGTATTACAGTCTGTGGGCATGACCAAGAGACAGCTAAAGCTCATGCTTATTTATGAGGGCTTATTTTATGCGGTGGGCTCCATCATAGCATCCCTCATACTTTCAGTGGTGCTCAGCCCTATGCTTGGCAATATGATGAGTGCTATGTTCTGGTTTGTAACATACCATTTTACCATTATGCCTGTAATCCTGATTATACCAGTATTTCTCTTGCTGGGCTGGCTGATTCCTGCTGTGCTTTACCATGCCGGCAAGAGGCAAAGCATTGTCGAAAATCTAAGGGAATTGTAATTGGTGTTTTAATAAAATTTTGTAACTGAAAACCAGCTGAAATGAAAAATCAGAAATTAAGAGTAGATAACCTGAAACATGGTTATCTATTTTTGATTGTCTTGATTTTCTTTACCATTGAATTTTTTACGGAAAGATATGATATACTTGGTTTAATCAGATGAACGAAAGAGAGGATATTGTGATGGATATATTAGAAATGATGAAAGAAAGACACGGCGTAAGACAGTATAAAAATCAGGCGATCGAACCATCGAAAAGAGAAGAAATCAGCTCCTTGATAATGATGTCAATGCGGAGAGTAGATTATCCATTCAGACTTTTTCGACGAACCGAAACAGAATATTAATAAAATGATTGCAGAAGTAAAGAAATATACAGAACAATTTCAGATAGAACATCTGTTAAAGAAAAACCCTTATGAATTATCCGGTGGTGAAAAGCAGAGAGTTGCTATATGTCGTGCGTTAATCAATAATCCTGATCTGATGGATAAATTATCACCGGATGGTCAGAAGGCAATTGCCGAAGCAATGGATAAATCGGTTATGACACCTTTGGCCAGCGGATTTATTGATTTTGAGTTGCGAGAAGGATTCCGCGGAAATACTGACGGATTAACATCGGATGATATTTCAAAACTCCGGGAACATGATCCTGGATTTGGTAAGATTATAGGAATTGATACGACAAAATTCTATACATCAGGTCCGGAAAAAAATGTGACAATCATCAAATTGGACTATGAAGACATCAAACCAGCATTAAGTATTGACCAGAAAGGATTTGAAAAAGAAAATATCGTTCCGGGGTCTATCCGTGCTTATAAAGAATTTGGTCAGAGCATGAAGGTGGACGGCATGCGGTTTGGAGTGACCAATCTTGTCACTTTTGAAGAAAAATTAAAGGGAGAAGATCTGCCATACAGAACAACTTGTGTTATGGATGATTCCGGCCGCGTAAGAGGTTTTTTGGAAGTGCAGGAGCCAGATCGCCGTATTCCGATGGATCTACAGGCAAAACTGGATGCAGCACCGGGAACAGAAACACATTTTGCAAGTCTGGACCGTACAGATCCGGAAAACAGGGCATGTATTCCTGGGCTTCGAAATGCAACGCCAGAAATAAGAGAAGCTTTCTTTGATAAAGTGGAAGCGAAGATGCCTGAGTTTATGGAAAAATTCTGCGATAACATGAAAGAGGACTTCCTGGAGCGTAAGGATGCATTGATTGCAAAGCTGGATGAAGCAAAACAGGAAAGAGCTATTGTACATATTGACCTGAATAAAGTAGAGCTTGTACGTGAAAATGTTCTGTCAGAACTTGCAGATGCACGGACCGGTATGCAGGATATTGCAGAAGACATGAACGATGTCATGCTTGGATATTACCCAGTTAATAATAAGATCAATGATGTCGATGTAAAATTGAATAGAGAAGATATTTCAAAAGAAGAAAAAGAGAGTCTGGAAAAAGAGCGTGCCGACTATGTAAAAGAACGGGAAGAAATCGGTCAGAAGCTTGATGATATGAAACCGGGTTTTGTGGAAAGATATAATGATTATCTTAAAATCAGTGAACGTTCTGAATTGCCGGCACTGGACCGGTTGTCCGAAACGCTGAGTGAGTCTTTCCTGAATGCAAACGGGCGTGTAGAAGCATTAAGCATGTATCTGGAGCGTATATATGGTGCAGATGTTGACGATGGGGAAGGTAATTTATCAAAAACACGAATCATGGACGGATTGGAGTATGGTACTGAGTTCCATGGAGAACCACGTTTCCAAATGGTTTGCGCATGGGAAGGTCAGAAAGAAACGCTGCCTTATCAGGGTACGTTTAAAGAGTATTTGAAAGAGAATCCGGATCTGTTCACAGAAATAGACAGCCGGTTGGAAAAGATCATAGATGCGTATAATGAGACTGCACCAGATACGGATAAAATCACAATTGGAGAAGACGGCCAGCCATATACAAAAGATGGAATTTTAGTTGAAGCTGTAACAACCGGTAAACATGAAGATTTTCCTAAAAATGAATTGGAGAAGGTCTATAACCGGGATATGGATACATCAAATAGCATTCCGCCTACTGTAGATGAAAAGGGAAAGGAATATGTTGATACCCAGAAAATAAAAAATCATATGGAGAGTCCGGTAGAGAAAGATACAAGAACAAAAGCTGAAATTGCTGATACTTTTGTTGAAAAAGGAATCACAAGAGGACTTGATAAAGACGAGCTTCGCATTACGGATCAGGCAGCCACAGGGACGATTAAAGAAATTATTGGTGTCGCAATGGAAGTGCCACAAAATCGCATGAATTTCGACAAAGAATTATATTCACTTTGTAAAGCAGTAGACAATCATGGATCTTACGAGAAACTTCCAGATATGGAAAAGCTGAAAGCAGATGCAGATAGTATTTTCAAAAAAATGACGGAAGAAGAAGAAGGACCATTCCCGGATTTAGACCGGATTGAAAAAAATGATACAGAAAAAAACGATAATGGGGTCCAGTCAGATGTTTCAAAAAAAGATTCAACTTCGGATAAAGTAGAAAATATCTTCCGATCAAAAATGGCGGGCGGATTCGGTAAGATAGATATTACAAAAGATATTGAATTGTCGGATGATAAAAAGAAAGAAATTCGTGTGGAAGCAGAAAAAGAGGCAAAGCATTCGGATGAACCGCTTGAAAAAATCATTGAACGAAAAGAAAATGAAGTGAAAGATGAAATCCGGGCGGTAGCAAAAGATATCGTACATTACAAGGATGTTATGACAAAATTATCTGCTCTTGGTATTCCAGATCGATATCTTTCCAGATATACGCCGCTTATGCGTATGAAACTTGAGTATGATTCTTCTATTCGGAAAGCGGAAAGTATGGGATGTAAGGTCGGGGAAGATTGTTTCATTAAGAAAAGCGTCAGTATTCTGGAAGTTCGTCTGGAACAATTAGAGTATTACAGAAGTGATATGCCAACAAGTCGTGTCATGGAAGCAATTCTTGGCATTAAAACGACCAAAGATGATCTGTATAAAGAAACGGTAGAGAAAGATGGCAAAACGGAAACAATTGAACATACATCTTATTCAAAATATGTGGCCGCATTGGAGCTGTTCTATGCAATTGGCGGTGGACTTGGTACGCTGCTTGGCTTTTTACCGATTTATCCGAAAGAAAAGAATGATGTTGAGAAAAGTGAAACCCAGGATATTTCTGGAAAAGATATGGAAAAAGAAGACATGCCGGGGAATGAAGACAAAATAGAGAAACCAGATGGAGAAGATAAAACGGATGTACCGGATGCTCATCCGAAAGAAGATCAGATTTCACAGGAAAAAGAAGATATTGAACAACCGCAGGAACAAATAGAAATTCCTGAAAATGATTTGACTGCTTCGGAATCAACTGGAATTACCAATGATGTTCAGAATGATACAGTGGACTCCAAAGATGCTGAACCAGAACATGCAGACATTGAAAAAGAGAAAGGCAAGGAAGATATGCCGGAAAAGGATGAATTGGAAAGGGATCTGGATAAAGAAGAACAGCCGGATGTAGAACGTTATGAAAATGATACGGAAATAGAACCGGATGAGAAAGAAGACAAACCTGAGTCAGCCGTAGATGAACCGGAGGATAAAAAAGAGGAACAGGAATTAGCAGTAGAGAAACCGGAAGATACAGAAAATAACATTGATCAAAAGGAACCGAATGAAGAACAAACAGAGATAGAAAAGCCGGAAGACAAAGAAAAAATTGAGCAAGATACAACAGATGAAAATGATCATACAGAAAAAGAAAAGCCTGATCAAGTTGAAACTGATAATCAGGAAATAGAAAGAGAAGAGAATGATCAGCCAGATCAGAAAGAAGATACAACAGAATTTTCAGAAAAAGAATTCCCGGAAGATGATTCTGCAGATTCACAAACGGATAAAGCGGAACAGACAGAGATTGAAAAAGACCCAGAAGAACCAGAGGATGAGGATGGCCGGGAAGAGGAAGCGCACGGAGTTACAATATCGGAAAAGGAAAATGAAGAGGATCGCGTAAAAGAAGATGCGGTAGCGTCTTCGAAAATGGAACAAAAGGCACCACAAAAAGAAGATTCTGGAATAGATAATCAGGACAAAAACACTGAAAAACCGATGGATTCTACTGATTTTAAAGAAGACATAAGACCAGATGAGCAACCAGACAGTAATGAGATAGAAGGACTGGAATGGAAACATGTATTCATCATTGATTGTGTGGAAGGGGTATGCCCTTCTCCAAAAGCTGAGACAGCGGAAGAACTGGAAGAGGAGCGCAGATTGTTTTATGTCGCAATGACACGTGCAAAAGAGCATCTTTATCTGTGTTATTATAAAGCAGAAGAAGGAAAAACAGTTGTTGCTTCTCCGTACATCATGTAAGAAGAAAACCTGTCGGAATTAATCCGGCAGGCTTTCTTTTCTCTTTTTTTCACAGGCTTCCATATATTTCTGTAAGGTTTCACTATCTATATGATCTAATGCTTCCTGGGACAAGACTTGCATTAAGATCAGTGTGGTGAAATATAAAGATGTATTTCCAGTATCTTTTGAGTTTTTTTCAACTTCCTCCATAAACTTTGCAACCATACGCTTTGCAGCGGCCGTTTCTTTTCGGTCAAGAGGAATTTCAATTCCATTCACTCGGTATTTCATCGATAAATAAACGAGAGTACTCCATAAAAATAAAAGGAGATTCTTCGTTCCCGCATAAGGAAAGCGGGCCTCCTTTCTCAAATTTTGCATTATTTATTTTGCTTTCCGTTTTTTCCCTTAGTTCTCTTCTTTTTGGCATGGATTGGTTCTTTATTTTCTGCTTCGTGTTCGGAAGAGACCTCATTCCTTTTTTTTATAATATCTTTTTGTTCTTTTAACAACATTTTGAAACGTTCATAGCGGTAACATAATTCATTTTTTTGATTATCTGGCAATGCTGCATGCAAAAAATCGATAGGATACTCGAATATCGAATGGCATGGAGCATTCAAACGCACGTTTCTTAGAAATCGTGTTACTTTTGGCCTGTTACAAAAAAATGCATATAAATCTTCAATATTATGTGAGGGCATCTCCTGATTAATGGCATATAATAGACAAATACAGGCATTTACTTCGCCATCTGCTTCTAAGAAGAATTTTTTAGGATATTTTATCAGTTTATCACTTAATACTTTTTGATAAACATTTAAAACAAGCTCATGTCTGGAAATATGAATTTGTTCCGGATAAACCATCCAGGCAACACTGAATAGATCCTGGTCAATATTAATCTCTGGCGGATATTCCAATTTCCTTAATGGCCTCATCAAATGTAGCTTTTGAATGGTATCCATCGTAAGATAATCTCTGGCCATTTCCGGTGTCCATTCCAATAGATTTTCAAAAACATATTGAAACAACTCTTTAATATCTTTTTGTGAAGCATTCTGCCCTATATAGGTTGCAGAAAAGTCCTTTCTCTTTTTAAGGAGTATATCTTCATACTCCATAAGAAGTCCCATATTTTGCATCGGTTTTCTCCTTTCCTTTTAGCATCCTAAAGATAGTATGTCAGAAAATTTTCCAATCTTTTTTTTCTGGACAAAAAATATTTCCTTTATTATCTGTCACTCTAACATTGAATAAAAATGGAAAGGAGTGGTTGCTATGAAAAAAATGGTAGTCATGAGTTTATTGACGCTATCGATGGTTGCTGGAAGTTTCAGTTACGTTTGCGCTGCATCATTGAATCATACATCTGAAATAGCTGTACAGTCTGCTGCAGACAATACAGATACACCTCAAATAGAAAATCAGACCACGAATGCAGATGAAAAGGCAAATGAAATGATGAAATCAATAGAGAATACCTTATCCTCAAGTTTGGATGATATCAGCAGTGATTCAACTACAGATAACGGTTTAGATTCTATATTTGGCAGTTTGTTTGGAGATAGTACAGATCAGATGTTTTCGGAAATGAACCAGAAATTGCAAAATGGAGAACAAATTTCATTTTCTGAATTGTTTAAAAATTACAGCCCGTTGCAGCTGGATTCAAGCAGTTTATTTGATATGTCGGATATGGGTTCTCTTTTTGACAGCAGTAACAATGATATGAGCATCACGAATTTAAAATATGCAGTGGCGGCTTCCGACATGGAAACAACCTATGCAGAATCCGGTTTAAGTGGACAGTCAGGAAATTGTATGGATTTATTCAACAGTACATATGGAGATATTGCAAGCCAGATGCAGCTGAAAACACCAGAAATCCCGGAAAGTTTTAATGTAAACTCGATGTTATCCAGTGAGGCAGATTCCATTCAGAAGGCATACTCCAGTGCCACAAATTCAGCTGCATTCAGCAGTGTAAAAAATAATATTAGTATCAGTGATATTTTTTCAAAAGCACGGAGCGGAGTAAGTAGTAAAAGTCTTGCTTCAACCTCTACATTAAAAAGCATGTTGTCACAGACATCCGGTTCCAACAAATCATCTGTCTTAAGTGAATACAATAAGCGGAAAGACTGGCTAAGTGATAAGAACAGTTCAATTAAACAAAATACCAGAAAATATCAGTTACAGCAGAAATTAGCAGTCAGTGATGCAGATCAGAGCATTATTGAAGCTAAAAAGAAAACAGGACGAAAGCAGACAGAAAATGAAGTCAGGGAAGAAGAACGGAAGAAAGGTATTGTGAATTTCAAAAACTAATTTCGTTTATTAGCTGTTCTTGTAATATGATGTAAGAACATGATAAAATATAAATGTAAAGGAATTATTGTCAATAATCAATCAGGAATTAGATAATTACAATTTTGATTTACCTATTGTGTGTCATGGCTATGCAAGTGTTTTGTCTATACAAATTTCAGCATTTAGGGAATCCGGAGATAAGAGTTTTTTAATAACAAGAGAACGAAATATGAGACAAACGATTATAAGTCATCGAAATTGTATTTTCAATGACGAGTATACAAATGATTATTCAATCCTATCTGGAGAAAGTGGAACGATATTGACATTGATTAATGGAATATATTTAGGTAAAGAATATCCAAAGTTATTAATGATAGATTAGTATATATCCAACAAAATAGAGGGGGAATATATAATGAAAAAAATATTTTTTGAAACACTAAAACATAAGTTTGGTCATTATTTACTGGTTATATTATGTGGTATACTAATGGTTTCGACAATATATGTATCATATGCATTTAGTGACAGTATTGAAGGAATTATACATGGACAAAATTCTGGCATAGTGGAAGAAATGTACACTTTTATTAATTTTCAAGAGACATATATTCTCTTGTTTATATTAATGGTACTGGTTATTATTTCGTACATACAAAAAAAATCCTATGATTATGTTCTGCTTGATACGATGGGATTAAAGAAAAAGCATAGATATATGTTTATTGGATTTGAATATGCAGGGATTATATTTTCCTCGGTAACTGGTGGCTTGATTTTAGGAAAAATATTAGCAGAGTGTGCAAAAACAGTATTACAAAATATCTTTTATAATACAATTACTACAGAGGTTAATTATGGATTTGTTGCACTGCGGAATACATTGGTGATTTCATGTGAAGTTTTCGGCATCCTATTCATTGTTTTTGATGAAGTGATAGCATGTCTGGGAATGGATGCATTGTTGACTGTTGGAAAAAAGAACGGGAAACCACTGAAGAAGAGACCGAAAACTTTACTGATTGGGATATTTTTGATCTTGATTGGTCTTATAAGTTTATTGTTTTATTGGGGAAAAATATCTAAAAGTATTCCGACAGTATTTTTGAATGCGGGCATGTGCCTGCTTATGATTAGCTTGGCAGGATACTATTTTGTTCGGTTGAATAAAAAAGAGAAAAAGTATTATAAACGAATTACATGGTTGGAAAACTGGTATCATAGATTCTTTTATAATATAAATATGTCTTTTGTCGTTGCAGCATTTCTTGTAATTATTATAACAGATTTTTCTATAAAATTATTGGATAACCTTCCGATTACCGAGCCGAAGAATTATCCGTATGACTTGGTATGGATGGCAAATACGGATGACGAAGAATTTTTGAATCATTTAACAGATGATGAAGGGGTTCAACTGAGAAAAGTACCATGTGCTAGAGTAACAACGACAGATATTGCTGAACATATGGGGATCCCGGCATCAACTTATGAAAAATGGACCGGAAAATCACTGGATTTGAAAGGAAATGAAATATTCGTTGTATATCAAAGGGAGAGGTTTGAACGAAACAAAGTCGGAATTGGTTACAATACAAAAAATCCATTAATTTATATAGGAAAAGCAAGAGCTGATTTGTGGTTGTATATAAAAGAAGTAGCAACACCTAAAGTACAGTATTTTACGGAAAAATTCAAGGTTGTCGGAACAGAAGATAGAATTCTAACAGGTGTGTTTGGAAGTGAAACATGTGAACATATTATTGTATTCTCAGACGAATATTATCAAAAGAACTGTGTGAAAGCAGATGGGGCGAATATGGCTGTTATGATGAATATACCTGAAAATTATGATAAAGTCGTCGAAGAAATAAAAGCGTATGCCAAAGATCATTCCCAGGTAAATTATTTTGATGTTGATAATGGGAATCTGATTTACGAGAAGAAAGAGCTGCTGTTAGAAAGAAGTAAAACAAAGCTTTTATATGTGGCTTCAGCAGCGGGAAATATTATTATTATGCTTTTGTGTGGAATATTTGTATTGAGTATAAAAATGGAGTGTGATTTTCCGGAGACAGAATGGAAATACCGATTTTATATTCAATCAGGAATGTCTTCTGCTAAAGTCAGAAAGGGAATCATAAAAGAGTGTCTGCTATCAGGAGGACTGCCTGTTATATGTGGCACAATTATTTCAATTTTGTATTGTAGTATGCTTTTGTATGCGAAACATTTACAGATTGAGTGGGTTCATAGATACTTTAAAGGAATAATTTTGATTGTTGGTGCTATATGGTTGCTTTTTGCTGTTTTTATTTTTATATTTGCTTATAGAAATATTAGAAAAATAGAGGGAGATAGTGGAAATGGAAAAAAGTAAAAAAATTTTAAAAGTGGAAAATTTAAAAAAGGCATATTACTCAACTTCCCGAACAGGAGAAATCATTACTTATCCTGTTTTAAATAATGTTTCATTTGAGATAGAAGAAGGTGAATTTGTAGGGATTATGGGACGTTCTGGTTGTGGAAAAACTACATTATTAAAGGCAGTGGGAATGTTAGACAAACCAGATGACGGAACAATATATTACAAAGATAAAGATACAAAAGATATATACCGGGCTGAACTGGCAAGACTTAGAAGAACAGAGATTGCTTTTGTATTTCAGGATTATTATCTTATGGATAGTCTGTCTATAAAAGAAAATATTATGCTTCCACTTATTTTGGATGAGGCAGATGTTCAGGAGAGTAAGAAAAAATGTGAAGAAATGGCTGAGAAGTTTGCAATTGCGGATTTATTGGATAAAAAACCATATGAATTATCAGGAGGAGAAAAACAAAGAACTGCGATTTGCCGCGCATTAATCTACAATCCCGATTTAATTTTGGCGGACGAACCAACAGGAAATCTGGACTCTGCCTCATCAGAGGTTGTAATACATACTTTAGAAGAGATTAATAAGAAGATGGGGAAAACAATTCTGCTTGTAACACATGATCCTATTATAGCAAGTTCATGTGATAGAATTATTTTCTTAAAAGATGGAAAAGTAAAGGAAGACCTGAAGAGAACCGGAGATAAGGAACAATTTTATAATGAAATAATTACAAACTGGTGCTGATTTGCAAGTGCTTATATAAAATAAACCTTGTTCATGAATCGTATTCAATTACTACGATAATGGCAAGTGCTTTAAGATGATTTACAGTGTCTCTGACTGAGTATTCCAATGAAAATAGAAAAATAAAATAATTTCATCAACAAGTGCGAAACTTTTAGCGCATACAAAGCTATGATGCAAATGATTCAAAATTCTTTTCAATATGCAAAGAATCAGCAGATTATTATATCAAATCCGGCACCACTGGCAATAGAAATTTGCAAAAAAGAAAAGAAGATTACTAAACCACCTACTAAGAAAAACGCATTTACGCTGAACGAACTTATGAATTTATTATTGACCGCAAGAAAAATGGATTATACATTCTATTTATTTTTACTGCTGTCTGCTTCAACAGGAGCACGTGTAAGTGAAACAAGAGCGATCTGTTTTTCAAAAATCGACTTTCAAAAAAAACAACTCTTAATCGACTGTCAGTTGGGAAGAGGATATGATAATGAGGGGTTCGATGACAATACGTTACTTTCTCAAAAGAGGACATTAAAAACTCTTAACAGTAAAAGATACGTCCCGCTTCCTGATTTTATTATGGATGAGCTGTATCTGGCAAAAGCACGATATGAAGAAGCACTGAAAAATGATCCGGAATTTGATGAAAACTTAGATTTTGTTTTGTTTAGGGATCACGGGAAGGCAATCGCAAGACCGTATTATTATTTTAAGAAATTGATGAAGAAATGTAATATCGATTGTACAAAACATGTATGGCATGGTCGAGTTATAATAGGGACAAGTTAGAAAACTCCAGTAAATACAAGGGGTTGCACTAATTTAGTCCTTATTTTTAACTCCCTGAAAAAGGGAAAAATAAGGCAGCGCTGTCATTCCAGAATATGAATTATTACAGATCCAGACTGGAAATGGATTTGTGTAAGACAAGAGTAAAAACAACAGAATTATTGTAATTATAGGACTGAATTAGCTCGCACGGAATATAGATTCCGGTTGTCTAATTCAGTCCTCTTTTTGATTGACGATGATGAAAGGTGATGAAAAATGGCTAGAATTATTTCTATTGTAAACCAAAAAGTATAGTGGCTCAGTTGTCAAGACAAAAATCTAAGATTTTTATAATGAACTGATATAGTTGATAAGTAACAGGGAACATGGGGAGGATAGTGGAATACTCCCCAAATCCATATATGCATTAAGCTGCATACGGCAAAAGCATTGCCGGATAGTAGCATTCAGCCGGTGTTTGGTAATCAAGGGCAGAATGACATCTCTCAAAGTTATAAGTATGGATATAGCGTCCGATAGCAGTTCTGGCTTCCTTGATGTTATTATATTGTGTTAGATAAGCTTCTTCATACTTGAAGCTGCGGAACCAGCGCTCAATCATGATGTTGTCAGCCCAGCGACTTTTCCCATCCATACTCTGGCGTATACCATTTTCTTTTACAAAGTCAATGTACTGCTGACTTGTAAATTGACAGCCCTGATCACTGTTCAAAATCTGTGGTTTTGCCACAACAAATGCCTTTTTAAGAGCGTTGACAACCATTCGAGTATCAAGTGTATCATCGACTTCCCAGCCAACGATACAGCGACTATACCAGTCGATTACAGCAGTCAGATACAGAAATCCGTGTCTGATTGGAATATATGTAATGTCAATAGACCACGCCTGATTTGGAGCGTCTATGACGGCGTTACGGAGAAGATAAGGACATACCTTGGCCTGTTGCATCCTCTTGGAGAGATTCATCTTAGGATAGATTGGATAAATATCCATTTCATTCATATAACGACGTGCTTTACGGCGTCCCACATGATGACCTCTGTTTTTGAGTTGTACGGA
>OBAI01000370.1_pt1 | contig 51971 bp, 37 predicted proteins | sample 1517461 | NCBI WGS metagenome assembly OBAI01 (sample SAMN04571696, study PRJEB22368) | human gut metagenome | biome: human gut; material: stool | host: Homo sapiens | place: Luxembourg | collected 2012-06-29
AGTTCGAAAGAGCTACACAAAACAGACGTTGTAATGTTCTTCATTACACATAAATTTTTTCATAATAATCGCCCCGGTAAACCACTGCCGGGGCACTCCTCGTTTATAAGCCCCTATTTTGGGGGCTTTTTTTATTTTACAGGTTATAATATAATTGATATCAGGGTACAAAAGAATGTATTGAAGGAAATGCATTGCGAAAACATGTGGCATGCTATAATACAAATAATAAATAAAGAATAACAAGTATAAGTAAAGGAGAACGGAAAATCATGGCTGAATCAATGAAAGATTATGAAAAAGAACTGGAAGAGTCTATGAAAACAATAGAAGAAGGCGATATTCTTACAGGGACTGTAATCAGTGTAGATGAAAAAGAAGTAATCCTTGATCTGAAATATTATGCAGAGGGCGTGATTCCGGCAGAAAACTACAGCAGAGAACCGGGATTCAGCCTGAAGGATGAAGTACATGAAGGAGATGAAGTCTCTGCAACAGTTGTAAGAAAAGACGATGGACAGGGAAATATTCTTCTTTCCAGAGTTGAGGCAGTAGACGTGCTGGCATGGGATAAATTAAAAGAACTGAAAGAATCCGGTGAAGTGCTGGATGTTGTAGTAAAAGGAATCACAAATGCCGGTGTTATTGCGTATGTGGAAGGTGTAAGGGGATTTATTCCAGCATCCAAACTTGCACTGAATTATGTGGAGGACACAGAAGAATATCTGAATAAACCGATTCAGGTACAGGTGCTGGATGTAGACAAAGAAAGTAAGAAACTGATTCTTTCTGCCAAAGAAATTCTCAGAGCAAAAGCGGAAGAAGAAAGAAAAAATAAAGTTTCAAACCTGGAGATTGGTCTTGTAACAGAAGGAACTGTAGAGAGTCTTCAGCCATATGGGGCATTTGTAAATCTTGGAAATGGACTTTCCGGCCTGGTTCACATTTCACAGATCTGTGAAAAAAGGATCAAGAAACCATCAGAGGTTCTGGCAGTGGGAGATACGGTAAAGGTCAAAGTTACTGCGATCAAAGATGGCAAACTCAGTCTCAGCATCAAAGAAGCAACAGATATGATGGCAAAGGAAATCGAAGAAGAGGTTTACGAAGTGCCGGATGCAGGAGAGCAGGCAACGACTTCTCTGGGATCACTTTTTGCAAACATTAAATTAGATTAATTAATAAGAGGATTTTATTTTTATGAAAAATCAGGAAAAAATTTTTGTTATCGGACACAAAAATCCGGATACAGATTCCATCTGTTCTGCAATCGCCTATTGTGATATCAAAAACAGAACTACGCAGGAAAGCAGATATATTCCAAAACGTGCAGGACAGATCAATGAAGAAACAGAATATGTACTGAATCGTTTTGGAGTACATCCACCAGGATACTTAAGCAATATCGGAACACAGGTAAAGGATATGGATATCCGCCTGAGTCCGGAAGCAAATAAGAGCATGTCACTGAAAAATGCATGGGATCTGATGCAGGAAAACAGCATCGTTTCTCTGCCGATTCGTGAAAAAGACGGCACATTGGAAGGCCTGATCACAATTGGTGATATTGCAAAAACATATATGGATACAACAGACAGCTATCTTCTTTCCAGAGCGAGAACGCAGTATCAGCGAATCGCTGAGACAATCGGAGGAAAAGTGATCGAAGGTAACGCACATGGATATTTTATCCAGGGAAAGATTATGGTAGCAACTGCCAATCCGGATAAGATGAAAGAATATGTAGAAGAAAATGATATGGTCATCATGGGTAATCGTGAAGAAGACCATCTGCAGGCGATTGAGCAGAATGTAAGCTGTATCATCGTTGGAATGGGGATTGAAGTTACCGAAAAGGTACTGAAACTGGCACATGAGAAAGATATAGTCATTATTTCTTCTCCGTATGATACCTTTACGATTTCACGTCTGATCAATCAGAGTATTCCTGTTAAATATATCATGAAAACAGATAATCTGGTTACATTTAACACAGAAGATTTTACAGATGATATTCAGGAAGTAATGATCAAACATCGTCATCGTGCATTCCCGGTCATCAACAAAAAAGGCAAATGTATTGGTACGATTTCCAGACGTAATTTCCTGGACATGCACAGGAAAAAAGTGGTTCTGGTAGATCATAATGAAAAAGACCAGGCTGTAGATAATATTGATAAGGCTGATATCATGGAGATCATTGATCATCACAAACTGGGCACACTGCAGACAATGCAGCCGATCAGTTTCCGAAATCAGCCGGTTGGCTGTACAGGCACGATCATGTATCAGATGTATGGAGAACAGAAACTGGAGATTCCGCCTAAAATCGCCGGACTTCTCTGCGCTGCAATCATTTCTGATACACTGATGTTCCGTTCTCCGACCTGTACACTGCAGGACAAAATGGCTGCAGGTGCACTTGCACTTATTGCAGACATTTCCATTGAAGAATTTGCAAGAGAAATGTTTAAGGCAGGAAGCAATCTGAAAGACAAATCTCCGGAGGAAATCTTCTATCAGGATTACAAGAAGTTTATTGCAGAGGGAGATATCTGCTTCGGTGTAGGTCAGATCAGCTCCATGGATGCAGATGAACTGCGCGAGATCAAAGAGCGTCTGATTCCGTTTATGGTCAGCGAATGCGGACGTCACGGTGTATCAAGAGTATACTTTATGCTGACAGATATTATGGAGCAGTCTACAGAACTTCTGTTCTATGGCGAGGGAAGTGAGGAAATGGCTGTCAATGCATTTAAGATTGAACCTAAGGATGGAACGATTTATCTGAAAGGTGTCGTATCACGTAAGAAACAGCTGATTCCGCCACTTATGGAGGCCGCACAGATGATCGGCAGCGATTACGTATAAATCGGAGGAAAACAAATGGCAAAACAAACATGGAAACCAGGCAATATGATATACCCGATCCCGGCAGTCATGGTGAGCGTTACAGATGGGAAAGGGCAGGATGATATTATAACGGTTGCATGGACCGGTACCATCTGTACCAATCCTCCGATGGCTTATATTTCAGTAAGACCGGAGCGTTTTTCCTATCACATGATAAAAGAAACCGGAGAATTCGTGATCAATCTGACAACAGAAGAACTTGCTGCAGCAACGGATTACTGTGGAGTCAGATCCGGACGTGATGTAGATAAATTCAAAGAGACCGGACTTACGAGAGAAAAGGCGGATATCGTAAAAGCACCGATGATAAAAGAGGCTCCGGTGTCAATCGAATGCAGAGTAAAAGAAATCAGAGAGCTTGGTTCACATCATATGTTTCTGGCAGAGGTTGTTGCAGTTCATGCAGACGAACGCTATATGGACGAAAATAATCGTTTTGACCTGAACAGAGCCAGACCGCTGGTCTATTCTCATGGAGAATATCTTGGCACAGGAAAGAAGCTGGGAACTTTTGGATACAGTGTAAAAAAACGTAAAAAAGCTGTTCCCCCAAAAACGAAAAAGACCGCCAAGCCTTGATTTAAAAGAGATTGCAGAATACTGCTGTTTATGGTAAAATATTCTTTAAGCAATTCATAAGAGACAGGAGAAAAGAAATTTTATGAATAATATAACGTTGATAGGAATGCCGGGAGCAGGAAAAAGTACAATAGGGGTTGTACTGGCGAAGGTATTGGGCTATCAGTTCCTTGATTCCGATCTTCTGATTCAGAAACAGGAAAAGAGACGCCTGTCCGAAATCATAGAAGAAGAAGGATATAAAGGATTTAAAGATGTTGAGAATCGTGTCAATGCATCAATAGAGGCAGAGAATACGGTCATTGCAACAGGTGGAAGCGTTGTTTACTGCGAAGAAGCCATGGAACATCTGAAATCCATAGGAACCGTTGTGTATTTGAAATTGTCTTTAAATGCTCTTTCAAAGCGACTCGGAAATCTGAAGGGTAGAGGCGTTTTGCTGAGAGAAGGACAGAATCTTACGGATCTGTATGAAGAAAGAACTCCATTGTACGAAAAGTACGCAGATATTGTGATAGATGAAGAGGGGAAAGATCTGGAAGCAAGTCTGGAGATTCTTTTGAAAACACTGAAAGAAAAGTAAGAGTAACCATTGAAAAGCAGGGGAGCAGAAGCGTACAGAGGAAATTTTTATTTACAAATGTGAAATTTGTGTTATAATACGAAACTGAGCTTTTTAACAAAGTATTAAAAGTGTTTAAAAGTCTGATAATAAATTTCTGATATTTGCTTCGGCTTACGGAGTGAAAATAATTATAGAGGTGCTTTATGGAACAGTATGTAATTAAAGGCGGCAACCCGTTAGTGGGAGAAGTAGAAATTGGTGGCGCCAAAAATGCTGCACTTGCAATTCTTTCTGCAGCAATTATGACGGATGAAACAATCCTTATCGAGAACCTGCCTGATGTAAGAGACATTAATGTTTTATTGGAAGCAATCGCCGGTATTGGCGCACAGGTAGAGCGAATTAACAGATCTACAGTAAAAATCAATGGTTCTACGATCAACGACATCAGTGTTGATTATGAATATATTAAAAAAATCCGTGCATCCTATTATCTTCTGGGTGCATTACTTGGTAAATACAAGCATGCAGAAGTACCACTTCCTGGCGGATGCAACATCGGAAGTCGTCCGATCGACCAGCATCTCAAAGGATTCCGTGCACTTGGTGCATCTGTGAATATTCTTCACGGTGCGATCGTTGCCGAGACAGAGAATCTTCACGGAAGTCATATCTTCTTAGATGTAGTTTCTGTAGGAGCTACGATCAATATCATGATGGCAGCATCTATGGCGTCAGGACGTACGATCATTGAGAATGCAGCAAGAGAGCCGCATGTCGTTGATGTTGCGAACTTCCTGAACAGCATGGGCGCCAACATCAAAGGTGCAGGTACAGATGTTATCCGTATCAAAGGTGTTGAGAAACTTCACCGTACTGAATATTCCATCATCCCGGATCAGATTGAAGCCGGAACATTTATGTTCGCAGCTGCAGCAACCGGTGGTGATGTTACCGTTAAGAATGTTATCCCGAAACATCTGGAAGCAACTACAGCCAAACTGGAAGAAATCGGCTGTGAGGTTGAAGAATTTGATGATGCTGTACGTGTACGTGCAGGCAAGAGACTTCACCGCACACATGTGAAGACACTTCCTTATCCGGGATATCCGACAGATATGCAGCCGCAGATCGCAGTAACTCTGGCACTTGCAGAAGGAACCAGTATTGTTACGGAGAGCATTTTTGAAAACCGTTTCAAATATGCGGACGAGCTTTCCAGAATGGGAGCATGCATTAAAGTCGAAGGTAATTCAGCAATCATCGACGGTGTCAAGAAACTGACAGGCGCAAGAGTAAGTGCACCGGATCTCCGTGCAGGAGCAGCACTTGTCATTGCAGGTCTGGCAGCAGACGGAATCACTGTTGTTGATGATATCGTTTATATCCAGCGTGGATATGAGAATTTCGAAGAGAAACTGAGAAGTCTCGGTGCTGAGATTGAGAAAGTTTCCAGCGAGAAAGAAATCCAGAAATTCCGTCTTCGCGTAGGATGATAAAAATTGTCACTTCTTATACTTGACAATTATATAAAATGAGTATATTGTATGTACTGCAATATCAACTAAGAATAACTAAATAAAACGGCCTTTTATTCAGAGTGGTGGAGATACAAAGGATCTGAGAAGCCACGGCAACCCCTTTATGTATGAGGAAGGTGCCAACCTGAGCGAGACATCGAACAATAAGAGGATTGAAATAAATTTCAAGACAGTCCTATTGTTGGGGCTGTCTTATTTGTTGTTGATTGCAGAATTACGAGAATTGCGGAGCAATGGAGTAATTCGTAGAACATTTAACTGATTATTTACAGAAAGAGGTTAACAATGGAGAAAGAAAAAATTTTATTTACTTCTGAATCAGTAACAGAAGGCCATCCGGACAAAATGTGTGATGCCATTTCTGATGCGATTCTTGACGCAATCATGAAAGAAGATCCGATGGGACGTGTTGCATGCGAGACAGCAACAACAACAGGTCTTGTACTTGTAATGGGTGAGATCACAACAAGTGCTTATGTTGACATCCAGAAAATCGTAAGAGATACCGTAAGAGAAATCGGCTATACACGTGGAAAATACGGCTTTGATGCAGAAACATGTGCAGTTATCACAGCAATCGATGAGCAGTCCACAGACATCGCAATGGGAGTTGATAAAGCTCTGGAAGCAAAAATGGGTGAAGACGAGATCGATGCGATCGGTGCCGGAGACCAGGGTATGATGTTTGGATATGCTTCCAATGAAACAGAAGAATATATGCCATATCCGATCAACATGGCACACAAACTTGCACGCCAGCTGACAAAAGTACGCAAAGACGGAACTCTGCCATACTTAAGACCAGACGGAAAAACACAGGTAACTGTTGAATATAACGAAGAAGGAAAACCGATCCGTATCGATGCAGTTGTATGTTCTACACAGCATGATCCGGAAGTTACACAGGAACAGATTCATGAAGATATCAAAAAATATGTATTCGATGAAATCATCCCTGCTGATATGGTTGATGATGAGACAAAATATTTCATCAATCCTACAGGACGTTTTGTAATCGGTGGACCTCATGGTGACAGTGGACTTACAGGTCGTAAGATCATCGTTGATACTTACGGTGGAGCAGGACGTCACGGCGGCGGTGCTTTCTCCGGTAAAGACTGCACAAAAGTTGACCGTTCCGCAGCTTATGCAGCACGCTATGTTGCAAAGAATATTGTTGCAGCAGGACTGGCTGACAAATGTGAAATCCAGCTTTCTTATGCAATCGGTGTAGCAAAACCTACTTCCATCAATGTGAACACATTTGGAACAGGCAAACTTTCCGAGACAGAACTTGTAGAAATCATTCGTGAAAACTTCGATCTTCGTCCGGCAGGAATCATTCGTATGCTTGATCTGAGAAGACCAATCTACAAACAGACTGCTGCTTACGGACATTTCGGCCGTACAGATGTAGATCTTCCATGGGAAAAACTGGACAAAGTCGAAGATCTTAAGAAATATCTGTAAAATACACGACGGTTTCATGGATTTTATAGAAAATTTAGAGATAAGAATATAGTGATATGATATAATGAACGCATATATAGCGAAGAAGAACTTCGATATTGTGCGTTCATTTTTTGCTTAAGAAGCAATTATAAGTTTTACAGAAACGAGGGAATTTCATGAAACTGAAAAACAGAATCATTGTGGGATTCATGATGGTAATATTGGTACCGCTTCTTTTATTTGCTGCTGCCCTGTTTGGAATCAGTGAGACACAGCACAGGAATGCAGCCAACAATGAATCTGCACAGGAAACATCCTACGATATTACAATTTCCGATACGGGAAGCAGTCAGGCAAGAATCCAGATCATGACGAAGGATCTTTTTTTTACTGCTTTTATCATTCTTATATTCACAGGCGTTTCTGTGGGGTTGTGGATCTACAGAAGTGTGGCGGCACCGCTGGTCAAACTGCGAAAGGCGACGCAGAATATCAAAGAAGGAAATCTGGATTTTGTTCTGGATGTCGAGGGAACAGATGAATTTTCGGAGCTTTGCCGGGATTTCGAAGAGATGCGCCGCAGACTGAAAGAATCAGCAGAAGAAAAAATCGCCATGGATAAGGAAAATAAAGAATTGATCAGCAACATTTCCCATGACCTCAAGACTCCGATCACAGCGGTGAAGGGATATGTAGAAGGAATCATGGATGGTGTGGCAGATACACCGGAGAAGATGGACCGCTATGTCAGGACGATTTACAATAAGACCAATGAGATGGATCATCTGATCAATGAGCTGACGTTCTATTCTAAAATTGATACGAACCGTATCCCATATACATTCAGTAAGCTGAATGTAGAAGATTATTTCTCTGACTGTGCAGAAGAAGTGGGACTGGAGCTGGAAACAAGAGGTATCCAGCTCTGCTATGCAAATTATGTAGATAAAGATGTGCTTGTAATTGCAGATGGCGAACAGATACGAAGAGTGATTCATAATATCATCAGCAATGCCATTAAATATATGGATAAGCAGAATGGAATGAAGGGCATCATACAGATCAGAGTAAAAGATGTCGGAGATTTCGTACAGGTTGAGATTGAGGATAATGGCAAGGGAATTGCATCCAAAGATCTGCCGTATATTTTTGACCGTTTCTACAGGACGGATGTTTCACGTAATTCATCCAAGGGAGGAAGCGGAATCGGTCTTTCTATCGTTCGTAAGATTCTGGAGGATCATGGTGGCAAAGTGTGGGCAACCAGTCGGGAAGGAATTGGAACGATCATGTATTTTGTTTTGAGAAAATATCAGGAGGTACCTATGAAATGAGTAAAATACTGATCATCGAAGATGAAGAAGCAATTGCAGATCTGGAGAAGGATTATCTGGAACTTTCCGGATTTGAAGTAGAGATAGCAAACAGAGGAGATGTGGGCCTTGAAAAAGCACTCAATGAAGATTATGATCTGATTATACTGGATCTGATGCTTCCGGAAGTAGATGGGTTTGATATATGCCGTCAGGTACGTCAGGAGAAAAATATCCCGATCATTATGGTATCTGCAAAGAAAGATGATATTGATAAGATCCGTGGACTCGGTCTTGGCGCGGATGATTATATGACCAAGCCATTCAGTCCGAGTGAACTGGTGGCCAGAGTAAAAGCACATATGGAGCGATACAACAGACTGGTAGGTTCCAGTGTGGTAAAGAATGATATTATTGAAATCCGTGGCATCAAGATAGACAAGACAGCGAGACGTATCTGGGTAAATGGAGAAGAAAAAACATTTACGACCAAGGAATTTGATCTCCTTACTTTTCTGGCAGAGAACCCGAACCGCGTATTTACAAAAGCAGAACTATTCCGCCAGATCTGGGATATGGAGTCTGTAGGAGATATTGCAACTGTCACGGTTCATATCAAGAAGATCCGTGAAAAAATCGAATTCAATACAGCGAAGCCTCAGTATATAGAGACTATATGGGGAGTAGGTTATCGCTTCAAGGTATAACAGACATGGAGAATCTTTAATGGAGAGATTATACAGAAAATTAGAAGAATACAGCCGCTCTGATTACTATCCGTTCCACATGCCGGGGCACAAAAGAAATCCCGCATCTGTCAGAGGGGAGTTTCCTCTTGAAAGAGATATCACCGAGATTGAAGGTTTTGATAATCTTCATCATCCGGAAGAACTTCTTCTGGAAGCACAGCAGAATGTGGCGAAACTGTATGGAACCAGAGAGAGCTTTTACAGTGTTAATGGGAGTACCGCAGCACTTCTTGCGGCAATCTCGGCAGCGGTTCAGAGGAATGGGCAGATCCTTGTTGCAAGAAACTGCCACAAAGCAGTGTATCATGCCATCTATCTTAGAAATTTGAAACCTGCCTATATTTATCCACAGATGGACAGTGAGTGGTGGATAAACGGCGGAATTTTTCCGGACAAAGTGGAAAGATGTCTGGCTGAGAATCCGGAGATACAGGCGGTACTGATCACTTCACCTACGTATGACGGTGTTGTTTCAGATGTAAAAGAGATTGCAGAGATCACACATAAATATGGAGTGCCGCTGATCGTAGATGAAGCACATGGAGCACATTTCCATTTTTCAAATTATTTTCCGACTTCGGCAGCAGAACTTGGAGCAGATCTCGTGATCCAGAGTTTTCACAAGACACTGCCGGCCATGACCCAGACTGCCGTGCTTCATAACTGCAGCGACCGCGTTGACAGCAGGCTGATCCGCAGATTTATGGGAATCTATCAGACCAGCAGCCCGTCGTATATTCTGATGGCAAGTATCGATGCCTGTATGGATACGATGGCAGCAGAAGGAAAACAGATGTTCCGTGATTTCACCAGAATACTGGAACAGACAAGAAAGAGACTTTCCGTGTGCAAATATATCCGCCTGGTAGATCCGGTCAAAGGAAAGAATGGAGTCTTCGATTATGACCGTTCCAAACTGGTCTTTTCTACCAGAGCTTCTTTACTGTCAGGAAGTGACCTGTATCATATCCTTCTTGACCGCTACCATATTCAGATGGAAATGGAGTCCGAAAATTATGCGCTCGCTATTGCAGCAGTAGGAGACCGTGAAGAAGGTTTTGAGCGATTGTGTCAGGCAATCGAAGAACTGGATCAGGAACAGGCAGATCTGATAAAAGCAGGAATACCGGCAGAAGAAAATAAAAAACTGGACACCAGATCCATGCATTTTGTACTGACGCAGATGATGTCTATGGCAGATGCCATGGAAGCACCGACAGAAAAATGTCCGCTGGAAGAAAGCATCGGCAGAATTTCAGCAGAATTTGCTTATCTGTATCCACCGGGAATTCCGCTGATCACTCCGGGAGAACAGATTACTGGACAATTTATCCGTAATATGAGAATATACATGGATAAGGGGTTATATCTGCAGGGACTGGAAGACTATACAAATAAGACAATCCTTGTGGTAGAACAACAGCCCCAGAGTACAAAGGAGCAAGACGAAGAAATTCATGGGTAAGATTTTTTATATTATGGGTAAAAGTGCCTCTGGAAAAGATAAAATCTATTCCAGACTGGCCGGTAATAAAGAACTGAATCTGAAAAAACTGATCCTGTATACAACAAGACCGGTACGTGACGGAGAAGAAGATGGTGTACAGTACTATTTTACAGATGATCAGAAATTAAAAGAGTTTGAAGAGGCGGGAAAGGTTATTGAATCCCGTGCTTATAATACTGTTTATGGTGTCTGGACGTATTTTACGGCAGATGACGGACAGATTGACCTTAAGAACGGAAATTATCTTGGAATCGGTACGTTAGAGTCTTTTCAGAAGATGAAGAATTACTATGGAAAAGATTCAGTTATTCCGATATACATTGAAGTAGAGAACGGAGAACGTCTGATCCGTGCAATCCGAAGAGAGCAGGAACAGGAAACACCAAAGTATAAAGAACTTTGCAGACGTTTTCTTGCGGATGAGGAGGATTTTTCCGAAGAGAAAATAAAGGAAGCAGAAATACAGAAGCGATTTGTTAATGATGATTTGGATTTATGTGTCAAAAATATTATAAATTATGTAAATTCCATGTCATAGTTAAAAATAGTTTTGAATGGCTAATAAAGTATGATATAATGACACTATAGCGAACAAAGATTCGTATATGAAACTATAAACAAGAGAGGTGATTCTGAATGGTCAGTTTCAATAATATTATCGGACACGAGGAAATTATCCGGCATCTCCAAAATGCCATGAAGACGGGAAAAGTTTCCCATTCATATATTTTTACAGGCAGACCCGGATCCGGCAAGAAGCTTCTTGCAACCACATATGCGATGACACTGCAGTGCGAAGCCGGTGGAACAGAGCCATGTCAGAAATGTGACTCCTGTAAAAAGGCACTGGGCAAGAATCATCCGGACATCATTATGGTCAATCATGAGAAACCTGGTACGATCTCTATTGATGAGATCCGGGAACAGGTGATTCACGATGTTGCGATTAAGCCATACAGCAGTCCGCACAAGGTTTACATTATTCCTGATGCGGAGATGATGACGGTACAGGCACAGAATGCCCTTCTCAAAACAATAGAAGAACCACCGGAATATGCAGTGATCATGCTGCTGACCAGCAATGTGGATGCACTTCTGCCGACGATCCAGTCCAGATGTGTGCGTCTGGATCTGAAGGTGGTTGATGACAGCCTTGTTAAGAAATACCTGATGGAACGGCTTCATGTGCCGGATTATCAGGCAGAGATAGATGCTTCCTTTGCACAGGGAAGTATTGGCAGAGCCAAAGAAGCTGCTACATCAGAAGAGTTTTCCAGAATGACGGATAAAGCCCTGAAGATTCTCAAGTATGTAAATACAATGGAAGTATATGAATTGTCCGATGAGATCAAGGCACTTTCTGATGAAAAGCAGAATATCAGTGATTATCTGGATATTTTCCAGTTCTGGTTCAGGGATGTTCTTATGTTTAAGGCAACTCAGGAGGTTGACAACCTGGTATTTAAACAAGAAATCAATTATATAAAGGAACAGGCGAGCCAGCGTTCCTATGAGAACCTGGAAAAGATTCTGGAAGCACTGGAAAAAACAAAAGTAAGGCTTCGTGCAAACGTTAATTTTGAACTTGCACTTGAACTTCTGTTCCTGACAATCAGGGAGAGATAGAATGACAAAAATTGTTGGTATAAGATTCAGAAATGTCGGAAAGATTTATTATTTTGATCCGAAAAACTATAAAATGAAGATCGGTGATCATGTGATCGTAGAGACTGCCCGCGGTGTGGAGTTCGGACGAGTTGTACTCGGACCGAAAGAAGTGGGTGAGGATGAGGTGGTCCATCCGCTGAAAGAAGTCCTTCGCGTTGCCACACAGGCAGATGAGGACAGGGAGAAACAGAACCGCCTGAAAGAAAAAGATGCATTTAAAATCTGCCAGAAAAAAATCCGCGAACATGGTCTGGAAATGAAACTGATTGATGCGGAGTATACATTTGACAATAACAAAGTGCTGTTTTATTTTACGGCAGATGGAAGAATTGATTTCCGTCAGCTGGTCAAGGACCTGGCAGCTATCTTTAAGACAAGAATCGAACTTCGCCAGATCGGAGTAAGAGATGAGACTAAGATTCTTGGGGGAATCGGCATCTGCGGCAGACAGCTTTGCTGTCACACCTATCTTTCCGAGTTTGCACCTGTGTCTATCAAGATGGCAAAAGAGCAGAATCTGTCACTGAACCAGACCAAGATTTCCGGTGTCTGCGGCAGATTGATGTGTTGTCTCAAGAATGAGCAGGAAACCTACGAAGCACTGAACAAGAGCCTTCCAGGAACCGGAGATACGGTTACTCTTCCGGATGGATTACAGGGAATTGTACACAGTGTAAATGTTCTCAGACAGAGAGTCAAAGTAATCGTGGAAGTCAATGATGAAAAGGAGATTCAGGAATATCCGGTAGGAGAACTGAAATTCCGGTCACGCAAGAAAAAAGCAAAGAATACTGACAAAGAAACAAGGGACATTGAGTAAAAAGAAGGAGATTCTAGATCCCATGGAAAAAAATCCGCAGAATGATCTGGTATATCCGGGAGAACGGATTGATGATCTTCAGAATGGTTTGTATGTGATACAGAATCCGGAAAAGTTCTGCTTCGGAATGGACGCAGTTCTGTTATCTGGATTTGCAGATATCCGACAGAATGAAAAGGTTCTGGATATGGGAACCGGAACGGGAATCATTCCTTTTCTGCTGAAAGCCAAAGACAAGGGTTCACATCTGACAGGACTTGAGATCCAGGAAGAATGTGCAGATATGGCGAGACGAAGCGTATCGTACAATCATCTGGAAGCTGATATTGATATCGTATGCGGAGACATAAAGGAAGCTGCTGAAATTTTTGGAGCAGCTTCTTTTCATGCAGTGACAAGCAATCCGCCCTATATGATCGGACAGCATGGCCTGCAGAACCCATACATGGCAAAAGCAATTGCAAGACATGAGATTCTCTGTACACTGGAAGATGTAGTGAGCCAGGCAGCAGCAGTGCTGAAAGACAGAGGACGTTTTTATATGGTCCACAGACCTTTCCGTCTGGCAGAAATCTTTCAGGTTCTCATGAAATATAAACTGGAACCCAAGAGAATGCAGCTGGTGTACCCGTACATAGATCGTGAACCCAATATGGTTCTGATCGAAGCACGAAAAGGTGGAAATTCCAGAATAACGGTGGAGCGACCATTGATCGTCTATGAGAAACCAGGTGTTTATACCAGTGATATTCTTGAAATATACGGAAGAGTATAAAAGAATCAAATAATCTGAGAGAAAGGGGATTCCCGGATGAGTGGAAAATTATATCTTTGTGCAACCCCAATCGGAAATCTGGAAGATATTACACTTCGAGTACTCCGCACATTGAAGGAAGTGGATCTGATCGCGGCAGAAGATACCCGAAACAGTATTAAACTGCTGAATCATTTTGAAATCAAAACACCGATGACCAGTTATCATGAATATAACAAGATTGAAAAGGCATATACGCTGATTGAGAAGATGCAGAACGGTATGAATATTGCACTGATCACAGATGCGGGTACACCGGGAATTTCGGATCCGGGTGAAGAACTGGCTGCTATGTGTTATGAGGCGGGAATCGAAGTAACATCCCTTCCGGGGCCGGCAGCATGCATTACCGCACTTACATTATCAGGACTTCCTACCAGACGGTTTGCTTTTGAAGCATTTCTTCCGATGGACAAAAAAGAGCGCAAAGAAGTTCTGGAAGAACTGGTCAATGAGACCCGGACGATCATTTTGTATGAGGCTCCGCATAAACTTGTAAGGACACTGCGAGATCTGAGGGAAACCCTTGGAAACCGCAGAATGACACTTTGCAGAGAACTGACCAAGAAACATGAGACAGCCTTTCATTCCACAATTGATGACCTGATCACACATTATGAGAAAGAAAAACCGCTCGGAGAATGTGTGCTGGTCATCGAGGGCAAAAGCCGTCAGGAACTGAAAGAAGAAGCAGTGGCCTCGTGGGAAGAGATTTCCATAGAAGAGCATATGGAAATCTATGAAAAACAGGGAATGTCCAGAAAAGATGCCATGAAACAGGTCGCGAAAGACCGCGGTGTATCAAAAAGAGACATATATAGCTATTTGATGAAATAGAGATGCAATAAAGATGCCCACCAGCGAATTTGAGAAGAAAATTCACCGGTGGGCATCTTTGATTTGTTGTTTTGGGAGCTACAGATGCCTGGTCAGGGTCGGAAGCATCTGCAACTTGCTGAAATTGGAGCTGCAGATGCCTGGTCAGGGTTGGAATCATCTGCAACTTGCTGAAATTGGATTTGCAGATGCCTGGTTGGGGTTGGAAGCATCTGCAATTTGCTGGAATTGGATTTGCAGATGCCTGGTCAGGGTTGGAATCATCTGCAACTTGCTGGAATTGGATTTGCAGATGCCTGGTCAGGGTTGGAAGCATCTGCAATTTGCTGGATATGAATTTGCAGATGCCTATCACCAAGTTGATATTAAGAATCCTACAACAATTGCGGTGGGATTGTTTTTTATGTCGAAAAAAGAGCAAAATGTTCTCGTGGACTTGCGGAGCATATTGTGCTAAAATATAACAAAGCATCACATTTCTTTTTGTTCTTTACAGGAAACTGTATCTTATTATCTTCGGCCGTTCGGTCGTAACAGAGAAATCAACCGTTTTCACACAGATCTGCGGGAAGTACTGTTGTATATCAAATATTCGAAGGAAAAAGAAAAACTGGTTGACCTGATCCAAACCGATGACGGATTTCAGAACATGAAGACAGAAACGGTAGTCATGCTGAATACACTTACTAACTCAAAACTGAAATTCAATGAAGAAAAGGAGGAAACAAGTATGTGTCTTGCAATTGATGAATTACGGGAGGAAGCAAAACAGGAGGGAATTGAATTTGGACGAAGAGAGTTGATTGAGAAAATGCTTATGAATCATGAAACTATGGACAAGATAAAAGAGTATACCGGTTATACTCAGGAAAAAATAGATGAGATAGCAAAGGAATTATCTGCTAGATAGAGCTTAAAAGACTGTTGTTATTAGCGGATTGAATAATAATAACAGTCTTTTTTTGTGTATTTTGGTGGTAGAACTTTAACATATTGAGTGATATGCTAAATAAGGACGAGTCTAATCAAAATGAAAAGACAAGAAACAGAACACGATATCTGTTGAAGGAGAAAAGTATGAAAAATATACTGAAAGTTCGAATGTTAGGTGGATTTACACTGGAATATAAAGGAAAAGAACTGGTCCTGGACCGTAACAATGTATCAAAGACCACACAGCTGTTTCAATTATTACTTCTACATACACAGGATGGAGGAATCTCCAAAGCAGCACTCATCGATGCCCTGTATGGCCGAAGCGATGTCGAAAATAAAAACGGCAGCCTCAACAACACAATATTCAGGCTCCGAAAGCAGCTCACCGCAGCGGGGCTTCCGGAAAGCAGTTACATCAATATAAATGGTGGAATGTGTACCTGGGACCCGGATATCGAAACTTCAGTAGACGTATGCGACTTCAAGCAGACGATCGAATCAGCACGTCACGAAAAATCCCAAAAGACCAAAATGGAAATCTACGCCAAAGCATGGAAACTCTATACCGGAGAATTCCTCCCGGATATGATGGGCGAGGACTGGGCGGCAGTCGAAAACATCGCATGTCGAGATATGTATTTCGACTGTGTCGAAGAACTGTGCCACTACCTGAAAACCGAAGAAAAATTCGAAGAACTTCACCGCGTCGCACACAGCGCAGCCGAAATCTACCCGCTGTACGACTGGCAGGTATGGGAAATCGACAGCCTCATCGGAATGTCCCGATACAAAGACGGCCTCGATGTCTACAAAAGAACAACCAAGCTGATGTTCGAAGAACTCGGCCTGTCACCATCCGCCGGAATGCTCGAGCGATTCAAACTTATGGGAGAGCGAACCTCACAGGCAGCAGGCGCGATCGAAGACATCAAGTACCGCCTCCGCGAAAAAGAATCCATCGAAGGCGCTTACTACTGCACCTATCCAAGCTTCGTGGACGTTTACCACGTGTTCGGCCGCATGATGGAAAGAACCGGCATGTCCGTGTTCCTCATGCTCTGCACCCTGGACTTTATAAATATCGAGACAGACGACGAAAATCAGAAATACTATTCAGAACTTCTCCGCGAGTCCATTCAGAAAGCAGTCCGTAAAGGCGATTTTTACACCCGATACAACATCCAGCAGTATCTCGTAATGCTGATAGGGATAACCCAGGAAAACTGCACACTCGTATCAAAACGAATCAACAAAGAATTCAACAAAAGACTCACCCGCCGCAAGAACGTATCAATCGACTACTACGTTGCTTCACTCGGTGAGGTCTGCAACGACTAAAACAAACAACATTAATAATTAATATAGAAGTAAAACTATTCAGCCCGGAGATCCCCTCCGGGTTTTTTTGCGCCCGGAAATCTCCCGTCCTCCCAAATCTCAGCCCCCCTCGCAAATTATCAGAAACATTGTCGAAAAAATATGAAAAAATGTTCAAAAAGCAGAATCACGAAACAGTTGAAGAAATACCCTCAATGATATAATAAAAATACTCTGAAATAAGTGCGTGTTATCGTGTGGTTAAAAACAAAAATACCGTGGTCGGATTTTGACGGAGGATACAAAGCAGATGGAAAAAGGCAAAAAAAAACATACAGGGACATTTGTAATACATGTGAGTCACTGTGATAATGCCACATGGCAGGGCGAAGTGACCTGGGCGGAAGCCAATAAAAAGAAAAGTTTCAGGAGTGCACTTGAACTGATCAGATTGATTGATGGAGCACTGGAGGTGGATGAATGATGAAAGAAAAGCTCAACGTTTCTGCTTCCAATATCGTGAATGTCTGCATAGACAACATAGACGGAGTAGAAAGGTTCGGAAGATTTTACTGTTATTACAGTAAAGATCCTATATTCTTCCGAAGTATTCATGAACTCTTCCGCTATATGGAGCGATTCATGAACGAGCTGAACTTTCCTCAGTCATCAACAGAGCTGCGGACATACGAAGACAAACAGCAGAAACCAGCAAATGAAAAAAGAATCTCTTTTACAGAGGTCAGCAACCGCGAACAGATCCTTGAACAGAGAGGCAGCATAGACACCCTGGCTGTATATGTCAGATACCGTCAGAGCGCTACATGGCAGGGAAGTGTCTATCATATGAAAAACAACGAGCGGGAAGATTTCAACAGCGAGCTCGATTTACTCAAAATAATAGAAAATTGTCAAAATAGTACTAAAAATGTTGCTGAAAGCGGCTGACGAAATAGGTGACGAAACAGTTCACCTGTTATAATGTCGTTAAATCTTAAATAAGTTGTACGTGAAGCAGTTAACGATAAGTTTTTTATTATCATCATGCATATAATAGGGGATGTTAATATGAAAAGAGAAAATAATAAAAAATTCAAAAAAAGGAAACGGAATCAGAAAAGAAGCCTGACATGTCGGGTGCTCAGTATGATGTTTGCAATCGTGCTGTTCTGCTCGACTGTATTAATAAATACAGACTATGTATCTCAGGCAAGCTCCTTCGATGACATGGTAGACATGGTCGAAGTTGAGGAGGATTCCGCAGCAGTCGATACATCCGAAGATACAGGAGACGATCTCGACACAGATGTGAATTTTGAATCGGAAGAGGGTATGGACGAAACATACAGCGAATCCGATGATTTCGGTTCTAGCGATGCCGACTTCTCATCAGGCGAGAACATGTTCACAGATGGAACATCCGAGAGTAGCGCTCCAGCCGAAGAAGCAGCACAGCCTGTAAGCTGTATCGTAAATCTTAAAAACGAGACAATCGAGGTCAAGGCCGAAGCTCCTGCAGGTGTCCTTCCAAACGGAACACAGATGACCGTCAAAGCAGTCGAGAACAACACCGAAGATGCTGAACTGACAGACCAGTACAACAAACTGGCAGCCAAGATCACAGAGCAGCTTCAGAGCCAGGGCAAAAACCTCGACGGTTTCCTCGCTTACAACGTATCTTTTACAGATGCAGATGGCAACCCAGTTGAACCGTCCGACAAAGTTACTTACAGCTTTACTTATAAAGAAGCTTCTTCACCGGAACTGACAGACCCGGCAGCATCCACAGTGACAGCAGCCATGATTAGAACCAACAAAGAAACTTCCGAACTGGAACTGACAGAACTCAAAGCCGAAGAAGATCAGCTTACAGTTGAAACAAATGAAAGCAGACAGCTCACAAAAGCAGCTTTCCAGTCAGCAGCTACCGCAGCATTCACATTTGTATGGAGCAGCACACCGGCAGCAGATGATAATGAAAACAATGAGAATAAAGAAGAAAATGGTGAAGTAAATAACGAAGAAGTAAATGCAGACACCAACACCGAAAATACCGAAGAGAACGGAGAAGAAACCAACACAGAGAATAATGTAGAAAACTCTGAGGAAGAACAGAATCCGGAAGAAGCACCAGATCAGGAACAGATCAAAATGATCCGCATCACCGCAGACGAAGTTAACCTTCGCGTAGCTCCTTCCACAGAAGCCGAAGTGATCGCAACAGTAGCTACAGACACTCAGCTTCCACTTCTCGAAACAGTAACTGATGAAGACGAATTCACCTGGTACAAAGTTTCCTACGAAGAAGCAGAAGCTTATGTAAGAAGCGATATGGCGGAAGTCGTTGAGACTGAAGAGCAGGGTACAGAAAACGAAGATGCAAATGAAGAAGAAGCAGACGTTCAGGTCGAAGACGAAGTAACCTACTCTCAGACAATTGAAAATGTGGTTGTGACTGCAACAGCTGCAAAGGATGTTCTTCCAGAAGATGCACAGTTTGTTGTAACTCCAATTAAGAGCGAAGATGAACAGTATGAAGATATAGCAGCCAGACTTGAAGAAAAAGCTGAGAATGAAGAATATTCCATCGCAGGTTTCCTGGCATACGATATTTACTTCCTGAACAGCGCAGGCGAAAAGATCAATCCGGAAGATGGAAAAGTTAAGATTTCCATGGAATACCAGAATGCAACTGCTCCGGAAGAAGTAAAAGAATCCGATGCAGTACAGATGGATGCAGAGGAAGAAGAAACAAGTCAGGAAAACACAGAAGCAAAAGAACTTAGCGTTTCTGTAATGCATTTCGTAGAAGAAAACGGAGAAGTAACTTCTGTAGTCGATATGACTAAAGAGAACAGCGCTGCTGTAGTAACAAATGAAGCAGGCGAGGTTCAGAAAGCAGAATTCGAAACAGAAAGCTTTTCTACATTTACTATTACCTGGACTCAGATGAAAAAATCTGAGAATGGTGAAATTAGTATTAATGTAAATTATGTTGATGAGAATGGAGTGGATATTTCAGAAAAGGTTACCAATCCAATTAAAATTAAAGCATCAAAGGGTACCGCTATTAAATTGGAAGACTATGAGCCATATATTAGTGGATATGGGTTTGTAAAGGCGCAAATTGGTGATGCTACATATAATGAAGATGCAGCCACATTGAAATATATTAAAGCTACTTTTGGTAATACTCCTAATGATTCTAAAGTATATGAGTATTCCGATGATGCTCAAAATTGGACAACATATGATACTGAACCCACTATATACTTAGTATATACAGCAACAGGACTTAGTATTAAGGATGAATTGGAATCTACAGGTGATTTGGTTCCGGAACTCAATGATAATCTGAAAAATACTATTACTGATAAAACTGTTAAATATACGTGGTATAAGAGCATTAATGATGGAGAATTTACAGAGGTCAACCGAATAAAGGTCACAGGTGAAACTTATAACATTGAAAATAAAAATGGACTTGATTGTCTGAATGTAGCAATGGACGAAGGAACCCTGAGTGATACACAGACTTCAGTAAAATATAAAGTGGGACTGAAGATTGATGATCAAGAGGAAATTTATTCAGGTGAATACAATGTAAGATATTATGGAGAATTGCATAATGGAGGATTTGAAACACCGGTACTTAGTGAAAGTGCAGGTAGTAACTGGCAATTTTCAAATGAAAATTATAAGGCACAGGGAGGTGTGTGGCAGACAACTGGTACAGCAGATAATATAAATATCTTTCATAAATTTCAGGATCCGGATGGCGCAGACATTGAGATAGTTACGGCAAAAGCCAATTTGAGTGGATATGCTTGGAATGGAGATGCTTGTGATGCCAGAGGAACAGCAAATACAGGTCAGTTCGCAGAATTGAACTGTCAGGCAGCCGGAGCTTTGTATCAGGATGTTATTACATATAAAGGTGAAAATTTAAATTTCTGGTTGAGTCATAGAGCTAGGGGAGTTAAGAAAGATAGTACTTCTGAATATGACACCATGTATGTAGTTATAATGCCAACAAGCAAAGCAAAGAGTTATACTACTCAGGCAAGCTTAGTAAATCTGATTGATACATACAAGGATTCTACTGAAGGTCCTGTGGGTACAGAGTATACAGAAAAAGGTAAAAAGATAATTTGTGATGATAATAATAATGACGAAGGAATTTTTATCGAAAGAGTAACCAGTGATGATCAGAGTTGGAATTCTATAAAGGAAGAAGGCCAATATTTAGCTAAATCAAGTATGACAAGGTTTTTCTTTGTAGCAGGAGCAACAGCTTCAGGAAATAACACGCAAGGAAACTTCCTTGATGAGGTAAATTTTGGACAGAAATTACCGCCAGCTGATAGTGGAAAATTCAATCTGAAGATCGAAAAGAAATTTACTGGAGGATTTGAACCTACAAGTGATCTGGAAGATAAAATGACTTTCACTATCCATGCTTTGCATCAGGATGGAACAGAGATTGATGAGTCAGAAAAGGTTCCTTTAAATGGTGAGAAATTTAAGCTTATAGATATGAAGAAAGAAGATGGTAGTTATAGCATAACCTTAAAAGATAATGAAATTGGTGCTAATACAAAATATATCTACAGCGTAGAAGAAACAAATGCGGAAGTATCTGCTTATGACTTGGTGACTACTCAAACTGTATCAGGTGGAACTGTTCAGTCTAACAAAACATCAACACTGATTGGTGAGAAAGATTCAGCTACGTTCACGATTACTAATAAGTATACACCGATAGATATTAATTCTGTTATGGAGTACAACAAGACTGCGAAGGTTGATGACTGGGATAAGAGAACTTACGATATCAACATTACTGCAAATTCAAAGCTTGCAAGCAGTAGTACGACCATAGAAAAAGACGCTGCTGCAGATATTATGATGGTTTTGGATACCTCAGGAAGTATGTTGTACTATGATAATTATCATGGATATAATGACGCGTACGGATTTGAATTCGCAGATAGAACAAAAAAATTGTCTGTTTATTCGAAGGTGAAGCCGAAACTGGATACGACTAAGATTTATTATTATGGTAATAGATATATAAACTATAATAATGAGAGGTATAATGCTGAAAATCCAATGATATATTTGAATGATGCGTGGATGTATTATGATAGTGGTAAGTGGAATCTGATTAAAGATACTGATTCAACAGTTATTTACACGATTGACAGTAGTCTGACAGGATTGAAGGAAGCTTCAAAAGCATTTATAGCATCAACGGCAGCTGCATCAAGCAAATGTCAAATTGGTTTGGTAACATTTGCATCTGAAAATAATAGCAAGCTTGTAAAAGCACTTAGTAATGCAAGAAACAATAAAGAGGAACTGATTAAATCTGTGAGCAGTGTTTATGCAGGGGGCGGAACATATGTGTCGAAAGGCTTAGAGAAGGCAGCGGGACAGCTAGAAGACAAAAAAAATGTTCCGAAGTATGTTATTTTATTTACAGATGGTGCTGCAAATGACGAATCTAATGCAGCAAAAAAAGCAAAGGAATTAAGAGACAATGGAATAACAATATATACAGTAGGATTTAAACTTAATACAAGCACAAGTAAATGGTTGAAAGATAAAATTGCTTCTAAGGGTTGTAACTTTGATGCAAAAACCACAGATGGCTTGAAGGCTATTTTCCAGAAGATTAAGGATACCATTACCCAGAGTGGCGATATCGGCGGAGCTGAAATCACAGATGTGATAGATTCGAGATTCGAGCTTATCGAAGTTGGTGGAACGGCGATAACTGCTGATCAGATTACTAAGCTCAAAAACAAGGAATCTGTTCTGATAAATGATGCAACTGTATCAATGACGGAGGATGGAAATTATCAAGTTAAATGGTCTGAACAGACAATTCCGGAAAAAGGTAATTGGAGCAAAACCATCAAAGTAAGGGCAAAAGACGGATATATCGGAGGTAATGCTGTACCTACTAATGTAAAAGACGATTCCAAGATCCATACAGGATATGGAGATGCCGTTTTACCGCAGCCTACGGTCAACGTTAAATCTGATTTGTTGGTAAACAACAAGGAAGTAAAAATCTTCTACGGTGACACAGTACCAACTGATGAAGATGGAGATATCGTAAAAGCACTGTTTGACAAGGCTCATCCAAAGGGAAACGTAACCCAGTTGGACGGAACATCAAAACTTGTAGAGTATACAATGGGTGCAAATGGAGAAGCTATCAATCAGCAGGACTTCACTTTAGAGTGGTACAGAGATCCGAAATGTGAGGAGAAAGATAAAATCACAGATTGGTCTCAGGAGAAACCTACACCTGGCTCGACAAAATATTATCTGAAGGTCACATATAATGCACAAGGTGGTAAGGTAACAGCACATAACTCAGTAACTGATCAAACCAGACCATATGGTGTTTACACAGTAAATGTCATTGCCGGACAGATTCAGATTACTAAGGAATTAGAAGAATATCCAGAGTCTACTAAAGAATTTAAATTCGAGGTGACGAAAGAGGAAGATGATACTTTTAAAAAAGAGTTAACGATATCAGTAGACGCAAATAGTAAAGTGGCTGAACCTCAAATTTTGGACAAGCTAAAAAGAGGAACTTATCATGTAAGAGAAGTACTTCCTGAAGGCAGTGAATATAAAGTGTCTAGTGCCGAGATTGGAAAAGCAACGAATTGCGAGAACGTTAGACCAGAATCCAGTACTTACGTAGCTACATTCAAACTTGGCTATAAGAAGGACATGACAGATAAGAATGTTATAACTGCGGAGTACACCTACGATGATAAAAATCCAAGTGGAACTATAGGTGCTGTTAAGTATACTAATACAGAAATAAAAGCTACTCTGGATCTGAAGAAGACAGATGAAAAACAGAATAACCCAACATATCTTGATGGCGCATATTTTAAACTGGAAAAGAAATCTGGTGAGAATTGGGGCCCAGTAGAAAATTACGATAGATTTTCTGTTGGCAACAAAGATACAGATATTGAGCTGAATGACCTGAGAAACGGAGATTACAGATTAACAGAAGTTACGGCTCCATCGGGATATATGTTATTATCTAGTCCGATTTATTTCACGGTAAGCAATGGAACAGTTAGACTTATCAATGAAGGAACAGTTTCCAATATGTGTGAGTTAACATCATCAACAGATTCAACTCAACCTCCGGTGTTAACCATCAAGAACCAGAAATTGTATTCACTTCCTGAATCTGGTGGTAACGGAATTTACTGGTATATGATCGGCGGCATGGTACTTATGTCTACAGCCGCATGGATCTTATATAAAAACAAATGCAGGGAGGTGCTGGGAAAATAATTGTAATGATTAATTTTTCAGTGGCTCCTGCCACAAAAGAAAGTAATTATCCCGCAAAAGGGAACAATAAAAAAATGGGAAAAGCCCGATAATGAAAAGGAGACAAGATTATGAAGAAGATGAGAAAAATCTTTGCAGTGTTATTAACACTGGCCATGGTACTCGCAATGAGTATTCCAACATTCGCAGCTAAAGACGGCGCAACGCTTGAAGTAAAAGGTCTTGCAACATATGCAAAACAGATAGTAAATATCTATGAAATCTACAGATTAGATGCCAATGATAATGGCTGGGTAGCAGCAGCTTGGACAAATGGTACGAATGTGACACCGGAAACATTAAATACGGAAGGTATGATTTTAGCATTAAAAAATGCAGCGCAGAAGACAAACGCTACTGCTACAAAAGAATCAACAAAGATTGCAGATGGAAAATATGCTAGCAACGTTACGTTTGATGGTTTACAGGCAGGTGCTTATTTAGTAATTGTTACAGATTCTGCTAATAAAACAGAATACAGCACAATGGTTGCAAAAACATATAAGTATGATGAAAATAACAATCTGATTTCACCATTAGCTGCATCCGTAGTTGCAAAAGCAGATAAATATCATACAGGCAAAGAGGCAGATAAATCAAACGTTGAAGTTGGAGATTTAGTTACATATACAGTAAGAACAACTGTTCCTTATCAGGAAGTAAAACCAAATGGTGAGAAACTTGTAACTGAATTCAAGGTATTTGATAACTTAACAGGTGCTGAATTCTACCTTACCGGAGAGGCTGTAAAAGGAACAGCTGCCGTTAATACAATTACCGTAAATGGAGTAACAGTTACTGGATTTGAAAAACTGGGTGAGAGTTCAATAAATGAAACGAATAATGGTTTTGAACTTGATTTGATGGGACTTGTAAAAGATGATAATACATATGCAGGTCAGGAAGTAGTTATTACATATACAGCTAAAGTATTGGCAGCTAATGAGGTTAGCAATAGTGCTACTTCTACACAGGATCCAACTGGTACAATCACAAAAACATATTCAGGTAATGCAACCATTACAAAATATGAGGTTGGAACGGAGAAAAAAAATAAACTGGAAGGTGCTCAGTTCGTTGTTTACAGAAAGAATGTAAATAACAAGAAAGAGTACGCTGTAATTGACGATAATGGATGGATTACAGGTCAGTGGGTTGAAGAAACAAAAGCTGGTAAAGTTCCAGAAGGATTAGGTCAGACACTTACTACATCTAATGAAAAAGGAGCTACTTACGGAACTGTTACAGTAAAAGGTCTTAAAGCTGGCGATTATTTCTTCCAGGAGGTAGTTGCTCCAGATGGATATTCTATTAATGATAAAGATGTATCATTTAAGATGAAGGAGACTACAGAAGCGGGTACTAGTGTTGTTAATGGTGTTGTGGCAGAAAATCCTGATAATATTTATATGGAGGATACCAAACTTGCTCAGCTTCCATCCACAGGTGGTATCGGTACTACAATCTTCACAATCGCTGGATGCCTGATCATGGTTGCAGCAGCTGGCTTATTCTTTGCAAGCCGCAAAAGAACACACAAATAATCATTCGTGATTGTTTATAACCAAATATCGAATCCGGGGCAGATGCCCCGGATTCATAAAAAAATAATACAACAGCAAGGAGAGCTCGGATGAAAAAAAAGGCAGGCAATTTAGTAATTTGCATCATATTTTTAGCTGGTTTGTCCTTGCTGCTGTATCCCTTTGTAGCCAATCAATGGAATAACTACAGACAGAAACAGTTGATCAGTAATTATGAACAGGTCGTTTCTGATAAGGAAGCAGCAGAAGGAATTGACTATGATGCAGAGCGTAAGAAAGCAGAAGACTATAACGAAGCCTTACTTCCATGTGTTCTTCCTGACTCTTTTGCACTTGCAGAGTCAAGTGGAGTAGATCCGGTCTATATGAATACGCTGAACATCGCTGGTGATGAGATGATGGGAAGTGTAGAGATTCCTAAGATCAATATTAAAATCCCGATCTATCACACAACGGAAGAAGAGGTTTTAAACAAGGGTGCAGGTCATCTGGAAGGAAGTTCTCTTCCGGTTGGTGGAGCAAACACACATGCTGTTATTTCTGCACACCGTGGACTTCCGAGTGCATCACTCTTTACAGATCTGGATCAGCTGAAAGAGGGAGATCATTTTCTGATCCATGTATTAAATGAAACCTTATGCTATGAAGTAGACAAGATTTCGGTTGTTAAGCCGGAAGATACTTCTGCTCTTGCAGTAGAAGATGGGCAGGATTTAGTAACGCTTTTAACCTGTACTCCTTATGGAGTAAATACAGAACGACTTCTGGTTCGTGGTCACAGAGTACCTTATGTAGAAGAGGAAGTCAAAGAAGAGAAGACAGTGCTCAGTGGAAGCAGTCTTCACACAAATTATCTTCTTTGGGTATTTGTTGGTCTATCCGTTACCGCACTCTTTGTTTTTGTGTTATACTTAAAGGAAACAAAGCTGAAGAGGCGAGCAAATAAAGGCGGTAAAAAATAGATTATGGCAAAAGAAAAGAAGAAAAAAGGTTCTATAGTTATCAACATATTTATTATATTACTTTTTCTCGTCGGTGCGGGTATCTTTACTTACCCAACGATCAGTAATTACTGGAATGAGTACCGAAATGCGCAGCTTGTAACCAAGTACAACGAATCCGTCAGTGATCTGTCGGATGACCAGTACGAAAAGCTCTGGCAGGAGGCTGAGGAGTACAACGCGGAGCATAAGGTCAATACGATCGTAGATGCTTTTAACGAAGAGGATTATGTTCTCAGTCATCCTTACGATGAGGTCCTTGATCCAAATGGTGACGGGCTGATGGGAAGTATAGAGATCCCCAAGCTGAATCTGATACTTGCTATTTACCATGGCCTCAGTACAGAGGTTCTGGAAAAGGGTGTCGGGCATGTTGAGGGAACAAGTCTTCCGATAGGTGGAGCGAGCACACATGCGGTGCTGGCGGGACACAGGGGACTTCCAAGTGCAAAGATTTTTACGGATCTTGACCAGATGAAGAATGGAGATATTTTTCTGATCCATGTTCTGGGAAAGACTCTTGCATACAAAGTAGATCAGATTAAAACGGTTCTTCCGGAGGAATCCAGTGAGCTGGATATCGTCGAGGGAGAGGATCATGTGACGCTGGTAACCTGTACTCCTTATGGAGTCAACACTCACAGGCTTCTTATAAGGGGAATCCGAACGGAGTATGTTGAACCGGAGGAGAAAGCTGAGGAGACACCGATCCAGCAGATCGCAAAGGTTGATCCGGTGAAGATTATGATCATTGGTCTTGTAGCTATGGTCATAATGATCATCATTGTTTATATAGTTATTCGACGTAAAAGCCGAAAAACAGAGGAGAGTAGCCGCAAAGACGAATAATGATCACAGAAAATAACAAGGAGGCCGATCGTGGTGAAACAGAAGAAAAAGAAATTTAAAATGTGGAATAAGCTTTTGGCTTTCCTGGGAATGTTTGTCATGTTGACAGGCTGCCTGGCAGGAACGGTTCAGGCAGGTTCTTACGAAGCCGGAAAGAAGGGAAGTCTTAATCTGACGGTACAGCAGACGGATGAGGACGGCAAAGTAACACCGCTGACGGGTGTCAAGTTAGAGCTTTACAGAGTTGCGGATGTTTCATTTGATGGAAATGTGCATTTTGTACTGACCAGCTCCATGTCATCTGCAGGATACGATTTTGATTCCTTCAAGAATGCAAGTGAATGGTATTCAGCAGCCGAAAAGCTTGCCGAGGTTGCAGCTGCTTCTTCAGTAAAGCCGGTTGAGGCTGTTTCGGATGAGCAGGGCAAGGTTGTTTACAGCGATATGGAAGAGGGCATGTACCTGGTAATCGGTGCAGCGGAGAGTTCCGTTAAGGTTACTCCAATGCTCTTAACAGTTCCTTTTGCAAGCACAGAGGAAGGCTGGATCTACGATGTACAGGCTTATCCAAAGGCAGAGAAGAGCAACACTGCAGGTATTATAGTTGAGAAGAGACTTTATCGTATTAATCCGAATACGTTTAAATTGGATGAAATAACTGCTGACGATGCAACTTACAAGGTTGGTCTTTTCCTTGATAAGGATGGTACGATCCCATATGGTGATGATTACATCAGAACGATCCATATCCAGAATGCACAGTCAGGCAAAGCTTCTTACAGTAATGTTCTTAGAGGTACCTATTATGTATTCGAGCTTGATGAGAATAACAAGGCGATCAAGCTGAATGATGAGGTGCAGATTGATAAAGAAAACAGCTTCCATTACAATGTTACGAATGCAGCAGACAAGGAAGACAACAGTGTTGTAGTGGATGACAATACGGTTGCTACAGATATTGCAGCTTATGTAAATAACATTTTTTCAACTCTTCCGGAAGGCTTCTTTGTAAATGGAAAGATCGAGATTACAAAGAACGTTGTAGTGGACGGTGTGAAAAAGACTGTAGACGACAAGTTCTATGCAACTGTATTTGATGATTCTGGTAAGGCGGTAAGCACCGTTGAACTGAAGCAGAATGATAAAGTTACTGTTACGGTTCCATTCTCAGAAGATATAAAAGATACTGTTACTTATGCAGTTAAGGAAACCGATAAGAATGGTAATGTACTCGATAAAGATTCTTTCGCATATGTAGTAAGTGGTGAAGGCAGTGTTAAGCTGAATGAGTCTGATCAGTATAAAGGAAGCATCGAGATTACCAATACCAAGAAGGATGCTACTGTAACACCTGGCGGAAGCAATGGTGGTTCTGGTACATCTAACGGTGGAAGTGATGCATCCAGCCATGGCGGAAGTGCAACAAGTCGTCCGGTTAAGACTGGTGACCCGATGAATCCGGCATTCTGGGGTCTGGTTCTTCTGGTATCTGTGATCGTGATCGCAGGTGGAGTAGTTGCTTACAAAAAGAGAAAACAGAAATAAAGTGTAAGACGTTTGACGGGAGTCTGGTGTAAACCGGGCTCTCGTTTTTTTCTTCTTATTTAAAGGGATTTTGTTGGAATGAAGGCTGTTTTGTGCTATAATAAATTAGTATTATTATGCCTATCTGGAAACCGGCAAATGCGAAAAATGTCGGTTTCCATTATAATGAATATAGAATGACAGGAGGAAGCAAATGGGCGGAGAGAATACAGAGTACGGCGCGGATCAGATTCAGATTCTGGAAGGACTGGAAGCTGTTCGTAAAAGACCAGGTATGTATATTGGAAGTACATCCAGCCGGGGCCTGCATCATCTTGTATATGAGATCGTGGATAATGCGGTAGATGAAGCATTAGCAGGATTTTGTACCGAAATCCAGGTAACTATCAATCCGGATAATTCCATTACAGTAATTGATAACGGACGAGGTATTCCGGTAGGAATCAACCATAAAGCAGGAATACCGGCAGTAGAAGTTGTATTTACCATCCTTCATGCAGGTGGTAAATTTGGCGGTGGAGGATACAAGGTATCCGGTGGACTTCACGGTGTAGGTGCCTCTGTTGTAAATGCACTGTCTGAATGGCTGGAAGTTACAATCTGCCGTGAAGGTAAGAAATATCAGCAGCGTTATGAAAGAGGACATACTATGTATCCTCTGAAAGAGATTGGTGTCTGTGATCCTGAAGAGACAGGAACAAAGGTAACATTCCTGCCGGATAAAGAAATCTTTGAAGAAACAGTTTATGATTATGATATTCTGAAACAGCGTCTTCGTGAGATGGCGTTCCTGACAAAAGGTCTGCGTATCGTTTTGAGAGATACCAGAGCAGACCAGGAAAAAGAAAAAATCTTCCACTATGAAGGCGGTATCAGGGAATTTGTTACTTATCTCAACAGAAGTAAAGAAGCACTGTATCCAGAGGTCATTTACTGTGAAGGTGAAAAAGATGGTGTCATGGTTGAGGTTGCCATGCAGCACAATGATTCCTACACAGAGAACAGCTATGGCTTTGTAAATAATATCAATACACCGGAAGGTGGTACACATATTGTTGGTTTCCGTAATGCACTGACAAAGACATTCAACGATTATGCAAGAAAGAATAAGCTGCTTAAAGACAGTGAACCGAATTTAAGTGGTGATGACATTCGAGAAGGTCTGACAGCAATCGTAAGTGTTAAGATCGAGGAGCCACAGTTCGAAGGACAGACGAAACAGAAGCTTGGTAACAGTGAGGCTCGTGGAGCTGTTGATTTTGTAGTCAGCAAACAGCTGGAGATCTTCCTGGAACAGAATCCAACCGTGGCAAAGGCTACAGTTGAAAAATCTGTTCTTGCGCAGAGAGCACGAGAAGCAGCACGTAAGGCAAGAGATCTTACAAGAAGAAAATCTGCACTTGACGGAATGTCTCTTCCAGGTAAACTTGCAGACTGCTCAGATAAGAATCCGGAAAACTGTGAGATCTACATCGTAGAGGGAGATTCCGCCGGTGGTTCCGCCAAGACAGCACGTAACCGTGCAACACAGGCAATCCTTCCACTGCGTGGTAAAATCCTTAATGTAGAAAAGGCCCGTCTGGACAGAATCTACAGCAATGCAGAGATTAAAGCAATGATCACTGCATTTGGTACTGGTATTCATGAAGATTTTGATATCACAAAACTGCGTTATCATAAAATCATTATCATGACGGATGCCGATGTCGATGGTGCGCACATTGCGACACTGCTTCTGACATTCCTTTACAGATTTATGCCGGAACTGATCAAGCAGGGATATGTATACCTGGCTCAGCCGCCACTGTACAAAGTCGAAAAGAACAAAAAAGTCTGGTACGCATACGATGATGCAGAGCTGAACAGCATCCTTGAGCAGATCGGACGTGACAATAACAATAAGATCCAGCGATACAAAGGTCTTGGAGAAATGGACGCAGAACAGCTCTGGGAGACAACCATGGATCCGGAGAAACGAATTCTTCTCCGTGTAACTATGGATGAATCAGCAACTTCTGAAATTGACCTGACATTTACCACTCTTATGGGTGACAAAGTTGAACCAAGACGTGAATTTATCGAAGAAAACGCACGCTTTGTAGAAAATCTGGATATCTAGGAGAATAGAAAATGGAAGACAATATTTTTGATAAAATCCATGAGGTGGATCTGCAGAAGACCATGGAAAAATCTTATATAGATTATGCCATGAGTGTTATTGCCTCCCGTGCTCTTCCGGACGTCAGAGACGGTCTGAAACCGGTACAGAGAAGGGTGCTGTATTCCATGATAGAGCTGAACAACGGTCCGGATAAGCCGCATCGTAAATGCGCCCGTATCGTTGGTGATACCATGGGTAAATATCATCCGCATGGAGACAGTTCCATCTATGGAGCACTTGTAAATATGGCACAGGACTGGTCAACCAGATATCCGCTGGTAGACGGTCATGGAAACTTTGGTTCTGTGGATGGTGACGGAGCTGCTGCGATGCGATATACAGAGGCACGTCTGAGTAAGATTTCCATGGAAATGCTGGCTGATATCAATAAAGATACGGTTGATTTCCAGCCGAACTTTGATGAGACAGAACGGGAACCGGTTGTACTGCCATCCCGTTATCCGAACCTTCTTGTAAATGGAACCTCCGGTATTGCCGTTGGTATGGCTACTAACATCCCGCCTCACAATCTGAGAGAGGTGATCAGTGCCGTTGTCAAGATCATCGACAATATCATTGAAGAGGACAGAGACACTACGATAGAAGAACTTCTTGAGATCGTAAAAGGTCCTGACTTCCCGACAGGTGCTACTATCCTTGGTACAAGAGGAATTGAAGAAGCATATCGTACCGGACGCGGCAAGATCCGTGTGCGTGCGGTGACAAATATCGAGACACTGCCGAATGGCAAATCACGTATTATCGTTACAGAACTTCCGTATCTGGTAAATAAAGCCCGCCTGATCGAAAAGATTGCCGAGCTTGTAAGAGACAAGAAAATCGATGGAATCACAGACCTGAATGACCATTCCAGCCGTGAAGGTATGCGTATCTGTATCGATCTTCGTAAAGATGCCAATGCGAATGTAGTTCTGAATCAGCTGTATAAACATACACAGCTGCAGGATACTTTTGGCGTTATCATGCTGTGTCTGGTGGCTGTAAACGGAAGCCTTCAGCCGAAGGTATTGACGCTTCCTGAGATGCTTAAATATTATCTTGCACATCAGGAAGATGTTGTGACAAGAAGAACAAAATATGATCTGAATAAAGCACAGGAACGTGCGCATATATTAGAAGGTCTGCTGAAAGCTCTGGATAATATTGATGAAGTTATCCGTATCATCCGTGGATCCAGAAGTGTTCAGGTAGCCAAGCAGGAATTGATGGACAGATTTGAACTGACAGATGTTCAGGCACAGGCAATCGTGGACATGCGTCTTCGTGCTCTCACCGGTTTGGAAAGAGAGAAGCTGGAAGCAGAATATGCAGAATTAATGGAAAAGATCCGCAAACTGAAAGCAATCCTTGCAGACAGAAATACACTTCTTCGTGTTATTCGTGAGGAAATCCTTGCGATTTCTGAGAAATACGGCGATGACAGAAGAACGGCTATCGGATTTGATGCGTTTGATATTTCTATGGAAGATATGATCCCGAGAGAAAATACTGTCATTACCATGACAAAACTTGGTTATATCAAACGTATGACAGTAGATAACTTCCGCAGCCAGAACAGAGGCGGCAGAGGAATCAAGGGAATGCAGACACTGGATGATGACTATATTGAAGAACTGATGATGACAACAACACATCATTATGTCATGTTCTTTACCAATACTGGTCGTGTATACAGACTGAAAGCGTACGAGATTCCGGAAGCTGGAAGAACCGCCCGTGGTACTGCAATCATCAACCTTCTGCAGCTGATGCCGGGAGAACGTATCACAGCAGTCATTCCGATCAGTAAGTTTGAAGAAGGTCAGTATCTGATGATGGCTACCCGTAAGGGTCTTGTTAAGAAGACTCCGATCCAGGATTATGCAAATGTCCGTAAGATTGGTCTGGCAGCTATTTCTCTGCGAGATGATGATGAACTGATCGAAGTTAAGGCAACGGATGACAAAAAAGATATCATCCTTGTAACGAAATACGGTCAGTGTATTCGCTTCAAAGAATCCGACGTCAGAAGTACCGGACGAGTTTCCATGGGTGTTCGAGGCATCAATCTGCTTGATGGCGATGAAGTTGTTGCAATGCAGCTGAATACACAGGGATATTATCTGCTCGTTGTATCTGAAAACGGTATGGGTAAACGTACTTCTATCAGTGAATTTACCTGCCAGAACAGAGGCGGTAAAGGTGTGAAGTGCTACAAGATCACTGAGAAGACCGGTAATGTTATCGGAGCAAAAGCTGTCAATGAAGAAAATGAGATCATGATGATCACCACAGAAGGAATCATTATCCGTCTGCAGTGCTCTGATATCTCTATCCTTGGAAGAATTACATCAGGAGTCAAACTGATCAATCTTTCTGATGGAGTAACGGTTGCAAGCTTTGCGAAAGTCCGTGAAAAAGAAGAAGATAAAAATTCTGAAAAGACAGAGGAAAGCTCTGAAAATGTCTCCACAGAAGAGAACAGTAACGAAAATACAGACAGCACAGAGGAATAAGAATCATGGATAAGGAAAATGCGGCAACAAATGTCAGACGCAGATCCGGTTCAAGTGCATCCGGACGTTCAAAATCCGCATCAGCAAGAAGAAAAACGCAGACCAGACGTAAAACTTCAGGAACCCGGCGTAAAACTTCCAGAGGTTCTGATATAGCCGCAGTGATTGCCAGATTGCCAAAACCGGTTCTGGCAGGCGCTGTTGCGCTGATCGTTCTGATCATTATCATTGTATTTGCTGCAAAGGGATGCGGAGTCAGTCATAAGACTCCGGAAAGAGTAGTCAGAACTTTGATCGAATCCTACACAGGTGGGAATGAGAGCAAAGTCAAAAAATGCTATGGTGTGTCCAAAGCAGATGATACTCTGCAGCAGGAGATGGATGCGACTGTGAAATATTTTAGTGCATTCGAGGCTGAAAAAACAGAAATCACACAGTGTGATAAAATCTATCAGGATGGTAATTATACATATATGTATATTACCTATGATCTGGTCCTGAAGAATGGACAGAGCTACCCTTGCATCAGTACTTATATGGTACAGAAGAAAGATAACGGCAAGTATTATGTAATGACACCGTCAGAGATTACGGATGATCTGAGCAAGCAGGCGGCGACGAAGTATGCTGATTTTATGAATACACAGGCATATAAGGATTATACGACTGCTTATGACAAGTTTATCAAGAAGAATCCTGGATATGAGGAAAAAATAGCTGCAAAATTAAAATAGCTAAGCGAACAGCAATATAGAATCCTTGAAGGGATGGTGGCAGCGGAATGAAAAGAATCATTATGATGGTGCTGAGGAATCTCTTGTTTGTACCATGGGGATGGTTTATGCTGAATCGGTATGCCAAAAACGTCGATAATTATACAGAGGGAGAGCGTTATGCACTTCTGAAAAAAATAGTTCGGCGTGCGAATAAAGGCGGCAATATTACTGTTCAGTCATATGGTGTAGAAAATATACCGAACGAAAATGGATTTATGTTTTATCCGAATCATCAGGGACTGTATGATGTCCTTGCAATTGTGGATGCCTGCCCGACACCTTTTTCTGTAGTGGCAAAGAAAGAAGTGGGGAATGTTCCGTTTCTGAAGCAGGTTTTTACCTGTATGAAGGCATATATCATGGACAGAGAGGATATTCGCCAGTCTATGCAGGTTATCCTTGATGTTACGAAAGAAGTTAAGGCTGGACGAAACTATCTGATTTTTGCAGAGGGAACCCGAAGCAAGAATGGAAATCATCCACTGGAATTTAAAGGCGGCAGTTTCAAAGCTGCAACAAAAGCCAGATGTCCGATCGTGCCGGTTGCACTGATCGATACGTATAAGGCTTTTGACACTGGTTCCATAGAACCACTGACAGTGCAGGTACATTTCCTGAAACCAATGTATTATGATGAGTATAAAGACATGAAGACTACGGAGATTGCTGCAGAAGTGAAGCAACGAGTGGAAGCAGCCATTAAAGAATACGGTGGCTGGAATTAACTGAATATCTGGAATGCCTGAAAGACATTTGAAATATGAATAAGAACAGCCGGGAGTAAAATCCTGGCTGTTTTTTGCTGGAATAAATTTCGAAAAAAATACTTTTGCAGGTCATATCGTGAACGGGTACTTTTTGTACGTCAACTGTGTTTGACTTTATATAGAAGTAACGCATATAGTTTAAGGTAGAAATTATATGCCAAAACCAGCTGCTCAGTGCAAATGGAATTGAATAAAATAGAAAAAACTGGAGGAATCGGGAATGAGCAAAAGTTATTGGATCTGGTATCCGGGAGATTTTGAGTTATATCATGGAATGAAGCAGAATTTCAGCCGTGTGGAGAGAGGCTTTGGATGGCCGGCTTTCTGGAAGAGTGAAGGTTTCCGCAACCGTGTTGCTTTTCGCCGCACTTATCATCTGGAGGAAGAAACATCTTTCACTGTATATTCCAATGCAATCGGACATGTGCTGGCAGGAGAAAAGAAATATCCATTTGGAAAAAAGATCACCTGTGGACCGGGAGAAGTTGCAATAGCTGTTCATGCAGGCTGCATTGAGGCTTTTCCATGTATTTATATAGAAGGCGATGTGATCTGCTCTGATACAGGATGGATGGCAGAGGATTATGAAAAGGACCCACAGCCGGCAGGCAAGAGCAAATATTTCACCAGACCGGAACAGAATCCGACAGTCTGGGAATACAGTGAAAAGGTTTATGAACCAGTCAGTGTAACGGAGTATAACGGAGGAACTCTCTATGAATTTGAAACGGAGCTGAATGCGGTTCTGGAGGCAAAATTTAAAAATGGATATCAGCCGGTACTGATCTGCTGTGGCGAATCCAGGGAAGAGGCAATTGATCCGGTAAATTGCTATTACAGCTGGCAGCCGGACAAAGAAACTGGAAAGTGTCCATGCTGTGCAGTACGTTTTGCGTATATTCCGGATTGTAAGCCGGGAGAAGTTATCCTCAGAGCAAATCATCAGTATGTGGATATCCCGGTAAAAGCAGCTTTTCATTGTGGAGAAGAACGTCTGAATCAGATCTGGTCGGTGGCAGAGCATACATTCCGTCTTTGCAGTGGAATCTTTTTTATTGATGGGGTGAAACGTGATAAATGGATCTGGTCGGGAGATGCATACCAGAGCTTCTTCGTAAACCGTTATCTGATGGCAGATGCAGAAATCGATCAGAGAACGATCCTCGCGCTTCGTGGCAATGATCCGATGACGAGACATATTAATACAATTGTAGATTACTCTCTGTTGTGGCTTCTGGGCGTGGACTATCACAATGAAGGATACGGCGACAGAGAATTTCTGGAACTGGTTTACCCGAAGATGGTTTCCCTTATGGGGTTCTGTAATGGCAGACGAGAGGAGCATGGTTTTCTGATCGGAAAAGAAAAAGACTGGGTATATATTGACTGGGCTGATATGGACAAGGATGGTCCGCTCTGTGCAGAACAGATGCTTTATGCGGCATGTTTCCGTGTAATGGCAGAAATCAGCGAACAGCTTGGTAAAGATGGAAATGTTTACAGACAGGAATACGAAAAACTGATGGCTGCTATTGAAAAGTTCTTCTGGGATGAAGAAAAGGGTGCATATATCGATTCCTTTACTTCCGGAAAACGTAATGTAACGAGACATGCAAATATTTTTGCAATTCTGTTTGATATCGCAGACAAACAGAAGCAGGAAAAAATTCTCACAAATGTACTTGAAAATGATGAGATTCCGGCGATCACAACACCATACTTTAACTTCTTTGAGTTGGATGTACTGTGCCAGATGGGAAAACTGACAGAAGTTCTGGACAAGATCCGTTCCTACTGGGGTGGCATGCTGGATCTTGGGGCAGTCACATTCTGGGAAGAGTATGATCCGTCCGTGCCGAAGGAAGAACAGTATGATATGTACGGGGATCATTTTGGTAAGAGTCTCTGCCATGCATGGGCGGCAAGTCCGATCTATTTTCTGGCAAAATACTTTGCTGGACTGGATCTTGTAAACAAGGATGGGGTTATTTATGTATTAAAGCCACAGATGCAGTATTTTACAGACCTGGACTGTACACTTCCTGTGGGAAGTGACGGGACGGTCCGGTTGGCCTGGGATGGAGAATGTCTGGAAGTGACTGCAGATGCAGAAGGTGGAGTTCTGGAACTCGGTGAAGAAAAAATTTCTCTGGTCAGAGGAGAAACAAGAAGGGTGAAGATTTGAAATGAAGAAGATAGATTTTAACAGAAACTGGACTTGCAGATGCCTGACCAGAGATGAAGAACCATATTCCGTAACACTTCCACATGATGCCATGCGGAGTGAACCGCGTACCGGAGAAAGTGTCAGCGAGGGAAATTCCGGATGGTATCTGGGTGGCGATTATGAATACACAAAACATGTATTTGTACCATCAGAATACAGTGGGAAAAAAGTTCTCATTGAGTTTGAAAGTGTTTATCATAATGCGGAAGTCTATATTAATGGAAAGAAAGCCGCATACAGACCATATGGTTATACAAATTTCTATGTAGATACGGAAGGATTTCTGAAATACGAAGCACAGAATGAAATCCGCGTGATCGCACGGAATTCTGACCAGCCAAACAGCCGCTGGTATTCCGGAACAGGAATCTACCGTCCGGTGTACCTCTGGACAGGCGACAAGAAATACATTCCGGTCAATGGAATCAGGATCCATACAGTCAGCTATGCTCCGGCAGTGATCGAGGTAGAAATAAAAACTTCCTGCCTGGGCAGGGTGAAAGCAGAGGTCTTGGATAAAGAGAATTGTATTCTTACACAAGAGGTTGAAAATACCGGACACCCGTCGGTTTTCCGTATGGAAATTCCGAACGCAAAGCTCTGGGACTGTGATCATCCGAATCTTTATACTCTGCGTGCAACATTTGGAGAGGATGTCGTAGAGGAAACATTTGGAATCCGACTTCTTGAATGGAATCCGGAAAAAGGTCTTACGATCAACGGTAAGAGGGAAATCCTCAGAGGAGCCTGCGTACATCATGATAATGGTGTACTGGGAGCCTGCACTTATCCGGAAGCGGAAGAACGAAGAGTCCGTATTCTCAAAGAGAATGGCTATAATGCAATCCGTTCTTCTCATTATCCGTGTTCCAAAGACATGCTGGATGCCTGTGACCGTCAGGGAATGCTGATGATGGACGAATATGTAGATGTCTGGTATATTCATAAGACAAAATATGACTATGCAGGATATCTGAATGAATGGTGGCAGCAGGACCTTAAAGATATGGTGGAGAAAGATTACAATCATCCATGTGTGATCATGTATTCCACCGGAAATGAAGTTGCAGAAACTGCACAGAAAAAAGGAATCGAACTGACCGGCAGAATGACTTCTTATCTTCATAAGCTGGATCCATACAGACCGGTAACCTGCGGAATCAACATTTTCTTTAACTTCTTAAGCTCCATGGGAATGGGTGTCTACAGCGATGATAAAGCAGAAAAAAGTGCGGAGATTGCAGAGCAGGAGGCAAAAAAACAGGAAAAAGAAAAGAAAAAACCGGTAGGAAGTGAATTCTATAATACACTTGCCTGTCTGGTTGGCGACTATTTTATGAAAATTGGTGCGACACTTCCGCCATGTGACTGGAAAACAAAAGATGCTTTTGCAAATATGGATATCGCTGGTTACAACTACGGACTTTTCCGATACAAACATGACCTGAAAAAATATCCGAAACGTCTGATCCTCGGTACAGAGACTTTCTGCAAGGATGCATATAGCTTCTGGGAGATTGCAAAGAAGAATAAACGAATCCTGGGAGATTTTGTCTGGTCCGGATGGGAATATATCGGAGAGACCGGAGATGGTGCTGCTGAGTATGAAGATTACAGAGGCAGAATGCCACATACCAGAATGACTGGAAACAACGGAAGAATCGACCTTCTCGGAAAACCTCGTGCAGAGGCTGCTTATACAAGAGTTGCTTTTGAGAGGGAAACGGGTCCGTTTATTGCCGTGAAACCTGTTTATCAGAAGGAGAATCTGCAATTGACCGGATGGGCGCTGTCCAAAGCACTGGAAAGCTGGTCATGGCGGGGATGTGCCGGAGAAAAAGCAGAGGTTGAAGTTTTTGCAAGAGCAGCAGAGGTGGAACTTCTGGTCAATGGTAAAAAAGCTGCCCGTGGCAAAGTAAAGAAATGCCGTTCAAAATTCCACATTCCATATGAAGACGGTGAGATCACAGCAGTTTCTTATGATAAAAACGGACAGGAGATCAGTCGTCAGACTCTGATGACAGCAAATGAAGAAACAGTACTTCATATCAGACCAGAGCAGAAAACTGTGAAGGCTGGCAGATTGCTGTTTATTCCATTACAGTATGGAGATTCTGCCGGAAACTGGAAACCGATGGAGAAGCATCATCTGAAAGTTACAGTAGAGAATGCTACGCTCGAAGGGCTGGGAAGTGCCTGCTCCTATGTAGAAGGAAATTATGCACAGAATACGGTCGATACTTATTACGGTGAAGCGATGGCTGTAGTCCGTGCCGGAGAAGCCGGATCTGTAAAGATCACTGTTTCTGATGAAGAAAGAACATATACCTGTGAGATTCCGGTAATTGTAGCAAAATAAAACATATGGGCAATATAGACAAAAACAAACTTCACAATTTGTGCAAGATTTCTTAAAAAATTTTGTTTGTGAAAATTTAATAAAAAAACGCTCCCATTTACGGCTGAAAAAGTGCAGTCTGCGAAAAAAATGGGAGCGTTTTTAAAAATATGTTAAATTTATGTTCATAGAAAGTATGGAAGCACTTGAGCGATGAGGCTTGACCATATTTAGGGAAAGAAAGGAGCTATAATCATGAGCAGAAAAAGAAATCTCTGGCGTGGTCTGACTACTCTTACAGCGTCTCTTCTGACCGTTTCTGTTGCGGCAGGACCTGTAGTAGACAGTTATCGTACAGACATCGACAAATTTCTTGGTACAAAGAGCAGTGCGATGGTAACAGACAGTACAGATGAGGACATGTACACATACAAATCTGATTATTCCAGCACGACAGAACTTCTGGATTCCATCGAGGATTTGGGAGAACGTATGAGTGAGGAAGGAACGGTTCTGTTAAAGAACGAGAATAATGCACTTCCGCTGTCAAAAGATGAGACACAGAAACTGTCCCTTCTTGGATTTTCCAGCTACTATCCGGTACAGGGTGGAGACATGGGAAGCTCCCTGAATGAGAATAAAGGAACAGATGCAGATACTGTGGACTTTGTTGAGGCACTGAATGCAAAAGGCTTTGGCATCAATGAGGATCTTCAGAAGCTTTACAAGAGTCTGGAAGCAGATTTCAAGACAGAGGTTAACATGTGGGGAAATATTATGGAATATTACCACATCACAGCTCCGGCAACAGATGGTGTATTTGCAAGCAAAGAGCCTTCTCAGGAAAAAATGGACAGTGTAGATGACAAGTGGAAGGATTCCATGGATGACTACAATGTTATGCTTGTAACAATCGGACGTTCTTCTACAGAGAACGGAACTTATCTTCCGGGTGTGGATGGCGTAGATGCATCTCAGGATCTGAATCAGACTGACCCGCTTGGCTTAAGTGATGATGAGCGTGACCTGATCAACGCTGCTGTTGAAGCAAAAGAGAACAACGGTGGTAAAGTCATTGTTATGCTGAATAATGCCAATGCAATGGAAATTGATGAGATCAAAAATAACGATGGTGTAGATGCAATCATGGAAATTGGTTTCCCAGGAGGTTATGGTTTCTATGGTGTGGCAGATATCCTTTCCGGAGAAGCAAATCCGTCCGGTCATCTGACAGATACTTATGCTGTGACAAATGCCAACTCACCGGCAGCACAGAATTTTGGAAACTATGAGTGGACAAATGCAGATCCGTCTGTAAATATCAATGCAGAAGAAGTGGAAGCAGAGGATATTTATACTGGATATAAATATTACGAGACAAGATATGCAGATACGGTACTTGGACAGGGAAATGCAGACGCAACTGTAGGAAGTTCTACAGGCAAAGCATGGAACTATGATGATGAAGTATCTTATCCGTTTGGATATGGTCTTTCTTATACAACTTTCGAGCAGACTCTCAAGAGTGTGGATGTAGACCTTGCTAACAGAACTGTAACAGCAGAAGTAGATGTTAAGAATACAGGAGATGTTGCTGGTAAAGATGTTGTGCAGCTGTATACTTCTGTTCCTTATACAGACTATGATGTAGAAAATAAAGTAGAAAAATCAGCAGTACAGCTTCTCGACTATGAAAAAACAGATATGATCGAGCCAGGCGAAAGCCAGACTGTTACAATTACAGCAGATGCACAGGATATGGCAAGCTGGGACAGCTCCTGCGAGAATGAAGCAGGAACAACAGGTAACTGGATACTGGACAATGGAACTTATTACTTCACTGTTGGAAATGGTGCTCATGAGGCAGTAAATAACGTGCTTGCTGCACAGGATCAGGATGTTGAAGGAAATAAAGATAATGTACAGACATGGGAACTTGGTGATTTCGATTCCTCTTCCTTTGCAGTAACTTTAAATGGCACACCGGTAGAAAATCAGCTCCAGGATGCAGATCTGAATAACTGGATGGAAGACACCGTTACTTACTTAAGCAGAAATGACTGGGAAGGAACTTGGCCGGAAACATACAAAGACCTGACAGCTACAGATGAGATGATCAGCACTATGGCTGATGACTACAGTGATATCGAAGCAAACGGAGATCCGTCTTCTGTAACCTTCGGGGCAGATAATGGAATGACCTTGGCAAATATGAAGGGTGTAGAAGATATCACAGATGAAAGATGGAGTACACTGATGGATCAGCTTACTCTGGAAGAATGCCTGATCCGTACTGGACTTGGTGGAACCAGCACAAAGGTTATCGAATCTATCACTTCTCCGGAAGCAATCCAGAACGATGGACCGAACGGATTCAACTCTTATCCGCTGGGTCAGTATGCAAACTCCGATGCTTCTACAGGAGATCCTTGTGTGATCGCAGAAGATGATCCGAACCGTGACTACAAGATGGGTGTTATGGCAAACGAAACTGTTATTGGCCAGACATTCAGCAAACAGCTGGCAGCAGAATGGGGCAAAGCAGTAGGTAACTATTCTCTGTGGGCAAATACAGCAATCTGGTGGGGCGTTGGAACAAACCTTCATCGTACACCATACAATGCACGTAACCATGAATACTTCTCAGAAGATGCAGTTCTGACAGCAGGTCAGGGTGCAGCAATCATCAAAGCCGGACATGAGTATGGTGTACTGATCGCACCGAAACATCTGGCATTTAATGACACAGAGATCAACCGTACAGGTATTGCCGAGTTTATGACAGAACAGGCTGCACGTGAAAATGAGCTTCGTGGTACACAGTCCTGTATCGAAGATGCAAATGCGCTCGCTGTAATGACTACATACAACCGTGTCGGCTGTGTGACAAGTAATGCACATACCGGACTGCTTCTGAATATCCTTCACAAAGAATGGGGCTTCAAGGGCCTGATGTCCGAGGATTTCATTCAGGATCCGGCTTATACGAAGATCCGCATGGCAGTACATAATGGTGTAACCATGACATGTAACACCGGTGACAACACCATGGCAGCAGTAGAAGCAGTATGGCCATACTGGAGTGTAGAAAATGCAAGCCAGAGTGAAGAACTTCTGACAGATCTGAAACAGGCAATGCTCTATCAGAATTATGCACTTGCAAACTCAAATGCAATGGATGGTATGTCAACCTCTACACATATTGAGAAACTGAATACATGGTATGATAACCTGATCACAGGTCTTCGTATCGGATTTGGTGTACTGACTGTACTCTGTGCAGCAATGTACCTGCTTGGACTGAAAAAGAAAGAGCAGTAAGGAGGAATAACTATGACTGAAAAGAAAAAAATGGGCGCAGGACTGGTCTTAAGTGTAATCACAGTTCTAGTAACTGTTGCAGGACTGGTTCTGTACATGATGAACTGCAAAACAAACTATTTTGTAAAAACTACTGGTACTGATAATACAATCGTTGCCTGCCTGGCTGTTGCTGCGATTCTTGAAATCGTTATGATTATAGTTTCTGTGAAAATGGGAGCAAAGCCGGTTCTGGATATTATTCCGGTAGCATGCGGTGTGCTGACAGCATATGCGCTGATCGCTTTTGTGGGAAGCAGAATCGCTGCAATCGGGTCCATCATGACTTTTGAGAACAACGCTCAGAATATGGCGGATTTAAAAGGTGCGATCATTGGAATGATCGTATGTGCGGTCGCTCTGATCTTCACGATTATTTCCTCCTTCTTCAAAGTAGTAAAGGATTGATTTTATGAGCAAGACAAATAAAGATTTCTGGAACGGTCCACTGACCGGTTCCAGAATCAAATCAGAGGATGTAAAACTTCCGGAGATGTTGATCGGATATTTTATCGGACCGTTCGGAGCACTTCTGGCTTCCGGTATTTTTACCAGTATCCTTCAGAATTATTTTACAGATGTCCTGAAACTGAACCTGACATTTCTGACAACTTTACAGCTGTTCTCGACCATTCTGATCGTAGCAGCAAACCTGATCGTAGGTCAGCTTATTGAGCGTACGAGAACAATGGCTGGAAAGGCAAGACCGTGGATCCTGCTGTCTGCTCTGACTCTGTCCATTGCCTCTGTACTGATGTTTGTAGTTCCTTTTGAGGGAACTGCCAAAATGGTGTGGATTGCGATTGCCTACAACCTGTTTTATGCTGTGGCTTATCCGATCTACAATACAGCTAACTCCACACTGATTCCTGTATCTACAAGAAACAGTAAACAGAGAGGTGCACTGGCTTCCTTCACAAATGTGGCAGGACTTGCTGTTATGGGCGCCGGTTCCATGGTATTCCCGATCCTGGTTTCTTTCGCACTGAAAGAAAATCAGCATCTGTGGCTGGTAGCGATGACTGCCATTGCTATTTTTTCTGCACTTACCATTTTCTTACAGTTTGAATTTACACGTGAGCGTGTAACAGAAGAGCAGATGTCACAGGGAGCTGAAGAGGAGAAAACAGTCAAAACTGCTTCTCTGAAAGAACAGCTTTCCGCAGTTACCAGTGAAAAAATGTGGTGGATCGTTATGCTGTTCTACATGGGCTTCCAGTGGAGCGGCGCTATGAAGAACGGTTCCATGACGTATTTCTGTAAATGGGTAATGGACAACACTTTCTTTGGAACAGCAGATGCCTGGGGTGCTTCACAGTCACTTTTAAGTATCATGGGTGCGGTTCCGATGGCTGTGGCAGCAGTGGCAATCGTACCTCTCTGTAATAAATTTGGAAAACGTATTGTATGTATGGTTGGTATGCTGCTGGGAGCTGTCGGTGGTGTGATCGCGATTATGGGTAACGGACAGATTGTTCCTGTAGCAATCGGTGTGGCACTGAAATGTCTCGGATCTGCTCCGGCATGCTACATGATCCTTGCCATGCTTGCGGATGTTATTGATCATATTGAGTACAAATCCAGGATCCGTACAGATGGATTGACAATGTCTATTTACAGTTCCATCATGGTTGCTGCGACTCCGGTATGTAATTCTATTTTCAGTGCAATCTTAAATGCCAGTGGATATGACCAGGCAGCAGACATTGCACTGGGTACTGCAGCACAGACAGCTGCGGCACAGACAGCAATCTCTGTCGGATATATCTGGGTAGAGACAATTGCTTATGTGATCTGTGCAATTCTGATTTTCTTCTTTACGATAGAGAAGGATCTGCCGGAAGAGCAGAAGGCAATTGCAGCAAGAAAAAACAATAAATAAAGAGTCTTAAAAGACTGGTACAATCAGGCGGTCTTCTGGTATAACTAAGGTTAGCAAGCAATTAAAGCTGTGCCTTAAGTCTACCGGAAGGCCGCTGTGTATTTATAAGATAAAACGGAAGGAGGAGACTGAACTATGGGTAAAAGAAAATTAAAAACTGTATTCTGGGTATTCCTTCTTCTGATAGTGACAGGTCTGATAGGATGTAAGCAGAAAGAGCCCGAAAAAGAACAGCTTTGTCATATTGTTATGGAAAAGGGGGATGGGTATCAGGTAACAGATCCTGTCAGAACAATAAAATCAGGAAGCAATGTGAGCTTTACAGTCACGCTGGATAATAACTGGCAGCTTTTGGGCACAGATTATCATGGCGAGACAGAAGTAATAAAAGATGATGATGGAAAAACCGTGGAGATTGTTCTGCATGAAGTGAAATATTCGGAGAGTATCTGCATTCAGGCTGAAAAAGGAAAATATGAGATTTTGTATGATGCCAATGGCGGACAAAACACTTCAGGGGATTTAGACAGAGTGAGCATCTGTTATCGAGGTACTCACCAGAGAATCAATACTTCAATAGGAACGGATCTCTTTTTCAGAAAGGGTTACACACTGCTTGGATGGAATACCAGGGCTGATGGAAGCGGCCAGGCTGTGGGACTTGGAAGCCGGATCGCGTGGAAAGCAGGGCTTGTGCTGTATGCACAGTGGACGCCGTGGACAGACGAGGCAGATTTTATATACAAAAAAGTATCAGGCTTTGCAGTCATAACCGGATATAGCGGCAAGGCACAGCAGATCTGTATTCCACCCAGTCTTGGAGGATTGTCGGTACGTACAATCCGGGAGAATGCTTTTGCAGATACAGACTGTAAAACCGTGATTCTTTCGCCGGGAATCTATGAAATTGAAAAGTGGGCATTCAGAAACAGTCATCTGGAACAGTTGTATCTTTATGATGATCTGGAAAAAATCAGTGACTATGCATTTCAGGATTGTGATATGCTGCATACTCTGCATATCAACGCAATCGAGGCTCCGGCCTACAGTGGAAATTATTTCGATACATTCCAGGATAAATATGATCGTCTGCTGAGCATGAAGGATAAAAAGAAGATTGTCCTGTTTTCCGGCTCTTCGACAAGATTTGGTTACGACAGTGAGATGATAGACCAGGCTTTTCCTGATTATGAAGTAGTCAATATGGGAGTTTTTGCCTATTCACCGGCACTTCCGCAGCTTGAACTGATTCGTTCCTGTATGAAGGAAGGAGATGTTCTTCTGGATTCTCCGGAATTTGATGCGGCAAACCGGCAGTTCTGTTATCAGAAGGAACTGGATTATGCAACTTTTGCCATGATGGAGTCTGATTATGATGTGTTTGCGCAGCTGGACCTCAGAGAGTATAAACAGATTTTCACTGCTTTTACTGCATATCAGGATGCAAGAGCAGATATGGAAAGAAAAAATTATGATGTCTGCGCATCAGAGTATGACGAGGATGGAAATGAAGTGGAGGAGCCAAGCTACAATGAATACGGGGATTATGTAGTGTACCGTCCGAATTCCACAAGTGAAAAACCGATTTACGGACTTCCGGTAAATTATACAGTAAATGCATATCCGAAGGATACTTATATCGATTCCATAAATACAGAATTTCAAAGATTTCTGGATCAGGGAATAAAAGTTTATTTTACTTACTCACCCAGGAATAAATATGCGCTTTCTGAAGACAGCACACAGGAGGAAAGAATCCGGCTGCATGAATATTTTAAGAGTCAGCTGAATGTTCCTGTCATTTCGGAACTTGAGGATTCTTTGTATACAGGAATTTATCTGTATGGAACGGATAATCATTTGTCTACGGAAGGGGCACAGATTCGGACTGAAAAGGTGATAAGGGATCTGAAAGAACAGTTTGCGAAGGAGGAAAAGAAATGAATTTTATATCACTGACATTTGTTTTCTCCTTTCCGGTGGTAGTGCTTTTGTACTGGAAGATTCCATGGAAATACAGAGAACTCTTTCTACTGGCTGTGAGTTATTTCTTTTACATAAAAGAAAGTTCCTGGGCAGGAGGACTGCTTCTGCTTACAACGGCAATCACGTATCTGGCGGGAATTGCTGTTGAGAAGGGCAGACACAGAAGAGCCTGGCTGATTTTGGCAGTGACTGTATGTCTGGGATTTTTGATCGGTCTGAAATATTCAGTCCCGCCAGTGGGAATCTCATTTTATACCTTCCAGACAATGGCATATGTGATCGATGTGTATCGTGGCGAAATTTCAGCGGAAAAAAGTCCTTTAAGCTATGCTCTGTTTGTATCGTTCTTTCCACAGCTGGTTGCAGGTCCGATCGAGAGAGCAGGTAATCTTCTTGGACAGCTGAAGGAAAAGCATACAATGAGAGGGGAAAATCTGCTGAATGGTTTCTGGCTGATGCTCCGGGGATTTTACAAAAAAGTTGTCGTGGCAGATTATCTGGCGGTATATGTTGATAAAGTATATGCTGCGCCGCAGGATGCCGGAGGGATTGGAGCGGTTCTGGGAACGGCGTTTTTTGCGGTTCAGATTTATTGTGATTTTTCGGGATATACAGATATTGCAAGAGGTGCGGCACGTATGATGGGAATACGGCTTATGGAAAATTTCAGGCATCCTTATCGCGCGGTAAGCATACAGGATTTCTGGAAAAGATGGCATATCAGCCTGACATGCTGGTTTACAGATTATGTATATATTCCACTTGGAGGAAACCGCAGAGGGTTTGCAAAGCGATGCAGGAATGTACTGATCGTTTTTCTGCTGAGTGGATTCTGGCATGGAGCGTCATGGAATTTTGTTGTATGGGGACTGATCCATGGGATCTACATGGTTGGTGCTATATGCCTTTCACAGATTAGGAAAGATAAAAAGAGAATCCTTCATCCGGTGGCTGGCTGGATCCTTACGCTGCTTCTTGTGAATATTGCGTGGGTGTTCTTTCGTGCTCCTTCACTTATCGGTGCATGGCGGATTCTGCAACAGCCGTTTGTGAATCCTCTGGGCAGTGGAATAGCTGAGACTATGAGTTTCCTGGGAATTCGGGGATTTGCGATTCTGCGACTTCTTACGACAGGAATTAGCTGGCTGATTCTGGAACGACTTCCTGAGGAGATCGATAAGAACTGCCAGACTCAGAAAGGCTTTTGTATGGCAGCAGTGATTTTTGTTGTTATGGTGACTGTGATTGAATTTTCATGGCTTGGCAGGATGGCATCAGGCGGTGAAAATGCATTTATTTATTTCAGGTTTTAAATATGTATAAAAGAACAGTAAGACGTATTGTTGTAACTGCACTGGCAGTGATTCTGGCTGAACAGGTATTTTTTCTGATCTGCGGTTTTGGACTGCCTGTACAGTTCGGGGATACATTTATGGGAGAACTGAAAAGTAAATATGAGAGGCTGAAGGAAACTTCGGGAAAGCGAATTGTGCTTGTCGGAGGAAGCGGAGTGGCTTTTGACTGTGACAGTGCCCTGATGGATGATTTTTTTCCTTCATATGAAATAGTTAATTTCGGTATGTATGCAGGTCTTGGAACCAAGGCAGTTATGGATCTTTCCGAAAATTATATTCATGAAGGAGATATCGTAATCCTTTCCCCGGAGCAGAGTGAGCAGACATTTTCCGATTATTTTAACGGAGAATACATGTGGCAGGCTGCTGATGGAGCCTTTGGAATGCTTCGTGATCTGAAAAGTGAAAACTTTGAGGCAATGCTGGGAAATTTTCCACGGTTTGCACTGGAAAAGCTGAATTATGTAATGAAAGGGCAGAAGCCTCAGACGGACAGCATTTATCAGAAGAAATCCTTTAATACATACGGAGATATCGAACTGGATACATGTCGGGAAAACATCCTTCCGAATGGTTATGATGTGAACCAGAAAGTAAGATTTACAGAAGATGTAGTTCAGCCGGAATTTATGGACTATATGAATGACTGGGCCAAAAGACTTGAAAAAAAAGGGGCTGTGGTCTGGTATCGGTACTGTCCAGTAAATAAACTGTCTGTGGAAGATATGGATGACCTGGCATCATATGATGTATTTTTGCGTCAGAAACTGGATTTTCCTGTTATAGGAAATCCGGAAAACAGTCTGATGGAAGCGGAGTGGTTTTTTGACACCAATTTTCATCTGAATCAGCCAGGAAAAGAGGTAAATACCGTGCAGCTGATCCGCGATATGAAAGCGATGCTGGGGGATGACAGAGCTGTAACTGTGGAACTCCCGGAGAAACCTCACAGAACGTGGGGAGATGTATCTGCAGAAACCAGAATATGGACTGCAAAGGACAGTGAGACATATCAGGGTGAAGAAACGATCGCGATCCCGGAGAATGTGACACAGATTGAAGACTATGCTTTTTCGAATTGTGCAGGTCTTAAGCAAATTGTGCTTGAACAGAAAGATCCTTCGAAATGTATTGTGGGTCAGCATCTTCTGGATGGTACAGGTGCAGAAATCCTTGTTCCGCAGATGTCTGTAGACAGTTATAAGCGAAATTATTTCTGGTCAGTGTATGCCGGCAGGATCGGGAAAGTTACTGCTCACGCAGAAAAATAAACCAACCACGTTCAAAAGAAATCTGATACGGAAAATCATGATACAATGCAGATACGATAAAAGTGAGACTATAAATTTTGAACTGTAAAATCAGGATTGTGAAATTGATAATATGAAATCTGGAGGGAAAACATGAAAACAAAACAGGCTGTGAATCCATACATGCCAAGCTGGGAATATGTTCCGGATGCAGAACCACATGTTGTAGGAGACCGTGTGTATGTTTACGGTTCTCATGATATATTCAACGGACTGAATTTCTGCCTGGGCGATTATGTCTGCTGGTCGGCACCGGTGGATGATCTTGGTAACTGGCGTTATGAGGGCTGCATTTATAAGAGAGAACAGGATCCGGCAGCACCGAGAATCCGTCTGACAAATGGCCTTGCAGCGCCGGATATGGTGCAGGGACCGGATGGAAGATTTTATTTGTACTATTTCATGGGTGGTACAAAGATGATCTCCGTAGCTGTATGTGATGAACCGGCAGGAAAATATGAATTTTACGGGTATGTAAAATACAGTGACGGTATTGCAATTGGCAAAAAAAATGAGCCGTTCCAGTTTGATCCGGGTATCTTTATGGATGATGATGGAAAACTGTATCTGTATACAGGTTTTGCACTGGCAGGAAACCCGATCCTTCTGGATGGATCGAAACCGACAGAACATGGCCCGATGTGTTTTGAACTTGATCCTTCTGATATGCTGACGGTACTGAATGGACCATCCTATATTGGAGTTGCTGGCGAAAAGGAATCCATCGGTACTCCTTATGAGGGACATTCTTTCCTTGAAGCAAGCTCCATGCGTAAATTTAATGGTACATACTATTTCATTTACAGCACAATGAACAGCCATGAACTCTGCTATGCGACAAGTGACAGCCCAGTTAAAGGATTTCAGTATGGCGGTATTCTGGTAAGTAACGGTGATGTAGGTCTTGAAGGTGTACCGGATGTGAAGCATGCGAGATGCAATACCGGAAATACACATGGCAGTATCATTGAATTAAATGGAAAATATTTTGTTTTCTATCACAGACACAGCAACCGTAAACAGTCTTCACGTCAGGCTATGGCAGAAGAAATCCGCTTTGAAGATGGCAAATTTTATCAGGCAGAAATGACCTCCTGTGGATTAAATGGAGGTCCGTTGGAAGGAAAAGGAAGCTATCCGTCATACATTGCCTGCAATCTTTATGGAAAAAAAGGTACTCGTTTCCTGAGTATGATCAAGCATCCAAAAAAAGGATGTCCTTACCTGACCCAGGATGGAAAAGACAGAGAATCCGGACCGGATCAGTACATTGCAAATATGTGTGATGGTGCGCTTGCCGGATTTAAATATTTTGATCTCAGTGAAACAAAAGAGATCAGTGTGACTATAAAGGGACATGCGGAAGGTACACTGTATGTCCGTACCAGTGAAAACGGAGAAGCTATAGCTGAGATTTCCATCAGCCCGAGTAAAGAACTCAGGGAATTTTCCTCTGATATTCATGTTTCGGGAAATAAAGAAGCTTTGTTCTTCGTCTTCGAAGGAAAGGGAAGCTTTGATTTTATTTCATTTACTCTGAAATAAAAAATACATTGTTTCCTGTGCTTTTTCTTGTTATACTACAAGTATTATTATGTAGAAAAGGCACGGGGGATGAACATGCTTCGTATTGCAACAGTGGAAGATGATGCGAATGACCTGGAAGCGTTACGAACTCACCTGAGTCGATACGAAAAAGAAAACGGACTGAAATTTCAGGTTACAGAATTTCGGGACGGAGAAGATATAGTGACAGATTATTCTGCGGATTATGACCTGATCCTCATGGATATTGAGATGGCGTTCCTGAATGGAATGAAAGCAGCAGAAAAAATCCGCGAACTGGATAAGGATGTTATTATCATATTTATAACTAATATGCCTCAGTATGCAATTCAGGGCTATAAAGTAAATGCTCTGGATTACATGCTGAAGCCTATTTCGTATTTCTCTTTTTCGGAGA
>OBAI01000371.1_pt1 | contig 51420 bp, 48 predicted proteins | sample 1517461 | NCBI WGS metagenome assembly OBAI01 (sample SAMN04571696, study PRJEB22368) | human gut metagenome | biome: human gut; material: stool | host: Homo sapiens | place: Luxembourg | collected 2012-06-29
CAAGTTCAATACAAACCTTGACAGTGAAGCAGGTGCTTCTAAGTGGAAGTAATCCAACTATCAAAATTATATTAAAGTGCAATGCCCGATGTGGGCATTGCACTTTTTTATTATTTCACTTGGAAGTTACAAAAGAAAAATGTATCTTTGCAAAAAATAAACTTATAATATTGAAAAAATATGGCAACAATTTATCTCGATAATACAACTTATAATGAAGCTGCATTATATGCTAAACTTAATAATATAAGTATTTCAGAAGCTATCAAGGCTGGCATGAAAGCCCTTATGAATAATATTAAAACTAATTCACAAGACGCTACTTCAGAAAAATATTATATCTCTCCAAAAGTGAAAGCATTAGAGAGCGGTTTTATATGCCCTAAAGACTTGTCCTTTGATTACAAAAAAAAATTATCAGATTCAGCTATAAAGAAATATCTATGAAACTATTTTTAGATACAAACGTACTTATAGATTTCATTTTGGAGAGGCAGCCATTTTATATCAAGCTGCAGCTATGATTATTTCTTATGCAGAAGAAAATAAAGTCCAAATCTGTGTTAGTTCTTTATCCCTCGTTACTACAAATTTTATATGTATAGAACGATGCAAGATGCCTATTGAAATCTTCAGAAATAAAATTAATTTCCTTAGAGATTTTATAGAAATCTGTTCAGTTGATAACACGGACATATACAACTCCTACGACTCTTTGTGGAAAGATTTTGAGGACGGAGTACAATATTACTCTGCAAAAAGGACTAATGCCGATTATATAGTTACAAGAAACAAAAAGGATTTTGAAGAAAATGATATAAAAGCAATAACATTGGATGAAACCTTCAATCTTCTTAAATGAATTAATAGATTTGAAGCATATGGAAACTTTAGAGAAAATGCCTTTCGAGGCTCAGCACAAAATATTCAAGAGACTGGCAGAAATAGCAGACTCAAAGACCCTGACAAAAGAAGAGCAGGAGAAATACGACAACAGCATGATGGTCATGTGGGACAATTATGCAGTATATAAGCATGCAGAGGAAAAAGGAATAATAAAAGGAGAAGCAAAAGGAAGAGCTGAAGGAAGAGCTGAAGGAAAAAAAGAAAAAGCCAAAGAAATCGCCCTCAAACTTCTTGCTTTAAATACACCAATTGACATCATTTTCCAATCCACAGGTTTATCTATAGAGGAAATCAAGAAATTAAAATCATAAGCGCATAGGAAGTGCAATGCTCACATCGGGCATTGCACTTTTTTATTTCATTACCACTCCCCTACTTCCAAAGAACAAAACTGAATTCGTAGATTCATCGAAGAGGAAGTGAACTCAAGTTTCGCAAATGGTTTATGTACGGGCTGAAGGGCCAAAAGCTCTTAGCCCCCTTCAGGGCGTGTGGGGCAAAACTTGCGAAAGTTCAATTCCATATACGTAATCGTTTTCGTATAATTTTCTGAGGTTTACACCTTATTATATATAGAATAATTGTAATTTTGCAATATAATAAATATAAGCCTAATTTATGAACAAGACTTTTTTCAAAAACATGGTGCTTGCAGCACTTATGACATTACCCGTACTCGCAAAGGCACAGACTACTTTTGCGGGAATCACCATTGAGCAAAATGCTCAGAACACTCCTGAGGGATGGACAGCAGTTGAGTTACCAAAATTGCCAGTCATCACATCAGCAAATACGTTTAACATCACTACCTACGGTGCCTCCACATCGGCAGCAGACAACACCAAGGCTATTCAGAGCGCCCTGGATGATGTTCCTACTACTGGCGGTATGGTGATAATACCTGCAGGTACGTGGATGTTTGGCAGCACAGACCAGATGACAAGTAAGACCGAAGTTCTCAGCATCAAGTCAAAAACCGTACTCCACCTTTGCGCAGGTGCCACCCTGAAGCTCGTAGAATACGGCAAGGCTCCTAACAACAAGACTGTATTCATCGGTTGTAAGAATAAGAATCAAAGCGACATTGTAATCGAGGGTGAAGGCGAAACATCTATCATCGACGGACAGGGTGCACGCTGGTGGCTGGCAAAAGAGCAAAGCGAGACCTTCAACCCAGGTGCGATGATACGCTTCGAACAGGGTAAGCGTTTCTTGCTCCGCAACTTCAAAATTCAGAATACTCCAGGTGTTAATATCACTATCAGTAACAGTGGCAAAGCAAGTCATGCTACTATTCATGACGTAACCATCAGCGAACCTGCTTCAGAAGCAGGAAAGGGCAAGGCATCTCATAACACGGATGGTGTCTCTATCTGGGGGCCATACGTCAACATCTACAACTGTAATATCAGCAATGGTGACGATAATGTAGTCTGCGATGACGATGCACAATATATCCATGTATGGAACTGCGACTTCGGAACTGGACATGGTGCTTCTATCGGCAGCTTCACCAACAAAATCAAGCATGTATGGTTCGATAACATCACCATGAACGGTACTACTGCGGGCATCCGCATGAAGACAGGTATCAATAGCGATGGTACACTCCGGGGCGGTGGTGAGGAAGACTGGAAGTTTACTAACTTCACTATGACCAAGGTAAAGAACCCTCTCTCTATCGACTGCTTCTACGACAAAAACTACAATAGCGATCCTGCGGTAGACAAGGCCAATGCAAGAACTGTAGATAGCACTACCCCAACCTATAATGGTATTTATCTGCAGAATGTAAAGACTACAGATGTTTGCGAAGGAAACGCAATCTTCTTTGTTGGTCGCCCAGAGAGCCACATCAAGAACGTGACACTCGACAACGTACAGATATCAGCCAAGAAGGGTATCGATATCCGTTTTGTGGATAATCTCGTATTCAAGAATGGATCAAAGATTACAGTTAGCAGTGGTGCTATGTGGCTGAAGAAGTTTGACTCCACCTACGAGGATCAGTGCAACGCCACATCGACAGGTACTATAGAAACAGATCCTAATGGAGTTTATACTTTGAATTCAAAGACCCTAACTGATAAAACAGCAGGTACTTTCAATAATGGTTTCTCTATCTCGAATGAAAAGGGTAAAGCATACGACGTTGGCTCAGGAACTAATTACATCAAGTTTAGTGCCAACCAATACACCATCAATATTCCTGACGGCATCAAGATTGTAAAGATGGAAATCGAGGGGCGCAACAACTATGACACAGATGATGCATACATAGGCGAGATAAATGGTGTGAACTATGATGCTACGACCTATGTTTTTCCAAAGGATAAAAGCATAAAGAATTACAGCATCAGCTTTGCCACTCCTGTAGAGCACACGCTTACCTTCACCCCTAAGGTAAAGCAGTGTATATTGGCTATTACGCTCTATGGTGATGCTTCGAGTAATATAGCAGGCGTAAGAGTTGACAACCAGGCTATGGCAGACACCAACATCTATGATCTCAGCGGCCGTGTTGTAGCACAAAAAGGTTCCGAAGGTCTGAAGAAAGGTATCTATATCTTCAACAACAAGAAATTCGTTGTACAGTAACCTACTCTCAGTACACTACAGGCTCATCACCTGTCAACATAGAACAAACAAAAAAGGCAATCTGTCAAACAGCAGATTGCCTTTTTTATATTTATAGGATTATACTCTTATTTCTTTTCTGTAGTTTCTTCCTTAGTGGCAGCTTTCTTTGCAGGAGCCTTCTTGGCTGCAGCAGGAGCCTTAGTAGCAGTCTTCTTAACAGGAGCCTTGGCAGCAGTAGCGGTCTTCTTGGCAACAGGCTTCTTCTCTGAACGAAGTTTCTCTGCCTCCTTCTCTATCTTCTCGAGCTTAGCCTGCAGACGGACAATCTCCTTGTCCTTTACCTCGATTTCCTCATCCTGATTCTTAATGGTGGTGAGAAGACCCTCCAGCTGATCGTTATCCACATCAGAAGGATACAAGTCGTTGACACGGTTGAGGAAGTCGCCAAGAATATTCATATAGTTGGTGAAAGCATCAAAAGGATCGCTGTAGATACCACGGTCAAGACCGACATTGCTTGGTTTGGTGGTCATAAAGCGGAAGTTGTTACTTGCCTGCAGGTAATCCCAATCCTGATTGATACGAGGATCGTTGGCAATGCGTACACGGTCGGCAACACTATAAAGTTTGTTGAAAGCCTCACGCTGCATAGAGTTACCCAACCATGTGCTGACATCGCGCTCCTCGTCTACCCAACTCAGGGTATCAGGAACATTCAACTCGCCTACCGATTTCATCTTCTTGCAAATCTCGATAGGAGTAGAGAAGGTGATGCCCTTCTCCTTGGCGCAAGCTGGCAGAGCCTTCAGGAACTCCAGAATGTTGCTTGACAAGGGCTGGGCAATACCGAGAGCAGACAGCTCCATGAAGATATTGATTACCTGCTCCTCTTGAGGCAGGGCAGCAATCTGATTGATATAGTTGTCGGCGAAGAGAGGATAGCCGTCCCAGCTGCTGTTGTTGAAACGCAGAGAGACATCATCGCTCAGGCGCACATCACGCAGCAAGAGCTTGAGCTTTGGAGCCAGAGCGCAGTTGTAAACATAGTGAGGAGACTTCCATCCCAACACATGCTTGGCACCCTCGGTAAGCATGCCGGCAAAACCCATCTGTGAAGCCTGCAAACCGATGTCGTCGCTATAGATGAGCGAAGAGTTGCGCAGCACCTGTGGCTTCTTGCCAAAGTACTCCTCCATCTTGGCAGCCTGACGCTGTACTTCGGCTTTAAAGCTCTCCTCATTGACGAGAGAGGCCAAACCATGAGAATAAGGTTCGGCGAGGAACTCTACGCAACCTGTCTTGTTGAGGTCCTGCAACTTCTCCAACACCTGTGGTGCATGAAGTTCCAACTGCTCCATACCCACACCAGAGATAGAGAAAGCTACCTTGAAATACTGTCCGTTGGCCTTGATCATATCCTCAAGAGTTGTGAGGGCAGGCATATAAGAACGCTCAGCAATATCACTGATACTACGCTCGTTCTCATAGTCATCGTAGTAATAATGGTCGGTACCGATATCGAAGAAACGATACCTCTTCAGATGGATGATCTGATGTATTTCGAAATATAAACAAATTGTCTTCATAAAAAATTAAAATTTGAACGTTTAACTTCACTCTTCACTTCACACCTACTTCCACCCCAGTGTCTTGAGGTAAAGATCCTTGATGCGTGCTCCCACCTTCTCCCAGGTTATCTGGTCGACCTCATTTTTGCCTTCCACAGACAGATAGTCGAAGAGACTCTCATTGTGGCAAATGCTATAGATGGCATCAGCCAGGGCATGAATGTCCCAGTAGTCAACCTTGATACAGTTGGTCAGGATTTCACCACAACCACTCTGCTTGGAGATAATCGTAGGCGTGCCACACTGCATGGCCTCCAAAGGAGAGATACCAAAAGGCTCGCTCACCGAAGGCATGACATAGACATCAGAATCTTTCAGGCACTCATACACCTGCTTGCCACGCATGAATCCCGGGAAGTGGAAACGGTCGGCAATGCCACGCTCTGCAGCGAGATAAATCATCTGATTCATCATATCGCCGGAACCAGCCATACAGAAACGCACATTGCGAGTACGATGCAACACCATATTGGCAGCCTCGACAAAGTATTCCGGACCTTTCTGCATAGTGATACGTCCCAAGAAGGTTACCACCTTCTCCTTGCCCTTATGGTCGGGACGAGGAATGTCCTGCCACTCCTGCTTCAATGGATAAACAGCATTGTGCATGGCAAAACACTTGCGTGGGTCCTGATGATACTGATTGATAACTGTCTGACGGGTAAGCTCTGACACACACATGATGCAGTCGGCATTGTCCATACCATCCTTCTCGATGGAATAAACGGTAGGGTTCACCTTGCCACGGCTTCGGTCGAAGTCGGTGGCATGCACGTGGATGCACAGAGGCTTTCCACTCACCTTCTTGGCGTGGATACCTGCGGGGAAGGTAAGCCAGTCGTGAGCATGAATGATGTCGAACTCCTCAGAACGAGCCACCACTCCTGCAATGACAGAATAGTTGTTGATTTCGTCGTGAAGGTTGGAAGGATATCCACCAGCAAAGCCCATACAGCCGAGGTCATTGACATTCATATAATTGAAGTCGGCATAGATATGATCACGATAACGGAAATAGTCATTAGGATCCATGATGTTGCCCACACGCTGCTTCACATAGTCATAGTTGACATCGCGCCAGGCTATAGGCACACAGTTCATGGCTACAATTTTAGCGGCACTGCGGTCTTCATCACCAAAAGGATGAGGCAGACAGAGAGTGATATCCACATCGCCCTGAGCATGCAATCCCTGTGAGATACCAAAATTGGCAGTAGCCAAGCCACCAAATACATGAGGAGGATACTCCCATCCAAACATTAATACTTTCATATTGCAGTCCTCCTTATTTAATATTGATATTTTTCAAGTAGTTCGAGCGCACGCAGAATCTCTGCCACATTCATGGCAAAGGAGATAGCACCTCGCCCAGTAAATGGAGGGTTGCCATCGAAGAGCTCGCTGATAGTGCCCAAACAATGGCATGACATCTCATCGTCATAGCCCACCATCTGGCGCTCAATGAAGCTCAGACGTGTACGCTTATACATCTTCAGAGTTGCCTCCATATAGAAGCCACCCAGCCATGGCCATGCTGTACCCTGATGATAAGCATAGTCGCGTTGGCTCTGCGGACCTACATAGACAGGGTTGTATCCGCCACTCTTTGGTGAGAGTGAACGCAGGCCCTTAGGTGTAAGAAGCTCTCGGGTACAGATGTCGAGCACACGCTTCTTCTGGTCCTGGGACAATGGAGAGTAGTCGAAGGCTACAGGGAATATCATATTGGGACGAACACTCCAGTCGATCATCTTGCCGTCAACATAGTCGTAGAGATAACCATACTCGTTGAGGAAAGTGTCGAGGAACGACTGCTTGGCAAGTTCGGCTGCCTCGAGGAACTGCTGCTGATCTTTCTCCTTACCTGCCAACTCGCACAGAGAGGCACAGAAGCAAAGGGCATTATACCACAAGGCATTAAACTCGACGATGTATCCCGTACGGGGAACAACAGGATGCCCATTGGCAGTGGAGTTCATCCATGTCACAGCCTTGTCCTTGCCGTCGGTGTAAAGAAGTCCGTTGGGCATCAGCTTCAGGTTGGGGTGATGATTGCACTTCACGTACATCACTACGTCCTTGATAAACTTGCCGTACTTCTTGAGGCAAGCTTCTTTTCCTTTCTCCTTGGCATACTGCTGCAAAGCCCATACTGCCCACAAAGGCACATCGGGCTGGTCGATCTCTGCAATATGTACGGTGACAGGCTTGCCCTCCATGAACTCGTAATAACCCTTCATAGCGGTCTTCATCACCAACTCGAAGTAATCGTCTTCCTCGATGGAGAGTGTCAGACCAGGCAAAGAGATGAACGTGTCGCGGGCACGGCACTTGAACCAAGGATAACCGGCAATGATGTATCGGTCGTCGTTGCTTTCGCGACGATGGAACTGATGGGCTGCATTGACCAGACAATGGAAGAAATTATCGCGTGGCGCACGCTCATTCACTTCCTTGTCGAAGAGTGCCTTCAGACTGCGCGATTTGATTTCGGATGTGGAAGCGGCAAAGACGATGGTCTCACCCTTCTTGATGTTCATCTCGAAATAGCCGGGAACATAGAGGTCCTCATTGGAAGCATAGCCGCGCTCCTGCTCCTTGGGATACTCCACACCACGATACCAGTCGGGCTGGAAGATGAAATTATTCTTCTTGGAGAACTGCATGAACAGGTCGGGATAACCGGCATACATACATGTCTTGATGCCATTGTCGACCTCAGCATAATCTCTTGAAGCAGTTGCATTCTCGTGAGTAAACTGTCTCACGCTGCGGAATGCAAGGAAAGGACGGAACCTCAGTGTAGTGGCAGAATGTCCATCCACCAAGGTGTAACGCAACAAAATACGATTCTCATAATGCTGGAACACCACTTCCTTCTTCAGAATGACGCCTCCCACACGATACAACGTGGTAGGAACCCTATCGCAATCGAATTCACGGATGTACTTGTGTCCCATCGGATTGTAGTTGTTGCCTTGATACTTATGCAGTCCAAGATTGAATTCAGCTCCATGCTGAATCACCGTAACATCGAGCGAGCTCAGGAGCACATGGTTGTCATCGTCCAGTTCTGGAACCGGCACAACCAATAGACCATGATACTTGCGGGTATTACAGTCCACAATCGTAGAGCACGAATAAGCACCAGAGCGGTTGGTACGCAACAACTCCTTGGGCAATGACTCTTGAAGGTTAGTCATCAGGGCCTTTTCGAATTTTAGATAACTCATAGATCTATATTAAGGTTTTAGTTTTTAATACATTACTTTAGATTGGTTCAAAGGTAACGATTTTTTGTTGTATAACAAAGTTTTTTCGGATAAAAATAGTTGAAATTTTGCTTTATCATGTTTTTTTAGCCAAATCAACTTACTTTTTGAGCAAAACAGCATGTTGACAACACCCAGACTGGCAGCCGTCAACCACTTTATACGAAAAAAGAGGAGCAAGTTGCCCACTCCTCTTATCAGGCAGGAATCATGAAATTGATGACCTCCTGCTCTACCGTTATCTTATAGCTACCCTTAGGGGTGTTCATCAGACGGCCATCCACACCGATGAGGGCATGCGAAGCCTCCTTCACCTCCACCTCACGGGTACGGTAAGGATGCACACTGCGATGGTTGAGGAACTTACCACGCACGAAGAGATAGAATCCCTCGAAGAGTTGTGTGATCTGCGGATGATACACCACCGACACATCAAGCAGTCCGTTATAGGGCACGGCGTTAGGTGTCTGCCCATATCCTGAGGCATTGCCTATGCACATGGTCATCACCCTGCGCTGTATCTCATCCTCATTGATCTTGACATGCATCTTGTAGTCGAGGCGCTGGAAAATCATGAGCACAAAAGAAGAGATGAACGATAGTGTGCGGGAACCCAGGAAGTGATGGGTCTTGCGGCGCAGATTCATGATAGCGGCAATCAAGCCCACGTTGATGCAGTTCAGGAAGTAACGATGGCACTTCTCGTCGCGCTTGTTCGTATAACGGATACAACCCAAGTCGATTTTCCTGATACGGCGCTGTTTCAGCCATTTGATGGTCTGCTCATAATCGCTGTCGGAGAATCCCCAGAAATGGGCGAAGTCGTTCATCATGCCATGAGGGATTACGCCAAGGGCTATCCCTTCACGAGTAGCCTTGTCTACCTGCATCAGACAGTTGACGGCATCATTGAGTGCAGAGTCGCCTCCTACAATGACTATTGTCTTATAGCCATTGTTGATAAACATCTTCACCAACCGTTCCACACTTTTCTGGTTCTCACTCTGCACAAAGTCGTAGTCGATATGCTGCTGGCGCAACAACTTCTCTATCTTGAGCCAGCGTTTTCCTTCACGCCACCCATTACGGGGGCAATAGAGCAATCCCCACTTGTTTTCATTAACCGCCATGATCTATATTTTGTTTTTTATATTTCAAGATTTACCTGTCCACATCGCCTGTCAGCTCGAATATCTGTTCCACCTTATCTGCCATGGGCTGCAAGGCATCCACCCAATGTATGGTAAAGCCTCTGCGCTCCATGCCGCGGAACCATGTCATCTGTCGCTTGGCAAACTGATGTATGGCTATCTCCAAGCCTCGGAACATCTCGTCGTAGGATGTCTTACCTGTCGCATATTCTGTGACAAACTTGTATTCCAAGCCGTAATATATCAAGTCTTCTGCAGGAATGCCCCTGTCGAGAAGCGATCTGATTTCATCGACCATACCTTCATCAAGGCGCTGCCTCAGTCGGCGTGTAATCTTCTCACGACGAGCCTCACGGTCGATGCTCACACCGATAATCAAGGAGTCAACCGATGGCAGCTCCCTCTCGGGCATGGGATGCTCGGCATTATAAGTCTCAATCTCTATGGCACGAATGGCACGCTGGGCTGTGTCGACATCGGTGCGGTTGTGCATATGCGAGCCGTTCCTTGCCTTGAGCTGTTGCAGCATCTCTGTAAGCTCAGCCAGGCTCTTGTCGGCAAGACGCTCACGAAGCACAGGGTTTTGAGGCACAGGCGAGAGATGATAGCCCTTGAGCACGGACTCAATATAAAGTCCCGTTCCGCCACAAAGGATGGGCAACCTTCCCCTTCTAAGAACATCCTGATAGGCATCATAGAAGTCTTGCTGATACTGAAAGAGGTTGTACTTGGTTCCTGGCTCGCAGATATCTATGAGATGATAGGGAATCTGCTTGTCCCCTACAGTATAGTCGGCCAGATCCTTGCCCGTTCCTATATCCATTCCGCGATACACCTGTCGGCTGTCGGCACTGATAATCTCGGCTTCCATCCCGTCCATACGCGAAGGAAAGGCAGCAGCCAAGGCTGCAGCAAGACTTGTCTTTCCGCTTGCCGTAGGACCCAATATCGTTATCATCGTCTGTTTCATGGTGGCAAAGATACAAAAATTTCTGATATAGCTAAACAAAGAAAGCGAAAAAAAGAAGTTTAGCATCACTTAAAGACCCGAAATAAGGTTTCATACGGGTGTTAAACGCAAAAAAGCCTGGCATTTTGCAATGCCAGGCCTATAATATTGTTGAATATCGCTACTGCGGTATTACTTCAACTCAGCGAGGTACTTGATAGTACGAACCATCTGAGAAGTATAAGAGTTCTCATTGTCGTACCAAGAAACTACCTGTACCTGATATGTGTCGTCGTCGATCTTGCTAACCATTGTCTGAGTAGCATCGAAGAGAGAACCGAAACGCATACCGATGATATCAGAAGAAACGATAGGATCCTCGTTGTAACCGAAGCTCTCGTTAGAAGCAGCCTTCATAGCAGCGTTGATACCCTCAACAGTTACGTCCTTACCCTTAACAACAGCTACGAGGATAGTTGTAGAACCTGTTGGAGTTGGAACGCGCTGTGCAGAACCGATCAACTTACCGTTCAACTCAGGAATTACGAGACCGATAGCCTTAGCAGCACCTGTTGAGTTAGGAACGATGTTCTGAGCACCTGCACGTGAACGACGGAGGTCACCCTTACGCTGAGGACCGTCGAGAATCATCTGGTCACCTGTGTAAGCGTGGATAGTAGACATAATACCAGACTGGATAGCTGCGTACTTGTTCAAAGTGTCAGCCATAGGAGCCAAGCAGTTAGTTGTACAAGAAGCTGCAGAGATAACTGTATCGGCTGGAGTCAAAGTCTTGTGGTTTGTGTTGTAAACGATAGTAGGAAGATCGTTACCTGCAGGAGCAGAGATAACTACCTTCTTAGCACCTGCTGTAAGGTGAGCAGAAGCCTTCTCCTTAGATGTATAGAAACCTGTGCACTCAAGTACTACGTCAACACCAAGCTCACCCCAAGGAAGCTCAGCTGCGTTAGGCTTAGCGTAGATAGTGATCTCCTTACCATCAACGATGATAGAGTTGTCTGTTGCCTCTACAGTGTGCTTGCCCTCGCCATACTTACCAGCGAAGCCACCCTGTGCTGTATCATACTTAAGAAGGTGAGCCAACATTTTTGGAGATGTAAGGTCATTGATTGCAACTACCTCATAACCATCTGCCTCAAACATCTGACGGAAAGCCAGACGACCGATACGGCCGAAGCCGTTAATAGCAACTTTTGTCATTTTGTTTAATATTTAAATTAATGGTTGAAAATAATTTTACCTTAATAAGCCTCAAAGCACTTGCCAATGAGCTGAAACATTCAAAAAGCAATACTTTTGAGCAATTTTTTTTCTTATCGAGCGCAAAGTTACTAATTTTTTTCTAACTTTGCACACGAATTGAGTATTAAATTATTTAAAAAAGACTGCATGTTGCAGAATATCGTAGTCTTTTCATGCCTTAAGGGGGCATACTGACAACTCCATATTGCAAAATAAAAAGTATGAATGCGTGACTGCAGTTGCAGCAGTCCCTATATATAATAAGGTAAATATGTCTAACTTAAAATAATAAAAAGAAAAGATGAGTAAATTTCTGAATGAATTCAAGCAATTCGCCATGCGTGGCAATGTGCTCGATATGGCTGTCGGTGTCATCATTGGTGGTGCCTTTGGTAAAATCGTCAGTTCGTTGGTAGACGATATCATCATGCCTCCTATTGGATGGATTATCGGTGGTGTCAACTTCTCGGAACTGAAAATTTCACTTCCTACCGTGGAAGTAGCCGGCGAGAAACTGCCTGCTGCCACCATCAACTATGGTAACTTCCTGCAGACCTGCCTCGACTTCTTCATCGTGGCTTTCTGTATCTTCATGCTGATCAAACTGGTCAACAAGTTTGCCAAGAAGAAGGAGGAAGAGCCCAAGCCAGAGCCTAAGCCTACGGCAGAGGAAAAACTCCTTACCGAAATTCGCGACTTGTTGAAGAACAAGTAACATTCATATTCTATCGGGCGTGGGGCGGCAGAGTTTCGCTATGACGAAAAGACTCTGCTGAACCTACGCTGTTATTGCACCTTAGTGACGATGAAAGAGACATACCTGCTTTCATATTTTCACCGCCACCCAACAGTAACCAAAGAGATGAACAGCCAGGAAGCTACAGACAAGTTGACAAAAAAAGGCATCAAACTTACAGCCAACAGGATATTGGTGTACAAGGCTTTGCTCAGTCATTCTGCCCCGATGAGCCTTGGCGACATGGATACCTTGATGCCATCGATGGACAAATCGAGCATATTCCGTACACTCACCTTGTTCCTGGAGCATGATGTGGTGCATGCCTTTGAGGACGGACGTGGCATACTCAACTACGAACTGTGCGAGGAAGAGGGCAAGTGCGACCATCATGACGGACATATCCACTTCTACTGCGAGACGTGCCAGCGCTCTTTCTGTCTGGACGACATCCATATTCCAAGTTTCGAACTGCCCGAAGGATTCTGTCCTCATTCCGTTTCCTTTGTCATCAAAGGCGAATGCCCCGAATGTAAGAGAAAAAAATCATCCCCACTCCATAGAACATAACAAAACAAAGTCTTTCACCACACGGGTATATTCCTCATGATGATCGCGGTAAGCCATGGCATGAGCTGAGCCTTTGGCGATAAAAATAGCCTTGCGCCCTCTCTCCTTTGCATCGTACAGGGGGCGAAGCATGGCATAAGGCACAAAGGCATCCTTGTCGCCATGGATAAAGAGCATCGGTTTGGTACTCTTACGGACTTGGGATATCTGCAGAGCCTCAGCAAACGACCAGCCATACTTGTGCAGGCAGAGCGCGGAAGTGGTGTTCATCAAAGGGAAAGCTGGCAAGCCAAACTGGTCTTTGAGCTGAGCGGCAAACTCGTCCCACACACTGGTATAACCGCAATCCTCCACAAAGCACTTCACATATCCCGGAGTCTTCTCGCCCGCAACAGCCATCGTAGTAGCTGCACCCATCGATATGCCATGAATCACCTGCCACGTATTCTTCACTCTTCGTTCTTTACTCTTCACTTTAAATAACTCATGGGCTACTTGCGACCATCTGATGACATCCCATCGGTCGTTCCACCCCATCTGTATATGACTGCCCTCGCTCTTGCCATGTCCATACAGATCGGGAAGGAGCACATTATACCCCATATCATGATTGTAGAGATAGGCGATGTGGAGCATTCCCTCGGCACGCACCTTGTAGCCATGAACCACAATGGCGGTTCTGCCGGTAGACTTGGGGGCATAGAGATAAAGGGCATGAGCCTTATAGCCCGAAGGCATCAGCAGGAAGGTGTCTTTCACGCAATGATGCTGATACACCGAGTCCATCCAGACCGAAATCCAGGGACACTCACTCTTCATTCTCGTTTTCCAATGTTCGGCTGTCATTCGCTCTTCCTTCGGATAGCTGAGCGAGTAAGCGAGCATATAGCTGCTTACTCCATACAAACTTGCTGTCACAAGCACAACAATGCCCAAGACTACACCTATTATTATATGAAACTTTCTTTTCTTCATGTCTTCCCATCATTCGTTTTCCAATACTGCAAAATTACTCAAAATAACAAAAAGAACAAAACATAAAAGCATATTTTAACTGAACTTTCACAAATGCCATACTTGTGTCAGCAGCCTTGAATTCCTATAAAACGTTCACTTAATACTGAGAAAATCTTTCTCTTATACTATATAAATGTGCTGTTTATCCCATAAAAGTTCTGTTCAAAGCCTTTGAATGTGCGTTCAAAGCCTTTGAATGTGCGTTCAGAGGCTTTGAATGTACGTTCAGAGCCTTTGAACGAAGATTTCATTAGAGAGAAAAAAACAATTTCATCACAATCTGAAGACACCTCTTCGTCTACTCGCTCACCTATCCCGACGATTACAAACCTGCCATGTCTAAACTGTTCCATCTGATAGAAAACTGGAAAATCGTCGGGGCATATTGATGTTTTTCGGCAACAAGATGTCGTATACACAAAAAAACTTTGTACATTTGCAACTCATAAAGACAAACCTTCCCTTTATAAAGACAATATGACAAAGAAAGCAATCGTAATGGGCGCCACATCGGGCATCGGAATGGAAGTGGCCAAACTGCTTGTCGCCAAAGGATGGCAAGTGGGAATAGCCGGAAGAAGAATAGAAAGACTGCAGGCTCTGACGGCTGAAGGCATCGCCTGCTATCAGCAGATAGATGTCACATCAGCCGATGCTCCTCACCTACTGCAACAACTCATCGACAAGTTGGGAGGCATGGACCTGTATTTCCACAGTTCCGGAATAGGATGGCAGAACAACCTGCTCGATATAGAGAAAGAACTGAAGACGGTGGAAACGAACGGGATGGGATTCACAAGAATGGTAGACACCGCATTCAACTGGTTTGCTGCCCACACCACGACAACCGAAAATAAAGATACATATCGCATTGCCTGCATCACCTCCATAGCAGGAACAAAAGGACTTGGTGCTGCCCCAGCCTATTCTGCCACCAAACGATTCCAAAACCACTACTTGGAATGCCTTGCCCAGCAAGCACGTATGCGCCAGCTTCCCATCTCGATAACAGACCTACGGCCAGGATTTGTGGCAACCGACCTGATTGCAGGCAGCAAATATCCGCTACAGCTAAGAGCAGAAGAAGTGGCAAGGCACATCGTACATGCCATTGAGAAAGGGAAAGAAGTAAAAGTCATAGACTGGCGGTACGCCATCCTCGTCTTCTTCTGGCGTCACATACCAAGATGGCTGTGGACAAGGTTGAAAATCTCTCAATAATATGGGTCAAAAAAATCCCTCCTTCAGGCATGATACCCGAAGGAGGGATTTATAGTATAGATGGCAGGAATCTGCTTTTCTAATCTTTACCCGCAAAGAAATCATCACGGGGAGAAAGCCTTACTCCCACTCGATTGTCGAAGGTGGTTTTGAAGATATGTCGTAGCAAACGCGGTTCACACCCTTCACCTTGTTAATAATCTCGTTGCTAACCTTTGCCATAAAGTCGTATGGCAGATGAGCCCAGTCGGCAGTCATCGCATCAGTACTTGTTACGGCACGCAATGCTACAGGGTGCTCGTAAGTACGTTCATCACCCATCACACCTACAGAACGAACGGTAGAAAGCAACACAGTACCAGCCTGCCAGATTTGATCGTAGAGAGAAACCTCTATCTCGCCATTCTGCATGTCAGCAGGAACACCGGCAGCCAGGACACGACGAGCTTCTTCACCACTCAACTTCACCTTATACTCACGCAAGCCACGGATATAGATATCGTCAGCATCCTGAAGAATACGCACCTTCTCTGGAGTAATATCACCCAAGATACGAACAGCCAAACCAGGACCAGGGAAAGGATGACGGGTAATCAGGTGCTCAGGCATTCCCATAGAACGACCTACACGACGAACTTCATCCTTGAACAACCACTTCAAAGGCTCGCACAACTGGAGATTCATCTCCTTAGGAAGACCACCTACATTATGATGACTCTTGATCACCTTACCCGTGATATTCAAACTCTCGATACGGTCTGGATAGATAGTACCCTGAGCCAACCACTTGGCACCAGTCTGCTTCTTTGCCTCAGCATTGAACACCTCTACGAAGTCGCGACCGATAATCTTACGCTTCTTCTCTGGGTCTGTTACACCAGCCAAGTCGGTAAAGAACTTCTCTGATGCATCAACACCTATTACATTCAAGCCCAAGCACTTGTAATCTTCCATAACATCACGGAACTCGTTCTTGCGGAGCATACCGTGATCCACGAAGATACAGGTCAGGTTCTTGCCGATAGCCTTGTTCAGGAGAACGGCAGCCACACTAGAGTCAACGCCACCAGAAAGGCCGAGGATGACCTTGTCATCACCCAACTGTTCCTTCAACTCAGCCACTGTAGTCTCTACGAAAGAGTCTGCACTCCAATCCTGCTTGCTGCCACAGATGTCAACCACGAAGTTCTTCAACAACTGTGTACCCTGCAAAGAGTGGAAAACCTCTGGGTGGAACTGAACTGCCCAAACAGGCTGCTTGGTGGAAGCGTATGCAGCATACTTCACATTAGCCGTAGAAGCGATGCACTTGTAATCCTCAGGGATGGCTGTGATGGTATCACCATGGCTCATCCAAACCTGCGAGTTCTCTACGAAGCCCTTGAACAAAGGATTCTCTGCATCAAAGTGCTCCAAGTTGGCACGGCCATACTCACGGCTATCAGCTGCCTCCACCTTTCCGCCCCGAGCGTAAGAGAGGAACTGAGCACCATAGCAGATGCCGAGCACAGGGATGCGTCCGATAAACTGGCTCAAATCAACCTTGAAAGCTTCCGGATCATGAACGGAGTAAGGACTACCGCTCAAGATGACACCAATCACAGATGGGTCATCCTTTGGAAACTTGTTGTAAGGCATAATCTCGCAGAAGGTATCAAGCTCACGTACACGACGGCCTATCAGCTGTGTGGTCTGTGAACCGAAATCCAAAATAATAATCTTCTGTTGCATAATATATTAAACTTTAAATTTTTAACTTTGACATAAAAACGCCTCTGCCTCTTTCAGCGTTTCCTGCTTTCCCACATCCATCAGTCTGAGGTCGTTCTTCACATATCCCTCAATGCGTACTTTGTCGCAATGCTTCAGATAGAAATCCATGATGGGGAATTTGTCCGGTTCTTCCTCCATCAGCGGGAAGATGGATGGTGCTACCATGTGGATGCCCGAGAAGGCATACATCTTACACTTGGCTGGATCGAGATGAGGATAAGGGCTCTTCACCTCGCCTGTCTCGATGTTCGTCCACCCCACCAACCGCATACTGTCATCGAAGAGAAGATAACGTTTTGTCTTGCGTTCGCTCACCAACAGGCGGGCTGCAAGAGGCTTTTCCTCCGGTGAGGCTTCCTGCGACTCTTCTGTAAGGTCCTTCGTCTCTATCTGATAGAACTTTCCCAAGTCCACATTGCTCAATATATCCACATTGTGAATAAGGACGGGCTCATGCGCATCGAAGAGCGGCCATGCCTTTCTGATACCTCCACCTGTCTCGAGCAGTTTGTCCGTCTCGTCGCTGATACGGATATCCATACCGAAGTTGTCGTTATCGCGTAGGTAATCAATAATCTGACTGGAAAAATGATGAACGTTCACTACAATGCGAGTGAAACCAGCATCTTTCAACCGAAAGATGACACGTTTGAGCAAAGGTTCTCCTCCCACACTTACCAAAGCTTTCGGAATACGGTCGGTAAGTGGCTTGAGGCGAGTGCCCAGACCTGCAGCGAAAATCATTGCTTGCATCATTATAGCTATCCATTAATGTGCGTGCAAATTTACTAACTTTTTACGAAATAGCCAAATTTGCACGCCATTAATTGATTACAAAAGAAAAACTTATTCTACAGGAAGCACTTGCTCTATCTGCTGTTCGCGATGACAGATTCTCACCTCGACACCGAACTTCTCATGAATATGCTCGGCAAGATGCTGGGCAGAATAGACACTACGGTGCTGACCGCCTGTACAGCCGAAGCAGAACATCAGAGAGGTGAAGCCTCGCTGAATATATCGGTTCACATGATGGTCGGCAAGGCGATAAACACTATCGAGGAAGGTCAGTATCTCGCCATCATCCTCCAAGAATCGGATGACTGGCTCGTCGAGACCCGTCAGTTTCTTGTATGGCTCGTATCGGCCGGGGTTATGGGTGCTGCGACAATCGAAGACATAACCGCCTCCATTGCCTGATGGGTCTTCGGGAATACCTTTCCTATAGGAGAAGCTGAACACCCTTACCACCAAAGGTCCCTTGCCATCATACTTGGAGAAGGTGGCAGGACCATCCTGCGGATGCGAAGTGTAGATATTGGTATCGGCTGTGCGATAACCATCAGCACGGTTGACAGCCGACTTCTCTATACGGGTAAACTGCGGCAGCTCGGTAAGGCGGCGAAGCATATCCATCATATAAGGATAAGGGAACACCTTATCGCCCATTTTCAGCAGGTCACGAAGATTCTGAATGGCAGGAGGAATACTGTCAAGGAAATGCTTCTTGCGCTCGAAGTATCCACGGAAACCATAGGCACCCAATACCTGCAACGTACGGAAGAGGACGAAAAGACTCAGACGGTTGACAAAATGACGGACAGAAGGAACCTCAGTATAGTTCTTCAGCGACTGATAATATTCCCATACGAGTTCACGTCGCAACTTGAAAGGATACTTTGCCGATGCCTGCCAGAGGAAAGAAGCCAAATCGTAGTAGAAAGGTCCTTTACGCCCACCCTGGAAATCAATAAAGTACGGATTGCCATTTTCGTCAAGCATTATGTTGCGAGCCTGGAAATCTCGATACAGGAAACAGTCCATCTGTTCGGAAGTCAGGTCTTTGGCAAAAAGGCGGAAATTAGCTTCCAACTTCAACTCATGGAAATCAAGGTCGGTGGGTTTCAGAAAACAGTACTTGAAGTAATTCAAGTCGAAAAGTACGCTGTCGATATCAAACTCGGGCTGAGGATAGCAGTTGTTCCAATCCATTCCACGTGCTCCTCGGAGCTGAATGTTGGGCAACTCGCAAATGGTTCTCTTCAGAAGTTCCTTTTCCTTTTGGTTGTATCTTCCGCCAGCTTCACGTCCACCCTTGATGGCATCAAAGAGCGACACATCGCCCAAATCGGTCTGAAGATAGCGCGACTCATCATCGCTGACTGCCAGGACCTTAGGCACCGGCAACTTTCGGAGCGTAAAGTGACGTGACATATAGATGAAAGAATGATTCTCATCTCGACTCGTTCCGATGACACCAATGACGCTGCTGCCATCCTGCTTGACAAATCGGAAATACTGCCTGTTGCTTCCCTGAGCAGGCAACTTGACCACACTTGCAGGCTCCTCGCCTGCCCAAGAACTATAAAGGTTGACTAACTGTTCCACTCTTTACTTCATTTAAAAATCTACTATTCTTCGTTTTCCTGTTTCATCTTTCGACGTTTCAGCCAGTTATCTATCTGCTGAGCGAAGTTATCGCCCACAAACAAGATGAGCAACACACCAAGTGTAGCAAGGAAAGAATTGAGCGCCGTCATTCCCAACCCTACCTTGGTAATATAAATCAGTCCGCCGATAACAATCAGGAAGACCAATGCTTTTTTTCTGTCAAAATTCATTTTCATGCTGCAAAGATAACACAATAGGATGAAACTACAAAGAGAAAAAGACAAAAAAAATCGGATGTCTCACGACAACCGATTTTCAAAAACAAACTACTTAAAAACTAATCTACTAAAACAAATCAAAAAAATATCTTTAGCGGCTTAAGCCGTCTTTTTCATTTATCTACGATGCAAAGTTACAAAAAAAGCAAATACGCGCCAAGCTTTTTTGCTAAAATTTGCAAGATTTTATAGTAAAAAACATATAAAAAGGGACTACTCTGTCGAGTAGCCCCCATTTTGATATCTTTACATTACATTTATTACATCATACCGCCCATTCCTGGAGCAGCTGCTGGTGCAGCAGGAGCAGGTTCTGGTTTGTCCACCAATACACACTCTGTAGTAAGGAAGAGACCTGCGATAGAGGCAGCGTTCTCAAGAGCTACGCGCTCAACCTTGGCAGGATCAACGATACCGGCCTGGCGCATATCCTCGTAAACATCCTTGCGGGCATTATATCCGAAGTCGCCTTCGCCCTCGCGTACCTTATTGACTACTACTGAGCCCTCGCCACCTGCGTTGGCTACTATCTGGCGTAGAGGTTCCTCGATGGCACGTTCTACGATGCGGATACCTGTTGTCTCGTCGGCATTGTCACCCTTCATATCCTTCAATGCCTCAAGAGCACGGATATAAGTTGTACCGCCACCAGCTACGATACCTTCCTCGATAGCTGCACGAGTAGCACAGAGTGCATCGTCAACACGGTCCTTCTTCTCCTTCATCTCAACCTCAGAGTTGGCACCTACATAGAGGACAGCCACACCACCGGCGAGCTTAGCCAGACGTTCCTGAAGTTTCTCCTTGTCATAAGAAGACTTGGTATTCTCAATCTCGTTCTTGATCTGAGCTACACGATCCTGGATGTTAGCCTTCTCGCCATGACCATTCACAATCGTAGTATTATCCTTGGTGACAGTAACCTTGTCAGCAGAACCGAGCATATCCAATGTAGCCTGTTCCAACTTCAAGCCCTTCTCCTCAGAAATAACAACACCACCAGTCAAGATAGCAATATCTTCCAACATAGCCTTGCGACGGTCGCCGAAGCCAGGAGCCTTCACAGCACAGATCTTCAAACCGCCACGCAAACGGTTAACAACCAAAGTAGTCAAAGCCTCAGAATCAACATCCTCTGCGATAACCAACAAAGGACGACCGCTCTCAGCAGCAGGCTGGAGGATAGGCAAGAACTCCTTCAAGTTAGAGATCTTCTTATCATAGAGAAGAATGTATGGATTATCCATTACACACTCCATCTTGTCAGCATCAGTCATGAAGTAACCGCTCAAGTAACCACGGTCGAACTGCATACCTTCTACCACACCGATATTAGTATCACGGCTCTTGCTTTCCTCGATAGTGATCACACCATCCTTAGAAACCTTGCGCATAGCATCAGCCAAGAGCTTACCAATCTCAGCATCATTGTTGGCAGAAACAGTAGCCACCTGCTCAATCTTATCGTAGTTGTCGTCTACCTGTTCAGCATGTTCCTTGATGAAGGCAACAACAGCAGCTACAGCCTTGTCGATACCACGCTTCAAGTCCATTGGGTTTGCACCTGCAGTAACGTTCTTCAAGCCCTCTGTTACGATAGCCTGAGTCAGGATAGTAGCAGTTGTTGTACCATCACCGGCATCATCACCAGTCTTACTAGCAACGCTCTTAACAAGCTGAGCACCAGTATTTTCGAATTTATTCTCTAACTCTACTTCCTTAGCCACGGTAACACCATCCTTAGTAATCTGAGGAGCACCAAACTTCTTTTCGATTACCACGTTACGTCCCTTAGGACCGAGAGTTACCTTCACTGCATTAGCCAACTGATCGACACCCTTCTTCAAGAGGTCGCGAGCATCCATATTGTATTTAATATCTTTAGCCATAATATTTTCTTTCTAATTTAAATATCAGCAAAAAGCCTTTTTTACCTTTAAAAGCAAGAAGCCTTTTTACCTTTTTACTTTTTTACCTTTAAAAGATTTACTCTTCTACCACAGCGAGCACATCGCTTTGGCGCATCATCATATACTTCGTACCATCAAATTCGAGTTCAGTACCAGCATATTTTCCGTAAAGAACGGTATCGCCCTCTTTGAGAATCATCTCTTCATCCTTCGTACCCTTACCTGTAGCAACGATTTTACCACGCTGTGGTTTTTCCTTTGCTGTATCTGGGATAATGATTCCACCTACTTTTTCCTCGGCTGGTGCAGGAAGTACCAGCACTCTGTCTGCTAATGGTTTAATGTTCATGATTCTATATTTTTTAATTGTTATTTTGTTGTTTGATGGCAAAAACCCTGCAAGAGTCTTTGCCTTGTCGATTTCGACTTATGCCAAAAACGTGCCAAAGAAACAAAAAGCAGACGAAACTGACAAAATTGTCAGTCACGTCTGCCAAAAGGGGTTCATCATGATGCCTGGCGCAGGCAAGCATCATGTTGTTTATTTCTTTTCGGATATTGCCTCGTAGATGATTTCCGCCATCTTCACAGCTCCCTTTCCATTGGGATGAATGCCATCGTCGAGCATCAGGTCGGCAAAGGTGTACTTCGAATGCAAGTCAATAAACCCGCACTTATTCTTCTTTGCCACCTTCTTGATGACAGGGATTTCACCGTTTACTATCACACTGTCGTTAATGGTCCATGAGGGCTTGAAGGCAGGAATAGGCGAACAGAGATAAATCTTTGGCTTAGAGGGCAGTGCCTTGAGCGAATCGACCATCGTCTGCAAATTCTTTCCAAACTCGGCCTTATGTACCCAGTTGTGGGTCTTACTGTCATTGGTGCCCAACTTGATGACAACGATATTAGGCTGGAAAGCCAAGGCGTCGCGCCAGCCCATCTCTTTCATATAGGGCACGTCCCCCATACATAATAAGGTACGCGCGCTGAGACCATAGTTCTTCACCTCATATCCATCGCCCAACTTATTTTGCAGGATGGCAGGATAACCTTTCTGTGTAGCCATATCGATGCCGGAACCATCGGTAATGGAGTTGCCGATACATGCCACACGTATGGCGTCCTTACGAGGCGCCTTGAAGCTGTCGAGCCAACGGGTAAGGTCGCTCAACATCTGATCGTGATAGGCCCAAGTGCTGCGGAAACCGAAACCATGTCCGCCTGTAGGATAAATGCACATGGAACACTCGTTTCCTACCTGACGCATACGGGAATAATAGGCCACGCCATTGGTTACAGGAGGAACAGCCCCATCATCGTTGGCCAAGAGGATGATGGCACGAGGTGTGAGATGACGGCGAACCTGTTTTTCGGTTGAGTAGTGGTCTACGAGTTTCTCGTCCTTCACTCCCTCTTCGCCCAAAAGATTATAGCTGGAGCCTCCATGTCCCTTCTTTGGTTTCATCGAGATGACAGGATAGAACAAGATGGAGAAGTTGGGGCGAGCATCGTATTCTGCCAGAGTGCTGACGGAAGAAGCCAGATGACCTCCAGCCGAGAAGCCCATAATACCCACATCCTCACGGTTGATGTTCCAGACAGAGGCGCTGTCGCGCACGGTGCGCATCGCCTTGCAGGCATCTTCCATGGGCACAGTATGTCTGCCATGCGGCATACGGTATTTCAGCACAAAAAAAGCTATGCCCTGCTTGTTGAAATACTCAGCCCAGTCGTATCCCTCATGATTGAGGGCCAGATGAGAATAGCCTCCACCAGGACAGTCGACGACAGCTCTGCCCGAAGGGTTTTGGGGCAAATAGCAGGTCAGATTACTCTCACCGTCAGCCGTGAGGTTGAGTACGAACTTTTTAGCTGTCGACTGGGCTGACAAGGCAAGCACAGCCATCAGACAGGCCATAGACAATAAAATCTTCTTCATAATTACATTTTTAGGTTGATGTGTTTGTTTTTATAAAAAAGCCAGTTGGGCTTGTCAAATTCCCCAACTGGCAAAATCGTTTTCTGTCTTTTAATCAAAGAAACCAGGCTGATGATACTCGATGCCCAGCTCACGGTCTACAGTAGCAAGAATACCCTGCACCTGTCCCATGGCGAACATACGTCCCAAGAAACTGTAACCGGCATTATAACCACGGTTCTCGTCGCCGAGCATACACATACCATGGTCTACGCGCATAGGCAGGTTGGGATTCACCTTCTCGAAGATGCGTGCCAACTCTATGAGGTCAGCACGTCCACCCAGATGACTTGCCTCAGTAAAGTCGCCATTCTCGAAGATATGGCAAGAGCGCATGTGCACGAACCATGTACGGTCGGCATACTTACGAGCCAACTCTACCACATTGTTGTGACTGCCAGCCGATAGAGAGCCTGCACAGAAGGTAAGACCATTGTGCTTGTTATCGACAGCCTTGAGGAACCAGTTGATGTCCTCATCGCAAGTCACGATACGTGGCAAGCCGAGGATTGGGAATGGAGGATCGTCAGGGTGAACACACATATACATGTCGCACTCCTCGCAAGTAGGCATGATGGCATTGAGGAAGTAGCGCATGTTCTCACGCAACTGCTCCTTTGAGATTCCCTTATACAGATCGAGCAACTGACGGAACAACTCTACCGGATGTTCGTCGTCCTCTTTGATATTTCCACTCACGAAGCCCTGAGTCTTCACGATAATGTTCTCCACCAGCTTATGATCGTCCTCAGGAGTCATCTTGTTCTTCAGTTCTTCCACCTCCTTCAGGATGTCACGGCCCATGGCCTGACCCTTTGCCTGCCAGTCGGCCTCAGCGCCCTCGCGCTTCAAGATATGAATATCGAAGTAAGCAAACTGTGGGAACGAGAAGTACAAGTTGGTACTGCCGTTGGGGTTGTCGTGGAACAAGTCGGTACGTGCCCAGTCAAGCACAGGCATGAAGTTGTAGCAGATGGTATGAATACCCTCAAGCGAGAGGTTTCTCAGACTTTCCTTATATCGCTCTATCTGCTCATCTCTGTCGGCACCGGCATACTTGATGCTCTCTACCACAGGAAGAGACTCTACCACACTCCATCTCATTCCGTAACTTTCGATGTACTCCTTCAGGTCGCGGATCTTCTCGCGGGTCCACACCTCACCATTAGGTACATCGTGCAAGGCTGTAACAATGCCTTCCACACCAATTTCTTTCAACATGGCTAAGGTAATCTTGTCGTTCTTTCCAAACCATCTCCAAGTTCTTTCCATAATGTTTGTTGATTCAGTTAATTGTTTTGAATAGTTTTTAACTCAATTTTCGCATGTAAGCTCCTCACGCCCTGAACCAACGGTCACCGGCGCGTAGCGGAAAGGTAAAGGGCAGAAGCTCTTAGCCCAGGGCATCGCCCTGGGCTAAGAGCTTCTGCCCATTCAGGGCGTGCTGCTTGCGTCCATTGACCTGGGCTAAGAGCTTCTGCCCTTTCAGGGCGTGCTGCTTGCGTCCTTTACCCAGGGCTAAGAACTTTTGGGCTTTCAGCCCGTACTTAAACCACATGAGAAACTTCAGGTTTTTAATATTTTCTCATCATTAGTTCCGCGATGTTTGCTTTCACATTGCTGAGATGCGGCAATCTTCTGCAAAGGTGTCGCAAATCGAATGCAGAATATCAAGCTGGCTTGTATATTATGCTGAGATGCGGCAATCTTCTGCAAAGATGTCGCAAATCGAATGCAGAATATCAAGCTGGCTTGTATATTATGCTGAGATGCAGCAATCTTCTGCAAAGATAAGCATTTTATCCGAATACAAGATGTTATTTCGTCTAAATTATTGCTTTTTAGCACAAATAAGTTTGGTAATTGTAGCTTTTTTGCTAAATTTGCACAATAAACAAACAATCAACATAAATTCAGCGCATTATGAAACAGTTTTTCAAGAGCGTAGCAGCCACCGTTGTGGGCATTTTCGCCTTTGGTATTATCATGGGCATCTTTACCTTCATCAGCCTGATAGGCATGCTGATGAGTGGCGACAAGCCTTCGTTGCGTGACAATTCTGTCATGGTCATGAAGCTGCAAGGCACCATCAACGAGCAGGGACAGGAGGACGTGATGGGACAAATCACGGGCAACTCTTTCAATCAGTTAGGGCTGAACGAGATTCTCTCTGCCATCAAGAAGGCTAAGAACGAGGACAAGATAAAAGGCATCTACTTAGAACCAGGCGCACTCATCACCGACTATGCCACCTTACAGGAAATACGCAAGGCACTCGAGGATTTCAAGAAGAGCGGCAAGTGGATCATCGCCTATGGCGACGCCATGACGCAAGGATGCTATTACCTCGCCTCTGTGGCCAACAAACTGTACATCAATCCTGAAGGATCGGTCGACTGGCACGGACTGGCTTCTCAGCCCATGTTCCTGAAAGACCTCTACGCCAAGTTTGGCGTCAAGTTCACGGTAGTGAAGGTGGGAAAATTCAAGAGTTTCACCGAACAATATACTGAAGACAAGATGAGCGATGCCAACCGCGAGCAGGTTTCGCGCTACATCAACGGATTGTGGCAGCAGATGCTTAGCGACGTGTCCAAGAGCCGTGGTATCAACAAAGACTCGCTCAACCATTATGCCGATGGCTTTGTGGCCTTCGAAGACAGCAAACTGCTGAAGACGCACAAGATGGTGGACGGTTTCTGCTATTACGATGAGATAAAGAACATCGTGAAGAAGCAGCTTGGCATCAAGGACACCAAGCGCATCCGACAGGCAAGCATGAGCGAGGTGAATGCCGCCGTAGAGGACAAATACGACGGAAGCACCATCGCCGTCTACTACTGCCAGGGAGGAATTACCAGCCAGGCTACAACAAGTCTGTGGGGTGGCGAACAGCAGATTGTGAGCAGCAACGTGATTTCCGACCTGAACGACCTTGCCAAAGACGAGGACGTAAAGGCTGTAGTTATCAGAATCAATTCGGGAGGCGGCGACGCCTATGCCTCCGAACAGATATGGAGAGCTGTGAGCCAGCTCAACAAGAAGAAACCCGTGGTGGTTTCGATGGGCGGAATGGCTGCATCGGGAGCATACTATATGAGCATGGGCGCACGCTACATCATGGCTCAGCCTACCACTCTGACTGGAAGCATCGGCATCTTCGGAGCCTTCCCCGACATGAGCGGACTTATCACTCAGAAGCTGGGAGTCAAGTTCGACGAGGTGAAGACCAACCGCAACAGCGGCTATCAGGGAGCTTTGATGGCCCGCCCATTCACTCCCGAAGAGCTGAGCTACCTGCAGGCATACGTCAACCGTGGCTACACGCTTTTCCGCAAACGTGTGGCTGACGGCAGAAAGATGACTGTCGACGAGGTGGAGAAGATAGCGCAAGGACGAGTTTGGCTCGGTTCGGATGCCAAGAACATCAAGCTGGTCGACGGCTTGGGCGGACTGGACGATGCTGTAGCCAAGGCTGCCCAGTTGGCTAAGGTCAAGGATTATCACACCGATGAATATCCATTGCCAGCCAGCTGGATGGATCAGTTGCTCAACAATGTTGAAACAGGAAGCGGCAACTATCTCGACGAGCAGTTGCGCCTCACCTTGGGCGACATGTACACACCATTCATGTGGTTGCGCCACATCAACGAGCACGAGCCCGTACAGGCTTCGCTGCCCTACGTACTCAACATCAGATAACAACCGCCTATATATAATAAGGTATAGGCATATATTGTGACCAGACGCGGTCATCTATTATGACCAAGTGCAGTCATCTATTGTGACAAGATGTACCTATATATAATAAGGTGAAAATAATAAAAATGAGAACAGAAGGAGATCTTATCAAGATAAACGAATGGCTCACCCCGCTGAGCTGGCTATACGGTATGGCAGTCCGCTTTCGCAACTGGCTCTTCGATGTAGGCATCAAGCGAAGCAAGACTTTCAGCCTGCCCGTCATATCCGTAGGCAACATCACGGTAGGTGGGTCGGGTAAGACTCCGCATGTGGAATACCTCATCCGCTTGTTGCACGACAAGATGAAGATTGCCGTACTCTCACGTGGATACAAGCGCAAAAGCAGCGGTTATGTATTGGCAACCGAGGAAACCACGATGCCCGAGATAGGCGACGAGCCTTTCCAGATGCACCAGAAGTTCTCCGACATCTATGTGGCAGTAGACACCAAGCGAGTCAGAGGAATAGAGCGACTGCAGTCTGACGAAGAGACAAAGGATGTGGATGTGGTATTGCTCGACGATGCCTTCCAGCACAGATATGTGAAACCGGGCATCAACATCCTCTTGGTGGACTACCATCGACTCATCATCTACGACAAGATGCTGCCGGCAGGAAGACTACGCGAGCCATTAAGCGGAAAGAACCGTGCCGACATCGTCATCGTGACCAAGTGTCCTAAAGACCTTCGTCCCATGGAGTTCCGTGTGCTCACCAAAGCCATGAGTCTCTATCCTTTCCAGAAGCTCTACTTCACGTGTATCGACTACGACGATGCCAAGGGCCTCTTCTGCGACAAGACACTCCCACTCCATGAGCTGAAGCAGCAGCACGTCATGCTCCTCACAGGCATCGCATCGCCCAAACAGATGGAGCACGACCTCAAGCCCCATGTAGGCGACATCAGAAGCCTGTCGTTTGGCGACCATCATCAGTTCAAGCCACGCGACATCGAACTCATCAACGACACCTTCGAGTCGATGCCCGAGCCACGCATCATCATCACGACAGAGAAGGATGCCGTGCGACTGAAGGAAGCCGAAGGACTGAGCGAACCCGTAAGACAAAACATCTATGCGCAGCCCATCAAGGTAAGCTTCATGCTCGATCAAGAAGAAAACTTTAACGAAAAAATCATAAGCTATGTACGAAAAAATTCAAGAAACAGCATCCTGGCTAAAAGAAAGGATGACCACAAGTCCAAAGACCGCCATCATTCTGGGAACGGGACTCGGACAATTAGCTTCAGAAATAACTGACAGCTACGCTTTTCCATATAGTGAGATACCCAACTTCCCTGTCTCAACCGTAGAAGGCCATGCCGGCAAACTGATCTTCGGAAAGCTGGGCGGCAAGGACATCATGGCGATGGAGGGACGTTTCCACTTCTATGAGGGCTACAACATGAAAGAGGTGACATTCCCCGAGCGTGTGATGTACGAGCTGGGCATCGAGACCCTCTTCGTCAGCAACGCCTCTGGTGGCATGAACGAAACCTTCCAGATAGGCGACCTGATGGTGATCGACGACCATATCAACTTCTTCCCCGAGCATCCGCTTCGTGGCAAGAACTTCCCCACAGGTCCTCGATTCCCCGACATGCACGAGGCTTACGACAAGAGTCTGCGCGACTTGGCTGACAGCATAGCCCAGGAGAAAGGCATCGACCTGAAGCACGGCGTATACGTAGGCGTACAGGGTCCTACCTTCGAGACTCCTGCCGAGTATCGCATGTACCGACTGTTGGGAGGCGACGCTGTAGGCATGAGTACCGTACCCGAGGTCATCGTGGCTCGCCATAGTGGCATCAAGGTATTCGGCATCAGCATCATCACCGACCTGGGAGGCTTCGACGTACCGGTGGAAGTCAGCCACGAGGAGGTTCAGAAAGCTGCCAACGCCGCACAGCCTAAGATGACAGAGATCATGCGCGAGATGATTCGCCGGTCTTAAGGAGTGAAGAAGTTAAGGAGTTAAGAAGTTAAGGAGTTAAGACGTATGTTTTGCTGCTTAAAAACGATGGCAAAAAGACTATTGTCTTAACTCCTCAGCGACCATAGGGAGCGATAACTTCTTTAACTCCTTTAACTTCTGAAGTTGCTAAAGTTCAAACATTTAACATTCTTACAACAAATTGGACATCGCAAAATTGGGTGAGTTTGGTCTTATCGACCATCTCACAAAAGGACATGAAAACAAAAATGCTTCTACTGTTTATGGCGTAGGAGACGATTGCGCCGTGATGCACTATCCCGACAAGGAAGTTCTCGTCACGACCGACATGCTGATGGAGGGAGTACACTTCGACCTAACCTACATCGACCTGCAGCACTTGGGATACAAGAGTGCCATGGTCAACATCAGCGACATCTTCGCCATGAACGGTACACCACGGCAAATGACAGTAAGCATCGCCCTGAGCAAGCGTTTCTCGGTAGAGGACATGGACGAATTCTACAAGGGCTTGCGCATGGCATGCGATAAGTTTGGCGTAGACATTGTCGGAGGCGACACAACCTCATCGCTTACAGGACTTGCTATCAGCATCACCTGCATTGGCGAGGCTGCAAAAGAAGACATTGTCTACCGACATGGAGCCAAAGACACCGACATCATCTGTGTGTCGGGTGATTTGGGCGGAGCCTATATGGGTCTGCAGCTTCTGGAACGTGAGAAAGCCGTATATTATGGACAGGTGGAAGACATCCGCAAGAAGATGGCACAAGCCAAGGCTGCCGGCGAGACGCAGAAGTTGGCAGCACTCAACCAGGAGTTGGCAGGCATGCGTAACTTCCAGCCCGACTTCTCGGGCAAGGAATATCTGCTGCAACGCCAGCTGCAGCCAGAGGCAAGAGGTGACATCATAGCCCAGTTGCGCGAGGCAGGCATACGGCCTACAGCCATGATGGACGTGAGCGACGGACTGAGCAGCGAGTTGATGCACATCTGTCAGCAGAGTCATTGCGGTTGCCGCATCTACGAGAAGAACATCCCTATCGACTACCAGACGGCAGTCATGGCAGAGGAATTCAACATGAACCTCACTACCTGCGCCATGAATGGAGGTGAGGACTATGAGTTGCTCTTCACCGTACCTATCGGCGACCATGCCAAAATCGAAGAGATGGAAGGCATCAAGCAGATAGGCTACATCACACAGGAATCCCTCGGCAGAATGCTCATCACGCGAGATGGACAGGAGTTCGAGCTCAAAGCCCAGGGGTGGAACCCGCTGAAAGACTGAGTCTGCCGACATCCTCGTGGACTATTCTTTAGTTAATAAACATTAAGCAAGAGAAAATATCTTCTTTTCTCTTGCTCAATCAAAGAAAATATTGTACCTTTGCAACCGCAAAATAAAACGATGGTGCCATAGCTCAGTTGGTAGAGCAAAGGACTGAAAATCCTTGTGTCCCCGGTTCGATTCCTGGTGGTACCACTCCTCCTTTCATTTGGCGGTTTCTGACTTCGGTTAGAGCCGCCTTTTTTTATAATGAAGTTTCAGGAAACAAACAAAACAAACTATATTCAAACAACTAAACATTTTAAAGATTATGAAGAAAATCATCATCTCTTTACTGGCACTTCTCGCTGTTACAGCCATACAAGCCAACAACGATTATGCCAAGTATTACCAAAACCTGCCTGTACAGATGCCACAACCCACCCTGCCCACCATACCGGATAATCAGGTGAGCATCCTCGACTGCGGTGGAAAGGGCGACGGACTGACTCTCAACACAGAAGCTTTCGCCAAAGCCATCAGCCAGCTCAGCAAACAGGGCGGCGGTCATCTGAATGTACCTGCAGGAATCTATCTTACAGGACTCATCTCACTCAAGGACAACATCGACCTGCACCTCGAGAAGAACGCCATCATCGTGTTCTCCGAGGATAAGAACGACCTGATCAAGATTGACAAGACTACAGGTGTCAAGGAACTGAGAGCCGCAACAGCCATCACAGCCAGCAAGCGCAAGAACATATCTATCACAGGTGAAGGCACCATCGACGGAAACGGAGAATGGTGGCGAGCAGTAAAACGCAGCAAGGTTAGCGACGTGGAGTGGAAACAGTTCCAGGAAATGGGAGGTAGTGTTTCTGCCAAGGGCGACCTCTGGTATCCTTTCAATCTGAAACACCAGCCCAATGTGGCTTCCACGATGGAGGAGCAGGAGAAATACCGCAACCACATGATCCGCTTCACCGACTGTCAGAACGTTCTCGTACAGGGTGTCACCCTGCTCAACTCTCCTCGTTTCCACATCATCCCTACCCGTTGCCAGAACGTCATCATCGACGGCATCACCGTGAAATGTCCTTGGAATGCCCAGAACGGCGACGCCATTGACATCTCAAGCTGTAAGGATGTACTCATCGTCAACAACGTCATTGATGCGGGCGACGACGGTATCTGCATGAAGGGAGGAGCTGGCGAAAGCGGTGTAAAGGCAGGTCCTTGCGAGAATATCAACATTCAGGACAACACCGTATATCACGCTCATGGCGGTTTCGTCATTGGAAGCGAGTTCTCTGGTGGCATGAAGAACATCCTGGTACGCAACAACACCTTCCAGGGCACAGACGCAGGACTTCGTTTCAAGAGTGCTGTCAAGCGAGGCGGAAAGACAGAGAACATCTTCATCGACCATATCTATATGACCGACATCACAGGCGACGCCATCACATTCGAGACCACTTACTGGGACAACCACGTAGGTGCCAAGCAGCCTAAGAATGCTGTCCAGAAAGCTGAGTTCGTACCCAACTTCCAGGACATCCATATCAGCAACGTTTATATAAGAGGTTGTAAAAACGGAATCGTGGCACATGGACAGGAAGGTATGATCCACGACATCACCATCAAAGACTGCAACATCTTCTACAATAAGCAGGCACAAGACATCGACAAGGCTTGCAAGATTCAGGTAGAGAATGTCAACTTCAGTACCTTCGCCAAGTAAAGCAAACGACTACTTCACTACGGTAAGTATCTGATTGCATACCGTAAAGTGAATATCCATACCCTCATAAGGCATCCCATATACCTTATGAGGGTCTTTTTGATAATGCGGGCGAGGGTCTTGCGCCAGCACCTCTTTCAAAATCCCAATCTTTTCTTCGTTCATTCCCTGAGACAGCAGAAAGGTTTTTACTGTATCAGATATTTCTACCTGCAACTTATTCCACTTGCGTTCATCCACAAAGCCACTGCGGGCCTCAGGATGACAGTCGGCATACACCACATAGGGCTTGATGTCATAAATAGGAGTACCGTCCATCAGGTCGGCACCCTTCACATGAATTACAGGACCGCGGCTACTCTCCCACTCCACATGCGACAGACGCACAGAAGACAATCCGATGTTGTTGGGACGAAAAGGACTGCGGGTGGCAAAGACACCCACCTTCTCGTTGCCGCCCAATACCGGAGGACGAACCACCGGACTCTTGGCAGCATGCCTGTTGGCAGAAAACTCCCATATCAGCCACAGATAGTCAAAACCCTCTATGCCACGAAGCGCATCTGCGTTGCGGTATTCGGGCTCAAAGACAATCTCTCCCACCAACTCTGCCACCAGTCCAGCCTGCTTGGGAACACCAAACTTACTCTTGAAAGGTGAGCGAAAATGTGCTATTGGTTTTATTTCCATATTTTCTAATTTGCGCCAAAATTACACAATTAAATCCATTTGGGAAAGAAATAAAAAGAAAAAATTTGGTATTCCATGCTTTTTAATGTACCTTTGCAAGCAAAACAATCAAATCCATCAAGAAATGAAAATCCAGAAACCCCAATTTGAGATTTGGGAACAAATCGCAGGAGAAGCCGGCATCTATAAGCAGATAGAGCGTGCCGGAAGAGTATGCTACAAGAGTGAAGACCATACAACAGACGATTCTGCCAAACCATTCGTTGAACGAATGATTCAGAGCGAGCACTTCGCCATGCTCGAACATGGCACCGTCTATCTCGTGTGCAATCATGGCGAGCTGCCACTTTATCTCACCAACAGGTTCTCCCGTTGCCACACCGTCGAGGGCAAGGATTACATCACAACCAACATGCGCGTTCTTGCCGAGAACAAGTCACTCTCCGACCTGAAGTATATCAGCAACTACGTGGCTGGCAGACATGAGCTGCGCATCACCGTGCATTTCACCACCCAGATTTCCATCACCCGCGAATACAATCGCCATCGCGCCAACTCCATGGCCGAGCAGAGCACACGCTACTGCAACTACACCAAGAACAAGTTTGGCAACGAGATAACCATCAACCTGCCAGAGTGGGTTTCCAATCAAGCCGACTTCGATAACGCAACTGCGGAAGTATCGCCCGAAACTTTCTCTTCACTCTGCCAGGAAGTAGCCGAAGGCAAGTCACAGCAATGGAGCAAACTGAAGTATTGGCTCTTTGCCAACCTCGCCGCAGAGTATTCATATATGAATATGATCAATGCCGGTTGCAAGCCACAGGAGGCACGAGCCATCCTGCCACTCGACTGCAACACCGAACTCGTGCATACTGCTTTCATCAGCGACTGGCGTCATTTCTTCGATCTTCGTGCTCTTGGCACCACAGGAGCCCCCCACCCTGATGCAAAACTTTTGGCCTATCCTCTCATGCTGGAGTTTCAGGAAAAGGGATATTTAGATGAAAAATAAACAAAACAACTGCCAAAAGATAAGATTTTCGGAATATCTGACATCAGGTATCAAAGAATTACTTATCTTTGCAGTGTGTTTTTCATAGTATTAGATTTAAGGTTATCAAGGTTGGGGGCTACGGCGGTAGCCCCGTTTTTGTATAAACAGCCCTATAAACAGCCCTACAAGCATACGTAAAACCACTTTTTTAAAGAAAAATCAAAAAAAGTTTCATAAATATTTGGCAGAAAGAAAAAATAGTCGTACCTTTGCAACCGCTTAAGAAAACCAAGCTGGTCATCTTGCAAGGAGAGATGGTAGAGTGGTCGATTACAACGGTCTTGAAAACCGTCGTACCGAGAGGTACCGGGGGTTCGAATCCCTCTCTCTCCGCACAGAGTCCTGTAAGTCGAAAGATTTACAGGACTTTTTTCTTTTGTGCTCACTACTGTCCCGTTAAAGTGGGCTCAGTAGATAATTAGTGGCTCACCCGATAAAACAAGGGGATTAAGCATATAGCTTTGTAAGTCTGAAAAGAAAGAACTTTATATCCGTTACTCCCCTTAAAGCAGTTCTAAACGCCTTAATTTTAGCATTGAATGACTCTGCAAAAGCATTAGTTGCCCTATTAAGACTTCATCATAATGCTCGTAAAGCGTGGCGGCAATAACATTGAAACTCTTAAAGCCAGAGTCGTCCACTTTGTTATACCAGCGTGCAACCGAGAGTCTTGCAGCATCTTTGACGGTATTCTTGGAAAATATCATTCTTAATGAATGCGTAAGCGAATATGCTTCTTTAAGATCAGGATACGTTTCAAAGAGCACCTCAGCTCTTTATCTCTGACTTTCTGTCCATTTGTCGGCAGATTTGAAAAGCAAATATCTGCTGCGAGCCAACAACTGCTTGTGGATATCACCGTTTGCAAGCACAGTTGGAGTGTATGCTTCACCCAAACATTTGGCCTCTTCTCTGGTGTCCGTGTCTGCTTGAATAGCGTCCCATCTATGTGCGATGCGCATCTCCTGCAAGGCATCACATGCAAGTTTCTGTATATGGAAGCGATCTATGGTACGCATTGCATTCGGGAAACAGCGTCTGGCTATAAGTCGCATGGAATTCGACATATCCATTGTTATCTCCTTAACCATCATCCTCTTGTCCTCGTCAATGCGCATAAGTGTTTTTGTGACAACATCTGCCGCCACACCTTTTTATAATAGCAATGATGGTACCTTTACCTCCATGTGAAGTTCTGTTGCTTACTATCATGTACAGTTCACCGTTGCTTGGAGCCGTTTCGTCAATGCAGATGCTTTCACCTATGTTTTCGGGAAAGACAAGCCAGTCTTCTGCATGCGAGAGTTCGGACCATTCGCGATAACCGCTGAGCACTTCCTTGTATTGCTTTTCAAACGTATCCCCGTTTATGTGATAATAGTGGTCAAGCGAACGGGAGGTCGTAGGAATCGTCTCCATACACTCCTTTTAAAAAAGCCGCAAACTCCTTGGAGTAGCGGGTTCCTTCAGCCTTCAGCTCATAAGAGTCGGAGAAGTATCGGTTATTCTGCTTGTCGAACCATTTGCGTCTTCTGACGATTAGATCAACACCTTTGTCGCGGATCGGGAAGTCGCGTATGGTTACGGCTTCACAGAACCCTTTGGATTCAATCTCTGGGTTCTCTTTATATTCTGCCTTAACCGATTCGTCAATATAGATGCGAATAAGGGATGCCCCATCTTCTACACGTACTACTTCAAAATTTGAAAGTATCTCTGATGGCAGTATCAACTGTGCCAATGCTAATAATCCTTGATTGTTCATGGCACAAAGGTATAAATTTTCTATAGAAATCAAAAAGCTTTCCCCTAGACATATCGGGTGGGCCGGTTAAGCATCACGTATATAACAAGGTGTATCCTTGTGTCTGTTTTTGCAAAGGCAATTGTTCTTGAAGACAACAATCGTCGTAGCCTGATGTGAATTGTGAAACAATAAATGAGAAAAAAAGGCAATTTAGTGAGTGTTAAAGTTAATAATCGTGATATTTTGCTTCTGTTTCGACAAAAATGACTATCTTTGTATCCACAACATTTCATTATCCAAGTATGGACAAAGACATCAATCGCATCAAAGTGGTACTCGCAGAGAAGAAGAGAACCAACAAATGGTTAGCAGAACAACTTGGTTGTGCGCCGACTTCTGTTTCAAAGTGGTGTACTAACGCTTGTCAGCCTCCGATGGAGACGTATATTAAGATTGCGGAGATATTAAATATTACAATAGAGGAATTAATAAACAAAGAATATGTTAACTCGGTGTCTTCTGAGTAAAAGTTAATTATTCATAAGGTTATTCATTGAGGATGACATGTAAAATTTGAATTTTGACATGATCGAGATAAAGTCTAAAAGAGTGCGTGCCGTTGTTGACGAGCTGAAAGACCAGTACATGGAGGCAGACAGGAACTGCCGTCCGTGGATTATTGGTTTCTCGGGCGGCAAGGACTCAACAACACTCTTGATGCTCACGTGGATTTCCATGCTTTCGCTCAGGGAGGAAGGCAAGGATTTGAAACGCATGGTTTATGTGGTATGCAATGACACGATGGTAGAGAATCCTGTCATTGATGAATATGTCTCTACGGTGCTGATAAAAATCGAGGATGCAGCAAGGGAGCAGAAACTGCCAATTCAAGCGGTGAGGACAACCCCACAATTGGAGGATACCTTCTGGAGTTGCGTTATTGGCAAGGGTTATCCTGTGCCTAATAATTCCTTCCGTTTCTGCACAGACAAGATGAAAATCAAGCCCACCTCAAAGTTTATTACAGATCAGGTAGTGGCAGATGGCGAGGCCATCGTGCTTGTTGGTACACGTTTGACAGAAAGCCAGCAGCGTGAACGCTCCATCAAAAAACATGAGATTAAGGGACACCGTTTGTCTAAACATCCATTGAACCCCAACACATTTACTTATGCTCCCATCAAAGAACTGATGCTTGAAGAGGTATGGTGGGTTATCAATTCCATCCCATCACCCTGGGGCTTTGACAACGAGATTCTTTTTCAGATATACCAGAATGCTTCTGCCGATGACTATGAATGTCCTACTGTTGTGACAGATGATAGTCACCGCTCTTGTGGCCAGAGCCGTTTTGGATGTTGGATTTGTACTGTTGCGAAAGAAGACAAGTCGATGACTTCACTTATCAGGAATGGATTCACGTGGATGACGCCGCTTTTGGAATATCACGATCGTCTTGTTGAGAATCGTAATAAATCAGAACTGCGTTTGCCTACACGTCGTAATGGCCAATCTGCCGTTGATGAGACAGGCCATAACCAAGGAAACTATACCTTCGAGTATCGAGTTCAGATGTTACGCGAACTGCTGGAAACGCAGAAGGAGGTACAGAAAGGACACTCCAGCGTAAGGCTGATAACAAGCCAACAACTGATAGCTATTCAGGTGATCTGGTTTCGCGATGGCTATTTCAAGCCAACGGTTAACGATATTTACAATGATATTTACGGCTACAATATTCCCAACTTGGAGATTGGATTGCAGGAGCGCTTGATTTTGGAAAAATCATGCACAGATTCCAAGCACTTCCAGTTGATACAGGAACTACTTGCCCTGCAAAAGAGCAAGGTGCTGATGATGCGCAAGTTTGGACTCCAGAACGATATAGACGAGCAGTTGGATAGATTCGTAAAGAAAGGAGGTCAGTATGCTGATTGAAAGCATTACTCTCAACAACTATCGCCTTTATGAAGGTGAGAATGTTATCCAATTCCATTTTGACGAAGCCAAGAATGTTCATTTGATTTGTGGTGAAAATGGCTTTGGTAAAACCACGCTGCTTCATTCTTTGCTGTGGTGTTTGTTTGGCAGATTCGTTGGCGATGTGCCAGTTTCAGGCCAAGAGACCAACAGCAGCTATGCTGCGATGCAGAAGGAAATCCTGAATCAGAATGCAGCCAAGCGATTTGAAGAAAAAGCGACTCCAGAGATTGTTGCGCTGATAAAAAAAAACGGTTACACCAATGACTACGAAGAGATTAAGAAAGACAGCGTCTATAGCGTTGCCATCTGCTTTGCAGAAGTTGGTATCCCCTCAATTCCTTGTCAGAAGATAGTTGTTGCCAGAAGCTATGATTCACTCTTGCAAAAAGAGGATGTGGAGATTCTGATAGATGGCGTCAAGAATGAACTGACAGATGAGATTGGCCCAGAGGTGTTCATCAATGACTTCATCCTCAATAGGGATATTGCCAAGCTCTTCTTCTTTGACTCAGAAGAAATCGTATCACTGGCAGATACTGGTACCATTGCAGAACGTCGTAAGTTGAGTAAAGCTTACGAAGAAGTTCTTGGTATCAGAAAGTATGAAGAACTGAGGAGTAACCTTGAAGGTTTGCGTCTGCGCTATCGTAAGAAGTCGAAGGATATAGGGCTGAAAGACGAGTTGGAAAAACTGGAGGCAGAACGTGAGGGTGTATCAAATGAACTGACTAAGCTTTCAGATTCTCTGACAGAAATAGAAACCACTCTGACAAACCTGAGAGAACAAGATGGCCAGTTGCAATTACAGCTTTCTCGCGAAGGTAACTCAGTTAAGACAGAAGAACTTCAGCGCGTAAAGGCTGTCATAGAGAAATGTAAGAAAGACGATATTGAGATGAAATCTGCCTTGAAGCAGTTCATCGACTATGCACCATTTGCCATTTCTGGCCAGTTGTTTGCTCGTGCCTATGAGTTGGCAAAAGCAGACCACGAAGCAATAGCCAACAACAATACTGCTACTGCGCAGAACAGTGTCTTGGATGCTTTGAGCAAAGAGATGAAGGGACTTCTTGATAAGATGCCAGTTAATAAGGACTCCAAAAAGGATGCCCACACCCAACTGGAAGCTATCATCGAGAAATACAGAGGACGTGCTTGTGATAGAGATATTCAAGTAACCCTTACTGATGATGAGTTTGCAGAGGTTGAAGCTGTTTACAACAGTCTGACAACGACCTATCGTATCGAATTTGAAGCATTGGCAGAAGCCTATCGCAAGAACAAGATTACCTTGGAGCGCAATGTCAAAAGACTGTCAAACATCCAAAGCAAGGAGAGCGATGAAGTGATTAAAGGTCTGCGTGACAACAAGAATAAGATAGAAGCAGAAATCAAGGCCAACGAGGAGAAACAGCGTTTAGGCCACATCAGAACTGGCGAGTTACAATTGACAATAGAGTCTTACGACAAAAAGATAAAAGAACTTAGTCGCAAAATCAGCGTTGACGATGCTGACGAAGCAAAGGACAAGTTGGCTAGCGAACTCATTACAGAACTTGATACCTTCCTGCTTTCGTTGAAGAAGAACAAGAAATCGTCTCTTGAACTTCGCATCAAGAATACGCTGAACACACTGATGCACAAGGAAGATTTTATCAGTCATGTGGAAGTAGAACTTGACTCTGACACGATGGATATCAATCTGTTCTCAAGTGACGGCAACGTTATCAACAAGAATATGCTTTCAAAGGGCGAAAAGCAACTCTATGCCACCTCAATCCTGAAGGCACTTGTTGACGAGAGCGGTATCCAGTTCCCTGTATTCATTGACAGTCCATTACAGAAGTTTGACAAGAGCCACTCTTCGAAGATTATCAGCGAATTCTATCCCTCTATCTCGAAGCAAGTGATTCTGTTCCCACTGTTGCACAAGGAACTGACGGAGACAGAATACAAGACCCTGCAACCATTTGTGGAAAGTGCTACGCTGATAGTCAACGATACTTCAAGGTCATACTTCGAGGCTGCCAACGTAAAAAGTTTAATGCAAAAGAATTAAGGCAATGATAGGACAGATTAAGACAAGCACAGAAAACAAGGAGCGTGTGACAAGGCTGACAAGAAAGTTTGGCCTTGGTGCAGAGAATATCATTGCACGTATAGCCATCGCATACTCATTGAAGCAAGGTGGGCATTTCGACCCTACAAAAGTCAAGGACTCTGGCGGTAAGGAATATAGTAGGAATGTATTGTTTGGTAATCTGTTTCCTCTGTATCTCTCTATGATTTGCGAACACTACCAGATAAAGAGTACAGACAAGGATTTGCCACGATACTTCAAGTTGCATCTTGACGATGGCTTGGAACTGATAGATAAAGACGTAAAAGACAACCCCAATTTGGTGGGATTCGATTATTTGTTTGATAAGATTCATGAAGGATTGAGCGAGATATGATTGACATCACCCTGAGAATGGATTACGCCGATGTGTTTGACTTTGATAAGTTCCACGAGGTGTTTAGGCAGCAGTTGACTGTTGCTAAGGGTGATGAATGTATAACACTTGCCTCATTTATTGAAAACCATCATGAAGTATGGCATGACTATAGCCTAAACAAAATTGCAAAAATCACAGAAGTTTTGGCTATAGAAGTTGCAGATTTGTATGGACTATTTCCTGACCCTGATGACAGAATCATACTGCCAAAGTTTGTGAAACAGCAGGTTAAGAAGGAAACAGAGCCTAGTATTAGAGAATTAGCCAAGGAGTATTTAGAGGGTAAACGCAAACCTCAAAAACTACATACAATTCTTGACTATATTAATAACCAGCGTAAAACTTCAACAACGCGTCGTAATTTGCAGTCATCGCTCATTCAGGATAAGGTTAATTTCGTGCATTTTAATGATGAAGACACGTGGGGATTACGAAGTAAACCGTATAAGGACCATTCTGCTTGGGATGAAGATGAGGTAATTGATCATGGTCATTCTGAGGAACCCATTTGGTGTGCTCGCGAAGAAGAGATTATTCGCACAGACATAGCATCTCAGAGTTTTGAGTTACGCTATTCATCGAAACGCGAACATAAGCCTACGGAATTTTTCACAAAGGCTTTGATTAATAGTTCGCATTTAGATTTAGGTCTGGGCTATTTCAGTAGTGCATGCTTCAATGTACTCGCGTGTGGCTTTGCCCATTTCGTCAAGAATGGTGGCAACATGCGCATGTATATCAACCCCAGTGTTACAGAAGACGATTACAAACTATTGAAGAATAGCGATTACGAAGGTTTCGAGCAGTATATGATACAGTCATATGACAGGCTATTGAAGATATTTTCTCGACGTGATGAACTATTTTTCCGCTGTTTATCGTACTTGATAAGTCAGCATCGTATAGAGGTTAAAATCGTCATGTTAAAGGAGGATGGTATCGCTCATGAAAAGTTTGGCATTTTTGCTGATACAGAAGGAAACGAGGTCGCTTTTAATGGCTCGATGAACCTTACTGCTTCTGGTCTTACAAAGAATATTGAGGCTATAGACACCATCTGTTCTTGGCGTAGCGATGACGATCGCGAACGCATCAAGGGATATCATGACGATTTCGAAAGTATATGGGAGAATCGGAATCCAGACATCATGGTATTCCCAGCTGAAGAGTTCTGCAATAGAATACTTGTAACCTATCCAACGTCTGATATAGACGATTTGGTGAAGTTGGAAAATGTGGTAATGAAGGAACTGGAACAAGAGAACTATCTTGCTACTGTAGATGAACCTCACTTTCCATCTAAGTTTAAGGACGGGCCACGTCCTTATCAGATAGATGCCTATCAAGCATGGAAAGATCGCGGCAAGCGAGGTGTGTTTGCAATGGCTACTGGTACAGGTAAAACCATCACTTCACTCAATTGTGCTCTTGAAGAATATCGTGACGATGATTTCTATAGATTGCTCATATTGGTTCCTTCACTTGCACTTGTGGAACAATGGGGCGATGAGGTGCGTAACTTCAACTTTAGGAATGTGATTAAGGTATCGTCAGAGAATGCTCAATGGAAAGTAGAACTGGCGAAGATGATTATGAAAATGGGACTGGGCAGAAATGTAAACTATGTCATCATTTCAACCTACCAATCCTTTGTTATGAAGGATTTCCAGGTCATGCTCCCCAAACTTTCAAAAGGCACTATTCTCATTGCTGACGAGGCCCATAATATTGGTTCAGCATCAGTAAAGAATGCATTCCACGCATTGACGATTGAAAGGCGTATCGCATTGTCTGCCACGCCAAATCGTATCTATGATGAAGAAGGAACAAGAGAGATTGAAAGCTTCTTCAATGATACGCATCCCTACACCTATAGCTTCTCGATGAGTAGAGCTATCAAGGAAGAGCGCCTGATGCCATATTATTACTTCCCATATCTTGCCAGACTTGAAGATGACGAGATGGTAGAGTATGCAAGAATAACCAGACAACTGGTGCAGATGTATAACAGCAATAAGGGTGGATTCACTGATCCTGAGAGGGCAAGAAAACTATTATTGCTCAGAAAGAATCTGTTGCACAAGGCACGTAACAAGATGGCCGTATTCCGTCAGATATTGCAGACTATTGGCGAAGACAAACTCAAATATTGTTTCGTCTATTCAGCTGCAGGTAAACGTACAAGGCTGGATGAAGTAGATGATGAGCGACTTGATGAATATATTTTGAAAGAAATGCAGGCTGTGTTGAAACAGACATTCCCTAATGTGACCTGCAACTCATATACTGGAGAAGACTCAAAGGAAATGCGGCGCCAGAAACTCGCTGCATTTGCCGAAGGTCGTCTTAATGTGCTATTTGCAAAGAATTGTCTTGATGAGGGTGTAGATGTGCCTCGTGCAGAATATGGCATATTTACATCAAGTACTGGCAACCCTCGCCAGTTCATACAACGACGAGGAAGATTGTTACGCCGTCATGAAGACAAAACGTTTGCATACATCTACGATATAGTAGTGGTGTCCAATTTCCACTCGCCTCATTATGACCGTCGTTTCTGGACAATGGAGAAGAATCTGGTGGAAAATGAGATGCGAAGAGTGGCAAACTTTGGCTACCTTGCCAGCAACTACTATACAGGAGCATTGAGCATGCTTGATGAAGTAGTCCGATTTTATGAAATCAATTTGGACGAAATGGTGTTGAACGAAGAAAATCAAAATTCATAATTATGGAACCACAAAGAATATTTGAAGAGCTGATGAAGGCCGATGAGCTTCAGACGCATTTGGGCATTAGCAAGGAAAATGTTGTGAAGGCCAGCTACATGGAAGTTTCTAACAGTCCTATGATAGAAGTTATCAAGGATGTCATCAATGGCGTCGCTAATAATAAAGCGACGAATACTGTATTCCAAGGAATATTAAAGAAAGTGTCAGACTAAAGCAGTAAAGATTATGGGAACACTTATCAAGTCTATCAGCTTTCAGAACTTCTATAACTATTATGGAAGTTATGAGGACAATACCTATACCTTTACAGAAGGCATAAATATCATCAATGCCGATAATAATATGGGTAAGTCAAAGTTCTATAACGGATTCTTGTGGATTTTGCGAGATGAAGTATATGACTCTGATGAAAAAAAATACTACCCTGTATCAGCATCGTATTTTAAGATGATGTCTGCCAAGGCGCGTTATGAATCACCTGAGTTGGAAATGGGCGTACGTATCATTTATGAGAATGATGGCATAACATACAATGTTTGCAAAAGTGTTTTATGCAAGAAACAGGATGATGAATGGGATTATCAGGCAAGAACAGACGTCATGAAGACAGAGGGTAATAATGATTTACCCTTATTGGATAAAGACGAAAAGTTAGCGGCTATCCGTTGTCTTATTCCTGCAGAAATGGAAAAATACTCTTTGCTACAGGGAGAGTCGATGGAACGCCTTGTTGACCTCTCAACGCTTGACGGACTCGAAAAGACCATAAATGTTTTGGCTGATATCAACAATCTTATCAAGATGTGTGGTCTTGCATCAGAACTTGTAAAACAAGCCAAAAAGAGCTATCAAGATGAAGAAAAACGTAACAAAGAGGCTGATGAGGGTATAATCCGTTTACGCCAAGAACGCGACAATTATGAAAAATGGATAGAAGAAGCCAAAGAAAAGATTGAATTGGCTCAAAAGGAATCCGTTGAAGCAAAGGAGAAAGAACAACAGTATGAGTCTGATTTCTTCTCCAGCAAAAAGCGTATTCAGTTGAGAAAAGAATACGATGAAGAGTGTAAAAAACTAAAAGAACTGAAGGACAAGCATGAGCAACAGGAACTGTCTATTACCAGTAGGCTGTTCGATGAGAATTGTCCCTGGCTTCTCTATGGTTTGGTAGGTGAGACAAGTGATTTTGATGATTACCGTATAGCTTTAACAAAACAGATTGCTAAAAAGGAAATACAAGCAAATCCTGATATTATGCTGCCAGAAGGTTCTCCAGATGCACCTTCACTGAAACGTATGCTTGAACACCAGTGGTGTGAAGTATGTAATCGTGAGGCACCACGTGGTTCTGAGCCTTGGCTACATATAAAAAAGGTAATGGAGCGCCCTAAGGAACCAATGCGTGTTTCAGATTCCTTTATGCAATTTTATGGTGATATTCAAAAATCCACAGGTCGTTACGAGACTACTATTCCTAAGATAGCAGATGACTACACCCAGTATATGTCTGAAATTTTTAATCTGGAAGAACAGATTGAACAGCAAGTCAAAGTGGTAGAAGCTAAAGAGAATGAACTAACTCTGGTAGGGTCAGAAGCTAGTACTGACGACGATGACCGCCGCGTTCTTGCTGGTTACAATCAGGCAAAAAAAACACATGAAGAGAAGGAAGAAGAAATCCAACGATATACGAGCAAAATAGATCTTTGGCAGAAAGGACTTGATAAAGCAAAGAAAGAGCTTGACAAGCGCCAAGGAAGCGCTCCCATAAGAAAGGCTAAACAACTTTATGAAGATATGCAAGTTGTTGAATCAATCTTCTATAAAACGAAGGAGCGGATTTTTGAGGAAATTGTATCGAAGCTACAAGTTTCTGCCAACGAAATGTATGGTGCTTTGACAAAAGGAAACCAAACATTTGGTGGAACTCTTAATTTTGTGCGTCAGGAAAATGGTACAGTGAAAGTTTCGGTGACCAATTCCTTTGGAGATGAATTGTTTGGCAACGGTACAGGCTTTCAGAGAATGAAGCAACTGGCTATTGTCATGTCAATAATATCATCGAAAGTGGGTAATAAGAGCTTTGAATATCCATTTATTTCAGATGCTCCTTTCTCCGAATTTAGTCCCAACTTTATTCGCAATTTCTTTGATGTCGCTCCTAACGTTTTCCGCCAGTGTATTATCATGATTAAAGATTTATGTGAGCCTAACAATCCAGAACTGCTCATAACTAAACATGGAGAAGACATCGCTGAGAAAATGAGAACTGGCGAAATAAAAGGAACTTTCTACGTGAACTATCCTGAAGAGAGGGCCGATGCTTCAAATCTCGTGACTAAGAAAAAGTGTTATTCAGAATAAAATGTAGATGTTATGAATAGTGCAGAGTTGAAAAACAAAATAAGCGATTTACGTCCTAACTATAGTGACAAATATCGTTCGATGATAGAGACAATATCCAATAAGCAAGAAAAAATTGGTAAAGGTAATATTGCTCAGTTTGGCCCTTATTTCCAGACGTTCATGTATGCCTGTGTAATCGGTTTACGTTTGGGAAAGCCAAAGTATTTTGAGTCACAAGAAAAGACATGGGAATTTGCTCCATTATTCAGATGGAAGCCTGAGCCTATTAAAGATTACCTCATAATGATGTTACTTAACCGTTCGGCAGATTATGGCTATAATTGGATTGATTTGGAGAATGCTGATGATGAAACCATCGCCAAGTTCCTGAGGGCTTTTGTCCGTGAGATGGAGGGCTATGCAAATCGTGGCTTTGAATACATAGCAGAAAAATGGGAAAAGGAACGTGTGATGTTTTCATCCCCAACGGTATTTATAGATATTTTAAAGGAAATTAACAAATAAATGATAGCAGTTGTATGGCACATAACACAATAGATGGCAATCCTACAAAAAAATTCTTCATTGAGATGATAACAAGAGATATTTCAATTGAAGATGCAATAATTGATTTGCTTGATAATTCGATAGACGGAGCAAACAATATTAATCCAAATGATTATTCTGGGTTAGAAATTGAATTAGTCGTTAATAGCAATGAATTCTCTATAAGAGATAATTGTGGTGGATTTTCTTTAGAAACTGCTCAAAAATATGCATTTAGGTTTGGACGCCCTGATGAAGCCCCTATAAGTCATAATACCGTCGGACGTTTTGGCATAGGTATGAAACGTTCGTTATTTAAGATTGGCAAGAACTTTATCGTCGAATCAGAGTCCGCTGATGATCATTTTAAGGTTGAAGTGAATGTTGATGAATGGAGTCAGAAAAAAAAGACGGTCATAGTTGACGGAAACGTAGAAACGAGTATTGATGATTGGAATTTTAATTATCAAATAATAGATAATAATTCATTAGGTTATAAAGGCACGATAATTCGAGTCTCAAACTTAAATAACGAGGTCAAAGACTTGTTCTCCGACAGCAGTTTCCTTACAGAACTATCTGATGACATTCAGAAACTATTGAACTTCAGTTTACTCAAAGGCATTCGGATATCTTTAAATGGAAGATTTTTGAATGGTCACAAAACGGAACTTCTTTATTCAGATAACTCCAAACCTTATTACACGGAAGGAAATGTTGGCGATGTGAAATACCGTATTATAGCTGGACTTGGAGAGATTGGGGATCCTAAGCAATCAGGCTGGTATATTTATTGCAACAACCGACTTGTAATGGAGGCTGATACATCCAATATTACAGGATGGGGGATTTCTCCAATCCCTAAATGGCATATTAATTTTGTAATGTTTAGAGGATTATTGTTTTTGGATTCAGAGGAGACTTTGAATTTACCATTAACAACAACAAAAAAAGGTATTGATGCAACCTCTGAAGTGTATAAGACTGTTTTACCATTAATGAAAAATGCGATGGTGAGCGTTCTTGATTTCCTTAAGCAAATTCCACAGATGGGAGATAAAGCGAATGAATATAGGCAAATGCTATGTGATAATTATGAGAGGAAAACTGCCATGGAATTGAAAACGTTCGAGTTTCAAGAGCATCCAGAAAAAAGGTTTGATGCCCCAGAATTAGACATGGATATCATATCTCAGAAGAAAGATACTGTTCGAATTGCTTTTGATGCGAGCAAGAATGCAGCAAATGCGGCAAAATTGCATGCAGAAGCACGAAGTTACAAGGAACTCGGAGCATTATCTTTTGAGTATTATTTACAAATGGAGGATATTGATTATGAAGAGTCCTAATTTGTTTAATTACGAAATCCGTCCATGCAAATTTGTTGAAAGACGAATGTTACTGGCATCCTTGTATCAAATAGTCATCAATATGAGACAAGAATATCAGTATATCGGATTTGGAGGTTTGATGTTTACTGATTTCAAACTATTCCATAAAGAACTGAGCGTCAATTCCATGTATAGCATCGAAGGTGGTTTTACGCCAGAAAAACTGGAATTTAACAAACCTTTTTCGTGTATCAAGATTTTGCATGGTTTATCGACGAATATGCTATTAAAAATTGATTTATCAAAACCCAGCATCGTATGGTTAGATTACGATGGGGTTCTAACAATGGATGTGTTTACAGACATAAATATTCTATTTAATTCCCTGCCTCACGGAAGTGTCTATATTATGTCTTGTAACCGTCAATTGCAAAATGAAGAGATGAATCCCCCTCGGCCATATACAAATGAAGAGTTTGAAAAGTTGTTTAATGGTTTGGTACCTTATGACATTGAAAAAAACTGCTGTGCGAATATAAATACATCTAGAACTATAAAAAGGATGATAGATTCGTATTGCCATAAGATTATTGAAGAACGTAATAAAATTGAAAATACAAGTTTAAAATACAAATCATTATATAATATAAAGTATCAAGAACGAGGTGGTGCAAAGATGTTTACATGTGGAGGTATTATCATCAATAAAGATTATGACGAGAAACAACTATATGTAAATGATTCTAATTATTTAAATAAAGAGGATCCTTTAGAAATAGATATTCCCAACCTTACTCGTAAAGAAGCATTGTATTTAAATCAAATACTGAATATAGAAGAAAAAGAAAAAGAGATTGTGGAAGGAAAGATTATTAAAGCAACGGATATCGAAAAATATAAAAAATTCTATAAATATATACCAAATTATTACGATGTTCGATTATAATATTTTTGTCAATGAAAAATTCAAAATGGAACAAATATAAAGCTGCTCTTTTAATAGATGGTTACAAAAGAGTAGTGAATGGGCATGCTTCTATAAAAGAAGTGGCTATGAGAATATCAGAAAGAATAAGACCTTCCAATCTACAAGATTGCGAAACCTATAGGAATGTTAATGGAATAACTCTTCAACTTGGAGCAATTCAGTTCCTTATGACAGATGGTGCTCATGGAATCTCTCATGTAAGTAGCTTGTTTCGCGAGATGGTATAGTTATATAAAGAAGATCCAACCGAGTTCGCAAAATTATTAGAAGAAGCAAAACATAGATACCCTAATAAGATTATTTGACATCAATAGGGAATTGCAAACAAGAAATGCAAATAGTTATCAATATGCACAAGCGAATTATTTTTTTTAAAGCATGCGGAAGTTCCGATGAACCACATGAGTGCAACGGAATATACGAACAGGCGCAATTATACGGAATTGAGTCTGTCTGCAAGTGCGTTAAGGATAATGAGGACTTAGAAAGCATTCTCTATTCACATGGACTTTTCGACTATATTTATTTGAGTGCTCATGGTAATTCCGAAGGTTTTGCAAGCGAAGACGGAAAAGTCAACATGAGTTGGCAAAAACTAGCCATGCTTTTATGTCAAAGCAAGTGCATGAACGAAGATGGCATTCTGATGTTGTCTTGTTGCAGGGGTGGATTAATGGAAGTGGCATACGATATATTCCTGACCTGTCAGCAGATTTGCTATGTGCTTGGGCCGAGACAAAGCTTGACCTCTGCTGATATGCATATCTGCTTCGGCATTTTCTTATACAATATGGAAATGCGCCGTGTTGACCCTGTCGTGGCATGTGAAAAGATAAAACTGGCAACAGACCAACGATTCTCGTGTTATGACAAGGAGGAAGAGAGTATCAGCTTGAGCAATTATCGCGAAATGCATTATGGTTATGGATATGAATAGATAGTTATGTCTTCGGACAGAATTGTCGTTATTTAGTTGTCAATAGATGGACACAGGGAAGATTATTGAAAGTATCGGTATTGATGGGCAGATTGCCATTATGCGGAGTGGTCTGGAAACCGTCTGTGATGGGTTGCTCCATTTATACTATGGATGGCGTCGAAGTAAAGAGAAAGAGTATGTCCCAGATTCAGATGCTATAGCTCAGTGTATCCTCCAAATGGTAGTATGCAAAATACGTACATTACTTACCATGTGTGATGGGATAAATGTAAGGCCAGAAAAGTACACGATTAGGATTCTGGATATTCCTTCATTGATTTCCGTCTTGAGGAGTTTGTATGAAATGGTGTTCGTTTTCCACAACATCTATGCAGAACAGGGGACAAAAGAAGAGCAAGATATCGTTTTGTATATTTGGGAGATAAGAGGACTGAATAATCGGCAGAATATGCCTATCGTTCCTTTGTCGTTTATAGAAAAAGAAGAAGAGGAAAAGAAACAAATAGAGGATTTGAAAAGAAGAATTATCAGTATTGCGACGAATTTGGACATTTCTGATGAGATTCGAAAACAACTAATCAATGTCGCATCCATTAAAACTGTAGAGATTAAAGGCTATCGATTCAAAAAAGACCATGAAAATAGTAGAATCATAGCATTTGAGAGCTATAGATATGAGGAAGGGGCAGAGGCGTTACTTAGAACAGATGCTCCTGCGTATCGTTTATTGTCGATTCATGGCCACCCGTCATATCTTGGCGTATTTCAATTTGGGCAGATGTTTAATAATGAGACCGACAAGAATTTCTTAAGGACGATATTGACTTGTGCATGCAAATTGGCTTCTACAATAGCAATGGATTTCCGTGAGTATATTGATGGTGCCGATGATGTCTTCTCGAAATTGAAAGTTAATGAAAAGGAGTATATCATAACTTTACATAATTGCTAAAAGATGGACTTTTTTGAACTTGAGGAATATACAAAGAAAGATATAGACGACCTAATTCAAAATGAGGTTGAAGAGAGCATTTATCTGGATTATAAGGATGGACGTGCTTTAGATTCGGATAAGATTGCAGAGATAACAAAAGATGTCTCTGCGTTTGCAAATGCAGATGGGGGGATTATTGTATATGGAGTTAGTGAAAACAAAGCATCTCACAAACCGGAAGATTATGCGCCAGTGACCAACCCTAAAATAACAAAGGAATGGCTTGAACAAAAAATTAGTCTTATTCGAAGAAAGATAGATGGTGTTTTAATATTTCCCATTCGATTGGAGGGGAACCCGAATGACTCTATTTATGTAGTAAAGATTCCACGTAGCGATAACGCTCCTCACATGGCTTTAGACAACAAATATTATAAGAGACACAATTTTTCTTCTGACCCAATGGAAGAATATGAGGTTAGGGAATCTTTCTTTCGAGGACATTATCCAAAACTCGAGATTGTTAATTGTGATTTGCAGGACGAAGAGTGCAAAGAAGGTGATAAAACCGTTACATTCTCTTTTAAGGCATGGATTAGAAATTCAAGCAGGGTAATAAGCAAGGATTATAAACTAAGTGCTTCTTTTTTCAACCTGCCTAAAGATACTACTTGTCATTTTCTACCGCATGAGGGCAAACTGCTATCTATGCATATCTGCAGTTACTGTATGAGATTATCATCACCAAGCAAGGAACCTATATTCCCAAATGAATTGATAGAAACGGGTCACTACCAATTTACGGTGCCAATTGGTTCTGCATGTGACGTTTTGGACAAATCATATATAAAACTGACCTTACTATATGAAGGTGGTGGGAAAGATGAGATGCTAAAACTATTAGCAGACGAATCAACTTCATTATTTGAAAAGGAAGAAATAGATGACTATATAAAACAAGATCATCCTGATTTCAACTTGTTAGATATTATTTAATCCAAAAATGTGTAACTTTACAGAAGATATGAATAAGGGCAATAAACATATACGAGACATTCAACAATCTGCGCTACCATCATGAGAACGAGGTGGTGGAATTCAAGAAGGCGGAGAACAACTTTGACTTTGATGATTTGGTTGTTCGTTTTAGACGGATTAATAAAAGGTTCTTTCAAATTAACAAATAGGTATATCATATTTCTCTGATTACAAACGTTATATATAATATCGGATTAACAAATACCCCAATTCGGGATAAAATAGCGATTAGTTGCATGTGAAGACAGATACGCGA
>OBAI01000376.1_pt1 | contig 51003 bp, 41 predicted proteins | sample 1517461 | NCBI WGS metagenome assembly OBAI01 (sample SAMN04571696, study PRJEB22368) | human gut metagenome | biome: human gut; material: stool | host: Homo sapiens | place: Luxembourg | collected 2012-06-29
AATATACAGAATTCCAATGATTTCAAAGAACAAAAGATGTGTATAAAGGGTAGGGCGCTGCCCTGGGCTATGTGATTGTTGGGCTTTCTTGCTCTGGCAAGCGGCAAAGCCGAGCGCAGCCCGTTTGCGACCGCATTTTTAATTTTACCGGACAGCAATAATAAAAAAAGAGTCACTCCGAAGAATGACTCTTTGTAAGTGGTGCCACCAGGAATCGAACCGGGGACACAAGGATTTTCAGTCCTTTGCTCTACCATCTGAGCTATGGCACCAACTGCGTTAATTTTGCGAGTGCAAAGATACGCATTATTTTTGAATCTGCCAAATTATTTGCCGTTTTTTGTAAAAAAATGATGTTCTGAACCGTAAGTTTTGTGATTTTATAGTGGTGTGTAGTGGTGTGATAGTGGAAATTAATAATGTAAAGCCTATGTTCTTGTCATTGTATACCGAACGCCGCCCGATCGGATTGCGTTCGCCGTCTGATTGGATTGCGTTCGCCGTCTGATCGGATTGCGTCCGCCGTCCGATTGGATTGCGTCCGCCGTCCGGTGAGTAGAGCAGAGCTTTTACAACACTAAATATGAGCTTTTACAACACTAAGTCTTAGGTTTTGCAACAATAAAGGGACTGCTTTTTATTGATAAAAAAAGAGGGTGTCAAAACTATAGAATTGCGAAGAATGGCTAACTGTAGGAGGCTACGGCTTTCCTGCCGTAGCCATTGCAAACAGTTGTATTTCAGTTGCTAATGGCTACGGCAGGAATGCCGTAGCCTCCTACGATTAGAACCGTTTGCTATTCAATTGGCCAAATATTTTAGTTTTGACACCCTCCCCTATAAGACTGCGTGGGTATGGTAGAATGCCATATCCTCTAATTATATTACTTGTCGCTCAGCGGATTCCATCCCTGCGCCTTCAGTTCGAATTCCTGGTTGTCGCGTGTTACGAGCATCTGTCCGAGTTCTGGACGTGTGATGTGTCCTATCAACTTCACGTTGTCCATCTGCTGAATCTTCTCGTGGTCGCCGATTGGCACGGTGAAGAGCAGTTCGTAGTCCTCGCCGCCGTTGAGGGCGCACGTTGTAACGTTCATGTTCAGCTCCTCCGCCATCACCGCCGTCTGATAGTCGATCGGTATGTTCTTCTCATAGATGCGGCAGCCGCAGTTCGACTGCTTGCAGATGTGCATCAGTTCGCTTGAGAGTCCGTCGCTGATGTCCATCATCGCTGTCGGTCGGATATTGAGTTCGCGGAAGCGTGCAATGATGTCGCCGCGCGCCTCGGTCTGCAACTGGCGCTGCAGCAGATACTCCTTGCCGGCGAAGTCGGGCTGGAAGCCCTTCAGCTCTTCGAGCGCACGCTTATCGTTCTTCTTGCGCGCCTCGTCCACCTGCTGGTAGTAGACGCTCTTCTCGCGTTCGAGCAGTTGCAGACCCATATAAGCCGCACCGAGGTCGCCCGTCACGCAGATAAGGTCGGTGTCCTTCGCTCCGTTGCGGTAGACGATGTCCTCCTTGCGAGCCTCACCGATGCAGGTGATGCTGATGGCGAGTCCGGTGTACGACGATGTGGTGTCGCCACCAACGATGTCGACGCCCCACTTGTCGCAAGCCATGCGCAGTCCGCTGTAGAACTCCTCCATGTCCTCCACCTTGAAGCGCTTGCTCAGCGCGATGCTCACGGTGAGCTGTCGCGGTGTGCCGTTCATAGCGAAGATGTCGCTGATGTTCACCATTGCCGACTTGTATCCGAGATGCTGCAGGTCGATGTATGTGAGGTCGAAGTGTACGCCCTCCATGAGCATATCTGTAGTTACGAGCACTTCAGAGTCGGGGTAGTGGAGTACGGCGCAGTCGTCGCCCACGCCCTTTACGGTCGATTCGTTCTTTATTTTTATGTTGTCGGTGAGATGGTGGATAAGACCAAACTCACCGAGTTTTGAAATGTCGGTCATATATATAATTAATGTATACTGTTAAGCTCGACGAATCATCTCGCGCATGATTTCGGTCATGAGCGGCTGTGCGTTGTTGGCAGCCACCTGCACCTCCTCGTGCGATACCTCAACAGGAGTGTCCTCCAGTCCGAGGTCGGTGATGATAGAGATGCCGAATGTGCGGATGCCGCAGTGGTGAGCCACGATTACCTCAGGCACGGTGCTCATGCCTACGGCGTCGCCGCCGAGACGGTGGTACATCTTGTACTCAGCCGGAGTCTCGAATGTCGGACCCTGCACGCCTACGTATACGCCGTGCATCACGCGGATGCCCTTCTCTTCGGCAATCTGGTCAGCCTCCTTGATGAGAGCGTGGTCGTAAGTCTCGTGCATATCCGGGAAGCGCGGACCGGTCGGGAAGTTCTTGCCGCGCAGCGGGTGCTCCGGGAAGAAGTTGATGTGGTCGGTGATGATCATCAGGTCGCCGATCTTGAACTCAGGGTTCATGCCGCCCGAAGCGTTGCTTACGAAGAGGATCTTGATGCCCAGTTCGTACATCACGCGGATAGGGAACGTAACGTCCTTCATCGAGTAGCCCTCGTAGTAGTGGAAGCGTCCCTGCATCGCCATGATGTCCTTGCCGCCGAGCTTGCCGAAGATGAGCTTGCCAGAGTGGCCCTCAACGGTAGATATGGGGAAGTTAGGGATGTCTGAATATGAGAACTCGTAGCTGTCTGTGATTTCAGTTGCGAGCTGTCCGAGACCTGTGCCAAGGATAATGGCAGTTTCAGGCTTTGTGGTCATTCTTTCTTTTAACCAAGATGCTGTTTCTTGAATTTTTTCGTACATAGCTTATTATTTTATTGTTGAATTCTTCCTCCCCTCCGAGCATGAATTGTATGCGAATCGGTAGGGCATAGATATTTGATTTTGTTTCTTTTGACAGTCCTTCCAGGTGCTCAAGTCGTGTAGCGTCCTTCTCTGTGGTGACGATAATCTTCGGCTTGGGCATTGCGGCGAACGTGCTGTTGATGCGCTCAACATCTTCTGCGGTGAACTGATGGTGGTCGCCGAAGGTGAGTGGCGTGATGCGCTTCGTCATCGTCTGCAGGTCTACCATCATCTGCTCTGGTGAGGCGATGCCCGTAAGCAACAGAATGTTAGTGTTCTTCGGCAGCGAGTTGAGCGAGATGCGTTCGTTCGAGAACAGCGCCTTCAGGGCGTTGTAGCGCAGCGTCGTGAAGTAGAGCTCCTGGTAAGGATAGAGGTTAAGTGCACGTTTCAGCACGCGGAACTCCATCGGCTTCAGGTCCTTCGGACACTTCGTTATAATCACGATGTCAGCTCTCGACGTGCCCTCCTTAGGTTCGCGCATGCGTCCTGCAGGCAGCAGCTTGTCGTAGATTATCAGTCGGTGATAGTCGATGAGCAGAATGTTTATGCCAGGTTTCACGTAGCGGTGCTGGTATGCGTCGTCGAGCAGAATGGCGTCCACGTCCTTTGTGGCTTCGTCAGTAGTGAGTCGGTCGATGCCGTGGCAGCGGTTCTTGTCTACCGCCACATAGATGTCCTTGTATTTGCTCTTCATCTGGAACGGCTCGTCGCCGATTTCGGGCATTGTGGTGTCCTTGTCGGCGAGCAGATAGCCGCTGCTCTTGCGCTTGTATCCGCGCGAGAGCACAGCCACGCGAAACTTCTCATGCAGCAGATTGATGAGATATTCCACGTGTGGAGTCTTGCCCGAGCCGCCCACCGTTATGTTGCCCACAGATATTACGGGTATGTCGAAGCTGCGGCTCTTCTTCAGTCCGATATCGAACATCCAATTGCGCAGTCGCACTCCCAATCCGTAGAGCCAGCTAAGCGGTAGCAGCCACTCGTTGATTTTTATAAAGTCGCCTTCTGTTCTCACATTTATTATAATTAAACGCTCCGTGCAGTCCTTTATATATTCCGTGCAGTCCTTTGTATATTCGGTACAGTCCTTTATATATTCGGATTAATAAGAGCAAGTTAAAGTATTGTCACCACATCACCATCTCACCACACCATCTCATTACTTGATGCTGATGGCATACGGTATGCGTGCCTGGATAGCCTCGCGCTTGTCGATAGAGCGCAGTATGGTGAACGGCTGGTAGAAGTCGCCGAGCGTCTGTCTGAGCTGTTCGTCAAGATAAGTTCCCGACGATGACATCGAGTTGAGCAGGTTGTCCATCCACGAAGCCGCTGCAGGATAGTCGCTTGTGTAGTAGTCCTTCAGCTTTGCGAGCTCTGCAGCCTTTTTCACGGCGTCGTCGATGCCGCCCAGCTGGTCTACGAGCTTTATGTTTAGCGCGTCGGTAGCGAGCCAAACGCGTCCCTGTGCTATCTTCTCCACGCTTTCCACCGGCAGACGTCTGCCATCAGCCACACGCTGGCGGAACAGACTGTATCCGCGGTTGACGCTTGCCTGCAGCATAGCCTTCTCTTCGGCGTTGAACGGGCGTGCCATGAGGTTGCCGAATGTAGAGTTGCGGTTGGTCTTTACCTCGTCGAAGCGCACGCCGAGTTTTGTTGTGACGAGTCCGCTGAGGTCGGGTATCACGGCGAAGATACCGATGCTGCCCGTCAGCGTGTTCGGCTGAGCCACGATCCACGACGCCGGAGCCGACATATAGTAAGCACCCGACGCAGCATAGTCGCCCATCGACACCACTACCGGCTTCACCTTGCGAAGTTCGCTCATCTGGTGCCACATCTGCTCCGAAGCGTAAGCGTCGCCGCCGCCCGAGTTGATGCGCACAACCACTGCCTTCACATCGTCGTCGTTCATAAGGTCCTCAAGGTCTTTGCACACCTTGCGACTTGCTATATAGTTGTTGTTGCCGAACATCGTAGCAGCCTTTGGGTCCTGCACGATGTCGCCCTCTGCATAGTAGACGGCAATCTCGCTGCCTTCTACCTTCTCGTCCTTCACGTTGAGCATGTCGTTGAGAGTGAGCTGCGCAATGTCGTCGTCCTTCTCGAGCTTCATCATCTTCTTCACGGCGTCCTTCACCTGGTCGCCGTACATCATGCCGTCAACCATCTTTGCCTTCACGAGCGTCTCTGTAGCCTGCAGCGCGAGATACGAGTCGGCGTAGCTGTTGAGCGAGTCGACGCTTATGCCGCGGCTCTTCGATACGGCGTCGCATACGTTGCGCCATGTGCCGTCGATGAATGTCTTTGTCTGCAAGCGGTTGGCGTCGCTCATCTTCTCCTCGGTGAAGGTCTCCGTCGCACTCTTGAATGTGCCTACCTTAACAACCTCCCACTTCACGCCGAACTTCGCCATGAAGTCCTTGTAGAACATGGTCTGCGCACCGATGCCGTGCCAGTCGACGATGCCCTTCGGGTTGATGTACACCTTGTCGGCTACCGACGCTACGTAGTAAGCGCCCTGCGTGTAGAAGTCGCCGTAAGCCACAATCCACTTGCCGCTCTTGCGGAAGTCGTCGAGCGCGTTGCGTATCTCCTGCAGCGTAGCGTAGTTGGCTGCAAGTGCGCCCGCTTCTATGTATATGCCTTTTATGTCGTCGTTAGCCTTAGCCTTCTTGATAGACGAGAGAATGTCGTTCAGTCCGCTGTTCAGCGAGTTGTCGCCTGTGAACATGCTGAGTGGGTTCTCCGATCCCTGCTCGCTGATTGTTCCCGAAAGATTGAGCACGAACACCGAGTTCTTCTCCACGTTCTGTGCGGCGTTGCCCGACGCTATCATGCCGATGATGCTCATCATACCGATAACGCCCATCACGATGAAGAATCCGAACATACCGACCATCGTGGCAAGCACGTTTTTGATGAAGTCTTTCATAAGTTTTTCTTTTTTTAGAGTATAACGTATTATTTGCAAATTTAGTCAAAAAACTTGAATTGTAAGACTGTTTGACGGAAAAACACTAACTTTGCAGTAGTTTTAAACAAAAATGACACATTGTTAGATTTATGCAGAACAAAAACTACATACTTCCTGCCGAGTGGCACCGTCAGTCATGCGTGCAACTCACATGGCCTCACGAGGATACCGACTGGCTTCCGTATCTCGACGACATCACCGAAACTTTCGTGCAGATAGCCAAGGCTGTGGCTCATTACGAGCCGCTTGTCATCGCCGCAAAGCATCCAGACGCGGTGCGTGCAGAGCTTGAGGAGAGTCTTTCAGATGAGGAGATGGAGAACGTGCGCATCTACGAGTGCGACAACAACGACACTTGGGCTCGCGACCACGCCTTCATCACGCTCATCCCCACAGCAGAAGGCAGCGGCAAGAATGCCGTAGCCTCCTGTCGCCTTCTTGACTTTCGTTTCAACGGATGGGGCGAGAAGTTCGCTGCCGACAAGGATAATCTTATCAACCGCACGCTGTTCGGTGACGGTGTGTTCGCTGGCGAGCGTGTCGACTACGACGACTTTGTGCTCGAAGGTGGTTCTATCGAGAGCGACGGACGCGGCACGGTGCTCACCACGAGCGTATGCCTTATGGCGCCCAACCGCAACCAACCTCTGTCGCAGGCAGAGGTAGAGCAGGTGTTGAAGGAGCGACTCTGCGCCCGCAAGATAGTATGGTTCGACCACGGACAGCTCATCGGCGACGACACCGACGGACATATCGACACCATCGTGCGCCTCTGTCCTGACAATACGTTACTTTATGTGGGTTGCGACGACGAGAACGACCCGCAGTATGCCGACCTGCACGCTCTTGAGCAGCAACTGAAGGCGACCACCGACGCCGATGGCAAGCCCTATCGTCTGCTGCGTCTGCCTATGCCCGACGCGCTCTACGACGACGGCGACCGTCTGCCGGCTACCTACGCCAATTTCCTCATCATCAACGGCGCTGTCATCGTGCCTACATACGCACAGGAGGAGAACGACGCTCGTGCTCTGGCTCTCGTGGCTGAGGCTTTCCCCGGCTACGACATCATCGGCATCGACTCGCGCACTATCGTTCGTCAGCACGGATCTATCCATTGTCTCACAATGCAGTATCCTGCCGAGTGTCAGTTGGCGAAATAAACGGTTTGCGCAATGGCTATAGTAGAAATTGATTCGCTTGACTTCCCCGGTGTTGAGCTTTTCTCGAGTCTCACGGAGAAGCAGTTGCGCCACAGCTACGAAAAGGGTAGTGGTGTGTTCATCGTGGAGAGTCCGAAGGTCATCGATCGTGCGTTGATTGAGGGTTATGAGCCCTTGGCTTTGCTTTGCGAGCAGCGTCATGTCGTGGGTGATGCGGCAGAGATAATCAGCCGGTGTGGCGACATACCGATCTATACGGGCAGTCGCGAACTGCTTGCCTCGCTCACCGGCTACGTGCTTACGCGCGGCGTGCTCTGCGCTATGCGTCGCCCTGCGGAACTAAGCGTCGAGGAGGTGTGCCGCGGTGCGCGCCGTGTGGTGGTCATTGACGGTGTTGTCGACGCCACCAATGTTGGAGCTATGTTCCGCTCGGCTGCCGCTCTTGGCATCGACGCCGTGCTTATGACACGCACTTCCTGCGACCCGCTCAACCGCCGTGCGGTGAGGGTGTCAATGGGTGCGGTGTTCTCTATTCCTTGGACGTGGATAGACGGTCCGATCAGCGACCTGAACCGATATGGCTTCCGCACCGCTGCGATGGCTCTCACCGACAATTCGGTGTCTATCGACGACGCTGCGCTGCTCGCCGAGCCTCGTCTTGCTATCGTCATGGGCAACGAGGGCGACGGACTGTCTGCCGCTACTATCGCTGCCGCCGACTATGTGGTGCGCATACCGATGGCGCGCGGCATCGACTCGCTCAATGTTGCCGCAGCAGCTGCCGTGGCTTTCTGGCAGTTGAGATGAGGCTTTTTAACCGAAAATGGCTAACTTTGCAACAAAATAAATACGTAGAAAGATTATGAAACACTTGAAAATAGGATATCTTCAGCAGCACAACGTGGCTGACGTGAAGACAAACATGCAGCGTCTTGCCGACGGCGTGCGCGACCTCGCAAAGCGTGGCGCCGAACTTGTTGTGCTGCAGGAACTGCACAACTCGCTCTACTTCTGTCAGGTGGAGGATGTAGACAACTTCGACCTTGCGGAGCCTATCCCCGGTCCGTCTACCGACTTCTACGGCGCATTGGCACGCGAGTGCAACGTGGTTATCGTCACATCGCTCTTCGAGCGCCGTGCTCCGGGTCTGTATCACAACACGGCTGTCGTCATGGAGCGCGACGGCTCTATCGCTGGAAAGTATCGCAAGATGCACATTCCCGACGACCCTGCCTACTACGAGAAGTTCTACTTCACACCGGGCGACCTCGGCTTCCGCCCGATTCAGACCAGCGTGGGCAAGCTCGGCGTGCTCGTATGCTGGGACCAGTGGTACCCCGAGGCAGCGCGACTGATGGCTCTGCAGGGCGCCGAACTGCTCATCTATCCTACAGCGATAGGCTATGCAGCGTCTGACACCGAGGACGAGCAGCAGCGTCAGCGCGAGGCGTGGACAACCGTGCAGCGCGGTCATGCCGTAGCCAACGGACTCCCCGTAGTGTCGGTCAACCGCGTAGGCTTCGAGCCCGACCTGAGCAAGCAGACACCGGGCATCGAGTTCTGGGGTTCGTCAATGGTTGTGGGTCCGCAGGGTGAGATGCTCTATCGTTCGGCTCCCGACGCTGAGGACAGCGTGATCGTGGAGGTAGACCTTGCGCACAGCGAGGACGTGCGCCGCTGGTGGCCCTTCCTGCGTGATCGCCGCATCGACATGTACGGCGAGATAACAAAGCGATTTATCGACTAATAATTCTCGATTGCCGTTTTTATCTTCCATATCTTCCAGCTATGGGCGTCGTGCAATCGTAATATGTTGAAGACCAAACATAAACGGATATAAAGATGGCTGGAAGATAGTCCGCAAAACGGGCGTATCTTCCAGCCATCTTCCATCTTTTTCTCGGTATCTACCAGCCCGAGGCTTTATTTTCCCATTTCTTTAAACTCGTTATACACAGCCAGACCTTTTAATGTCAGGAGGTATTTCTGACGCGGATGGCGGGGGGAGTCGGGATATTTCATTGTGACAAGTCCTCCGTTGATGGCAGGATTCAAATAGAGGCTTATGAAACTTTTTCTCTCTTTAAGTTCTAAGACATTAAGCATTTCTTTTACAGACATTTCAATATCTCCAATTGCAATAATCAACTTCATTATATACTGGTTGTTTGTATGCAAATAGTCGAGAACTTGTGGGGTACTTGTGGGGTTTTCGTCCTTTACTTGTGGGGTACTTGTGGGGTCGGCAAAGTTTGGCTGCACCTTCCATTCATCAGTAGCATTGATATGGAGATACCGGTTACGAAGATCCCATTTGTCGCCTAATATCAGATTACGGAAGAAATGTTCAAGATATATAGTTGTATAGTCTATACCCGTACGAGCATTTTTATAGTTTGCACGAACCAATGCGTTTCTGAAATACCAAGAGTGTTGAGCAAAGAGGTCGTTGTTCACTTTGAAGCCTATTGAACAGAGGTACAATATGGTAAAAATAGCTGTTGTTCGGGTGTTGCCCTCACCAAAAGGATGTATTTGCCATAATCCTGACACAAAGTGTGTGATATGGCGTACCATTTCGTCCGATGTGATGCCTTTGTAGCTGAACGCACGCTCCTGAGCTATGTCATAATCGAGCGCTCTTCTTAGATCCTCCCAGTTCAGATAATTCACCATATCGCCGTCAAGCACCCATTCTCGTTTTGTAATGTCGTAATCGCGCAGCTTTCCTGCGTGTTTAAACACATCCTCAAATACACGTCTGTGTATGGAGATAAACCCATTTGTGCTGAAGTCCAATGCTTTTGAAGACAGAATCTTTGTGATGTTTGCTGAAACTTTATCAGCCTCTTGCATATCATTCTCGCCAGCCTCGCACAGAGTTTTCGACTGGTAATAACTCTTGATGAGTTTGCGTGCTTCGTCAATGTCTATTTCGCCCTCGATATGCCTGCAAGCAGTAGTTTTCAGATACTCTGAGGTCTGCAAACCATCTACGGCTTGCAGTCCTATAGCAGTCTGCCATATACTGGCTTTCTCTTTCTTGCTCGGTTCTCCTTGACGAATGTATTCGTCGAAGTCGAGATATGGTTGCTTGCTATTATTGTTCATAATCTAATTCTTTATATCATTTTGGGAGTGTTATACAGGATACAAATGTATATAATTCCGCTGAAAGTAAAGAAAGCGGTGAAAATGCGGAGGCTTCGTTACAATCGTAGCTTTATTTTATCGGCAGCTCTCTGCTATTTTTGCGTGTGAGATAAAGGTAGAACACGCTGACAATCAGTGGCACTACGGCAAGCTCCGTGGCGAGCTGAAAGATGCGCTGATAGTCGGCGATGGTGAGCATGAGGCTGGCTAATGCGCCAACGATGACGAACGGCGTGGCGATGAGCGTGCGCGCTATTGCGTGGCGCAAAGTGCTGTCGGGCATGTTGCGCGTGAAGCGCACCACCACCTGCTTCACCATGCTAAGAGCGAAGCCCAATGCGGCGTGACCCGCAGCCAGCGCTGCGGCTACGATGCTAAGTGGCGCTGCCGTGTTGTAGCTGAGGAAGAGCAGTGCGGCGCCCGGAACGGCGAGCAGCAGGGCTGAGGGCAGCAGCCAGCGACGCAGTCCGTGGCGGCGTATGGCGTATATGCCGAGAATATAGCCGGCTGTGATGGCGATGACGGCTGCTGTGCCTTGCGCGTAGGCGAACTCCTGCGGCGACATGCCCAGTCCGTCGTTGTGCGGCTTGGCTATTAAGAAGAGTGGGGCGGTGAGGGCGAGCAGCGTTTCGGGCAGCAGGAAGAGCGGAAGAAACATCAGTGTGGCGATGTCGTCCTTGCGCTGCAGCATACGGCGCATAGTCTCTCTGAACTCGCCGCGATGCAGACCCATCGTAGGCTTCGGCTTGGCGTATCCGTGCGGTCCGCCTGGCAGGAAGAGGGTGTGCCAGAGCCACAGAAACAGTTCCACGCCTGCCATCACGTAGAACACAAAGCTCCACGAATAGCGTATGTTGCGTGTCACTACTTCCATATTGCCGCCCACCATCGCCATTACTCCGCAGCCGAAGAGGAGGGCCATAGTCAAAAAAACGCAGGATTTTTGACTATGGAATGTTGTTGTGTTGTTGTGTTGAGGTGTTGAGACTTGAGGTGTTGTGGTGTTGAGGTGTTGAGATGTTGATGTTGAGGTGTTGAGGTGTTGAGATGTTGAGGTTGAGGTGTTGTGGTGTTGAGGTGTTGAGGTGTTGAGGTTGAGGTTGAGATGTTGAGGTGTTGAGGTGTTGAGGTTGAGGTGTTGTGGTGTTGAGATGTTGAGGTGTTGAGGTGTTGAGGTGTTGAGATTTGACGAATGTAATGTCACCATCTCACCATCACAACACCTCAACTTCTTCATCGGCGAGTCGATATAGAAGCGGTGCAGGGCGATGTTGTAGAACAGAGCCGAGCAGACGAAGAACGGCATGAAGCATGCCGTGCCCAGCAGCCAGTAGCTCGTATGGAGCGTGAAGGCTACGGCGGCGAGCGAGAGAGCGGAGATGAACTGTGTGGAGAGAATCCATACCTTTGTGGTGCCCCAGAAGTGGGTGACTATCATCTCGAACAGCGGGCGCAGCAGCACGGGCAGACATAGTAAGGCGATGGCAAGCGCTGTGTCGGGGGTGTCAAGTCCCATGCGGCGCAGCATCACCATCGTCAGAACAAGCACAGACACAGCCAATCCGTCACCGAACATCAGCGACGGAAACCACAGGCAGCGGGTCTTTGCACCTCTGCGGTGTGTGCGGTAGGTTGTTTTCTTTTGCTTGTCTAACATTTATGAATTTTGAGTTTTGAGTTTTGAATTGTTGCCTTCGGCAATTTTGAGTTTATGAGTTTTGAATTTTGAATTATTCTCGGCTTCGCCTGCGATTTTGAGTTTTGAGTTTTGAATTATGAGTTGCGAATTCTTAATTCAAAATTGAATAACTCAAAATGCGCGTAGCGCATAATTCAAAACTCAAAATTCAAAACTCTCTACTCCTTCTTCTTTCCGAACTCAGGGTCAATCTTCAGGAACGCTGTCACGAGGAACGTGATCAGGCAGCACGCCATCACGAAGATGAAGAACATCTTGTAGCCCATGATGTCCTTAACGTAGCCCGACACCATGCCCGGCAGCATCAGTCCGAGATAGGAGATGCCGGTGCATATAGAATAATGTGAGGTGCGGAACTTGCCCTGACTGTAGTAAAGCATGTAGAGCGTCAATACGGTGAAGCCCAAGCCATAGCCGAACTGCTCCACGAAGAGGCACGACGATACGACCCATAGATTGGAGTCGAGCGTGTAGCTGAGGTATATGTACACCACATCGGGCAGTGTGATGGCGCATACGAGCGGCCACAGCCAACGCTTCATGCCGTCGCGACTGACGAGCACGCCGCCGAGTATTCCGCCCAAGAGCAGTCCGATGAGTCCTACCGTGCCCTGCGCCAGTCCGTACTCCTCGGGTGTCAGAGCCATTCCGCCTTCGGCTGTAGGTCGCATGAGGAACGTCTTTGTCATCGTATTCAGCAGAGCTTCCGGAAAGCGGTAGAACAGCAGGAAGAGCATCACGAACACCGTCTCCTTTGTGCCGAACTTGCAGAAGAATGTGGCGAGCATCGTTTTCAGTTCGCTTGCCACATCTCCAACGCTCTTCTCCGAACTGACGTCGTCGGCAGGACGCGGCATCATCTTGCAGTGGTAGAGCCAAATGCCGATGAAGAGCGCCGCGAGAGCGTAGAAGATGAGCGTCCAGGTGTAGACCACAGGCATCTGCAACTGATGTTCAAGGAAGCCGGCGAGCGACACGAGTGCGCCGTTCACGAAGATGACGGCGAGTCGATAGAACGTATTGCGCAGTCCGACGTACTTCGCCTGGTTGTGCTCGTCGAGCTCTATCATGTAGAAACCGTCGGCAGAGATGTCGTGCGTAGCACTGGCGAACGCCATAGCGAAGAGAAAGAACATCGTGCCCTGGAACCAGAACGACGTAGGCAGCGTGAAGGCGATGCCAGCCAGCGCACTGCCCATGAGCAGCTGCATCGTGAGCACCCACCAGCGTTTTGTCTTCAGCAGGTCGATGAACGGACTCCATAGTGGCTTCACCACCCAAGGTAGAGCCAGCCAGCCCGTGTAGAGTCCCACCTCAGCATCGCTCAGTCCCATCTGCATCAGCATGACTACCGACAGAGCTGTAACGATAACGTTTGGCAGGCCTTCTGCGAAATATAGTGTGGGGATCCATGCCCACGGATTGGTCTTTTTCAATTTTGAATTTTGAGTTTTGAGTTTTGAATTGTTGCCTTTGGCAATTTTGAATTTTGAGTTTTGAATTTTGAGTTATTCTCGGCTTCGCCTGCGATTTTGAGTTTATGAGTTTTGAGTTTTGAATTTATGAATTATGAGTTGCGAATTCTTAATTCAAAATTGAACAATTCAAAATGCGCGTAGCGCACAATTCAAAATTCAAAACTCACAATTCAAAACTACTTATATATCCTTTTTATCTCCGCTCCGCGATAGTAGTGCAGCAGGATTTGGTCGTAGTTATAGCCCTTGGCGCCCATTACTGCAGCACCAATCTGGCAGAGTCCCACGCCGTGTCCCCAGCCTGCACCCGTGAGTCGGAATGTCTGCGGCACGCCGTCCTTTACGTCCTCCTTGTCTACGACGAATGCGCTGCTGTAGAGATGCGTATCGCTCAGCGCGCGGCGTATCTCCAGTTCCTTTCCGATGGTGAATGTGCGCTCCGAGCCCACAATCTTCAGTCGGCAGATGCGTCCGCTGCTGCCACGCTCCACTGGAACGAGGTCGAGAATGTCGCCGAACTCCATCTTCAGACGCTCTGTGATGAGGCTCTTCAGCTCCTCCTGCGTGTATGTGACGTGCCAGCGATAGAAGTCGGTCGTCTCCTGGTCGTAGTCGTTGAGCACTTCCGAGAGTATCTTCTTGTCGTCGGTGTTGCAGAACGACTCCGGCGCCGTGCGAATCCAGCGTTCGGCGTTCTCCTCTACGGTCAGGTCGGGCAGTTCTGCGGCTGCGGCGTTGTTGCATCCGCAAGAGCTTGCATCAGCCACGTCGCGTATCGCCGCAAGATACGGTTTCTTCACGTTCTCCCAGCAATACTGGAACTCCTCCGTCGCACCGCCGCAGCACTTGCTGAAGCGCGCGTCGCATATCTCGTCGTTGTCCATCAGTATCTGTCCGCGTGTGGCATGTATAGCCTCCGCCACATGCTTGCTCGTAGTCTTTGTGATGCCCTGATAGCGCTGGCAGTGGTCGTCGGCGCATACGTCGAAGATGGTGTGGTCTTCGCGGTCGTACCACTTTATCAGCTCGTCGTCCTTGCGTATGAACGAGAAGAAGCCGCTGCCTCCGGCGCCCGTCTGCTGCTTGTGGCGCTGTTCAATCTGCGCAAGCAGCCAGCTGCGCGAGATGACGGCGTGCGCCTTGAGCAGTTCGAGGCTCGATGTGGCGCTCATCTCGCTTGAGATGACGCTCTCCAGATACGACTCCACGGGCAGTTCGTTGATGGCGCAGACGCGGTCTGAGTCTACCACGAGGCGCAGCGTGCCCAGGAAGGTCTGCGTCTCCTGACGCTCCCAGTGGAAGTTGACGCCGATTGTGACGTCGTGCAGCGAGAACGAGGCGTCGTTCTGCTGCGGATGGAAAGTAAGCTCGCGATACTGGTTGCCGTTCCACAGGATGCCGCCCTCATGGAACTCAACCACCTGCTCGCCCTCTATCAGGTTGCCCTTAGCCATGTACGGCTTGTTGAGCGAGAAAGATATCTTCGCACCGCTCACGATGCCTACCGATACGTTCGGCTGCTTGCCTGCGAAGTGGGTGTTAGAAGCGAGGTTGCCCGCTGCAAGTGTGCGCAGCTTCTCGGCTGTCTCGTTGAACGTAGCCGTGTCCATGCCGCACTCCTTCAAGATAGCTACGGCTTCGTCTGCGCTGAGCGTGTTGAAGTCTTCGCTACGCGGTGTGACGATGAAGCCCGCCATGTCGAGCGAACCCGGACTGACGAGGCGCTTCTGCTCGCCGTCGGCGAAGTAGCAGTCGGGACGATGCTTCGTACGTGGTATCACCACCACCTGATAGTCGTCGCCGTCGCGCCATGCTATGATGTTCATCATCGGCTCGGTATCGCCGCCGTGCATCGGCAGCGCCGAATAGAGCTTGCGGAAGAGTTGTTCGCCCGTGTGCTGGTCGGTAGTGCGTATAGAGAATACGGGCACGGCGAAGCCGCGTACGGCTGTTATCGCGCCACGCTCGTCGCTCTTTATGAGCATCTCAGTGTCGCGGCTCAGTCGGGGCCAGTTGGTCTGCAGCGGCAGCATGCCCGAACATACAGCCTGGAAGTGCATGTGGTCGGGAGCCGACGCGCCACACTTCGGTCCGTTATAGAACACCGTCAGCGTCGGATAGGCGTTGAGCAGTCGGTAAATCTCGCCATAGTTCATGCCGATGCTCTGCGGACGGTGCGTGCGCAGCGGAATGGTGAAGTGTTGGGGCATGATAGGGAAGGGGTTGACGAGCAGCGTGAAGTTCTTGTCCACCTGCTTCTGCATCTGCTCCTTCGGTCGGTTCTGCTCGCAGAGGAAGCAGGGGCGCTCGGCGATGGTCTTGCGGTCGATGTTTGCGCCCGTAGAGACGATGCGTGCAGGGTTGAACTGCAGCTTGAGCGTAATCTCGCCGCACGACAACTCGCGCGTCTTCACGTTGCGCAGGTCGTGGAAGTGCTGTCTGGCATCCTCCCACACCTCCAGCTGGCGGTTGAAGAAGCGCTGCAGCGAACTGTCGGCTGAGGCGTCTGCGGTGCCTTCGGAGAGCTGCTGGCGCGCCGCAATCTCCAATGTGCGCAGGCGGTCCTTATACAGGTTGTTGGCGTTCTGTCGCTCTATGCTGAGGGCGGCGTCGCTGTTGCCGTCCCAGCGGCGGCACAGATAAAGCTCGTCGAAGATTCTGCCGATGCGGTACTTGCGACAGAAGGCGAGTCCGAGAGCGTAGTCTTCGCCGTACGAAGTGTTCGGGAACTGAATCTGTCGAAGGATAGGCGTGAAGAAAGCGCGCGGCGCTCCGAGTCCGTTTATGCGTAGCGCATTGTTAGGTCCGTTCTGGTCGGTCCATTCCTTGTGGTCGATGAGTCCCGGCGGGAGCGTCTCGAGCTGGAAGTTGCACATGCGGTAGGAGCCCACAATCATCGCAGCCCCCTGCTTGTGAAACTCGTCGACGATGCGCTGCAGCGTCTGCGGCGACGAGTAGAGGTCGTCGCTGTCGAGCTGCACGGCGAAGCGTCCGCAGCGTGCGTCGTCGACAGCCACGTTCCAGCAGCCGCCGATACCGAGGTCGGTGCGCTCAGGAACGATGTGTATGAGGCGCTTGTCCTCGGCAGCAGCCGCTTCGAGGATGTCTGAAGTGCCGTCGGTAGAGTGGTTGTCCACCACTATTACGTTATACTTGAATGTAGTCTTCTGTGTGAGAGCCGATCCGACAGCGTCGGCGATGGTCTTGGCGCGGTTGAAAACCGGTATAATCACCGAAGCCTCGTACGTGAAGTCCTGCTCGCTGTAGTCGGGCTTCATATATTTCGACGTGTCTACCGTAGCGCCAATCTTGTCGAGGTGCTTCGTTGCCGCCTGTTCCATCTCTATCTGCACCTCGCGGTTGCGCGGGTTGACGTAGTCGAACTGGCGCTCGCCGCTCTTGCGCGAGTCGGTCTCCACCTGCGTGTACAGATACTCGTTAAGATGGAAAATCTGCGACTTGCGGCTTATGTACAGGCGCAGGTCGTAGAAGCCCGCCCACTTGTAGTCGGCGAGATGCTGCTTTGCCGCGTACTCGTGCAGCAGCGATGCGCGTATGAGCACGAGCTGTCCGAAGTCGAAGTCGTCGCGTATGCTGCCCGTCTGGTAGTCGATGGTAGGATGTTTCTCCTGCACGCCGTCCTTCTGTATGTAGCAGTCGGCGTACACCATGCCCGCATTGCTGTCGGTAGCCACGCGCAGCAGTCGGTCGAGCGCATGCAGTCCGAGGCTCACCGGCGTGTGCTTCAGGCTCAGCAGCACGTATTCGGCGTCGGTATGCTCCTCGATGGTGAGTAGCGTCTTTGTCGACGTCAGTCCGTCTATGGTTATCACGGTGCAGTCGCTGATGCTGTCCGAGTCGCTGCATGCGCAGATGTCGCTTGCGTCGCTCACGAGCAGGTTTATATGCTGTGTAGTCTTGCTTTGGCTCAGCGTCTGCAGCGAGTCGGCAATCTCGGCTACATCGTTGCAGGGCAGAAAGCAATCAATTTTCTCTCTCATTGTTGTTTATAGTGTTTTAGGTTAATATGTGCGCTTCCGCGCAAAATCTATATGCAAAAGTAATGTTTTTTATCTGAAAAACGGAGTAAAAACGGCTTAATTTATGCGTTTGTAGTCAAATGATTTTGGCGTTCGGATTATTTGCAGTAATTTTATACATTGAAAACAAATCGATTACTCTGAAACAACATATTTCACGATGAACAAGAATATTCTCTTAGCGGGCGCCGCACTCTCCGTAGTGCCTACGCTCATGGCTGCAAAGGCTCCCCAGAAGCGTGTGCAGCCGAAGCAACCCAACATTATATTCATATTGTGCGACGACATGGGCTACGGCGACCTCGCCTGCTACGGACAGCCCTATATCAGCACGCCCAACATCGACCGCATGGCTGAGGAGGGCATGCGCTTCACGCAGGCTTACGCCGGTTCGCCGGTGTCTGCGCCCTCGCGCGCTTCGATAATGACGGGTCAGCATTCGGGTCACGGACACGTGCGCGGCAACCGCGAGTACTGGTCTGCTGAGCATACCGTGATGTACGGCAACAACGTAGACTTTGCTGTTGTGGGTCAGGAGCCTTACGATCCGCAGCACAAGATTCTGCCCGAGATGCTGAAGGACCACGGCTACACCACAGGCGTCTTCGGCAAGTGGGCTGGCGGCTACGAAGGCTCGCCCTCTACGCCCGACAAGCGCGGCGTAGACGAGTTCTACGGCTACATCTGCCAGTTTCAGGCACATCTGTATTATCCCAACTTCCTCAACCGCTACTCGCGCTCTATGGGCGACACGGCGGTAGTGCGCGAGGTGATGGAGCAGAACATACAGTACCCCATGTTCGGACGCGACTACCATAAGCGCCAGCAGTATTCGGCACGCATCATACACGACAAGGCGCTCGAGTGGATTGACCGTCAGGACGGCAAGAAGCCGTTCGTGGGCTTCCTCACGTACACCCTGCCTCACGCCGAACTGGCACAGCCCTACGACAGCATCGTGGAGGGCTACGAGAAGAAGTTCTTCGTCGACAAGACGTGGGGCGGACAGGAGGGCTCGCGCTACAACGCCGTGGAGCATACCCACGCACAGTTTGCCGGAATGATAACGCGTCTCGACCAGTATGTGGGCGAGGTGATGGCGAAGCTGCGCGAGAAGGGCCTCGACAAGAACACGCTCGTCATCTTCACCTCCGACAACGGACCTCATGAGGAGGGCGGCGCCGACCCCGAATTCTTCGGACGCGACGGCAAGCTGCGCGGACTGAAGCGTCAGTGCTACGAGGGCGGCATACGCATTCCGTTCATCGCATGGTGGCCCGGACACGTCAAGGCGGGCGAGGTGAACGACCTGCAGTTCGCCTTCTACGACCTCATGCCTACGTTCTGCGACCTCGCCGGCGTGAAGAATTTCCGCAAGCGCTACACCAACCGCCAGCTCGCGGGCGACGGCTTCGACGGACTCTCCATCGCTCCGACGCTCCTCGGCGACGATGCCAAGCAGCTGCAACACGACCATCTCTACTGGGAGTTTCACGAGACCGACCAGATTGCTGTGCGCCGTGGCGACTGGAAGCTGATTGTCGTAAAGGGCAAGCCGCGCCTGTACAACCTCGCCACCGACCTGCACGAGGACAACGACGTGAGCGCTGCGCATCCCGACATAGTAGCCGAACTTGTGGACGTTATACGCAAGGAGCATGTAGACAATCCGCTGTTCAAGGTGACGCTACCTTATTAATATCACTCTTCGCGTCACAACGTTCGTATAATAGCTATTCCATACAACGCCGACGGAACGATAAAGCCCGTAGACAACACGCCGAGTCTGGTGAAGCACTAACCGCCAGGCAACGCACCGAGACAGAACATACAAAAAAACACCAAACAAACATATCAGGACAAATGAGAAACAGATATATCCTTTCGTGCATGCTGGCTGCATCGTCGGTATTCGGCGCCTTCGCTGAGACGCACACGCTCGACATCAACACCCGTAAGGCTGGCGCAGCGGTAAGCCCCACCATGTACGGCATCTTCTTCGAGGACATCAACTATGCTGCCGACGGCGGACTGTACGGCGAGCTTGTAAAGAACCGTTCGTTCGAGTTTCCGCAGGCGCTGCTCGGATGGCAGGCGTTCGGCAACGTGGAGGTGAAGGCGGACGGACCCTTCGAGCGCTGCCCCCACTACGTAGTGCTCGGCTTCACGGGGCATAAGGAGTGCGCTACGGGTCTGCAGAACGAGGGCTACTTCGGCATCGGATTCGTCAAAGACGAGCCTTACCGCTTCACGGTATGGGCAAGAGCGCTGGACGGCGACGCTACAATCGACGTCTCGCTTGCCGACCAGAGCACGCAGGACGAAACGCAGGAGCGCGCCAAGGCGCAGATAAAGGTGAGCGGCAGCGAGTGGAAGAAGTACGAAGCTGTGCTCACGCCCGGCAAGACCGCACAGAAGGGCTGTCTGCGCGTGCTGCTCAGCGGCACACGCAGCGTGGCTCTCGAGCACGTGAGCCTTTTCCCCGTCAACACGTTCAAGAACCGCGAGAACGGCATGCGCCGCGACCTCGCTCAGGCGCTCTACGACATGCACCCCGGCGTGCTGCGCTTCCCCGGCGGCTGCATCGTCGAGGGCGAATCGCTGAAGCACCGCTACCAGTGGAAGAACACCATCGGACCCGTCGAGAACCGCCCGTTGAACAACAACCGCTGGCAGTCGACATTCCATTACCGCCTCTTCCCCGACTACTATCAGAGCTACGGACTCGGCTTCTTCGAGTATTTCCAGCTTGCCGAGGACATTGGCGCCGAGCCGCTGCCCGTGCTCAACGTGGGCATGGCGTGCCAGTTTCAGAACTGGGACAACCCGAAGGCTCATGTGCCCGTCGACTCGCTGCAGCCGTACATACAGGACTGTCTCGACCTCATCGAGTTTGCCAACGGCGACACCTGCACCACATGGGGCAGAAAGCGTGCCGAGATGGGCCACCCGGCGCCGTTCAATCTGAAGTATCTGGCTGTGGGCAACGAGCAGTGGAACACCCTCTACTACGAGCGTCTGCGCCCATTCGTGAAAGCCATACGCGCCAAGTATCCTAAGATACGCCTCATCGGCACATCGGGCCCCGACTCCGAGGGCGAGATGTTCGAAAAGGGATGGAAAGCCATGAAGGAGATGAAGGCCGACCTCGTCGATGAGCATTTCTACCGCAACGAGCAGTGGTTCCTGTCACACGGACTGCGCTACGAGGGCTACGACCGCAAGGGCCCGAAGGTGTTCGCCGGCGAGTATGCATGTCACGGAAAGGGTAAGAAGTGGAACCACTTCGAGACATCGCTCTACGAGGCTGCCTTCATGACCGACATCGAGCGCAACGCCGACATTGTGGAGATGGCTACCTACGCTCCGCTCTTCGCGCACGTGGACGGATGGCAGTGGCGCCCCGACCTGATATGGTTCGACAACACGCGCATGTTCAAGAGCACAAGCTATTATGTGCAGCAGATGTACGCCTGCAACAAGGGCACCAACGTGCTGCCGCTCACGATGAACGGCAAACCGGTGGCAGGACAGGAGGGTCAGGACGGACTCTTCGCCAGTGCGGTCGTTGACCGACAGAAAGGCGAAATCGTCGTCAAGGTAGTCAACACGTCGGACGAGGCGCACGACCTGACGCTCAACCTCAACGGACTGCGCGGTTCGCACTCGGCAATGCTCACAACCCTGCACAGCGACGACATGGACGCCGAGAACACTCTCGACCGCCCAGACGCCGTACGCCCCGTAGAGTCGGCTGCTTCGTGCCAGAGTCGCAAGGGCGGCACGGTGCTCAGCGACAAGTTGCCGGCAAAGACGTTCAGGATGTATCGCATAAAGTGATAGGCTATATATAATAAAGTGATAGGCTATATATAATAAAGTGATAGGCTGTATATAATAAGGTAACACGATTTATAATTATATAAAGGCAGACTATCCGGTTACCGCAGCGTGGGCACATCATTTCCGCGCTGCGGTAATATTGTTTTTGCATCGCGGTAATCGTGTTACCTGTGCGTGGTAATGCGCTTACTTCTGGCTTTGGATACGTAAAATGTGGCTTTGGATACGTAAAACGTGGCTTTTTCCGTGTTTTTTGGCAGTCAAAACCCTGCCCAACTGCCACTTCTTCACTACTAACTCTGCCATTTCTTGCTACAAACATATTGCAAATCTGTCGCAGAAATGCAAATTTACGACAACTACTTGACTAACATCAAAAATATAAGACAAGCAGGAAAATAATTGATGTTGTACTTGTGTGCGAACACAAAAGGCATTAACTTTGCATCAGTAAATAACGAACGAGGTTACGCTGGAAGCGTGGCTGACGTATGCCGCAAGGCAAGAAAAGAGAATAGGTAATTAGGGATAACAAAGTAAAAATTAAAGAAAGGGTAACATTATGGTTATTTTCAGTTTTATTTTTGCGATTTGTTGTGCAGCGATAGCTGAACTGGTAAAGATCAACAACAAAATCAGCCTCAAGAAGTAACCGACTGCCTTCAGGCAAGGTTATGAAAAGAGGTAAAGATGAGAAACACAGAAAAACACAGTAAGGATAACAATTAAAAAATTAAAGAAAGGATTAAGATTATGATGATTTTCGGATTTATCTTCGCAATTTGTTGTGCAGCCGTTGCAGAGGCTGTAAATGTAAACAACAAGATCAACCTCACAAAGTAAAAGTGAGCTTGCTCAGACAATAGTAATAAAACGAAATATAAGAAGCGGTTGCATGAGCCTTCGGGCACGTGCAACCGCTTTTTGTGTCTGGAGATACAATAAAACCGCAGTTTCTGCGTTATAAATATTACGATGAAACATATTCATATATATATAATAATGTGTGCGCTGGGCGTGTTCGGCTTCAGCGCATGCGACGATATCGACGATTTCACAACATCGCCGAACAACCTGCTCACGTTCTCTACCGACACGGTGCGTCTTGACACCGTGTTCTCTACCGTGCCGTCGTCGACGCGCGACTTCTGGGTGAGCAACCGCTCGGGTAAAGGACTGCGCTGCACGTCGGTGCGCCTCGAAGGTGGCAACCAGAACGGATTCCGCGTGAATGTAGACGGCGTATATCTGAGTCCGGAACAGGGCTATAAGGCGAACGACATAGAGGTGCGCAACAAGGACAGCATACGCGTGTTCGTGGAAGTGACCACAGCCGTGAACCACGGGGACGCACCGAAGGAGCTGAACGACCGCCTCGTGTTCGCACTCGAGAGTGGAGTGGAGCAGAAGGTGGTGCTCAACGCATGGTCGTGGGACGCCGACTTCGCACGCAACAAGACTATCACGACCGACTACACCATAACTGCCGGCAAACCGCTCGTAGTCTACGGACCGATGACCGTAGAGGAGGGCGCTACGCTCACCATAGCGCCGGGTGCTACGCTCTTCTTCCACGACGGAGCGGGCATCGACGTGAAGGGACGACTCGTATGCAAGGGCACAGCCGAACAGCCCGTAACGCTGCGCGGCGACCGACTCGACTATATGTTCGACTATCTGCCTTACGACCGCATGAGCGGACTGTGGAATGGCGTACACTTCATGGAGAAGTCGTACGACAACCGGATGGAGTTCACCGACTTGCACAGTGCGTTCAACGGCGTGCGTGTCGACTCGTCGGATGTGGCTCGGCAGACGCTCACCATAGCCAATTCGACCATACACAACTGTCAGGGACACGCGCTGTATGTAGAAAATTCGAAGGTGACGGTAGAGAACTCGCAGCTTACGAATGCGCTTAACAACTGCCTCGGCGTGGAAGGCGGCGACGTGCTGGTGAACAACTGCACGCTGGCACAGTTCTATCCGTTCGACTCAAACCGCGCCAGTGCGCTCAGCTTCTCTGCTCTGAAGCACCCGCTGCAGCAGTTTGTCTGTCGCAACACGCTCATCACGGGCTACAGCGCCGACGAGATGATGGGCGGAAAGCCAGTGAAGGACGCTACGAACGAGGATGCCGTAGAGCCTAACGCCTTCAACTATCAGTTTGAGAACTGCGTGATACGCACACTTGAGGTGACGAAGGAGGAAGAAAAGCCGCACTTCGTGAATGTGGTGTTCGAGGAGAAGGAGAACGCCGACTCGGTATGCACCAATCACTTCAAGAAGGTGGACGGCGACCAGCAGGACTACGACTTCCGACTCGCCAAGACATCGGTGGCTATCGACCGCGCCGACCCAGCTACGGCTACAAAGACCGACCGCAACGCCATGCCGCGCGACGAGCGACCTGACGTCGGAGCATACGAATTCAAGGAGGAAAAGACGGAAGAACCGAATCCGCAGGAATAAGTATCTTCACCCCATCTCACCCCATCATCACCACCTCACCACAACAACATCTCACCCCATCACCATCTCACCAACAAATCTCACCACCTCACCACCTCACCATCTCACCACCTTTAAACTATGAAAGAAATTGACATTCACATCCGCGTTGGTCACTATCAGCTCGACGAACTCAACACTGCTGACCGCGAACTTGTAGACCGTGCGCTGAAAGCAACCCACGGCGCATACGCCCCGTACAGCAACTTCTACGTAGGAGCCGCGCTGCGCCTCGCCAACGGCATCATCGTGACTGGCGCAAACCAGGAGAACGCAGCCTTCCCCTCAGGTCTGTGCGCCGAGCGTACAGCCCTCTTCGCCGCACAGGCAAACTATCCAGACCAGCCCGTTTCGACACTCGCCATCGTAGCGCGCAACGCAAACGGACTGCTCGACGAGCCGGTAAGCCCCTGCGGAGCTTGCCGTCAGGTGATACTCGGCGTAGAAGTCCGCTACAAGCAGCCTATACGCGTGCTGCTCTACGGCAAGAAAGGCGTCTACAGCCTGCAGTCGGCTAAAGACTTGCTGCCCTTCTCGTTCGTAGACGACAGCATGAAATAGACGTAGTAACAAAATTTATATCAATGATATAGCCTTCTTTGTTCTTTTTTTAGTAATTTTGCACACTGGATTAGAATATACGCAATTTTTTATATTAAAGAAAGAACAAAGAAATAGCAAAATAAAATTATGAGCAAACAAGTAGAAAAAATCAAGGAACTGGTCGCTAAGCGCGAACAGGCTCGTCTCGGTGGCGGCGAAAAAGCCATTGAGAAGCAGCACGCACGCGGCAAATACACAGCACGCGAGCGTATCGAGATGCTCGTCGACGAAGGCTCGTTCGAGGAGTACGACATGTTCAAGAAGCATCGTTGTACTAACTTCGGTATGGAGAAGAAGCACTACTATGGCGACGGTGTCGTAGCTGGTAGCGCTACAATAGGCGGCCGTTTGGTTTACGTATATGCTCAGGACTTCACCGTCAACGGCGGTTCGCTCTCTGAGACAATGGCGCAGAAGATTTGCAAGGTGATGGACATGGCTATGACTATGGGCGCACCGGTTATCTGCATGAACGACTCGGGCGGTGCTCGTATTCAGGAAGGCATCTGCGCTCTTGCTGGCTACGGCGAGATCTTCGAGCGCAACATCCTCGCTTCGGGCGTCATCCCGCAGATCTCTGCTATCATGGGTCCGTGCGCAGGCGGTGCGGTTTACTCGCCGGCTCTCACCGACTTCATCATCATGAAGGAGCAGACTTCATACATGTTCCTCACAGGTCCGAAGGTTGTGAAGACCGTAACGGGCGAGGACATCGACGCTGAGCACCTCGGCGGTGCATCGGTTCACGCTACAAAGAGCGGTGTGACACACTTCGCTGCAAAGACAGAGGAAGAGGCTATCGAGATGATTAAGAGCCTGCTCTCGTTCATCCCGAGCAACAACACAGAAGAGGCTCCGCGCGTAGAGTGCAACGACCCGATTAACCGTATGGAGGACTCTCTCAACGAGATTATCCCCGACGACCCGAACAAGGCTTACGATATGTACAAGGTTATCGGCGCAATCACCGATAACGGCGAGTTCTTCGAGATACAGCCTAAGTTCGCTAAGAACATCATCATCGGTTTCGCACGCTTCAACGGTCAGAGCGTTGGTATCGTAGCCAACCAGCCGGCTGCATACGCAGGTGTTCTCGACGTTAACGCAAGCCGCAAGGCTGCACGCTTCGTGCGCTTCTGCGACGCATTCAACATTCCTATCGTGTCGCTCGTCGACGTGCCGGGCTTCCTGCCGGGTACAGGTCAGGAGTACAACGCCGTTATCCAGCACGGAGCACAGTTGCTCTACGCTTACGGCGAGGCTACCGTTCCTAAGATTACAATCACTCTGCGCAAGAGCTACGGCGGTTCGCACATCGTTATGGGCTGCAAGCAGCTGCGTTCAGACCTCAACTTCGCATGGCCGTCTTCAGAGATTGCGGTTATGGGTGCAAGCGGTGCCGTTGCAATCCTCTGCGGCAAGGAAGCTAAGGCTAAGAAGGAGGCTGGCGAAGACGTTAAGGCATTCCTCGCAGAGAAGGAAGACGAGTACACAGAGAAGTTCGCCAACCCGTACGAGGCTGCTTCTTACGGCTACATCGACGACGTAATCGAACCGCGCAACACACGCTTCCGCATCTGCCGCGGTCTGGCACAGCTCGCTACAAAGCGTCAGCAGTTGCCGGCTAAGAAGCATGGTTGTATGCCGATGTAATTTGTTTTACAAGTAGACGAGGAAAACAAGTAGACAAGGTTATACAAGTAAACAGGTTACAAAGTATGGACAAGAATATATATGCTGCCATTGCCATGGCTCTATACGAGTATCAGGGCAACAACGTACACGATAAAGAACCGGGCTTCATCACCATACAGCCGCGTCAGACTATGTGGAACGCCAAGTTCTTAAGTTTAACAGCAAAACCATAAAAAGAAATGAAAGAATTTAAATATACAATCGACGGCAAGGAGTACAAGGTGCAGATTGAGGACGTAGAGGGCAACATCGCCGACGTAACAGTCAACGGTGAGGCTTTCAAGGTCGAGATGGAGCAGGAGGCTGAGCCAGAGAAGAAGAAGGTGGTGCTCGGTCAGCCGGCTGCTGAGGTAGAGGAAGGCGAGACAGCAAGCGCTGCTAATGTGAACACAGCCAACGCGCTCAAGGCTCCGCTGCCGGGCGTCGTAACCGAAATCAAGGTTGCTGTAGGCGACGAGGTGAAGGCTGGCGACGTAGTCGTAGTGCTCGAAGCTATGAAGATGGCTAACAACCTCGAGGCAGAGAAGGACGGAAAGGTTACTGCTATCTGCGTGAAGACTGGCGAGAGCGTGCTTGAGGACTCTCCGCTCGTTGTTATCGAGTAATTCGGTAAGTCAGAATAGTATAGTCAGACCAGTTTTCTGACTGATATATATAATAAGGTTGAAAACGCAATATTGTATAATATGTTGCGTTTTCAACCTTTTTTAGTTTCTTTAGCCATTGAATAATGATAGATGTATATTATTGTTTTAATATGGGTGTTATTGTGTATTATTGGGCTGATCTTGTTAAAATACGTAAATTTGAAACGTCTGAAAGAAAAATTTTAACTTATACTTGTTTGGTATTATAAAATAGTTGTATATTATGCGGACATAAACTGACATAACTAATTAATAACTTTAAATATACCTATTATGAAATCATCATTCCTACGTGTTTTATTTGTAGTGTTGTTCGTATGTGGAGCAATCACAGTGTCTGCACAGAAGCAGACTGAAGGCAAGTCATCAGTATTCATAGATTATTTTGCTCATCCGTCTAACGTGAAGGATTCTTGGGCAGAGGCTCTTCGCAGCAAAGTGATCGAAGGCATCCAGGAGACAATCGCGTTCTTATCACTGACGTTGATGCAGAAGACGCTTTGAGAGTAGAGAAAGCACGTCGTGAGAATGGCGAGCTGTCGGCAGCAGGCGACGCTTCTCGTCTCGCTGTGATGACACAGCTCGGTGCAAACTATCTGTTGCAGGGCACAATCACATCATTGTCTGTAGACCACAAGCGTTCTGACGACGGCAAGTCGGAGTGGTATGCTGCTGTAGTAAACTATACATTGAAGGTTGTTGATCCTAAGAACGGCACAACTATTGCTTCAAAGACATTCAAGCATGGCGAGAGCATAACAGAAATGGCTACCGGCGATACACCGGACGCTGCTGCTGTAGACGTTGCCAAGTTCGCACGCAAGGCTGTACGCGCTTTGGTTGACGAGGCTTTCAAACTCAATGGTACAATCCTCGAAATCAACGCTACAAAGGGTGATGAGGCTAAGCAGGTGTACATCAGTCTCGGTTCTGCTCATGGTGTAGGCAGCAAGGCACGTTTCAAGGTCTTCGAGCTTCGCACTGTTGCTGGCCGCAACTCACGCAAGGAGATCGGCGAGCTTAAGGTGAGCGCTGTTGAGGGCGAGGACCTCACACTTTGCGACGTTGTAAAGGGCGGCAAGGAGATAAAGGCTGCTATGGACGCTCAGCAGAAGATTGAGGTTGAGGTGTTCCATAAAGAAACAATATTTGGCAATCTAAAGAAGGTAATCTAATTAGACTTTGTTTATAAAAATGGCATGACTTCATTGAAAAAATGGAGCCATGTCATTAGTTTATATCGGCACGAAAACAGAAATATTTTATCTTTTTTAGCTATGACCAGAATAATTTTATCTATCTTATTCGGACTCTTCTTCTGTACAAATATAAATGCAGAAGTCTATTCTACCGATGCTACATTGGTGTCGCAGGACGGTAATATAATCACAGTACGTTCTTCTGCCGTTGCCGATAAGAAGAAGGACGCTGCTCTGTTGGCTGCCAAGTCGGCTTTTCATACTCTGTTTCATGCTGGTAAAGAAGGCGTGAAGGACGGCACGCCTATGGTTGCAGTGGAGCGTAACGACTACGACTATCGCTTTTTCTCGGAGTCGCGCTACATCAACTACATCACAAGCGAGGTAAAGACCGTTGGCGACAAGAAGGTAGGCAACAAGGTGCGTGTCACGGTGCAGCTCTCGATAAACGTGAAGTCGCTTATCGCCGACTTGCAGCATAACAACATGTCGATATCTCCGTCGTGGGGCGTGGCAAGTGCAAAGAAAAGCACATCGGCGCTCAACCCTACTATCGTTATTGTGCCTGGTCTGAAGGCGAGCAAAGGCTCCGACTTCCAGGCTATGCTTGAAGCCATTGACGCAAGCGAGGCAAAGAAATACGCTCTCGACAAGATGACTGGCGAGTTTACAAAGAAAGGTTACAAGACTCGTAACTTCGTATCGCAACTGCGCAACTCGAAGAAAGATGAGATGATGCGCACGGAAAGCCAGTCTGACATCAATACAATGATTGTGCAGCAGCTGCCTGGCGACATCATCGTCACCGTTGATGCAGCGGTTGTTACAGATGCAAACAACCAGATGGAGTGTCAGTTGAGCATAAGCGCTGTGGAGAGTCAGACAAACGGCAATCTTGCTTCTGCTACATTCCCCAGCGGAAAATACTATAAAGGCAATGTGAGCGAGTCGGAACTCGTCGACTATGCCTTCAAGAAGATAAAGGCCGACTTCTTCAACCAGATAAAGACATCGTTTGAGGCTATGGTGAGCCAGGGCAGAGAGGTGTATGTAGACATGACAATCTCTAACTCTATCGACGATTGGGACTTCGATCAGGACAGTCCGTCTACCGGCGACAACTTCAAGGATGTGCTCGACGAGTGGTTGCGCAGCCATGCGCAGAACAGCGTCTATGACATGAGCAACAACACCGATAAGTATATACACATGACCTTGAACATCCCGTTGTGGAATGTGGAGCGCGGACGCTCTTACACGTTGTCAAACTTCAGCAGCGACTTGAAGAAATTCCTCAAGACTCAGTTGGGCGATGGCTATAAGGCTTCTGTAACGGCACATGGACAGAAGCTCGAAATTATGATTCAATAACTCTATATAAAGGTGTTTTATGAAAAAGACATTCTTGCAGATCATATTCCTATTCGTTGCAATGGTAGGATATGCACAAAGCGATATACACTTCACCATATTGAAGTCGGAGACAAAGGGCTTGTCTGAGGATGTTGTCAATGCGCTCGACCTTAAGCTGCACCAGGTGTTCAACCGCAACAGTGCTGCTGCAGCCGATGTGTACAACGTATTCGCTGTATCGCCGTCGTTGTCTCTCGACAAAGTGCTGTCTACAGACGGCGGCATGGTGAGAAACGTGTCTTTGGCTCAAGGTGAACTGGTGCTTATCGCTAAGAACATCATCGACGGTGCAGAGTATTACAGCGTGACGATTCCGGTTCAGGGCGAAGCTGTAGGCAACAAGGAGAAGGCTATGCTCTCGATGGTGAAGAACATAAAGGTGACTGCACCTGCCTTCACGCGCTTCATCAATACGGCACGCAAGAAGATTGCTGACTATTACGCTAACAATTGTGCTTTCATTCTGCAGAAGGCTCAGACCCTTTACAACCAGAACCATTGTCAGGAGGCAGTGAGCTATCTGTCTGCCGCTACAGCCAACGTGCCTTGCTACGACCAGGCTGCGGCTTTGCAGAAGCAGATTCTTGAGAATATGGACAACACTCCAGAGCCGGTCGTCGTAGAGAAGGTTGTGGAGAAGGTCGTAGAGAAACCGGTTGTTGTGGAAAAGGTTGTAGAGAAGCCTGTTGTGGTGGAGAAGATTGTGGAGAAGCCGGTTGTAGTTGAGAAGATTGTGGAGAAACCCGTTCCGGCGCCAGCTCCTGCCGCTCCAGAGTGCGAGATAACCATCTCTAAGAACGACCTCGACTTCCGCATTCTCAGTTGCACGGGCAATCCTATGCGGAAGCGCATCACCATAAAGACCGAATACGTCAACAATAATGCGAATATCTCAAACGGCGACATCGCAATGAACGTAGTGATTGACGACAACGGACGCGAACTCACTCGTGAAAATATGGCTGTTACCTCTAACGATTCGTCATACGAATGGGTGAGCATGCCGGCACGCGTCAAGCTGAAGCACGATTTCTACATCATCAACTACGACCATCCTATGGAGACAGTGTCTTATCTGAAGCTCAAAGTGCGCGATGGTATAGTGGAGATTCGCAACTTGAAGGTTAACTGGTAATAATTAAGTATATTATGAAAAGAATATCATTGGCTTTGTGTCTGCTTCTTGCTGCGTGTTGCATGACATTGGCACAGGACAAGGTGGTGGAGCGTAGCGCAAAGAAGACTCCCGAATGGCTTAACCAAGCCAACGATGGAGCGTTTGTAGTTACAGTCACTGCCAGTTCTCTTGCCGACGCTCAGGTGAAGGCGATGACGGAGGTGACAGAACGCATCATTCTCTCGGTGGCAAGCAATGTCAGTGTGTCGCAGCGCAACGAGTCGAGCGAGGTTGTGGAGAACGGCAGCGTCGATTCGCGCGACGAGTTCACACGTCTTTCAAAGATAAAGTCGGCTAATCTGCCTTTCCTCAAGGGCATTTCGCCAAACAAGATTGCCGGCATCTATTGGCAGCGTATGCTCAACAAGAAGACGGGCAAGGGTTATTACGAGTATTCGGTACTCTATCCTTACTCGCGCAGCGAGCAACTCACGCTTCAGGCTGAGTTTGAGACTCTCGACAAGGAGATGACTGCCAAGTACGAACAGCTGGAACAGAAGTTGAACAATATAGAAGCGGTGGAAGACATCAAGACTGCCATCACCGAGCTCGACGCTCTTAAGGCTTACTTCTTTGATGATGTGCGTTTGGAGCAGGTTGACGGCTTGAAGAAGCGCTATCGTCAGCTTTATGATGCGCTCAGCCTCACTGGAGAGTTCGTTAAGCATGGCGAATACCACTGCCAGCTACTGTTGAAGGGCATGCCTGTCAAGGTGTCTACGGTGCCCACACTGAAGTCGAACTGTGCTTCGCAGCTCAATGTGCGTCCTACAGCCGACGGCAAGTTCGTCATCACATACGACGATAGCGACTGTATTGAGGACGAAGAAAACTTCATCAATGTGCAGTTGCGCCTCGACGGTAAGCGTCTTTCGCATAAGTTCTCGCTGGCTGAAGCTGGTGCAGGCAATGCCGACCAAAGGCTCTCGCTTGTTCCTGAAGGAAAGGTAATGCTGACAGCCGCAATGGTTGACACAGCCGCACGTGAAGTGACCGACATCACCGTGCGCCTTACCGTCAACAACCGCAATGGCAGCAAGTTTGCGGTGAAGAGTCTTGAACTTAATGTGCCCGACCTCGCCGTGCCGCTTATCTTCGACAATGCAGACGCCGTCTATTCTACAAAAGGACTCATCCAGATAAAGATGCTGGCGAAGGGCGATTGCTCGCTGCGTAAGGTGAAAAAGAGCGACTTCGCATTCGTTAACGGCACGCTCACGGTCGTAAACCCCAACACCGGAGCTATCGAACCTATCAAGGTCGCGTTGCAGTATTCTACAAATTGGGAGTAGACTGGTTTTCGGGCTCTAAACCTTAGTCTGAAAATGTTTCAGATTTAGTCTTAATAAAGTTTAGACCAAGAGATTTGAAGAGTGAAAGAATTAAACAAAAATAATTAATAATTATTTAAACTGAACTATTATGAAACAGAGAATTTTTAATGTATTACTGGCTATAGCCCTTGTGTTCTGCGGCACATCAGTAGCTTTTGCTCAGTCGAAAGCGTTGGCAAAGGATGTAAAGAAGACCTGCAAAGAGTGGAAGAAGGCAGGTTGGTCATTGTATGCTACAGCTTCTACAATGGAGTACGCATTGACAAAGTATCGCACATACGTTGAGGCTGACCCCGACAACCACCTTGTAATCACAGGTCTTGCTGTAGGTAAGAACCCGAAGATAGGTCGCGATAACGCCATGATGAACGGCATCACAAGCTATGCAAGCCGTGCAAAGGCTCAGATCGTAGGTAAGATGAAGAGTGTCATGTCGTCTGATGCAAGCGAACAGTCGGGTATGGAGATCGACAAGTTCGGTGCTGCTTACGAGTCAGGCGTCAACACAAAGATTTCTGGTCTTGTAAAGGTACACTTCATGCTCGTTCGCGAGAAGGGCGGCGTTAAGGAGTTCCAGGTTTACATGACTCTCGACGAGACTGCTGCTAAGAAGGCTCGCGAGGAGGCTGCAAGAGAAGCAAAGAAGAAGGCAGCCCTCGACGACCTCTCAGAGCAGGTTGAGGAGTTCATCGGTGAGCCGGTACCGGCAGACGAGTAATTTCTTTGAGATGTTTTATCCAATCCGGGGAAGGGTAGACTCGTCTGCTCTTCTTCGGATTTTTTAGATAATGATAAACTAAACGAAACCCGTACAAATGAAAAGATTGATATTATTTGCTTTAGGTGCAACGTGTTGTATGGGGACTCAGGCACAAGTTGTAGACGACGATTTCGACAACTTCATAAAGACTGAGGTGCAGTCGTTCGACAAGTTCATTGACGATGCCAACAAGCAGTTCATCAGTTTCCTGCGCAATCCTTGGAAGGAGTTTGAGGCAAAAAAGCCGGTGGAGAAGCGCACCAAACCGGAGCCGGTGAAGCCGGTCGTATACGACGAGAAGAAGGACCCAGTGGCGCCACCTGTGGAACTTGATATCGAGGACATCCTCGGACAGTCTACCGGCGAGAACAAGCAGCGACCGCAGGGCAAGATTAATGACGGCGAGAAGGTTGGCTTTGAAAAGCCGCAGCCTAAGCCTGCGACTCCGACAGCTAAGCCTACGACTCCAGCTCTCAAGCCTGCGACTCCGACAGCTAAGCCTGCGACTCCAGCTCTCAAGCCTACGACTCCGACCGCTAAGCCTGCGACTCCTACTCTCAAGCCCGCAACTCCAACAGCTAAGCCTGCAAGTCCTACTGCCAAGCCTACGACTCCTGCAGCCAAGCCAGCAACTCCGACAACTCCGCCAGCAGTGGTGCCGGTGCCGACCGCTAAGCCTTCTGCACCTATGAGCGCACTCTATAAAGAGTCGTCAGAGAAGCAGATGATTAACTACTGCGGACAGCGAATTTACGTAGACAAGTCGCTGAAGGGCGTATGCTCTATAGGCAATATGCGCGAGAAGGCTGTTGCCGATGCTTACGAGGCGATGTGCAAGGCCGACTACAAGCCGTTGCTTGCCGACTGTCGTCAACTGAAGAAAGACCTCAAGCTCAACGATTGGGGTGTGTTCCTCTTTGTTCGCGACGTGTCTAATGCCCTTTGTGCCGACGCACATGCGTCTGTTGTAATGCAGCAGTTCCTACTCAACGAACTCGGATATAAGTCGAAGATGGCGCGCCGTGCCGACCGCGACCAGATGCTTCTCTTCGTAGCGACCGACTGTAAGATGTATGGTCGTCCTTATTTCACTAAGGACGGACTCAACTATTACAACCTTACAAGCGACGAGACTTGCCAGTTCTATATGTGTCAGGAGGATTCGCCGAAGGCAAAGAGCAGTATCGACATGCAGATAACTAACGCTCCGCTGCTCAATTCTGGAATGGTCAACTCCGTACACAAGAATGGTGCGGGCACAGTGGCGGTATCTGTCGACGTTCCCAAGTCGCTGATGCTGTTCTACAAGAGCATGCCGCAGTGCGACTATAGCGTGTATGTGAATGCGAAGGTGAACCCGGCTGTTGCCGACAGATTGCTCTCGTCGCTTGCTCCGATCGTTGAGGGCAAGAGCGAGACCGAAGCTGCCAACCTGCTCATCAACTTCGTGCAGACCGGCTTCAAGTACGCTACCGACCAAGAACAGTTCGGCTATGAGAAACCGTTCTTCGTGGAGGAACTCTTCTACTATCCCTACTGCGACTGCGAGGATCGTTCGGTGCTCTATTCATATCTGGTGCGCAACCTGCTGAAACTCGATGTCGTGTTGCTCGATTATCCTAACCATATCGCCACAGCGGTATGTTTCAACGAGAATGTGTCGGGCGATTTCGTCACCGTAGAGGGAAAGAAATACATAGTTTGCGACCCTACTTACATCGGTGCATCCATAGGAAAGGCAATGCCGCAGTTCAAGCGTGTGGCTGCCAAGGTCTTGAAATACTAAGACTTTAAAAAATGCAAAAACGGCATATCCTTGTTTTTGGGATATGCCGTTTTTGCGTGTTTTGTTTACTCAACGATTTCTGCTTCTATCCAGCTGTCGAGCAATGCCTTTGCGTCGTTCTCTGCCGTAGCTTCGTCGACGTCGTATTCCTCGCAGAGCAGATGTTTCAGCGTCTCAGCGTCGAACTCCTTGTCCTTAACGCTTTCCCAGAGGAAAGCCGAACTCTCGTTCATGCTGATAATCTTTGTGAAGTCGATGTTCTCTTTGCCTTCTGCAACGATAATGCTCTCGCCGCAAATGTCCTTCAGGACGAAACCTTTCTTTATCTTCATATTTCTTGGTGTTATTAAGCTGAGCCAGACCTTTTTAGGCCTTTCTAAGCCTTAGCTAATTCTTTTTACTCTTTTACCTTTTTACTCTTTTACTTTCTACCTTTCCAACCTGTTTACTTTTCTATATATGTACAGCAGGTAGCGGCGTATGGGTAGCAGTCGGGTCCAGATAGCCGAATAGATGCGCCATTTGCGTCCTGAGGTATAGTCGGGCGTGCTGCGTCCTTTGCGGTAGAACGCCAGAGCGATGCCGCGTATGTCTGCCAGCGTACACTCCTCGGTGCCGAGATTGCCGTCGCCGCGCAGCGTCACCTTGTCGCCGTCGATATTCACGATGCGGTGCAGCACGTACGTCTTCGGACTTATCTCTGCCAGCACAGCGTCGCCGCAACGCACGGTGGTGTGTTTGCCAAGTATCGCTTTGTCGCGTCCGTCTTCGAGGAACGGGCGCATGCTGAAACCTTTCAGTTTGAAGGTGACGGTGTGCCCTTGGTTTATCATCTCCACGAAGTACGGTATCAGTTGTGCATTGTTGTACTGTCTTATTTCTTTTTCCATGTTGAGATAGGGTGTGAGATGGTGGTGAGGTGGTGAGATGGTGAGGTGTTGAGAGATGTTGTGGTGGTGAGATGGTGAGGTGTTGAGGTGTTGAGGTGGTGAGATGTTGATGTGTTGAGATGTGTTGTGATTTTACTGATGGGGTGCTGTCAGCGTCTTGAAGCTCACCTCTGCTGCCTCCTTGTTGGGCAGACAGTGCAGCGCATAGATGTACTGTGCAGCCTCGATGAGTCGTATCACGGCGTTGTATGTGTTGCGGAATACCACTTTGTCCCACTTCATCGTAGAGCAGGCAGGCAGAATGTATGTGAACGCCTTTGTAGGTGCTAAACGCTCCACGCGGTTCTCCTTCGCGCGCACTATCTGCGTTAAGGCTCCAATCGGTGCCTTAATGTTGCGGTAGCACGGCGTCTTGCCGCTCCACGGACTGCCGTAGATGTACGCCTTGCCGTCGATGACGCGCACCACGGGGTTGTCGTCGTTCATCAGGTCCGATCCCGGTATGTTGTCGAGCCAAAGCTGCGTGTGCGTGCTCTTGCCCGTGCCGCTCTTTGCGGTGAACGCATAGCCGTAGCCGCCGTTTCTCACGAGCGAAGCGTGTATGAGCAACGTGTCGAAGAAGCTGCCGCGGAAGGCGTAGAGCATCATCAGCGCGTTGTTCAGTCCGAACTGGCGCATCTGATAGTTGCCGTTCAGCGCACAAACGCCCTCGCTGAAGTCCTTGTTGGTCTGCAGCAGACAGCAGCTGCGTCCGTGTATGTCCTTCACTATATACTGATAGCCGCCGTTGTCGAGTAGGTCTACAACGGTGTCGCCGTTGCCCGTCTCGAACGTGTCGATGCGCTCGCGGCGGTTCTTAGCCACGGGAGGCAGCGTGTCGTCCACGCGCAGCGTAAAAAGAAAATCGTCGTTTGAGCCTTCCTTCTTGAAAGGCTCGAACGACGGTAACAGTTCGGTGTTGTTCTTTCCGTTTTCGGCAAAGACAACCCTCACGTTATGTTCTGCGATGCAATAGTCTGCTATGATATCCATTATTTCTTCTTCGCCTTCTTTGTCTGCAAATCGGCACGCTCGCTATCGTCTGGTACGAGACAGCTGTATGTAAAGTCGTGCTTTGTGACGTATTTCACGTTGTAGTGTCCTCTTGTTGCGTAGCGCTTCTTTATAGCCACGTATTTCTTCTCTATCTCCTTGCGTGTCTTTGCGAAGTAGGTTACGCAAGTGGGGGTGGCGAATCCGTTAGCCTTCAGATGGTCGCGCAACTGGAACGAGTAGTTGTTGCGGCTGTAGAGAAAGCCCGTCTTGGTGTCTACCCAAGCCGAATCGAGCTGCTGAATCTCTGTGATGTACACCGTAGAGTCGTTGAACGATGTGGCTACACCGTATACGTAGAGTCGCTCCTGCTTCTGCAGTGCGAACATAAGCGACGGCATGAGCAGCAGTGCCAATGCCAGTAATGTGCGAATCTTCATTTCTTTCCTTGTTTTCTGTTGTTTCAGCGGCGCTGTCCGTTATGGTCGCGTCGCAGCTTTATCTGCCCAGGTAAGCCTTGAGCAGCTTGTTCTTTGTATTCTGTTTCAGCTTGCGTATAGCCTTCTCTCTTATCTGGCGTACACGTTCGCGTGTGAGTCCGTACTTGTTGCCGATTTCCTCCATCGTGCATTCGGGCTGGTTGATGCCGTAGAAAGCCTCTACCACGTTGCGTTCGCGCTCGTTGAGCACGGAGAGGGCCAACGCAATCTCCTCGCGCATCGACTCTATCACGAGCAGGCTGTCGGTAGACGGCTCGTTCTCGCTCGGCATGAAGTCGAGCATGCTTGCTCCGTCGCTCTCGGTCATCGGCGCGTCTACGCTCACCTGTCGTGTGTCCACCTTCAGCACGTCCTCAATCTTTTCGTGTGGCATATCGGTCTTTTCGGCTATCTCGTCGATGCTTGGTCGGCGTTCGTTTTCCTGCTCAAACTTGTTCAGTATGCGCTTTATCTTGTTCACGCTACCCACCTGGTTGAGCGGCAGACGCACTACGCGACTCTGCTCTGCGATGGCCTGCAGAATGCTCTGTCTGATCCACCATACGGCGTACGAGATGAACTTGAAGCCGCGTGTCTCGTCGAACTTCTCGGCAGCCTTCAGCAGTCCGATGTTGCCCTCGTTGATGAGGTCGGGCAGCGAGAGACCCTGGTTCTGATATTGCTTTGCAACGGAGACAACAAAACGCAGATTCGCCTTTGTCAGCTTCTCAAGAGCCTTGCGGTCGCCGTTCTTTATGCGGTGGGCGAGCTCCACTTCCTCTTCTGCGGAAATCAGCTCTTCGTGACCAATCTCCTGAAGATACTTATCGAGCGAGGCGTTCTCTCGATTTGTAATCGATTTGGTTATTTTAAGTTGTCTCATTAAGTGTTGCTTTTTTTGATATTATTTTATTGTTAAAAGGGCAGGTGCGTTATACACGCATCGTTCTGCAAATTTAGTTATTTCTATTGGTTGTCGCAAATTTTAATCTATTTATTTTTATTGTTGCTCGGCAAAACTAATGTTGGTGCCGTCGTTTTTACGTTCTGCACCGACCGCCGTCCGATCGGATTCCGTCCGCCGTCCGATCGGATTCCGTTCGCCGCCCGATTGGATTCCGTTCGCCATCCGATGCTTCGACCAGTCAGCGCGGATGCCTAATCGACAACAAAAAAAGCGGAGGTCTTTAGGGCCTCCGCTTTGTATCTTATGAGCCTACGACATACCTGTCGTAGACATGGCAATCAGTAGTGTTGTTTTGTAGTGCCTACGACAGGAACTGAAAGTCAGCGGCGCGTAGCGGAAAGCTAATGTCGTAGGCTCCTATTGTTTAGTCCTCGAGCGGCACTGCGAAGTAAGCCTTCTTGCCGGTAGGATAAACGCCCTGGATGTAGAGCACGGGGTCTTTGCTTGTAGAAGCCTCCTTCACGGCGTTCTGCAAATCCTCGATGGTCTTCACGGCGCTGTCGTTGACGCGCTGGATGATGAAGCCCTTTGTGATGCCTGCGTTCTTCAGCTTGCCTGCGTTCACCTTCAGCACCTCCAGACCGTAGCCAATGTTCAGCTGCTCCTTCTGGGCATCTGTAACGGCGCGGAAGTTGCCGCCGAGCACGTCGAGGTCAGCCTTCTTTACGACCTGCGTGTTGCCCTTCTCGTTCTTCAGCGTCAAGGTCTTTGTAGCCTTCTTCTTGTCGCGCAGATAAGTGACGGTCACCTTGTCGCCCGGGCGCTTCTTTGCGAGCACCTCCTGCAGTTCTGCCATCTTGCCCACCGGCTTGCCGTCGATAGCAGTGATGACGTCGCCTTCCTTCATGCCAGCCTCTTCAGCCGCACTCTCCTCAGAAACCTTGGCTACGTAGATGCCCTCCATTGTGCCGAGGTCTACGTCCTCGCCCTTGTCCTTCTTGGCGTCAACATAGTTCTTCACGTCCTGACCCTGGATGCCGATGAGTGCGCGCTGCACGGTGCCGTACTGCTTCAGGTCGGCTACCACCTTGTTCATGATAGAGGTAGGAATAGCGAAGCCGTAGCCGCTGAACGAACCAGTCTGCGAGTAGAGCATGGCGTTGATGCCGATAAGCTCACCGCGAGTGTTGACGAGTGCGCCGCCCGAGTTGCCGGGGTTGATGGCTGCGTCGGTCTGTATGAACGACTCCACGCCGTTCTGATAGAGCGAGCGAGCCTTAGCGCTCACGATGCCCGCCGTAACGGTGTTGGTAAGGTTGAACGGGTTGCCCACGGCGAGCACCCATTCGCCCACCTTGATGTCGTCGCTGTTGGCGATGGTGATAGCCGGCAGGTTCTTGCCGTCGATCTTGATGAGCGCCAGGTCAGACGCCTTGTCGGTGCCGATGATGCGAGCCGAGTATTCCTTGTTGTCGTTGAGCGTAACGGTCAGTTCGTCGGCGTCAGCCACCACGTGGTTGTTCGTTACGATGTAGCCGTCGGTAGAGATGATGACGCCAGAGCCAGATCCCTGCTGCTTCGGTGTGCGCACGCTGCGCTTCTGCTTACCGCCGTTGCCCTGCGGATTGCCGAAGAAGCCGAACGGGTCAGAGAAGAAGTCGGAGAACGGGTCGCTCTCCACCTCTACGGTCTGCACCTTCGAGTTCTTTGTGCTGAGGATATGCACCACCGACGGCAGCGACTTCTCTGCTGCGTACGTCAGGTCGACGGGCTGGGCAGGCACGGCAGCCGATGTAGCCGGCGTAGCGTTCACCTTTAGTAATGTTCCTGTAGAGAAGGCAAAGGCAAGAGCGCTCATTGCCACAACAAAATACTTAGAATACTTTTTCATAGTTCTGTTTATTTTCTTGTTTGTTATTGTTTTCTAATCGTTTACGACCTACTTAACGCTGTCGCCCGGTTTGACACATTGCCGTTCGTGTGGGTCGAGCGGTGTTAAAACAACAGCGTTTCTGTTTTCGTGGTTGCAAATTTAGGCGCAAAAATTGTTAATCTGACAAATTGACACGCATCTTTATCCCATTTTAACACTACAATTTAACATATTAACGGCTGTTAGAAAACAAATGCTCGTTTTTTACTTTTGTTTTATATCTGCCGCCTCCCTACGTCTCATGTTGGGGAAATAGCGCAGTGTCAAGTAAAGTGTAGCAATCATACCGATAGCTCCGCCAGCATAACCTATATATTCTATAGATAGCCGGCTCACCACCAGTCCGCCCACGTAGGCACCACTGCCTATGCCGAGGTTGAAGATGCCCGAAAAGATAGACATGCCTATCGACGTGGCGTGCTCCGGCGCAAAGCGTATGGTGTTGTCCTGAAAGGCTATGTTGAACGCCGTAGCCATGGCTCCCCACAAGATGCAGACGGCGAGGATGTACGCCATGCCCGTAGCCGCAGCCTGCAGCAGAAGCATGCACAAGGCAGGACCTAACGTGACGGCAAGCATGAAGCGGCGGCGGTTAGACATATAGTATTTTGAGAAGGCTATGCTGCCGAACATGCCCGAACCGCCGAACACAATGAGTACCAGCGTCACGGTGTCGGGCGCCATGGCTGCCACCTTGCCCAGGAACGGCTCGATGTAGCTATAACCAGTGTAGTGGGCTGTAGCGAAGAGCACCGACATGATGAACACGCCCAGCAGCACGCGGTTGTGCAGCAGCGTCGGAAGCTCCTTGAAGGCGAACTTGCCGCGGCTCTGCAGTTTGGGAAATACCATGAGTATGAACACGAATATGAGGGCGGAGATGATGGCGATGCTCAGAAACGTCATTCGCCAGCCTACATAAAGACCTACCACGCGACCCAGCGGCAGACCTACGACCATGGCTACCGACGAACCAGTGGCAATAGCACTCAATGCTAAGGCACGCCTTCCGTCGGGCACGGTACGTACGGCAAGTGGTGGAGCTATCGACCAAAATATGGAATGGGCGCACGCCACACCAATGCGCGAGAGCATCAGTGTGTAATAGCCTTCGGCAAATGCCGATGCAACATGGCTCACAACAAACAGGGCTATAATGGAGAGCAGAAGCCGCTTCAGCTCCATCTTCGACACCATTATCATCAGCGGCAGCGACATTATAGCAACCACCCAGGCGTACACCGAGATGAGCAGACCGGCGCGCGCCTCGCTGATATTAAGGTCGGTGGCAATGTCGGTGAGCAGGCCGATAGGCATAAACTCGGAGGTGTTGAACACGAACACGGCAAAGGTAAGCCCTACAAGGGGCAACCATCTGGTAAAAGATTCTTTGTTTTGCATCCTAAAAATAAAATGTATTACTTGTTATCCTTTTTTACGTTGCAAAGTTACGCAATTAATAAGGTATAACTGCAACATGTAAACGTTTAACGTTGCAGAACGTGATGCAAATCAAGCGAAGGTCGCAAAAAATCTTTCTCTAAATTCTTAAAATGTGGCAGAATAGGGATATTCATAACATTTTATAGGGAAATTTCTCTTGTCGTTAGTCGAATTTATCGTAAATTCGCAACATTAATCAAAAACACATAGAACAATGAAGAAGTTTTTAATGGCAGCCCTGGCGCTGCTTACATCGGTGCTCGGCGTGCAGGCGCAGGGCTATCAGGACTATAGAGACCATAACTACGGCAGCCGCCGTGACTACTCCATGTATGCCAACCGCTACGATCGCTTCGGCATCGACGGCGTGTATATGGGCATACGCATCGGTCCGTCGTTCACCACCGTCGACTCCGACGACAAGGCGCTCGACGGCGGCAATACGCAGACTGGTCTCAACCTCGGTGTGTTCGGCGGAATGCAGCTTTCGCCTAAGGCTCCGGTGTTCATCGAGAGCGGACTGATGTATGTGGAGAAGGGCGGCAAGAACCTCTATGAGGGCAAGAAGGTGACCTACAGTCTCCACTATCTCGAGATACCGATCGTCATGAAGTATGCCATACAGCTCAACGAGCACTTCTCTGTGCAGCCGTTCGCCGGCGGCTACTTCGCGTTCGGCGTGGGCGGCAAGGCTAAGAACTTCGGCGACCGCGAAGTGTCCAACTCCTTCTCACACCACTACTTCAAGCGCTTCGACGCCGGTCTGCGCTTCGGTTGCGGCGTGACGTACGACCTCTTCTACGCCGACCTCACCTACGATGTCGGACTCTCTAACATCTGTCACGACGAGTTCGACACATCGCACAACCGCAGCCTGTCGCTCAGCTTGGGTGTCAACTTCTAACATTTTATAGTGCATTTGTAGCCTATTAGTAGCGGAGGTCTCCTGCCTCTGCAGCAAGCTGAGTATGTAATTTGACTTGGTGCTGCGGAGGCAGGAGACCTCCGCTACTGTTAGTTGAATAAAAAAACGACCAAAAATTGCTCAGAATGCGCAATTTTCAGTAACTTTGCAGTCTGTTGGAAACAGTGTCTCGGTTCTGTCGCTGCTGTGCATAGGCGCAGGAGAGGAAAGTCCGGGCAGCACAGGGAACCCCACTTCCGAAAGTAGAAGCTGTCGGCGACGGCAGGTGTCGGTAGAAGAAAACAACCGCCACGCTTCGTGTGTGGTAAGGGTGAGAAGGTGGTGTAAGAGACCACCAGCCGGTGGGTGATCATCGGGCTGTACCATCTGGGGGCTGCAAGTTCATGTATACCATCGTTTGAGGGCGTCCCGTCCGACCATAGCGACGGTGGAGGGTAGAATGCTGGAGACGCAGGGCGACTTGCGTAGTAGATAAATGACAGAAGGCTCGCGGCGCAGCAATCCGGCGCGAGAAACAGAACCCGGCTTATAGAGACACTGTTTCCAACTTTTTTTTACAACGTATTCCTTGCTGAGATAAAGCGGATTAATCGGATTCTTTGCTGAAATAAAAATAACAACGGATTAATCCGCGTTAATTCAACTACACCCAAAGTTAAATCCGTTGTCGATACAACGCAGCCTAAAAATCCGTAGTTGGTTCAAATAAAAAAAAACGAACTCCGTTTAATCCGCTTTTAATTCGGACTGAAACGGAGTTCGTTCTTAATTCAATATCCTGTTTACTTGATAACCTTTACAGTCTTGCCGTTAGCCAGACGTACGATGTTGATGCCCTTCTGGAGGCTGTTGACGCGAGCGCCACCGAGAGTGTAGATCTCTGTGATAGTGCTGTTGTCGGCAGTGTTAACTGAGTTGATGCCGTCCACAACGTCCTTGTTCACGAGCTTGATGTACTTGTAGAGAGCGTTCGACTGCTGGTTGCTGCCCTCACCGCTACCGATAACAATCTGATCTCACCCTCAACCGGTGTGTAAGCGTTCTCGATGTCAGCCCATGTACCCTTGTAGGTAACGCCGGTCTTGAGGTCGGCAGCCATGGCTACGACTGAGAGCATCAGCAACGAAAAAAAGAGTAAAAATTTTCTTCATAATAAATCCTTTCTTTTGTTAGTTTAATGGTTTTTATTGGTTTAATTATAATGATTGTTCGAGAGTTTGCGTTATGCAAGGTTATAAATAATCGTTGAATAACGGAAGAAAAAGCAAGAATTATATTAAAAACTATTGAATAGAAAGCGATGTAAATCGTATGAGTATATGTAAAAATCAATTTATGCAAAAATGTACCATATCTTCCAGCAGGCTTGCAAAGCGTTGTTGGTTAACATGTTAAAGGCTGGTAGATGGCAGTTTTATCTACCAGTCATCTACCAGCCATCTACCAGCAGGGCACAGCCCGCATTAATTGGGTTTTGACATGCTATCCATTGATAGTATTTTTTTTCCTTATGCCTTCTTGCGCTGCGGCAGCAGCGATGCGCCTATACTTACAACGAGCACGGCGAGGATGATGCAGAGCGAAGCCACGGCGTCTATCTCCACCCACTCGTGAATTAGCATCTTCACACCGATGAAGAGCAGCAGTACGCATACGCCGGTCTTCAGATAGCGGAAGCGATCGGCGATGGCTGCCAGGAGGAAGAACATAGCACGCAAACCGAGGATGGCGAAGATGTTAGAGAAGAACACCACATACGGGTCGAGCGACACCGAGAACACAGCCGGAATGCTGTCGAACGCGAATATCAAGTCGCTGAACTCTATCACGAGCACCGTCACGAAGAGCGGGGTGAAGAGCAGACGGCCTGCCTTGCGTATGAAGAAGCGGTCGCCCTCAAACTGTGTGTGTATGCGTCCGGTCTTCGAGAGTAGTCGCACGATAGGATTCTTCTGCACGTCCATCTCCTCCTTCTTGTTACGGTCGAGGAACATCTTCACACCACTATATATAAGTACGCCACCGAATACCAGCAGCACCCAGTCGAAGCGGCTGATTATGGCTGCGCCGAGGAAGATGAACACGAAGCGCAGCACTATTGCGCCGAGGATGCCCCAGTTGAGCACGTGCTGATACTCGTTCTTGCCCACGCCGAACGCCGTGAATATCATCATCATCACGAACAGGTTGTCTACCGACAGCGTCTTTTCTATAAGGTATCCAGAGATATAGCTCACCGTCATATAATGGCGATACTGCTGCAGACTCGCCTCAAAGTCCGATGGGTCGAGCTTCAGGTGTGGAGCGTACGCCGACGCCACGGCTTTAAGGTCGGCAAAGCTGCTTATGCCGTGCACCATGTCGCCCTTGAACCATAGAAAGACCGAGAAAACAAGTGCGAGTGTTATCCAAACGGCAGTCCATGTGCCTGCCTCACGTATCGACACCTCGTGCGCTTTCTTGTCTATCACGAGCATGTCGAGCACGAGAATGGCGGCTATAAAGACTATGAAGCCGCCCAAAAACATAAATTCTGAAAGATGAAACATGTGTTACTTTTATTTGTTCAGGTGCAAAGTTATACCTAATAATCCGAACACACAACATTTAAATGCGGTTTTAACCGAATTGTAACAAAGGTGGTGAGGTGTTGTGGTGGTGAGATGGTGAGATATGATGTTGTGGTGGTGAGATGGTGAGATGGTGAGAAATGATGTTGTGGTGGTGAGATGGTGAGATGGTGAGGTGGTGAGGGTGTTGTGTATAAAATCTCTTAAAACGCGTTTTTTAAGCCCTCTAAGCGCTGCTAATCCAAATATTTTTTGTAATTTTACACCCTTGAAGACGACCCTAAAATCGCTTACAGCGAAAATAAAGGGCATTTGAGGCGATTTTCCGTTGTAGGAAGCGCCCGCATAAACGCAATAAAAATACATTTTATAATAATCAATGGACGAAAATCAAACAATTGATCTGGACAGAGTCCAGAAAATCAACATTGAGGAGGAGATGAAGAAGTCGTACATCGACTATAGTATGTCGGTGATTGTGGCTCGTGCCCTCCCTGATGTTCGCGACGGATTCAAGCCGGTTCACCGCCGCATCCTCTACGGTATGCTCGGCATCGGCAACACAAGCAGCAATCCTTACAAGAAGTGTGCGCGCGTCGTTGGTGAGGTGCTCGGTAAGTACCACCCGCACGGCGACTCTTCTGTCTACGGCGCTTTGGTGCGTATGGGACAGAGCTGGAACATGCGCTACATGCTTGTGGACGGACAGGGTAACTTCGGTTCGGTTGACGGCGACTCTCCTGCTGCCATGCGATACACCGAGTGCCGCCTCTCGAAGATGGGCGAGCACATCATGGACGACTTGGAGAAGGATACCGTAGACATGGACTCCAACTTCGACGATACGCTCACCGAGCCGTCGGTTATGCCTACAAAGATACCTAACCTTCTTGTGAACGGCGGCAACGGTATCGCCGTCGGTATGGCTACCAACATGCCTACCCACAACCTCTGCGAGGTAATCGACGGCTGCTGCGCATACATCGATAACCCCGATATCGACACCGACGGACTCATGCAGTACATCCAGGCGCCCGACTTCCCTACGGGTGCGTACATATATGGCTTGCAGGGCGTGCGCCAGGCTTACGAGACGGGCCGCGGACGCATCGTTATGCGTGCAAAGTCTGAGATCGAGAGCGGCGATACCCACGACAAGATTGTTGTTACCGAGATTCCTTACGGCGTCAACAAGGCCGACCTCGTTGCCGGCATCGCCGACCTCGTTAAGGAGGGCAAGATTACGGGCATCTCTAACGTCAACGACGAATCGGGTCGCCAGGGAATGCGTATCGTTGTCGACGTGAAGCGCGACGCCAACGCCAACGTCATCCTCAACAAGCTCTACAAGATGACAGCTATGCAGTCGTCGTTCTCTGTCAACAGCATTGCGCTTGTCAACGGTCGCCCGCGTCTGCTCACGCTTAAGGAGTGCGTTAAGTATTTCGTAGAGCACCGTCACGACGTCACCATACGCCGCACAAAGTACGACCTCAAGAAGGCTCAGGAGCGTGCCCATATCCTCGAAGGCTTGATTATCGCCTGCGACAACATCGACGAGGTTGTGCGCATCATCCGTGCTTCTAAGACTCCGTCCGACGCTCAGCGCAACCTCGAGAAGCGTTTCGACCTCGACGAACTGCAGTCGAAAGCCATCGTCGACATGCGCCTCTCTCAGCTCACCGGCCTGCGCATCGACCAGTTGCACGCCGAGTTCGAGGAATTGGAGCGTCAGATTGCCTACTTCGAGCAGATTCTCAGCGACCCTGAGCTTTGCAAGAAGGTGATGAAGGACGACCTGCAGGAGGTGAAGGAGAAGTACGGCGACGAGCGCCGCACGGAGATCAAGCCGTACGAGCACGAGTTCAACGCCGAAGACTTCTACCCGAACGACCCGGTTGTCATCACCGTGTCGCACATGGGCTACATCAAGCGCACACCGCTCAGCGAGTTCCGCGAGCAGTCGCGCGGCGGCGTAGGTTCGAAGGGAGCACGCACACGCGAGCAGGACTTCACCGAGTATATCTACCCGGCTACGATGCACCAGACCATGCTGTTCTTCACACGCAAGGGCCGCTGCTACTGGCTCAAGTGCTACGAGATACCCGAGGGCGACAAGAACTTCAAGGGTCGCGCCATCCAGAACATGCTCAACATCGAGCCCGACGACTCTGTCAACGCATTGCTGCGTCTGCGTGGCTTGAACGACGAGGAGTTCGTGAAGTCGCACTACGTAGTGTTCGCTACGAAGAACGGCACCGTGAAGAAGACAAGCCTCGAGGCTTACTCGCGTCCGCGCACCAACGGTGTCAACGCCATCAACATCGTTGAGGGCGACGAGGTGGTAGACGTGCGCCTCACCAACGGCAAGAACGAGATTATCCTCGCCAACCGCAACGGACGCGCCGTACGCTTCGACGAAGACTCTATCCGCACCATGGGTCGTGTGTCTACCGGCGTGCGCGGCATGAAGCTCGACGACGGCGACGACCAGGTTGTGGGCATGATTGTCGTGAACAACGCCGAGACCGAGACCGTGATGGTTGTGTCTGAGAACGGCTACGGCAAGCGCTCGCAGGTAGAAGACTACCGCAAGACCAACCGTGGCGGCAAGGGCGTGAAGACATTCTCTATCACCGAGAAGACCGGTCGCCTCGTGGCTATCAAGAACGTCACCGACGACAACGACCTCATGATCATCAACAAGAGCGGCATCGCTATCCGCCTCGCCGTTTCGGAGTGTCGTGTCATGGGTCGCGCCACACAGGGCGTGCGCCTCATCAACCTCTCAAAGAAGAACGACGTCATCGCAAGCGTATGCAAGGTGATGAGCACTGAGAAGGAGGCTGAAGTGAGCGGCGACAAGGACGACGAAAACGCAACCCCTGCTACCGATGTTCAGGCAACAGAGGCTCCGCAGACCGAGACTCAAACAACAGAAACAGAATAACAATTAAACCAAACAAAGTTATGAAAAAATTATTCGTAGCAGCATTGCTGGCAGTAACTGCCACATCTGCATTTGCTCAGGACATCAAGTCTGTTCTTAAGGCAAAGGATTATGCTGAGGCACAGAGCGGTCTCAACTCTTGCCTCTCTTCGCTCAACGACGAAGACAAGGCTAAGGGCTACAACAAGCTCGTCGACCTCTCTTTCGACAAGTTCAACAAGGAGAACGCCGTAGCTGTAGAGGTTCAGACTCTCGAGCAGATGGGTCAGAAGAGCAACAAGACCTACGACAAGCAGGGCATGTACGACGCTCTTCTCAACGGTCTTAACAACGCTCTCGAGTGCGACAAGTACGACCAGCTCCCCAACGCTAAGGGCAAGGTGGCTCCTAAGTTCCGCAAGAAGAACGCAGACCGCATCTGGCCTAACCGCATCCAGTTCGTTATCGCTGGTCAGGACGGCTTGCAGGGCGACGACCAGACCGTGGCTTACAAGTACTTCGCAGCTTACGTAGACAGCTACACAGCTCCGCTCTTCGCCGACGTTGACAAGGGCGCACGCGACGAGTATCTCGGCAGCGTAGCCCTCATCGCAGCTCGTCTGGCTTACCAGATGAAGGACATGGACAAGGCTAACCAGTATTGTGACGTAGCCCTCAACGACACAGCTTCTTACAAGGAGGCTCTCGGCGTTAAGGTGGCTTTCATGCAGCAGGCTATGAAGACCAAGGAAGACTCTCTGCGCTGCCTCAAGGACGTAGAGGCTCTCTACCTCAAGGACAAGGCTAACGAGAACATCTTCTCTGTGCTCGCTCCGCTCTACGGCGCTCTCGGCATGCAGGATAAGCAGGACGCTATCCTCGCTGAGCGTCTCGCTGCCAACCCCAACGACTTCATGGCTAACCTCGTGAAGGGTCAGGCTCTCATGAACGCAAGCAAGTGGGACGAGGCTATCGCTACTCTGCAGAAGGCTACCGCAGCTAAGGACGACGCTCTGGCTCTTACCTTCCTCGGCTTCTGCTACAACAACAAGGCTGCCCAGCAGCAGGACGTTGCAGCGATGAAGGGTCTGTTCGAGAAGGCTAAGGAGTGCTTCGAGAAGGCACGCGACATCGACCCCAACCAGCAGCGCGCAAGCTGGTCGTACATGCTCGACAACACCAACTACAACTTGGAGCGTCTGAACGGTGGCAAGTAATCTGCCGTTAGCTTCTATTTTTATTAATTAACTCATGCGGCATGTCCTGCCTATATATATAATAAGGTGGGGCATGCCGTGGATTGTAATCGGGATAAAATGTTCAGAAAACTATTCCTGGTGTCGCTGTTTGCGTTCGTCGCCCTCGCTCCTGCCTTTGCGCAGAAGAAGGAAATCTCGCAAGCCAAATCTGCTATTAAGGCGGGCAATGCGGTTGAGGCTGAAGCCTCGATGCGCAAGCTGCTTGCCGACTCTGCCCACCGGCAGAACGAGAAGATATGGCTTGTGCTGTTCGACGCTGTGAAGAAGCAGTACGAGGACGTCAACGAGAAGATGTATCTCAAGCAGTCTACCGACACCGCAAAACTCTTCGATGCCGCCTACCGTATGTTCGGTGTGCTCGAAGCGCTCGATTCTGTTGACGCCATGCCCGATAAGGATGGGCGCATAAAGCTGAAGTATCGACGCAAGCACGCCGACTATCTCGACGCCTATCGCAAGAACCTCTATACCGGCGGTTCCTACTTCCTCAACAAGCAGGACTATCCGCGCGCGTTCAAGCTCTTCGCAGCGTACATCGACTGCGCCTCGCAGCCGCTCTTCGAGAGTCAGCAGTACGCCTCTCGCGACAAGCGCCTGCCTTCGGCAGCGTTCTACGCCCTCTACAGCGGCTACCGTGCCAACGACGCCGCAGCCACTCTGCGCTACAAGCAGCTGGCTGAGACCGACACGGCGCGTCTGCCGCTCACGCTCGAGTACGAGGCTGAGACCTACCGCGCACAGGCCGACTCGGTCGGCTATCTGGCTACGTTGGAGAAAGGTTTCGCCCATGACCCTGCGTCGGGCTACTTCTTCCCTCATCTGTTCGACTACCGCTTCCAGCGTGGCGACACCGTCCAGGCGCTCGATGTCTGCAACCGTTCGCTCGCCGTCAACGCCAAGAGCACGGTGGCTATGGAGGCTAAGAGCGCCGTGCTGCTCACTATGAAGCGCTACGACGAGTGCGTGCAGGTGTGTGACTCGGTGATAGCTGCCGACGCCGCCGCTGCCAACGCTTATCTCAACGCCGGTCTGGCTTACTTCAACCAGGCGGTGAAGATAGACAATGCGCCGAAGCATACTCGTGCCGAGCGCGCAGAGATGCTTGCGCTCTACCGCAAATCGCTTAAGTATATGCAGCCTTATCGCCAACTCGCGCCCGCACGCTCCGACCTGTGGGCTATGCCGCTCTACACTATCTACCTCAACCTGAATATGGGCAAGGAGTTCGTGGAGATAGATGCGATAGTGAAGCAGAAGCGATAGTGGCAGGGGCAGAAGCATAAGCGCTGTATTGATAAAGTAATAGGTGCTCCACTGTGGAGCGACCGTTTTTTATGGGTTGAAAGCTCTGTATTGCACCACTTCGTGTGGGGGCGATACAGTGCTTTCAACCCTTTTTTTGTTCGTAGGAGGGTATGGCTTCCCTGCCATACCCACGCAGCCTCCATTCCTTTGCTACAAACGTTCTCCCACAGAATCCACGGAACACACAGAAACACTTGCTGAGAATATTCTCCCACAGATTTCACAGAACTCACAGAAGTTCTTGCTGAGAATATTCTCCCACAGATTTCACAGAACTCACAGAAGTTCTTGCTGAGAATATTCTCCCACAGATTTCACAGATCTGCACAGATTGTTAGGCTGCGTAGACCTCCCACAGAATTCACAGATCTCACAGAAGTTAGGCTACGGATGGCTGCGTTGTTAGCATCTGTGTGGATCTGTGAAATCTGTGGGAGAATATTCTCAGCAGTAGGTTCTGTGAAAATCTGTGCAATCTGTGGGAGGTTCTCATTCGCTTATTCGAGCGATTCGTGTTCGTTCATCACAGGGATATGTGTTTGGGCTGCGTGGGTATGGCAGGGATGCCATACCCTCCTACATTAGCTTCCGTTTAATCCGATAACTACGCAGCAAGTGAATCCGCTTAATCCGCTGTTAATTTTGTGCATAAATTCCAAGAAAATTCCACCGCCACCGTACGGAATCTGATCGGGCTGCGTACGGAATCTGATCGGGCTGCGTACGGAATCTGATCGGACGGCGGACGGAATCCGATCGGACGGCGAACGCAACAGGAAAGAGTTTCAAAACGTCAAAAACGGCAAATATAGGGCGAAAATCTGTAATAAATCGGCATTTTGATAAAAAATGGCTATTTTTTGTAAGAAATATCCTACTCTTTTAGCAGATTTTTAGCTTACTTTGCAGCAGAAACTTAACACGATATTGTTCTTGTGTTACGCATATATATAATGTACCTCAAATCCGCAACCGCCCTCATAAGATGACACAGAGGTCAAAAAGGTAGCGAC